>CEPV01090805.1_pt1 | contig 13397 bp, 16 predicted proteins | sample 530451 | NCBI WGS metagenome assembly CEPV01 (sample SAMEA2620097, study PRJEB7988) | marine metagenome | isolation source: saline water (ENVO:00002010), including | reverse complement strand
CATCACCAAATTGATGTTATGATGTAAACTAAAAACGTGATAGCACACTATCATTGATTAACCGACACTTATATAAATAAGTTCTTTTGCATAGCTAAGAATAAAAAATAAATATATAATCGAAGTAGAATATTATGAACATAAATACATCTGTGCATCCGCTTGGATTACAAGCAAAAGTTCTATTGTCTAACGTATTTGGTCCTTACGCTCAAGATGATGAGTACGGAAGCAGAAAGATCAATCCGATGGAACTTTATCACAACCAGGTTACCAGAGTGCAAGGACCTTTTTCAGTTAGAATGTTCCATCCTACATTTGGATTGAGGATGATTCAAGATAATATTAATGCTCCATGTACGTTATTAGATTTTCCTACATTAGATTGTTTCATTGATGAAATCAAAAACCATTCTTATGATATTGTTGGGATTAGCTCAATTTGGTCAAATGTTGGCAAAATAAAAAAGATGTGCAAGGAAGTACGCAAATACTTGCCCAATGCAACTATTGTTGTTGGTGGGCATCTCGCCAATATGTCTGATGCTGATAATATAATTGATGCTGACCATATAGTTAAGGGAGACGGAATAGCATGGTTTCGAAAATTTTTAAGGGAGGATGAAAACACTCCAATAAAGCATCCGATGGAGTATTCTGCATTTGGTCTTCGTAGTTTAGGTATCACCATTCCAAGTAAGCTAAAAGATGTTGCTGCAATCCTAATACCCTCGTTGGGGTGCCCTATGGGATGTGATTTTTGTTCAACTTCAGCAAAGTTTGGAGGTAAAGGGAAATTCATAAATTTTTATGAAACAGGAGACTCACTTTTTTCTGTCATGTGTCAGATTGAAAAGAAGTTAAAGTCTCAATCCTTTTTTGTCCTTGATGAAAATTTCCTCTTACACCGGTCTAGGGCATTAAGATTGCTGGAGTTAATGGAACAGCATAATAAGAGCTGGTCATTGCACATTTTCAGTTCTGCTAGGGTTTTGAAGTCTTATGCAATCGAACAGCTTATTGGCCTAGGCATATCGTGGGTATGGATGGGTTTGGAGGGTAAAAACAGCCAATATACAAAACTTAATGGGATTGATACTAAGCTGCTTGTTAAAGAACTTCAATCTCATGGTATTCGTGTTTTGGGATCTAGTATCATTGGTTTAGAAAACCATACACCTAAAAATATTGATGAGGCAATAGATTGGGCCGTCAGTCATGATTCGGACTTCCACCAGTTTATGCTGTACACCCCAGTCCCTGGCACAGCCCTTTATGAGAAACACCTTGAGGAAGGAAACATTCTTTCTGAAGAAGAACGCCCTGCTGCAGATACCCACGGCCAATATCGTTTTAATTTTCATCACAAACACATTCCCAACGGTCAGGAAACCGAGTTCCTTACCAGAGCCTTTAAGCGAGACTTTGAGATTAATGGTCCTAGTATTGCCAGAATTGCCAGAACCACACTCCTGGGTTGGAAGAAATATAAAAATCATTCAAATTCACGAATTCGCAAACGCTTTGAACGTGAGGTTAAGGGACTGACAAACATTTATGCAGGAGTAATTTGGGCGATGAAAAAATGGTATAAGAAAGATAAGATTTTATCAGGAAAAATTGCCTCAATTCTTCGGGATTTATATGAAGAATTTGGCTGGAAAGCCAGAACAATAGCCCCACTACTTGGCAGAGTAGTGTACTTTACAACAAAAAGAGAGGTAAAAAGACTAGCCAATGGATGGACTTACGAACCTTCTACCAGGTATAATAAAAACACTAAGGCATTGGAACTAGAAAAGGTAGGGCAAAAAGCATTAGATGAACTGAGTAAGTTTAAGGATGTGTACAATGAAGTTGGAGATCAAGTTTTAGAAAAAGCTATTGATATAGAAGGAAAATAAAAAATCATTGTTGAAATTAATTTATTAGTTATTTAGATAGCTAGGAAGTTAATAGTGTTAATTTAACAAAGCGACTGAACAACAAAATATTTTCTTATTATAAGTAGTCTGTTTTAAATGAAAATGCTAAATGAGTGACTATATATCCTTAGCTTTTTATATGCATAATCAACTTAACAAAAGAGAAATTTTATAAAACATATTGTTTTACTCTTCCTAATTTAAAATCTCGGATAAAATAATGTTTCATAACACTTAAAACTGTGAGAACATGATAAGTGCGTAGTAAGTGAATAGATGTATGCACTACAATAAAATGTTTGATAAAAAATGCTAAAGGGAAAAACAGCATTAATAACAGGCGCATCCAGGGGTATTGGAAAGGCTATTGCTATTGAGCTTGCTAAAAATAACGCAAATGTTGTTATTAACTATTATAATGGGGGGGAAGAACCCCAAAAGGTTGTGGAGGAAGCAAAGAAATATAGTGTGGAGAGTATAGCTGTTAAGGCTGATGTATCTAATTTTGACGAAGTCAAGCAAATGGCTGAGGCTATAGAAAAAAAATTTGGGAAAATAGATATTCTTGTAAACAATGCAGGAATTGTTAAGGACAGAACATTAAAAAACATGACTGTAGATGATTGGAATGCTGTCATAAATACCAATCTCAATAGTATTTTCTATGTAACAAAAAGCATACTTCCTTTAATAAATGAGGGGGGAAGAATTATAAGTATATCTTCTATTGTTGGTCAGTATGGAAATTTTGGACAGTGTAATTATGCAGCTTCCAAGGCAGGTATTGTAGGTTTTACAAAATCTTTGGCAAAAGAACTTGGTAAAAAAAAGATAACTGTAAATGCTGTTGCCCCTGGTTCTGTAAAAACTAGCATAACAAAAGACATACCTCTTATTAGAAAAAAGCTGATGAATTATATGATTGCATTGAAAGAAGAAGCCGAACCAGAAGATGTTGCTAATGTTGTTGCCTTCTTGGCATCAGAAAAAGCCAGATACATTACTGGCGCAGTAATAAATGTTGACGGTGGTTTATCGTTTTGAATTTTCTTACTTTTTTAAGTTTCGTTATATCATAAATTAGGGGCAAAATGGTTGGAATAGTAAGCTATGGAGCGTATATACCCAGATATAGGATTAAATCAGAAGATATTGCTAGAGTTCATGGGAGGGAACCAAACCTTATAAGAAAAGAATTGTTGATTGAAGAAAAATCTGTACCAGGTTTTGATGAAGATAGCCTTACTATGGGTGTAGAATCTTCATTAAATGCTTTGAAAAAATGCAGTATAGATAAAAAAAAGATTGGGGCAATTTATTCTGGTTCTGAATCTAAGGCTTATGCAGTAAAGCCAAATGCTTCAATAATGGGCGCTGTTCTTAACCTGAATCATTACACTTCTGCTGACATTGAATTTGCCTGCAAAGCAGGAACAGCAGCCCTTCAGATGGTTGTTGGTTTAGTTAAATCACAATTTATTGAATATGGAATAGCAGTTGGTTCTGACACTTCACAATCAACTCCAGGAGATGTTTTAGAGTATACTGCATCAGCAGGTTCTGCCTCCTTTATTGTTGGAAATAAAAAAGAAGAAGTAATAGCAGAGCTAGAGGAAATGTGTTCTGTGTCTTCGGATACTCCAGATTTTTGGAGGAGAAACTTGCAAAAATATCCTAAACATGCTGAACGCTTTACAGGAGTTCCAGCATACTTTAGGCATGTAATTGCATGCACCAAGTTACTTATGAAAAAAGCTAATGTTAAAACAGATGATATTGACCATGTTGCTTTCCATACACCAAATGGAAAATTTCCATTGAAAGCAGGAAAAATTCTTGGGCTTTCAAAAGAAAAAATACAAAGTAATTTAATTGTGTCTAAGATAGGGAATACTTATTCAGCTGCTTCTTTACTTGTATTGGCACATATACTTGATAAAGCAAGGCCTAATGAAAGAATACTGGTTACATCTTTTGGAAGTGGTGCTGGTAGTGATTCTTTTCTATTTAAAGTAACCGATAATATAAAAAAATTGAGAAAAATGAAAAAAACGCAGGATTATATTGACAATAAGGAATATATCAATTATTCAAAATACTGCAAATTTGCTAAAATAATATGAAAATTCCAATTATTGCAACGTCCTTGGTAAAATTTGGAGATTTGTGGGATAAAAGTATAAATGATTTGATTAGAGGGGCAGGTAAGAGAGTTTTAGAAGATGCTGGAATTAAACCAAATGATATTGACTCATTATTTATAGCAAATGAATTCTCATCAAATGCTACAGGCCAGTCTATGCTGAATTCTATTGCTTTTGAAGAGCTTGGAATAAGCAATGTTGTTTGCGTTAGGGTAGGTGATGCCTCAGGAGCTGCAGTAATAAAAGAAGCTGCAAATTCCATATTAGCCGGACAGAGTAAGATAGTTATGGTCTTGGGAGTTGAAAAACTAACAGATTTAAAAACAAATGAAATGCTGGCATCATCCTCAAGCTTGATTAGTCAAGAAGAATCTTTTATAGGTGCTACAGTACAAAGCCAGTTTGCGCTCATAACAAGAAAATATCTGCATAAGTTTAAACTTAAATCTAGAGATTTATCATTTATACCTGCAATGAACCATAAAAATGCTTTAGATAATGAATATGCGCAATACCAGTTTGAACTTTCAGAGGAGAAAATAAATTCCAGTCCTTTATCAGCAGATCCTATCAGGATGTTAGAATGCGCTTCTTATTGTGATGGTTGTGCTGCATTGATAATGTGTGATGAAGAGACAGCAAGAAAAAAGTTCGCTAATATTAATAAAAGGTATCTTTTAGCGAGTTCTTTGAAAAATGACTTTTTATCATTATCTAAAAGAAAATCCATAGTTACCATAGAATCTTCAATGAAAGCGGCTCAAGAAGCATATAAAGCAGCTAGAATAAAACCTGGAGTAATAGATATAATGGAGATTCATGACATAGTTCCTATATCTGAAATTCTTGCTATCGAAGACCTGGGCTTTGCAAAAAAAGGAGAGGGTATTAAATTCATTAAAGCAAACTATAAAAAAATTAATTGTAGCGGGGGATTAAAAGGTTGTGGACATGCAATAGGTGCAACAGGCATCAGGCAAGCCATTAGTGTAATCGATAAATTAAAAGAAAGTAACATGAAATATGGCCTTACACATACTCTTGGTGGAACTGGCAGTGTTTCAGTAGTTAATGTTTTTTGCAGTGGTTAATATGAATAAAAAAAATAGTCCTTTGTTATGGAGACAATCAAAAGAAAATTGTAGATTGTCGGGTTCTACAGAAAATATTAAAGGAGCAGTAGAATCATTTACTATTATGCATAATGCTCCTCTGGGATTTGAGAATCAAGTCCCTTATATTCTGGCACTTATAGCCCTTACTAATGGAGAAAAAGTTACTTCCCAGATTGTAGATTGTAAAAAAGTGGCAATAGGTATGAATGTAGAGCCATGCCTAAGAAGAATATATGCAGATGGTGATGATGGTTTAATCCACTATGGAACAAAATTTAGGATGATACAATGAGATATGAAGATTTTAAGATTGGTTATAAAGGTGAATTTTCGATGACTATAACAGAAGAAAAGAATAAGCAATTTGGAGACCTTGTAGGAGACCATAACCCAGTGCATTTTGATGAAAAAAGAATGAAAAAATCCATATTTGGTAGAAGAGCAACAAATGGTTTTCTAACAGAAAGTATAATAGGGTCTACGTTGGTTAAGATGTTTACTTCTGAAGATAGTATTGTCATTGCATTAAAAAAGGAAATTAAATTGATGGCACCTGTATTTATTGGAGACACTATTACTGCAACAGTTACAGTAAAAGGGACGTATCCAGAAAAACAAAGGTTGCTTTGTGATGCAATTGTAAAAAAGCAAGATGCTGCAGAGGTTGTAAAAGCAGAATTTTTAGTTAAGATATTAGAAGTATAGGGTGATTATTTTATGTATCAAAAAGAACTCTTGAAGGATAAAGTTGCAATAATAACTGGTGGAGGAACTGGTATTGGAAGGGAAATTGCTTTTGTCTTTGCAAAATTAGGCGCTAAAGTAGTTATTGCTGGCAGGGAAGAAAAATCATTAAACGATTCCACCGAAGAACTAAAGAAATTAACTCCACATGTAAAGTATGTAACGACTGATATAAGAAATGAAGAAGAAGTTGAAAACCTGTTCAAGCAGGCTTCAGATGCATTTGGAAAAATTGATATCTTAATTAATAATGCTGGAGGCCAGTTTATAGCTCCTTTTGAAAAAATATCATCTAATGGTTTTGATGCTGTTGTCAAAACAAATTTATATGGAACATGGTTTTGTTGTAGAGAAGCGACAAAATATATGAAAAAAAATGGTGGGAAAATTGTAAATATCGTGCATATTTATGCAATAAAGGCTGCGCCAGGACTTGCGCATTCTGGCGCTGCTCGCGCAGGTGTTGTTAATCTGACAAAAACATTGGCATTGGAGCTAGCAAAGTACAAAATAAATATCAATGCCATTGCTCCTGGAATAACCCAGACTCAAGGATTTAAGGAGGAGATGATTGACAATAAAGAGATGATGAAAAAGCTCCAAGATACTATACCCTTACATCGGTTTGCAGAACCAAAAGAAATTGCTAACATGGTTACCTTTTTAGCTTCTCCATCTGGTGATTTTATCACTGGACAAATAATTGCAGTTGATGGAGGTCAACTACTATCTAACTGGCCTGATTTCACTAAGTTATGATTCTAAATAAAACTTAAAACCCATATATTTATAAACAAAAAGGTACTTCTCGAGTGTAAGTTACTGGAGGCTATATTTAGTTCTGATGTAACTTAATAATTGAGAAGTAGGATAAGATATGTACCAAGACAGAGGATTTACACCAAAGTTTGCTCCTGTTAAAGTAGGAGATGAAATAGATGTAAAAATAGAGGCTGTAGGTGGAAAAGGAGACGGCATTGCAAAGAGAGAAGGCTTTGTTTTGTTTGTGCCAAATACAAAGGAAGGAGATGAAGTAAAGATAAGGATAACCAGAGTATTAAAGAATGTTGGGTTTGCAGAGGTTGTTGGCCAAGCAGGGAAAGTTGAGGGAGAAGCTAAAGTTGAGGAAACACCTGCAAAATCAGGACAGCCTGAACAAACTGAGGAAGAACCCCAGGAACAAGTAGAAGATACTGAAGATTTTGGGGAAGATTTAGAAGAAAAGAAATAAGTGAGTTATTTATTTTTATTCTTAGTTAATCTTAAATAATGTTAGTTCTTGAAATTAAATATGAGACTATTCATAGCAATTGAAATGCCTGAGAGTATAAAGGAGTATTTGATTCAAATACAGAAACAAATAGATAATGATTTAGCTAAAATTAGGTGGATGAAGAAAGAGCAGATGCACTTAACTCTAAAGTTTCTTGGAGAAGTACAACCTAACGATGTTGAGAAAGTAAAAGAAGAGCTTAGAAAAATAAAATTTGTGTTTTTTTCTGTTCATTTAAATTCTATTGGTGTTTTTCCAAGTGAAAATTGCATTAGAGTTGTATGGGTTGGGTTAAAGCCAGAAGATAAGATAATGGAATTGCAAAAGGATATTGATGAAAATCTAAAAAAATTGTTCAAAAAAGAGGGAAATTTCAAGGCGCATATTACATTAGGAAGGGTAAAGTTTATTGATGATAAAGTTAAATTTATGGAGATGGTGAAAAAAATAAAAGTAGAGAGTAAAAAAATTAATATAGATTGTTTTAAACTAATTAAAAGCACATTGACAGGGCAATATCCTGTTTATGAAGAAGTTGAAATCTTTAGCGCTTCATAGAAAGTTTTTTAAAAGGGATAGGCTTACTTAGCTTATTACCGACGTGTAAAGTTTGTTTGCACATCACTGCATGAGGTAAAAAAAATTGCAGTTCATTTTCTGAACTGTTGTATTATGAAAAATGGTAGAAGAGAAATTTGTGGTACCTACAGATGTTTATCTTAAGTCCGGAATACATATAGGAACGAAATTCAAGACAAAGTATATGGAGAAATTCATTTACAAAACAAGGCCTGATGGCTTATCAGTATTGAATTTGCAGAAAATAGATGAAAGGCTAAGCATAGCAGCTAAATTTCTAGCAAAGTATAATCCGGAAGATATTTTAGTTATTGGGAGGAGGGAAAGTGCATGGAAAGCGATAGATATGTTTGGAAAGGTCATTGGAGCAAAAGCCTATGCAGGAAGGTATCCTCCTGGAATTCTGACAAATCCTGGATTGGAAAACTATATAGAAGTTAAAGTATTATTAGTTGTTGATGTATGGCCTGACAGAAATGCAGTAATGGATGCTGTAAAATGCGGTATTCCTGTTATTGCACTATGCGATACTAATAATCAATCAAATAACATAGATCTAGTGATTCCTGGAAACAATAAAGGCAAGAAAAGTCTTGGATTATTTTTCTGGATACTAGCAAGAGAATATCTTAAAGCAAGGGAGATTATAAAAAAGGATAGTGATTTTAAGGAAAAGCTTGAGAATTTTACAGAAGAATGATTTTTATTTTCTTTTTTTTATAAAATCCAAAATTTCCTTAAATACCTCTTTCTTATCCAAGTCTGTAATTATTACATGGCCTGAGTTTTCTGTATAGATAATTTTCTTTTCTTCTTTATCTATATTTAGATTATCATAGATGTACTTTGAGCTTTCGGGTTTTATTGTATGGTCTTTTTTTGAATGGATGATAAGTGTTGGAACTTTTATATATTTTATTTCTTTCTTAACAGTTTTGATTAAGTTTAGTGCAGATTCAATCGAACTAAGAGGTATTTTTTTGTATGCTATTCTGTCTTTTAATGCTTTTTCATCAACAATATCAAAGAATGCCTCTTTTCTTTCTGGGTAGTATTTACTATAATCTTTAACAGAGTATTTTTTAATATATTTTAGTATTGGTGTAAGTTTTACTAAAGGGCTTGTATAGAATATTGCAGGCGCTAATAATATTAATCCTTTTATTTTTGATGCTTTTTTATTCACGATTAAGTGCATAGAGAGTGTAGCGCCGATTGACAATCCTATAACATATATTTTATTGCAATACTTGCTTAAAAAATTGAAATCTTTTTCTATTGAAGAATACCAATCTTTCCAAGTTGTCTTATATAGGTCTTTAATAGAAGTATTGTGGCCTTTGAGAAGTGTTGCAAGTACTGTGTAGCCTTTTGAATATAAGTAATGGGCTAGTTCTTCGATTTCCTGTGTAGAGGAAGAAAGGCCATGTATTAGTAAACATCCTTTATTGCTTTTTTTCTTGAAGAATCTGTTTCCTTTCATTTAAACCATATCAAGAAGTTGCTCTATTGCTTCTCTAAGATTCATGTCTTCATAAAGCACCTTATATGTTTGGGAAATTAAAGGTGTTTCCATTCCTTTTTTCTTACATAGTTCATAGATTGTTTTTGTGTTTTTTATACCTTCTGCAATCATTCCGTGCATCTCTTTTTTTATCTGCTCTATAGTTTTTTCTTTTGCAAGCATTTCCCCTACAAATCTGTTTCTACTATGGTGGCTGTAGCAGGTTGTAATTAAATCACCTACTCCTGCCAAACCATAACAAGTGGCTTTTTTTGCTCCAAAATGTTTTGCTATAATACTCATCTCTGTTAAGCCAAGTGTAAGGATGCTTGCTTTAGCATTATCTCCAAGCTTTAGTCCATCACAAATGCCTATTGCTATCGCAACTGTATTTTTAACAACACTACATATTTCCACCCCAATTACATCATGATGGGGATATGGTTTAAAATATGGCGTAACAAAAACTTTACATAGAATCCTGCTTATATTTTCGTTTTCTGAAGCTATTACTGTTGCTGTTGGAAGCTTATTGGCAACTTCTTCTGCATGATTTGGCCCAGATAGTACTGCAATATTTACCCCTTTTGTTAATTCTTCCTTTAAAACTTCAGACATGAACTTTCCTGTAGATTCTTCTATACCTTTTACTGTATGTATTACAATTGTATCTTTATTTATGACTTCTGAAAATAATTTTGCTACTTCTCTAAGAAAGCTTGAAGGAACTGCAAAAACAACAACATTGCTATCTTTTACAGCATCTTCAATTGAGTGTGTTGCAATAACAGTATTAGGTATTTTGATGTCTTTTAAGTATTGTTTATTCTCTTTTTTGGTGTTTATTTCTTTAGCAGTTTCTTCTCTTCTTGTCCACAAAGATACATTGTATCCTTTTTCACCAAGAAGTATTGCTAATGTAGTTCCCCAGCTTCCAGCTCCTATAATGCTTAATTTTTTTACTTTCATGCTTAAAAATCGAAGATTTTTGGCATCCTTAAAAACGCTTTGCATTTTTTGGACACCGGAAATCTTTGATTTCCTAGTGTGCTGAAAATTTTTAATTTTCATCATTTTAAAAATTATATTTTTGATTGCTTAGTTTTGCGATTTCTTTCATTATTGTATCTGTTATATTTCTTAAAAGTTTTTTTGTTATTGGTTTTTTATAATATTTATTAAAATACGTTGGTTTTCCAAAGTTTAGTGTTGCTCTTTTCATTTTTGGTATTTTTTTTCCTTTTGGTAATATTTCAAATGTTCCAATTATTCCTAGAGGTACAATAGGAACCTTGGCCCATAATGCAAGCTTTGCTATACCTGTTTTGCCTTTTTGTATTTTTCCGGTTAAGCTTCTTGTGCCTTCTGGATAAATCAAAATTATTTTTCCTTTTTTTAGATAATCAATTGCTATTTTCATAGCGCCTTTACCTTTAGATCTATCAATAGGAATTGCTGCCAAGTATTTATGCCAAAGCCCTTCAAAGAAATGATTAAAATGTTCTTTTTTTGCAAGTGTGTGGATTTTTTTATTCAAATAAGGAACAACTGATGACCCAATCATCAAATGTTCAATATAACTGGAATGATTTGTTGCTATTATGAATGCTTCGCTTTTCGGAAGATTTTCTAATCCTGTTATATTCTTTATCCATAATCCAATTATTGGGGGAATTATATATCTTGCTATGGGGTATGGTCTCATTTAGTTTTCCTCTGTCCTGATAGTTTTGCTATTTCCCTCATTATGGTGTCTGTAATTTTTCTCAAAAGTTTTTTTGTTATTGGTTTATTATAGTACTTATTGAAATACATAGGTTTTCCTATTGTTATTATTATGTTTTTTTTAAATCTTGGTATGTAAGTTCCTTTTGGCATGACCTCAAAAGCCCCTTTTATTCCAACAGGCACAACTGGGACTTTTGCACATAATGCAAGCCTTGCTACTCCTGTTTTGCCTTTTTGTATTTTTCCGGTTAAGCTTCTTGTGCCTTCTGGGTATAACCCCACAACATCCCCTTTTTTTAATGTATTTAATGCTTCTTTAAGGCCTATCTTTTTTTGTAGTTTTCTGTCAAAAGGTATTGGGGCATAGGAACTTAAAAACCAACGCAATAACCACATGTCATAAAGCTCTTTTTTAGCTAAAAACCTTATATTAATTTTCAATTTTCGCAGAAAGGTTGAAGATAATGACCATATATCCATGTAACTAGAATGATTTGCTGCAACGATAAAACCATTTTTTTTCGGTACGTTTTCTAGTCCATAAACATTTTTTACGCTGATTCCATAAGCAAACCAAATAAATGGACCTCTAAAAAACCATTTTTTCATATATTGAGAAAGGCTAGGTAATTTAAAAAGTTAACTAAGAATAATAAAAGAAAAAAAATCAAATGTCTTTTAGACCACTTGATTCTACGTAGAAAGAACATTCCCCTTCAGGTAAGTTTGGGCTGTCAATAAGTTTTGCTACTCTTGAACCTTTCTTTCCTTTTCTTAGGTATAGCCTAAAAGTAGATGCATGACCCACAATATGACCGCCAATAGCTTGTGTGGGGTCTCCAAAAAACATGTCTGGCCGGGCCATCACTTGATTTGTTACATAAACACATAGGTTGTGCATATGCGCGGTTTTTGCAAGGTCTCTCATGTGCCTGTTTATTTTTTGTTGTCTTTCAGCTAGTGTGCCTCTTCCTATATACTCTGCTCTAAAATGGGCAGTCAATGAATCAACAATGACAAGCTTTACGTCAAGACCCTGTTTTTTTATTAGATCTTCAATCTTTTCTGCTAACAGCATTTGATGATCAGAGTTAAAGGCTTTTGCCACTTTGATGTTTTTAAGAACTTCTGAAGGTTCTAAGTTCGCTCCTTTAGCAAGTTGTTCAATTCTTTCCGGCCTGAATGTATTTTCTGTATCAATGTAAACAACTGTAGAGCCAGGATATTGTTTTTGGCAGTTAACTGCAAGTATATGCCCTATCTGGGTTTTTCCAGAGCCAAACTCTCCAAAGCATTCTGTTATTGCTGCAGATTCAAAACCACCAGCAAGTAAATCATCAAAACTCTTGCTTCCTATTGATAGTCTGATTACTTGCTCTCTTTTTTTGAGAACATCTTCACCAGATTCAAAACCCATATCCAATGATGAACGGGCTGTAGCAATAAGCTTCTTTGCTGCTGCCTGCGACATTCCTGTAGCGTCTATTATCTCACCGGGAGTTGCAACTGCAACAGACATAAGATCATTATAACCTACAGTCTCTAATTTTTCAACAGTAGCTGGGCCAACACCTGGCAAATTAGAAAGTGTTTTTTCTTTTACTGTTTCCTTTTCTTCTTTAGATAGTACTTTGCTATTTTTAACAACTTTTGGTTCCATTAATATTTGTTTCATATTTATCACCTTTTAAATTTTTTTATTATTTTGTTTGTTTAAAATAAAAAAAAAGAAAATTAGGACTTAGGCAGCCATATCCTTCATTACAAGATATTCATAGGCTTTTTGCAGCACTAAAGAAGCTCTTGGCAAATCATTCAATCTTAGGTTGTTTGTAGTCTGCCAGTTACCCTCTTTGTCCTGGTACCTTCTTTGAAAAGTGACTGTTTTGAAGCTAACTTCTTCTCCAGTCTTACTTTTTCCCTGGTTTTCCCAGACTGTAGCAGATAAAACTCCAGTAGAAAACTTTTTTTCAGGCATATTGCCTATTGTTTCTGTTTTTATTTCGGTATTCATTTTACTTACCTCGTTGCTTTCGCGTTTTATTTCAACATCCCCTTAGTTATGGGCTGCAAGACCCCAGGGATGGAGGTGTTATATGCTTTCATACAACAAGTATATTATGTGATAGATTCTTTATATACCTCACGCGCAGATGTCCAGTGGGTAAAATAATGGGATTTTGGGTTTTTAAGCCTCTTAAAGGCAGAATTTTGTGGTTTTAGGATGTCCAGTGGTTCTTTGTTGTATGATTTAATAGAATGTGTTTCTGATTGTTGTCTAAATTTGAGAAATATTAGTTACTACTAGAATATAATAAAAACAAAAAGATTTATAAATTTAGGCAGTGTTGTCATTTGACTGATAGTTGTTTTTCATTGTGTTCT
>CEPV01022206.1_pt1 | contig 13417 bp, 12 predicted proteins | sample 530451 | NCBI WGS metagenome assembly CEPV01 (sample SAMEA2620097, study PRJEB7988) | marine metagenome | isolation source: saline water (ENVO:00002010), including | reverse complement strand
GGGGCAAGAAGATCTTGAACGTCGTGCCTTCGTTCAATTCGCTTTCGACTGCAATGTGCCCGCCGTTCTGTTTGACGATTCCGTAGCAGGTGGAAAGGCCCAGTCCTGTGCCCTCGCCGACCCCTTTCGTCGTGAAAAACGGCTCGAATATATGAGCGGCTACGTCTGGCTTCATTCCGAGACCATTGTCGCTTACGGTCACCCTCACATATTTGCCGGGCTCAAGTTCCGGATCTATCCGTGCACTCTCGTCGTCCAGGTCCACGTTTTCCGTACGGATCGTGAGTGTGCCGCCTTCGCCCATAGCGTCGCGGGCGTTAACGACGAGGTTCGTGAGGACCTGCTCCATCTGGCCCAGGTCCACTCTGACCGCTCCCAACTCGGCGGCGGTAAGCGTTATCAGTTCCACATGCTCCCCGATCAAGCGACGCAGCATCCTGTCGAGGTTGACGATAAGGTCGTTCAGGTTGAGCACCTTTGGTTCGGTGACCTGGCGTCGGGAGAAGGCGAGAAGCTGGCGGGTCAGTTGCGCACCACGCTCCGCCGCCTGTTGAATCTCGTCCAGGTGGCTGCTTTCCACCGTCCCTCGCGTTTCCAGTTGCAGGTTGGCCAATTGGGCGAATCCGATCACGGCCGACAACAGGTTGTTGAAGTCGTGAGCAATCCCGCCCGCGAGTTGTCCGACCGCCTCCATTTTCTGCGCCAGGATTAGCTGCTCTTCAAGGTGCTTGCGTTCGGTGACGTTGCGCATCACCAGCATGGTTGCTGGCTTGCCATCGTATTCGACGATGCGGGGCCGTACGTCCATGGACACCCGCAGCCCTTCGGCGGTCATGAGTTCGAGTTCGTATTGGTCAGGCGGCGTGCCTCCGGCCATCCGTATCTCGTAGTATTCCAGGATGCGATCACGATGCTCCGGCGCCACGGCGCTCATGAAGCTGCAGCCCTCAGATCCCTCTCGCTCATGGCCCAGCAGCGTTTCGTACGCCGGGTTGCGGTACACGGCTTCGCCGCCAGACAGGACGACGATGGAGTCGTTGGCGTTCTCCACCAATGTGCGATAGTTCTGTTCGGCCTCGCGAAGAGCGGTCTCAGTCTTCTCACGTTCAGCGTACATGAGAGCAATTGCAATGGCGCCGGCAATCTGGTTTCCGACACGTTCCGCCAGCATCGAGTAGTGACTCGTGTACGACGCCGGTTCGAACGACCGCATCTCCAGCACTGCCACGACGTCATCGCGGTGCACCAACGGAACGGTCAAAAACGATCGATAACCGTCATTGTAGGCTGCCCGCAACGCAGGCAACTCGTTGTCGATTTGCTCGCGGGTAACGCTGTCTACCGTGGCGGGTGAACGTTTCCGGACCACGATTCCGGCCAACGATCCCTGAAGCGGAGTCGATTCGCCCGGTTTGGCGCTGTCGGATTCGCTGGTCCCGGCCACGTAGGACGAGACCGTGATCCCCTGCTGCGTATCGACAATGCTTATCGCGAGTTGGTCGAACGGGATGATCGTGCGGAGCCGCTCAGCAAAGTGATCGTAGACTTCCTCCATATCCAGAGAGGAACTCATCACTTTGCCTATGTTGGCGAGCACCTCTCTGTACATGGCCTCCCGTTGGGCGGAGGCGACATACGTGAAGGCTGCGCCGGCGGCAAGCCCGACGGCGGCATAGAGCGCCCACGTTGACAGCACCGGGCCAGCCGAAGCTTGAGTGATGACGGCGCCATCTGTCATCAGTTGAACGTTCGACTGGAGGACTATGGCGATGCCGGCGCCGGCGAGACCGCTCTTCAATCCGTGGCGGCTGGCGATAAAAACAGGCGCCAGGAACAAACCCTGGTACACCTGCATGGGCTGGAAGACGAGCAGAGCCGAGAACACCGCGACGAAGCCAATTGCCGCCGGCGCGATTTCACGGAGTGAAGGCCATTCAGACGATCGCACATGTAGTCGGAATTTTGGACGATTAGGAGTCATGCATGTGGTCTCAGAGCAGCGATTTCGGTCCAAAGTCTCGCATCATCGTCACGACATTCCTCCACGCGAAGCCCCCTCGAACGGCGATCGCAAGACGGCTGGGTCCGACCTACGTTGATTCTCCGCCAATTGTACATACGGCTGTAATTGACGCTGGACAGTGAAGTCCACAGCGGATTCGTTCCAGTTAACATATACACAAACAACGAACCTTTTGAAACGATCAGAGCGACGAAATCACGGGGTTTGAGAGAGACTCTCCCGCACATGGCCCCGCAGCCGTCCAATCTGACGTTGGAAGACATTGTGAGCCTGCCGGAGAGCTCGTAAACCATGTGGACGTGCGGTCGTCTAGGCGCCGCATGAATGTAGGACGGGTGTTGGGTCGTCTCGAAGACCGGCACGATCTCCGCACAAGACTGGCGCGTCGAAGGTCCCAGGATCGGCCGCTATTAATTAGCGAGCGTCATCTCGCTCGAACTTCTCTGCAGAAAGAGATGCGCAGTGCCCAACTTCAGTGTTACCCTGGAATTGAAACTGAAGATTTTCTCTTGAATCGCTGAATCGTGAATGACGAGCATGAGAGAGCGTCTAGAGGGACAGGGTTGAGGATATTCGGCGTACCCGTGCAGTTCGCAATCGTCGTCGTGGTCAGCGCGGCCGTGGCGATCTTTTTCGCCGCCTGGGCCGCGGATGCGCGTGTCGAAGCTCGCAGCCAGACTTTCGCGTCGACGGGCGCCCGTCAACAGGTTCCCAGCGGATATCCGGGGGTAAATGTCCCCAGTCTGCCAGTCACGCTGTCAAGTTCGCTTGCTGCTGGTCCGTTACAGGAGTCAGAAAAAGAACTGTGGGAGTCCTCGGTATTGTTCCTGTGTCCACTCCATTGACGGGCTTGGCAACTCAAGCATGCCGTTAGACTCGACAACCGGCCCCGCACTGTCCGGCTCCTATCAGACGCGCACGTTTTACTGGCACTACGCCTGGGTGATCGTCAGCATTATCGCCGTGATGCAGATGGTCGGCGCGTCTGTCCGCATGGCTTTCGGCGTGTTCATCGATCCGTTGACCGCCACCTACGGCTGGGGTCAGGGCACCGTCACGTTCGCTTATGCACTGGCCAGCATCGTCACGGCATTGGTTTCTCCGCTGGCAGGAACCTTCGGCGACCGATTGGGCGCCCGCCGCGCGATGATGGTCGGCAGCGTCCTGTTCATCATCGGCATGGGACTTACCGGCACCATAACCAAGCCCTGGCAGCTATACCTGTATTTCGGCGTCTTGCTGGGTGTGGCTCAAGCCATCTTCCTCGTGCCGCTCATCCCAGCCGCGATGATATGGTTCCGGCGTCATCTCGGGCTCGGAATTGGCGTGCTGATGGCTGCCTGGGGAGTAGGACCGGCTCTGGCGGCCCCGATCATGGGCTTGCTGATCGAGCAAACCGGCTGGAAAGGCACTTTTTGGATCACCGGCGCGGCCTCGGGCGTCATCATGGCGATCCTCATCGCGTTCTTCCGCGACCGTCCATCGGACATGGGATTGCTTCCTTACGGCGCGCGCCCGGGAGACCCTTTGCCGACACGGAAGAGCATAGACAAATCCAAAGCCCAACTGTTCGCCCGGTACATTCGAGAAACCAAAGCCTACTGGAACCTGAGTTCGATACATTTTCTGGGATGCGCCGGGCACGCGATCATCATCGTCTACATCATACCGATCGCCGTTCATGCAGGAGTCTCACTGGTCGCTGCCGCGAGCTTGCTCACCGTAATGTCCGCCGTCAGCGTAAGCACGCGACTGTTGGTGCCGATCCTCAGCGAACGCGCCGGCACAAAGACCACCATGACGATCGCCTATATTCTCCAAGGCGTGACGGTCATTCCGCTGTACTGGACCCATGACCTGTGGCAGTTCTACGTGTTCGCCGTCGTTTTCGGAATTGGCTATGGCGGCGAATCTGGCGCGTTCCCGATATTGAACAGAAAGTATTACGGTCAGGCGCCGGTGGGCGTGGCTCACGGTTTTCAGATGCTCGGCGCGGGCTTGGGAATGGCGGTTGGCGGCTGGATCGGCGGAGTCATATTCGACGCGTTGAAGAGCTATGACGTGGCTATTGCGATCTCGATAGCAGCCAGCCTGGCCGGGGCGGTTAGCATCGTGCTGCTCGAGCCGACGCACAAGATGCTGATCCCGGACTGGGAAGCCGACGCCGATGCCGACGCTCAGCAACAACCGAACGCCGCGCCGCGAGCGGCTCCGAGTTCAGAGACCGCCGACTGACAACTTTTCGGGCACGAACTCGTGCCTGGGATTCAGCGATCGTGTCGATAGACGGCAAAGCCCGGATCGAGAGAGGCACAGGCTTTGACGAAGTCCCCAAGGGAGACTAGGCCAAACCGGTCAAGTAAATCCCATTGCAATCGGGAACGCTCTGTCCGGGCCGGACTCGACGGGAGTCATCGGTGATCGATATTCGCAGCGAGCGATCCGAAGATGTCGGAGGAATCGCGGATGTCGTTCAGAAGGCATTCGGCGGTTCAGACGAAGCCAACCTTGTACGGATACTGCGTGACGCGAACAAAGCGGTTGTGTCGCTTGTCGCCGTGGACAACGGGCGCGTCGTGGGACATGCCATGTTCTCCGAGGTGTTCATCGATCCGCCGCACGAAAGCTTCGAAGGCGTCGGGCTCGCGCCGCTGTCGGTGCCGGCAGAGATCAAGGCTCGATGGGTAGGCTCGAAACTGGTTCGCGAGGGACTGAATCGATGCGCGCTAGCCGGATACAACGTTGCCGTCGTGCTCGGCAGCACCCGGTACTACCCTCGCTTCGGATTCTCCCGCGCCAGCGATTTTGGACTCGGGAACGAGTACGGCGAAGTGGAGCACTTCATGGCCATGGAACTCATACGGGGAGCGTTGGCCCGAGTCAGCGGAACGGTGAAATACCAGCCCGAATTTCAGGAAACCAATTGCTAGAGGGCGCGCGCACGCGCACGCACGTATCGGTGGAACACAGCCTATGACCTCATCACAAGACGAATTCTCCATTCAGATCAAACAGATCGACGCGTGGCAGGCGCCCGAAGGTCAGGCGGGCAGCGGGATGCTGATCCGGACGACGCGGGGCGACATCCAGGCCATCGCTCACCATGGACAGCCCGGCACGTCCACCCGCGGCATCGTCTGGGTTTGGGGCGCCATGGGCGGATTCGACGGTCCCGCGGACGGCATATACGGTGACCTGGCCGAGCAGCTCAAGCCGGACGTGACCTCGATTCGGATAAACTATCGCGACCCCAGAATCCTGCACGAATCTGTCCTCGACACGCTGGTCGGCGTCTCGTTCCTGGCAGGCACCGGACACACGGAGATCGCGCTCGTCGGACACTCGTTCGGTGGCGCTGTCGTCATCTCGGCCGCGCCGTTCAGCGAGCGAGTGAAAGCCGTGGTCGCGCTGTCCAGCCAAACCATGGGCGCAACCAAAGCCGCCGACGTCTCGCCGCGACCGCTTCTCCTGGTGCACGGCGAGGAAGACACTCGTCTGCCGCCTCGATGCTCCGAGCAGATTTACGAATGGGCCATCGAACCGAAGGAATTGAAGCTGTATCCGGACGCCGGCCACGGATTGACGCAATGCAAAGACGAGCTCCGGGAACTGCTATCCGGTTGGCTGGTCGGCAAGCTCGGAGCCTGAGCCGGCGCGTTTACACCCGGCTCGCTGCGCGATATACTTCGGGCCAATCTCCGCGCTGGAATTTCCGTACATTACGACCTGGTCACGTTTGACGTGTTCAGTCGTTGGCTCGGACGCGGCGCATCATCAAAACGTTGAGAGGATGAGAACATGCCAGAACTGGATGGAAAAGTAGCCATCGTCACCGGTGCAGGCCGGCTTCGGGGCATCGGCCGAGCCGCCGCCGTTGAGTTTGCTCGGTTGGGCGCGGACGTAGCGGTCACCGGCACCGGACGCAATCCCGACTCGTTCCCGCCCGATGAGAAGGCCGTGGGCTGGAGGGACATCGAGAGCGTCGCCGATCAGATTCGAGAACACGGGAGGCGTGCGCTCCCGTTGATCGTCGACGTCACCAACCGAGAGCACATCCAGAACATGATCGACCGCACGGTTGAGGAGTTCGGCAGGGTCGACATCCTCATCAACAACGCGGCATTCGCACGAGGACCGGACCGGGTGCCCATCCTCGATCTCGACCCCGACATCCTTCAGCGGGTGGTGGACATCAAGATCACAGGCAGCTTCTTGTGCACGAAGGCGTTCGTGCAAGCGCTCAAAGACCAGGGACACGGCGGCAAGATCGTCAACATCTCGTCGAGCGCCGGCAAGCGGGGAAGCGCGAACACGCTGGCGTACAACGCAGGGAACTTCGCTCTGGTCGGCATGACCCAGTCCATGGCCCGAGAGCTGGGCCCCATGGGCGTCAACGTCAACTGCGTATGCCCGGGCGCGGTCGACACGCACCGGATGGACGATCTGGGCCGCGAAGAGCGTTGGTCGGACATGGCGACGAACACGCCCATCGGACGTAACGGCACCGACGAGGAGACCGGGAATTTCGTCGCTTACCTGTGCACCGAGGCGGCGTCATGGATACACGGCCAGTCGATCAACATCAACGGCGGCACGATTATGGAGCACTGACCAGAACGCAATACGGGACGGTCTCTGGCTTTGTAGAGAGACCGTCCCGCGATGTTCGGAAGAATCTGATGGTTTGTTAACCCTCTCGCATGGGAACGATGACGGTGGCTTTGCCGATGACCAGCGGCGTGCCTTCTTCGTTCTCCATCGTGACGTCGCACTCGAGGCGGGGCGTGCCGTCAACGATGTCTTTGTCGGTGATCAGGCCCTTGAGCGTCAGCGGTTTGTTGTGGGGAACCAGTCCGCGGAAGACGCAGTCGAGCTTGCGTAAAGTGACGGTGGGCGACCAGCCCGTGATGAGCTGGGACATGATCGCGATGTTCATCGCCCCCGGGACGATGGGGTTGGGGAGGCCTTCACTTTTGGCGACCTCGGCGCTGGTGAACCGGCTGGCTCCGGGCCCTTCGCGTGAGATCGTGACGTACTCCAGCACCTGCTCATCCGTCACCACCCGACCGACGGGGCCGATTTCATCGCCGAGATCAAGGTCTTCGTAATACAACTCAGTGTCGTTCAACGGGGATTCCTCTTTCTGCTTACGAAGGACTCTTCGACCAATGCGACCGTTCCTCCGTCCTGGTTCTTGAAATTGGTCTCCCAAACGACGAAGACCATTTTGCCGGACCTGCCAGTCTTGGCGTAGACCTCTTTCAGCTTCGTGCTGGCGTGCAACGAATCGTTCGGTTTGACCGGCGCCAGGCTTTCGATGGACTGTCCGGCGAAGAGGCTGACGTCACCGAACTCGAGGCCGATATTGGGTCGGGTCCCGCCGTTTACGAACGAGTTGCAGAACGTCGGAGGAGCGATGATGCTCCCGTACTTGGACTTCTTGCCGGCTTCGTCGTCCAAGTAGATCGGATTGGTCTCACCCGTGGACCGGGCGAACTTCACGATCATCTCGCGCGTCACTTCGATCGAACCCATGTCCTGTTCAGCGCCCAACAGACTTCGATCGTATTTCAGGTCCGGATCTTCGTTGGTCATCTTTACCCCTGTTGTGTGTCGTCCAGCCAAACGGGAGCGAAGGCGCCGCCTTTGATCTCCCGCACCAGATCGGATTCAGTCGCGATTGAACCTTCGAAGCGAGTCATACACTTCCCGATCGCGCTGACCAGATGGGCATCGCTGCCGCCGGTGCCCGCAAGGTTGAGGCCGGACAAAAACTCCTCGGCCCGTTCCTGTTCGCCCGGACGGTTGCTGCCGTTGAAACGCTCGCCTGCATGCAACACGCTGTAGTCTTCGCCGTTCCCCGTGAACTCGCACAAACCAATCCCGAACCTACCCGGATGGGCCGGGATCGCAACCGCGCCGGTGTCAGCGGCGGCGGCGACCAATTCCAAACCATCCATGTGTACGTCCGAGAAGTCCACGCGGTCGGTCAGCTTTTCAGTCACGCCGTATACCAGGAAGTGCCCGTGGTCGGTGTCGAGTTCGGAGCCCTTCAGTATGAGCACGTCGCTGTCCGCGGATATGGCCGAATAGTCCTGGTCGAAATCGAATTTGCGATGCTCGGTCAAGACAAAGCCGTCGATGTGATATCCCTTGCGTCGGAGAACGCCGACCCATTTGACGTACTGATCGACTGTTGCCCTGGAATCGTCTGAGGAAACGGAGTGTGTATGAAGATCGAAGTACATGTTTGCCGTTGGCTGCTCGCTGTTCACGTGGATTCCGCTGGGGCCGTGCCCGTGGTCGGCCCGCCTACCCTGAAGCATATTATGTGCAGGCGGCCAGCCGAGTCAAGGCCGACGGGTTTGTGCGCCTCCTTTGCGCGTGATATTCTGGGCGCGAATTCATCTTGGAGGCAGCAGATATGGACTTGGGCATAGCTGGCAAGACCGCTCTGGTCACCGGAGGCAGCAGAGGGTTGGGCAGACAGTCGGCGCTTTCACTGGCCGCGGAGGGCGTCAACGTTGCGATCTGCGGCAGGACGCAAGACACGTTGGACTCAACGGTGGCTGAGCTCGAGGCTTTGGGCGTCAAGGCTGTCGGCCTCATCGGCGACGTCTCGGACGTCGAGACCATGGGCAACCTGCACCGGCGGGCAGTCGACGGCCTTGGGCCGATCGACATCCTCATCAACAACGCGGGCGGCACACGTTCCCGCGAAGACATCACTGGCACGTCGGTGGACGACTTCAAAGCGACATTCGACCTCAATGTCTTCGGCGGCTACCAGTTGATGCGCGAAGTGATACCCCACATGCAGGGCCAAAGCTGGGGCCGCATCATCAACATCGCGTCGATATGGGGCCGCGAGACGGGCGGAAACATCTCGTACATGGCTGCCAAGGCCGCGCTGATCGGCGCGACGAGGAGCACCGCGATGTCGTTGGCCAAAGACGGCATCCTGGTGAACAGCATCGCGCCTGGCTCCATCGCACACGCAGGCGGCTCGTGGGAGACGTTCCAGAACAGTCAGCCGCCCGAGGTCGTGGAACAGTTCATCGCGACGCAGCTTCCCATGGGCCGATTCGGTTGGCCCGAGCCGTTGGGTGACCTGATCGCATTCCTGTGCTCAGATCGAGCCGGCCTGATCACGGGGGCCTGCATCGTTGTGGACGGCGGCCAAAGCCACTCGATGATCTGAGGGCGCCAGCCCGCCTACCACCACTGCTCGTAGCGGATGCGGTCTTCGGGCACGCCCATGCCGGCGAGAAGTCGTCGCATGTCGGGGATCATCGACGGCGGGCCGCTGATGAAGAATATGGCGCGAAGGTCGACGCCTGATCGTTCGAGCATCTCTCGGTCGATCCTGCCGGTGGCGCCGTCCCACGGCTCATCGGTGGGTCCGGTGACCGTGGCGGCGTACCTCAGACGCTCGTTGCCTGCGACCATCTCCCGCAACTCGTCGCGAAACAGCAACTCGGACGGCGAGCCCGCGCTGTGCACGAGCAAGGCGTCGACTCCTGGCGCGCCTTCGTCGACGTACCGCATCATGCTCATCAGCGGCGTGATGCCGATCCCGCCCGCCAGCAGCACGATAGAGCCGGCCATGTCGCTCGTGTAGTAGAAATCGCCGCCGACCTGCATCTCCACCCGGTCCCCGACGCGCGCTCGGTTATGGAGGAAATGCGGGACAGGGTTGTCGCCGCCAAGCTTGATCGCCAGACCGATCCGGTCTTGGCGCGCCGGCGATGAGGTGATCGAGTACCCGCCTACGGTCTCAACCCCGTCGATGCGCACGAAAAAGTCGACCCACTGACCGGGCTTGAATCCCAGGCTGTTGTCTCTCAGGTCAAACTCGAACGACTTGACCGTCGGCGTCTCCCGCTTGATCGACACGATCTTGGCGGGAACTCTCATCGCATATCACCTGCCAAGGAATCGAGCATCGCTCCCATATCCGCGGCCAACTCGGGCACGTCGTCGGGCATGGCTGCCCAGTACAACTCGAACTCGATGGGCGGGCCACCGTCGGACGGGTTCTGTTCGAAGTGGGTCCATCGCTCCCGCACGGTCCCCACCAGTTCGAGGTGGAAGCAGTGGCGGCGGAAGACCTCGTTTCGGCCGAACGGCGTGACGTCGATTGTCTGGACGCCCAGGAACGCGCCCACGCGCAGATTTTCCAGGCCGGTCTCTTCCCAAGCCTCCCGCAACACCGCGTCTTCGGGCGACTCGCCGGGTTCGATTGTGCCTTGCGGAACCTGGTTCCCGCCTCGGGCAGGCCAACGTGACTGAACAGCAGCAGCCTGTCGCCCCAGGTGATGTACGCCACTGCCTTGTCGATGACCGGCTTGGTCGCGGTCAACTCTTCATTGCCCTCAGAGCGAATTCCGGCCTGACTACGCTTTCGTACAGATGGCGCCCACGCACGAGTCCTGCTTCGATCATCAGGTCGCGCATTGACGTGTACCCGTCTTCGCCGATCGAGGGATCGCTGGGCCACGTCTCTTGCATCCGGTACTGGTGGATAGCTGCCTCCAACGTGCTGCCGGGCAGGTTCGGAAACAACGGCGACACACGCTCGAGTATGTCGATGTCGTCGGCTGCCGCGAGCCACCTCAGCGCGTTGTTGAACCCGTCAACGAAACGCTGTATTGTATCGGGCCGGGCTTCGATGAACTCGGGCATCGTGGCGAAGGAGCTGTAGCAGATGTAGCCCAACTCGGGACCGAGAGCCGTGGCCAGGTGTCCGACGCCTTCTTCGATCAGCGTCTGTGCCTGCGGATGCGGCATCTGGATGTAGTCGACGCGTTCCCCACGGAACAGATCGAGCGCCTCTTCGGCGGATAGTCCTTCGACCAGCGTCAACCGGCCCGGATCGACATCGTTCTTAATGAGCGCCGACCTGAGCGACGTCCATGGCACCGGAGTGAAGCCCACCGGGGCCAAAGTCGCGCCCTCGAGACGCTTCCACGTCCAGTCCTCGACCGGTCGCCGCGACAGCAGGAAGAAGCCGTCACGCTGGTTGATCTCGGCCACGTGAAGCGGAGCGTCGCCGCGGCCCGCGTCGAGCTCCATGAGCGACCGGCTGATGCCCGTCTGGGTCACGTCCGCCGCGCCCGACCTCAGCATCTCCATGGCCGACCCGCCCTCGGGGACGGTGCTGAAGTGTACGTTGAGCCCTTCGGCGTAGAAGTGCCCTCCCGTCACGGCCACGTAGATGGGCGTGTAGAACAGGTTGTGGAAGGTCTCCACCAGGCGCAGGGGCGTGGGGTCGTTACTCATGCGGGGTTGCGAACGAGTATCGATAGGGAGCCATCAGCGACAACCTCACCGGGCCGCCGCCTTCGAAGGCGGATCATACTCTGAGGCGTATTCACGAACTTCAGAGAGCATATGCTCCGGCAGATCCAGCTCGATATCTCCGACTACGACGTGAGATGCCCGGACGTTGGCCGGCACTGGGGTCCGTTCCGCATCGTCAACCTCCAACATCAGTTCCAGAGCCTCTTTCGCGTTGGAAAACGCCTCTTCCGGCGTGTCGCCAGAGGTCGTGCATTCAGGGTAGTGCGGTACGACGACCTGATATCCAGTGGTGTCAGGAATCAAGATGACGGTGAATCGTTGCTTGGCCATATCGGACCTCCGCATCTTACCTAAAGCAGGTCGTCCCCACGCTCCTCAAATTGCCTGGGTGTCAACCCTGCCTGCCGGATAATGTTTCTAAGTGTACCTCGCGGGATTTCCCTTTGCGAGATTGCGACCGTCACGTGCGTCCTCATACCAGCCTTGGTGAACCTAACGTGAGAGCCGTGCCTACTGGTTACTCGCCAATCGAAGCTCTCCAGAATCCTAACGACTTCTCTGGGGCGATAGCGTTTTGGCATTCCAATCTCACCGAATGTGCACACTGGATTCTAAGTCGGCCCCAGCTTGACAAGTGGCTGTGCACAATTCCGTCGGGCGGACATCTCTAGCCCTGACCGACGAGACTGCCTCGTATTCAGCGGTGATCTTGCCGCGCCACCGCAGGGATGTGGAGTTCACTCCAAGATCCGGCCTTCGTAGTCCACGTCGGAGACTGGCAGACCGAGCTCGGCCACGCCGTCGCGTATCGTGTCGCCGTCGCCGACGACCAGGATGCGTAGGTGATCGGTGTCCAGCATATCCTCAGCCGCCTGGTGGATGTCGTCGAGCGCGATCTCCGAAACGTTGTCTGCGAATGTGGTGAAGTAATCGTCCGGCAGACCGAACACAACCATTCTGGTCAGATGTTGCAACACCTGCTGCTGCGTTTCAAACTGGCCGGGTATGCTGCGTAGGATTCCGTCGCGGGCGTCGATGAACTCTTCCTGCGTCACCGGCCGAGAGGACCTGATCTCGTTGAACTCCTTGATCGTCTCGAAAAGCGCTTCTTTCGTGACGGCGGTTTGGACGCCGCCTCCGACCATGAGCATGGACGGGCCATGGCTCCAGTCGATCATCGAACTGTAGCCGTAGCTGTAGCCTTTGTCCTGCCGTAGGTTGTTGTTGAGGCGCGAGGCGAATTGCCCTCCGAAGATGTAGTTCAACATCGTGAGACGCAGATAGTGGGCGTGAGCTCGGGGGACCGTCAGATGGCCGGCGCGGATGATCGATTGCGCAGCCCCCGGTTTGTCGGCGATATAGATACGGGTCGGTGTGCGACCATTTGATTCAGCGCTGGGTCCGTCAGGCGTCGACGAAGCGCTGACTTGCCAGTCTCCGAACGCCGCTTCGGCCGCCTCGACCGCATCGTCCAACGAAACGCTGCCCACGACGATGAATGTTGCATCGCTTGGCCCAAAGTGGGATTGGTGGAACGACTCCAGGTCGTCACGGTTGATCGTCGCGACCGATTGTTCGTTGCCGGTCAGGGGGTGCCCGTAGGGTGTGCCGGGACCATAGAAGAGGGACCGGGCGGCACGGCTTGCGATGGCGAGGGGGTTGTCTACGATGCGGCTGAAGTCGGTCATCAGGTCTTTGCGGACCCTCTCGAGTTCGTGGTCAGGGAATACGGAGTCCCGCGCTACCTCAGCCAATATGGCAAGCGCTTTGCGCCAGTTCGAAACGAGGGAGTCGCAAGAGACCATGGCGAACTCGCGGCTCGCGTGATGCCTCAGATGTGTGCCCAAAGCCTCCAACTGGTCGGATATGTCCTTGCTGGTGCGAAGTCGGGTTCCCTCCGCGAGCATCGTGGCTGTCAGATTCGCCAAGCCGGACTTCGCGGCAGGGTCGGCAAGCGCGCCGCCTGACAACACGAGGCCAAACGCGACGGCCGGAACGCCGCCACGTTCGAGGTGTACGATTTCAAGGCCGTTCGCAAGAGTGGCCCGTTGCGGCACCGGCGGCGAAAACCTCGGCTCCGGCGCCGCGACG
>CEPV01013987.1_pt1 | contig 13427 bp, 14 predicted proteins | sample 530451 | NCBI WGS metagenome assembly CEPV01 (sample SAMEA2620097, study PRJEB7988) | marine metagenome | isolation source: saline water (ENVO:00002010), including | reverse complement strand
GGCGGTCCGATCAGCCTCTGGTAGACGAACAGCACCAGAAACGACAGGAACACCGCGAGGAGAACTCTCTTTTCCATTCGATCGTCGATCAGGCCCGGATCCGCCTCGCGGGTCGCGCCGGCACTGGGTCGTTCCCCCCAGAGGCGAAGGGTTGACACCGCGCCAGTCGGTGCACGGTCAGCCACGAGCCCCGCCAGGGCCCGTGACGCCTGACCGCCTCGGCCGCGTAGGTCGAGCACGACGGGGTGAATCGGCAGGCGCCGGCGAACAGCGGCGACAGCACCAGCTGGTACGTCCGGATCAGCCCCAGCAGCAGCGCCGTCAGCGCCCGATTCACCATCTCGTCATCCTGTCCCTGTCCGGCGTCGGTGGCGCGACAGGGTCGATCGGTAGTCGGCTTCCAGGCTCTCGAAGTCCACGTCGAGGAACGCGCGGCGTGGCAGCACGACGACGTCGACTCCGGCATCCGTCTTCGCCCGCCTGAACAGTTCGCGTGCGAGCCGCTTCGCGCGATTCCGCCGGGTCGCCCCGCCGAGTCGCCGGGACGCCACGATCCCCAACCGGCTCGTCGGCAAGTCGTTAGGCAGAATGAGCAGGGTCAGATAGCGGCCGTGCGTCCGGACACCCTTGGCGTGAAGCCGCTGGTACTCCGGTCGTCGCCGGATCCGCTCGTCGCGTCGCAGCGTCTGCGCCACCATCGACTCCCGTGCCACCGGCAGGCCACCGCACTGATCGCCAGCGGCGGCTCGGTCGCTCGCTCGGAAAAGGAATCGCGGTCGTCAGGAAGCGGCTAGCCGCTTCCGACCCTTGGCGCGGCGGCGTTTCAGGATCCGGCGTCCGGCTTTCGTGCTCATCCGCACGAGAAATCCGTGGGTGCGCCGACGGTGCCGACGGTTCGGTTGGAACGTGCGCTTCATCGATCTCTCTTCTCTCGACAGCGCGAAACTCGGTGTCGAGAAACTTCAATGGTAGTGGAGCCGATCGATGGGTGTCAATGAGAGACCGATGCACAACGCGTCGTCGACGTGCTGCCGGACACGTTCCGGCGCACCTCTGCGACCTGCCCGCAAGAGCTTCGCCGTCGGTGAGGGCGAGTGCGGAGTCGGGTATACGGGTTGTGAAATACTTCACGATGTTTCGTTCCGGCCGATTGGTGTCAGAATCACCGGTCTGCGGCCCTGGTGGGGGTGGGCGCAGGCGGGAACGCCGGCCCAGGATTGGCTAGCTGTTAAGGTCCACGTTTTCAGATAGTTACGGATTCAGAGATCTCCAAGTTTCCACACCTGTGGAAGAAATTGTGGAAAAAACACCACGTTCCTTGGGGTTTTCGAGACCCATCGCCTGCCGGCCCCCGGGCGCGTCCTGGGTCCGGATGCGCTCGCGCGCGCTCGGCTTGGCCGCATCGAGCCGAGACCTCGCCGACCGCGCGATCGCGCCTCGATCGGAGGGTCTGGTTCGGCTCGCCGTCGGCGGTCCCGTGGGTCGGTTGGGCGGTCACGTATGAGCAACAGCGTGTGGGATCGCGTCCTCGGACGGATCGAAACCAAGATTAATCGCCATAGTTTCTACACCTGGTTCAAGCCAACGGTGTTCGTCGACGACGTCGGCGAGACGATCCGTGTGCGGGTGCCGAACACGCTCTTCCGGGACTGGCTGACGAAACATTACGCCGGCGTCATCGCTGAAGCGCTGACGGAAGTCGATCGACCGGGAACTGCGGTCTCGTTCGTCGCCGATCCTGGCGAGACGGCGGCCGTCGAACCGACGCCCGAGCCCGCCGCGCCCGCGACGGCTGACACGATCCCGCGACCGTCGCCTCCTGGCTTGAACCCGCGCTATTCATTCTCCACCTTCATCGTCGGGTCGTCGAACCAGTTTGCCCATGCGGCCTGCCGCGCCGTCGCCGAAGCTCCCTCCCGGTCGTACAACCCGCTCTACATCTATGGCGGCGTGGGTCTCGGGAAGACCCATCTCATGCACGCGATCAGCCAGTACGTCGTCCAGCACGACCCGAGCTTGAAGCTCACCTACATCTCGTCGGAGCGCTTCATGAACGAGATGATCAACGCCGTGCGGTTCGACCGGATTCTCGATTTTCGCGAGCGCTACCGCAGCGTTGACATCCTGCTGGTCGATGACGTCCAGTTTCTCGGCGGGAAGGAGGGGACGCAAACGGAGTTTTTTCATACCTTTAACTCGCTCCACGACCTCCAGAAACAGATCGTGATCAGCAGCGATTGCCCGCCCCACGAGATTCGTTCGCTGGAAGAGCGGTTGCGTTCACGGTTCGAGTGGGGGCTGATCGCCGACATTCAGCCCCCGGATCTCGAGACCAAGGTCGCCATTCTCAAGAAGAAGGCCGAGGTCGAATCGGTCCCGCTGCCCGACAATGTGGCGATCTACATCGCGGGCAAGATCAAGTCGAATATTCGTGAACTTGAGGGCTCCCTTATCCGGTTGATCGCGTATGCTTCACTCACCGGCCGAGAAATTTCGCTACCCCTCGCCCAGGATGTGCTCAAGAACGTCCTGGCCCACGACGACCGCGCTGTCACGATCGAGATTGTTCAGAAAGCCGTCGCGGACTACTATCAGTTGAAGCCGAGTGACCTCAAGTCCCGCAACAGTTCGAAGTCGATCTCGGGCCCCCGGCAGATTGCGATGTATCTCTGCAAGTCACTCACCAGTGCATCGCTGCCGGAGATTGGTCGCAGTTTTGGGGGAAAGCATCACTCGACCGTGATTCATTCAATCCGAAAGATTGAGGGAATGCGGAAGCAGGACGGCAACTTCAACACACTTATCAACAACTTTCTACAGTCGTTCAAGTAGTGTTTTCAACGCTTTCCGGCGCTTCTCCACAGGCGACCCAACCGCCTCAAGTGCACCCTCTGAGCGCCGAAAAAACTGCACATAAAACACTCCAATAAATAGCTTTTGTTTTGGCTTTTATCCACAGTGTAAGTTCTTGATTTTAAAAGGGTAGTTTTCAATAAAAGGGTTTCCAACACACCTTCTCTTCTTGATATAATTTTCTGTACTTCGTGATCTCCTTTCAGGTAGAGATCGTGCTGGTCTCACCCGTCCGGGATCGACGCTATCCAACATGAGGTTTTCAGCAGCATGGAACTAGTCGTCCGCAAGAGCGATCTGCTGCACGAGCTGCAGCTCTTTCAAGGCATCGTCGAAAGGAAGAACACTATTCCCATTTTGGCCAATGTGCTCGTAGAGGCGAAAGGGAATGAAGCGCGGATGCTTGCGACCGATCTGGAAGTCGCGCTGCGCAGCCGTTGTGACGCCAAGGTGAAGAAGGCCGGCGTCCTGACCTTGCCCGCGAAGAAGCTGTTCGAGATCGTGAGGGCTTTACCGGATACCGACATCACGATCCGCGAGGAAGGCCAGGGGGCGGTAAAGGTCTCCGCCGACAAGTTCGAATCACGGATGCAAACCCTGCCGCGTGAGGATTTTCCGACGCTCCCGGAGGGTCCCGCGAAGGCCGTCAAGCTCCCGGCCGCAACACTCCGTGAGATGGTGGCCAAGACGCAGTTTGCCATCACGGGTGAGGACACCCGGTACTTCCTTAATGGGGCGTTGTTCGTCGTCGAAGGCGACGAGATGACGCTGGTCGCGACCGATGGTCACCGGTTGGCGCTCGTGGCAGCCAAGCGCGAGAAGGGGAAGGCGAAGAACGACGAGTCGCCGCGCGTCATTCTGCCGAAGAAGACACTCTGGGAACTGGGTCGGTTGCTGACCGACGCTGACACGGAAATCAGCTACCAGCAGGGCGAAAACCACCTTTTTTTCGAGGTTGGTGGGCGGGTGCTCATTTCCCGGATGATCGACGCGCAGTTTCCGGCGTACGAGCGGGTGATCCCGAAGAACAACGATAAAGCGATCGAGTTCGAACGCGATCGGCTTGGAAGCGCGATCAAAAGGGTGGCGCTCCTGTCGAACGAGCGCTCGCGCGCCGTCAAGCTCCAGATGTCAAAGGGTGTCGTCGAGATCACGTCTAACAATCCCGATGTTGGTGAAGCGCGCGAGGAGTTGCCGGTCGAGTATTCGGATGTCGACGTGCAGATCTGCTTCAACGCACAATATGTCCTCGATTTTCTGAGTGCTGTCGAAACCGAGACGGTCCGGCTCGAGTTCAAGGACGAGACCAGTCAGGCGGTCATGCATCCGGTCGGTGCCGAGGGCTACGCCTACACCTACGTCATTATGCCGATGCGGATCTGACACCACGGCGCGCTCCACATCTCGGCACCCGGAAAGACACGTTCCTTACTCAGCTCATGGCGGAATTCGAACCCGACACCCCAACGACAGACGCGACAGATCCCGTCGCGTTGACGACTGACGGATTGTTGTCGCCCGACCCGGCGGTCAGGTCTGGAAATGGCGACACCTCCGACAGCTACGACGCCAAGAAGATCAAGGTGCTGGAGGGGCTCGAGGCGGTTCGTAAGCGGCCCGCCATGTACATCGGGACGACGGGCGCGGTGGGGTTGCACCACCTCGTCTACGAGGTGGTCGACAATTCCATCGACGAAGCGTTGGCAGGGCACTGCCGCGAGATCAACGTGCGGGTCCACCTCGACCACTCGGTGACCGTGGTCGACGACGGCCGCGGCATTCCGGTCGATACCCACGCCACCGGGAAGTCGGCGGCGGAAGTCGTCCTGACCGTGCTGCACGCCGGAGGCAAGTTCGACAATTCGAGCTACAAGGTCTCGGGTGGCCTGCACGGCGTCGGCATCTCGGTGGTCAACGCGCTGTCCGCGACACTCGACCTCGAGATCTGGCGCGACGGCAACGTCTACCACCAGGCGTACGGGCGTGGCATTGCCACCTCACCGCTCGAGATCACGGGCACGACCAAGCGGCGAGGCACGAAGGTCACGTTCCTGCCAGACCCCGACATCTTCGAGAGCGTCGAGTTCAGCTTCGACACGCTGGCCCAGCGTCTGCGTGAGCTCGCGTTTCTCAATGGTGGCGTGACCATCACGCTCGACGACGAGCGGTCCGACAAGAGCCACACTTTTCTCTACGACGGCGGGATCGCCTCGTTCGTGACGTTCCTCAACAAGAACAAGGCGGCCGTCAACGAACAACCGATCTTTATGAAGGGCGCGCGCGACGGGATCGACGTCGAGATAGCCCTGCAGTGGAACGACGGCTACGCCGAGACGGTGTACTCATTCGCGAACAACATCAACACCCACGAAGGCGGCACCCACCTGTCGGGCTTCAAGTCGGCGTTGACGCGCACCGTCAACAGCTACGCAACGCGGAACAATCTCACCAAGGATCTGTCGGAGAGCATCAGCGGGGACGACGTCCGCGAAGGCTTGACTGCCGTCATCAGCGTCAAGATCCCAAGCCCGCAGTTCGAGGGACAGACGAAGACCAAGCTCGGGAACACCGAGGTCAAAGGCATCGTCGAGACCGTCCTCAACGATCGGCTGGGCGCCTACTTCGAGGAGCATCCCGGCGAGGCGAAGCGTCTGCTGAACAAGACGGTGGAGGCTGCGCGGGCCCGCGAGGCAGCCCGCAAGGCCCGCGATCTGGTTCGCCGCAAGGGCGCCCTCGACAACAGCTCGCTGCCGGGGAAGCTGGCCGACTGCCAGGAGCGCGATCCGGCGCTGTGCGAGCTCTACATCGTCGAGGGCGAATCGGCCGGCGGGTCAGCCAAGCAAGGTCGGGACCGGCGTTTCCAGGCGATCCTGCCGATCAAGGGCAAGATCTTGAACGTCGAGAAGGCGCGGTTCGACAAGATGCTCGGCAGCGACGAAATCAAGACCATGATTGCCGCCCTGGGCTGCGGAATCGGCAAGGACGAGTTCAACCTCGCCAAGCTCCGCTACCACCGGATCATCATCATGACCGACGCGGATGTTGACGGCTCGCACATCCGCACGCTGCTTCTGACGTTCTTCTACCGCCAGATGCGCGAGTTGATCGACCACGGGTATGTCTACATCGCGCAGCCGCCGCTGTATCGCGCGAAACGCGGCAAGAAGGAGCATTACATCAAGGACGAGCGCGAGTTGGAGGGATGGTTGATCGGCCGCGCGGCCGAGTCGCGGGCTGTGCACGTGCCGGGCCGGTCGACGCCGATCGCCGGCGCCGAGCTGGAGGCGCTGCTGCAGAAACTGATCGTCTTCCAGAAGTACGTCCAGATCGTCGAACGGCGAGGCCCCGAGCGCGAGGTCATCAAGGCGTTCCTCGACCGCGACGTCCGCGACAATGATTTCTTCGCCGACCGGGCTGCCGTCGACTCACTGGCCGCCGAGTTGTCGACCGAGAGCCGAACGGTAGCGGTTCGTCCCGATGAAGAGCACAACAGTTTCGCCCTGGCCATCGAGGATCACTCGAGCGGCTACCCGCGCCGCCATCTGGTGGGGGTCGATTTCGTGACGACGGGCGAGTACCGCACGCTGCTGTCGAGCTATGCCGACGTGCGCGGTCTCGAAGGCCCGATGACGGTCTCGAGCACGAATGGGCACAGCGACGGCGGGGACGCCGAGAAGACGACCGGGACCGCCGACGAAACCCAGATAGGCGGAGCGCCGCTCGACGAGGCGACGCGGCTGGCCACCGAGTCGCGCGACGTGGCGCAGACCGATGGCACGGTGCGGATCGCGTCGATCGACGACCTGGTCGATCACTTCATCGCGGCCGGGCGTCGGGGCGTGGCCATCAATCGCTACAAGGGCCTGGGCGAAATGAATGCGGAGCAGTTGTGGGCGACGACCATGAAGCCCGACAGGCGCACGCTCCTGCAGGTGCGGGCCGAGGACGACGCCGAAGCCGATCAGATGTTCACGACGCTGATGGGCGACCAGGTGGAGCCCCGCCGCAAGTTCATCGAAGACAACGCGCTGGATGTGAAGAACCTCGACGTGTAGCGCCAGCCCGCAGTTCGGCGGCCGACCCAGTACTCTGGGCACTGCCCGCTGCCCGCTGCGAGTGCGCCGCCCCTGACGTGATCTCGCATGACTGATACCGACTCAAAAATTCCCGTCAACATCGAAGACGAGATGAAGCGCTCGTACATGGATTACGCCATGAGCGTGATCATCGGGCGAGCGCTGCCTGACGTGCGCGACGGGTTGAAGCCGGCGCACCGGCGTGTGCTGTACGGCATGCGCAGCATGGGCCTGGCGTCCAATCGGGGCTACCGCAAGTGCGCCAAGATCGTCGGCGAGGTGATGGGCAACTTCCACCCGCACGGGGACGCCTCCATCTACGACACGCTGGTGCGGATGGCGCAGGACTTCAACATGCGCTACCTGCTGGTCGACTCGCAGGGGAACTTCGGGTCGATCGACGGCGATCCGCCGGCCGCGATGCGGTACACCGAAGCGCGGCTGCGCGCGCTGGCCGAGCAGTTGATGGCCGATCTCGACAGGGAGACTGTCGATTTCGTGCCCAACTACGACGAGACCACCGAGGAGCCGACCGTCCTGCCGGCGCCGTTTCCGAACCTGCTCGTCAACGGGTCGGCTGGCATCGCGGTCGGGATGGCGACGAACATCCCGCCGCACAACCTCCGGGAAGTCATCGACGGCCTCATCTGGCTGGCCGAGCACGCTGACCAGAGCGCCGACACGAAGCTGACCCGCCTGCTCGATTTGATTCCGGGCCCTGATTTTCCGACCGGCGGCTACATCGTCGGCCGGCGTGGGATCCGATCGGCCTACCAGACCGGCCGCGGGTCGATCCTGATGCGCGCCAAGACCAGCATCGAGCCGGCGACGAAGGGCGATCGAGTCGCGATTGTCGTCAGTGAGATTCCGTATCAGGTCAACAAGGCCCGCCTCCTCGAGAAGATCGCGGAGCTCGCACGCGAGAAAACGATCGAGGGCATCGCGGATCTGCGCGACGAGTCGGATCGCGACGGGATGCGCGTCGTCATCGAGTTGAAGCGGGGCGAGGTGCCGGAGGTCGTGCTGAACAACCTCTACAAGCACACGCCGCTCCAGACCACCTTCGGCGTGATCCTGCTGGCGATCGTCGGCGGTCGCCCGCGCGTGCTGACGCTGGCCGACGTGCTCGAGCAATTTCTCGAGTTCCGGCGGGAAGTCGTGCGCCGCCGCACCGAGTTCGACCTGCGCAAGGCGCTGGCGCGCGCCCACATCCTCGAGGGGTTGAAGGTCGCGCTCGACCATCTCGACGCCGTCATCAAGCTGATTCGCGGGTCGAAGTCTCCGGCCGAGGCGCGCACCGGCCTGATGTCGGAGTTCTCGCTGACGCAGATCCAGGCGCAGGCCATTCTGGACATGCAGCTCCAACGGCTCACCGGGCTGGAGCGGCAGAAGATCGTCGACGAGATGGCCGAGCTGGTGAACACGATCGAACGGCTCCGCGCCGTGCTCGGGAGCGACAGCCTGCTGCTGGAGATCGTCCTCGACGAGTTGCGCGCGGTGCGGGACAAGTTCGGCGACGACCGGCGCACCGAGATCGTCGACGAGACGGGCGAACTGAGCATCGAGGACCTGATCGTCGACGAAGACATGGCGATCACGGTCACGAACACGGGCTACATCAAGCGAACCGCGATCGCGACCTACCGAAACCAGCGTCGGGGCGGCAAGGGTCGGATCGGGATGCGGATGCGCGATGAGGACTTCATCTCGCAGCTATTCGTGGCGTCGACCCACGCCTACATCCTGATCTTCTCCGACCGCGGCCGCGTCTACTGGCTGAAGGTGCACGAGATTCCCGACGTTGGGCCGTCCGGCAAGGGCAAGTCGATCGCGAACCTGGTGTCGATGTCGGCGGGCGAGCACATCGCGGCGCTGGTCGCCGTGCGGGAGTGGCCTGAGGCCGACGGCGAGCGGTTCCTGGTGATGGGCACACGGCGCGGCGTCGTCAAGAAGACCGATGTCAGGGCCTTCCGGCATCCACGAGCCGGCGGCATCATCGCGCAGGCCGTGGGGACCGAGGACGCCGTCATCGCCGTGGAGCCGACCGATGGCGCCGGGGAACTCTTCCTGGGGACCCGGAACGGCATGGCGATCCGCTTCGCCGAGAGCGACGTCCGGCCGATGGGGCGGACGGCTGCCGGGGTCCGGGGCATCACCCTGCGGCAGGGCGACGAGGTCGTGGCGATGACCGACGTGCGGCCGGGCGGGGCGCTGATGACGGTCTGCGAGAACGGCTACGGAAAACGGACGGAATTGGCCGAATATAGGGTGCAGTCCCGGCGTGGAGTGGGTATTATTAACATCCAGAGTAGCGAGCGGAACGGCCAGGTGGTCGGCGTTGCGCACGTCCGGGGCGAGGACGAGTTGATGTTGATCACCCAACAGGGCAAGATCCTCCGGATGCTGACCTGGAGCATCCGGGCCATCGGGCGGGCGACGCAGGGCGTCAGGCTCATCGAGATGGAAGACGGCGACCGCGTCGTGTCGATCGCGCGGCTGGCCGAGCAGGTCGACGACCCGGGCGATAGTGGCGGAGGCGAGGGTTAGGCCTGTTGGCGACGGCGTTGAAGGGCGGAGCCAAGGGGACTCGTGAAGCGAGAACAGGCAGTCATCTAAAGGAGGCTGACGATATGCACCGGCCACGACTCACGGCGGTGGCGCTCTTCATCCTGGCGGCGACGGTTGCCGGATGCTCGAGTTCACCCGAGGAGCAGCTGCTCTCACAATTCTTCCGCGCGTCGCGGATGCGCGACAACGCGACGCTCGCCAACATCTCGATGGTCTCGTTCGCTCCGACCGATCGGGGCATCGTGCAGAGCTTCGACGTCGAGTCGATCTCCGAGCAGACGCGCCGACCGATGCGGGCCAAGGCCCTCGCCGAGGCCCTCATGGCGACCGAGGCGACTGACCAGGAGTTCTCCGACCGGAAGCAGGCGTACCAGGACGAGAACCTGGAGGCGATCGAGCGGGTGCTCGAAGCCGAGCGCGAAGGTGAGGAACCGAGCCGTCGCGCCGACCGGGACATCCAGGAAGCCTGGACGCAGTGGCGGACGGAGATGGCCGAGCACGCCCAGACCGTTTCGGATGCCCGCGCCGCGTTGAGCGAGGCGAGGGTCGTCGCCGAGGGCAGCACGTTCAGCCCAGCCGAGCCGGTCGACGTCACGATGTACGAAGGCGAGATCGCGTCGTTCACCGTCCGGATCCTCGCCCAGGTGCGGACGCCCGACGAGCAGGACCTCGAGCAGACCCTCGAGGTCACACTCGAGCAGGCTCAGCTAACCGGCGACGACGGCACGCCGTTGAACGGGCGTTGGATCATCACGGCCATCGACGAAGTCGGCTAGGGCGCGCGGCGGCGCCAGCGGCCTTCGACATTCTCGATTCACGGGCGCGGCGCCCCGCGGGGCGTCGCGCCAACCCTCACGTCCGGACGACTTCCCCACAGCGCTCCGCGCGGGGCCTTTCCGACGGCAGACTTGATGCGAGCCCAGACCCCGACCGGCGATTCGGGGGTCGCGCGCGAAGCCCGCCCACCGCGGGCCGGTGGAGGGTGGCATGGCTTCGCCCAGACACTGCCGTTCACCGGCGTCCTGTTCGCCTTCTGGCTCATCCTGTCGGGCAAGTTCGATCTTTTCCACCTGCTCGCCGGCGCCGCATGTGCCGTGACCGTCGCGACGACGACCGGACGGCTGCTGCGCTTGCCGCCCGCCGTCGGCCCCTCCGTGGCGCACCCGCTGGCCGGCGTCGCCTGGATCCGGTTCCTGGGCTATCTCCCCTGGCTGGCCGGCCAGGTCGTGCGCGCCAATCTGCACGTCGTCGGCATCGTGCTGCATCCACGGCTGCCGATCGATCCGTGCCTGGTCCGGCTGGATGTCCCGGCGCCGCATACGCTGGCGCGGCTCACGCTGACCAATTCCATCACGCTGACGCCCGGCACCGTGACCCTGGACGTCGACAGCGACGGCTATCTCGTGCACGCCCTGACGGCGCGCAGCGCGGCCGGACTCGAGCAGGGCGCCACGGTCCAGCGGGTGCGACGGCTCTTCACGGCCGCCGCGCCCGACTCGTCGCCGGTGGTCGAGCGATGAGCCCGCTCTTGCTGGGCACCGCGTTCGCGTTGACCGCGGCGATGACGGTGTCGCTCTACCGGGTGCTGGCCGGCCCAACGGTCTTCGATCGCCTGACCGGCCTGGGGCTCATCTCGACGAAGACCATCTTACTGCTGCTCGTGCTCGGGTTTCTCACCGATCGCGTGGAGGTGTTCGTCGACATCACGCTCTCGTACACGCTGATCTCCTTTGTGGGGACGCTCGCGCTGGCGAAGTACTACGAGGTCCGGGGAACCGACCAACCGTGAGCGCCCTGGCCGATCTCATGCTGCTGTTCGGCCTGTTCTTCATTGCGGCCGGGGTCGTGGGCGTGGCGCGGCTGCCCGATTTCTATTCGCGGTTGCACGCGCTTGGCAAGTCCGACACCCTGGGCGTGGCGCTGACCGCCACCGCGCTGGCGCTGCGCGGCGGGGTGTCGCTGACCAGTGCCAAGATTCTGCTGATCGTGGTCTTCGTCACGCTGGCGAACCCGACTGCCACCCACGCCCTCGGGCGCGCCGCCTATCGCGCCGGCATCGCGCCCTGGCGGCGGGAGGGCCGGTCGTGACGCCCGCCTTCGATCCGCTGGCGATTGCGTTTCTCGGGCTGATGATCGTCGGTGCCATCGCCGCGCTCTCCGTGCGCGATCTAATGGCCGCCGTCGTGGTGTTCGGCGCGTTCAGTTTCTTCTCGGCCACCTACTTTGCCATCCTCGGCGCGGTCGACGTGGCGTTCACTGAAGCCGCCGTCGGCGCCGCCATCACGGCGGTGTTCTTCGTGACCGCTATCTTCCGCACCGACCGGGGCGCCGACTGATGGCGCGCCTGGCGATCCTTCCGCTCCTGGCGTTGGGCGCCGTGCTCGTGGCAGCCGCGGGCGGCCTGCCGCGCGTCGGCGATCCCGAGTCGCCCGCGGCCACGCACGTCTCGCCGCGCTACATCGCACGCGGGTACGAGGAGACCGGGGCCACGAATCTCGTGACCGGCGTGCTCGCCGACTATCGCGCGTACGACACGCTGGGTGAGACCACGGTGATTTGCGCAGCGGGCCTGGCCTGCTGGCTGATCCTGGGCGGCCGATCGCGAGGAGTCGGGCCGTGATGAATTCCGGGTTCGGCAGCCCGGCGCTCGACGCGGCGAGCCGGCTGATGACGCCGTTCATGTTGATGTTCGGCGCCTACGTCGTCGTGCACGGCCACGACAGCCCGGGGGGCGGCTTCCAGGGCGGTGTGATCATCGCCGCGTGTCTGATTCTGGTGCGGCTCGTCAGGGGGCGGGCGGCCGGGTGGGTCATGCCGCCCGAGACCGCCGTCGTGCTGCTCTGCACCGGCGCCGGGATCTTCGCTGGGGTTGGCTTGCTCGGACCGATCTTCGGCGGCCACTTCCTCGACTACTCCGCCCTGCCGCTCACGCTCGCGCCGGCTGAGGTGCGTGCGGCCGGCAGCCTGGCCGTCGAGATCGGGGTCGCGCTCGCCGTGACCGGTGTCCTCGAACTGATCTTCGACGTGCTCGTGGAAGCGCGGGACGACGCGTGAAGGACCCCGCCTGAGATGATCGATTCCCTCGACGCAAGCACCGTCCAATACCTCCAGGCCGCGGCGCTCCTGCTCGTCGGGCTCTACGGCATCATCGCCCGTTCCCATCTGCTGCGGAAACTCATGGCGATGAACATCCTGCAGGTCGCGGTGATCGTCTTCTTCATTGCGCTGTCGACCAAGTTCGGTGCGACGGTCCCGGTCGTGCCCGCTGCCGCTACGGCGGGCCCGATCGACCCGGCGGCCTACGTCAATCCGCTGCCGCATGCCTTGATGCTGACGGCAATCGTCGTGTCGGTCAGCACGACCGGCGTCGCGCTCGCGCTGCTCATCCGGATCCGCCGCCGCTTCGGCACGCTCAACGAGCCGGCGCTGCTCGACAGGCTGCGCGAATGAGCGAACATCTCCCCATCCTCATCGTCGTCGTGCCGCTATCGGCGGCACTGGTCGTGCCGCTGCTCGGCCGCCGGTCGTCGACGGCCGCCCATGCCGTGACGCTCGCCACCCTGGCCGCGACACTCGTGGCCGCGAGCGTGGCGCTCACGCGGGTTCTGCGCACGGCCGACGGGGTCTGGCAGTACGAGCTGGGTGGCTGGGCGCCGCCCTGGGGCATCGAGTACGTGCTCGATCCGCTCAGCGGCGGCATGAGTGTGCTCGTCGCCAGCCTCGCACTGGCCGCGGCGATCTACGCCGGGCCGTATCTTCGGACGTCGGGCCCGGATCGAATCGGGTTGTTCGATTCGCTCTACCTCCTGCTGGTTGCCGGCCTGCTGGGCATCGTGGCGACCGGTGATCTCTTCAACCTCTACGTCTTTCTCGAGATCTCGTCGATTGCGGCGTACGCGCTCCTCGCCACGGGCGGCGACCGCGCGGCCG
>CEPV01094557.1_pt1 | contig 13435 bp, 7 predicted proteins | sample 530451 | NCBI WGS metagenome assembly CEPV01 (sample SAMEA2620097, study PRJEB7988) | marine metagenome | isolation source: saline water (ENVO:00002010), including | reverse complement strand
CCGGCACACTACCGGTGGGGGATCAGTATCTTGAAATCCAGCCCAACGAAGGAACGGGCTGATGTCATTGAGCACTCTGTCCCTGGCACTGTTTCTAGCGCTGCACTCATTGCATCTGGGACTCGCCATGCAGCTACCCCTCGTTACCTGGATCGGGGGTGGCGCGGCTCTGCTGGCCAGCTTGAGATTGGTAACCGTAGAGCGACCAACCCGGGGGCTTGTCTTCGTGCTGCTGGCAGTTGGTGCAATAGGCGGCAGCCAGGTATTGGAAGACTGGGCCGTGGAGGGATCCTGGCCGCAGACGAGCGGCTTAAGCGGCGGACTGGTCCTGGCCCTGCTCTCCTATCAGTTGTGGTTATTTGCCGCACGCGCTAAGACCAATTCCGAGGTCGTGCTCGATTCCGACACACAAACCATACTCGCACTTGGTCTGCCATTGACACTGTTGATCTCACCACCGGAAAGCACGGTCGTCTTCTTGTTCGGTACGCCCGTTGCCCTCATCACCGTCGGGATATTACTGCTTGCCTCGATCGCACTTCTGGCCGATCGCTGCGCCGGGCTTTTGATGTCGCGCCTCGCGCTGCTCCTGCCACTGGCGCTACTTACTCCCGTAGTGACCGTGCTGCTGGAGTCGGGGCAAGGGCCAATTATCGAGGCACTCGGAGACCTGCTCCCCACGCCACGTCAGAGAACTCGGACCGGCTTCTCACCCTATCAACAGCTAAGCCCGTCGGTGTTCCTCCGACCAACGAATAGAGCAGTCATGCGCATCGAAACTGACTCACTGCCGAGCGCTTATCTGGTGGGCAATCGTCTTGTCCGGCTGGATGAGGATCTGCGCTGGCAACCCTCGAATCGACGGCAAGATTCGCCCGTTGTTCCGGATGCCGAGGGCCTGACCACTGGCGAGTGGCGCTACGAAATCGACAATCACCACTTCAGCCGAGGTACCACTACGCGCAAGAGCCTGGTCGTTCGCAGCCTAAGTAACGACAACTATATTTTCGTCAGTCCGGGTACGCGTCATGTGACCGGCAGATTTGCGGCGATGGTTGAAAGCGTTGCCGGTGTCTGGACAGTCGCCTTCGAGCGCGGAGCGGACCGGCGCTGGCAATTCGAGTCGGGCGGAGATCCGCTTCCGGACAGCATCGACGAGGAAAATCTTGAGCTACCTGGGTTTTGGGATGCTGCCTTGCAGGCGAAAAGCAGCGGATTTGTCGCACCACGGCGTCAGCAAACGGTTGACAACCTGCTGCTGCACTTCCGGGGAAGGCGCTATTCTCTGCGCACTGACTTTGATTCCAAAAAACCGTTTCACGACTTTTTCCTCAATGACAAGGCGGGTTATTGTTTCTGGTTTGCCACAGCGACAACTCTTGCGCTACGCGCCAATGGGATTCCAAGTCGTTTGGTTGGCGGTTACGCAATTCACGAACGACTGTCTTCGCGTTTGTATCTGGTGCGTCAGCGCGACGCCCACAGTTGGGTGGAGTGGCAGGACAAAAGCGGCTACTGGCACACCATCGATCCCACACCAGCAACTATCGTCACGTTTTTCGATGGCTATGGCTCCTCCATTCTCAGCAACTGGTATCACAATCTCGCCGGCCACTGGGAGATCCTGATCGACAGCATATTAGCCGACGCACTGATGGCCAATCTCGTACGCTATGGCGGATTGCTGATCCTGGTGTTTCTGTTCATTAGGGAGTACCGCAGGATACGGGGCGAGCAAGCCATGGTCGATGGCAGGTCGCTGCAATGGCAGCAGCTCTGGCAACGATTCCTGAGCATGTCGAACCTGCCCACCCAAGCTTCCTGGACGGTGTTGACCTATGTCGACAACCTGCCCGCCGACTGGCCTTCGGAACGCAAATCTGCAGTCAGAAAATTCCTTGAGGTTTACAACCTGCTGCGGTTCTCAGACCACGATGGTCAGGCTGTCAGGACTGTGGAAAAAGCGCTGCAAGAGTGTTCAGAGGCCATTCGAAGCCAGTGACAAGCGTTTCGCCGAGATCGCTGTGCTCAACGGGCCTTTAAACCACAGCGCTAAGTCGTCGGCCGCACCACCCGGACGTTCCGTGCTGCGAATGGCCATCCTGTCACCGTCCTGCATAAGAAAGGCCGTGAGCAGCTGAAGAATCCAATACTGTCCCATCAACTACACTGTATAGGATGAACGTCCAAAGACGAACGACGAACAACGCACGCATCGAGAGCTGGATGGCCAGACTATCCACGCAGAAGTTACCAGCGTTCGCTCATACGGCACGATCACTCGCTTACGTCTCCAGGGATGACGACAGTTCAGCGGACGATCTTTCCAACATCATCCTGCACGATACCGCGATGACCGCTCGCATACTACGGGTCGCGAACAGTGTGCATTACAATCCCACCGGTGTAGCCATCGAAACTGTCAGCTACGCCACCGTCGTTCTGGGTTTCGAGCAGGTCCGCAATCTTGCGCTCACCATTTCGATGATTGATACGGTATTGGGTGTAGAACCAAAGAAACAGATTCAAAACGAAATGGTATGTGGATACCACGCTGCCGTTCAGGCGCAACGTCTTGTACAGGAGTCGGACCGGACCAAACTGGAATCGGTCTATATCGGCGGCCTATTGCACCGTCTCGGGCCCATCATGTTCTGGTGTTTCCCGTTTGGCCAGGGGGACGCGTTGCTCGAGGCTTACGATGAATCTGAGGACCGTTGGCAGGCAGAGCGTTCGGTGCTTGGCTTCACTCTCGATGATTTGACGGCTGCATTGGTTTCAGAGTGGAAGCTGAGTGCAATGCTGGAGCAAGCCCTGGGATCAGAAGCGTCAAGACATGAAGACGAGAGTGTGATATCCATCGGCTCAGGAATCGCTGACAATATTGACAAGGGGTGGGAGTCTGACGTTATTGGACGCAAGATCGATGCAGCCAGAAAGTATCTCAATGTCAGTCCAACAAAAGCGAGAAATCACGTCTACGAAAGTGCCCGTATTGCCACAGAAGGGCTTCAGTCCTTCGGCTTTCCGCAGACTTATGATCTATTGCCTCCAAAGAACGAAAGTGAATCAGAAGCAGAGAGTTCACGGGATGATAATTCCGAGCTGGAACTCAGAATCGTGCGTCAGCTGACTCACATGCTCAGTGGCAACGTGGATATCAATCGCGTTCTGATGGCGGCGCTGGAAGGAATCTACAGGGTTCTGAATGCCGACCAGGTTGTTTTTGCAGTGATCAATCCTAAGACATCTACACTGCAGGTTAAACTCATGATAGGCAAACGACGAGATGCCATCATCAATGGGGAGAACAAAGAACACTCGACCGGAACATGTCTAAAGCAGATATTTGCGAGTACGCGACCAGAATGGATGACGCCGGCAAAGATACATGAATTTGACAGAGACGACCTTGACCCACTGATAAATCAGCTCGGTGCGGCCGAGTTTTTCATTAATCCGGTATCGGTTCAAGGCCGACCAATCGGTGTCATTTACGCGGACAGATACGCGCACCAGGTTCCCTTCACGCAAAAAGATCTGGATAGCTTTAGTCACCTTGCTGAACATGCCACACTGTCCTTCAAGGTGTTGGCCAAACAGAAACCAGAAAGGGGACCCGTGAACCGTGATCGGGCTTGATGTAGGTGGCAACCGCTTCGACACCCGCAAACATGTCCCGGACCTCACCTTCGCCGGCCGCGGCGGTAACAGACAATACTGCCCCTCTTCAGCGTAATGCCAGGCAGAAAGAACCGGCGCCGGCGTGATCTAGGAACGGCGCTAGAACAGAAACACCGTTGTCGGCAAGCTAGTAGTCCTCATCGAATTGGACCCGAATATTGGTGACTTCTGTCAGTTGGTTGACCATCCTCATGAGCTCGTCTTTCCAAGTGATATCAAGTCCAAAGCGTGCGAGTATTGCCTGGTAACCAGGATGCTCTTCCACCTGTTTTGAAATCGACTGGGGCAGAACTCGATGCAAATTGACACGAAGGGAGAAGGTTGCCGTGCCGCGGCGATAGGCCTCCTCCATGTGTTCAATACCCCTGTCAATATCACCCAGTAGGAAACAACCCCAATACTTGTAGATGGGAGGAAGGTTCTTTCTCTTCTCCAGCCAGGCGAAGTAAGCCTTGGCTGCATCCACCTCCCGGCGCCAGTACAGCTGGTAGAACTGCGGAAAATTGCGTGGCAGGACCTTTGCGAGAATCTCAAGATCCTTCTCTGCCTGTTCATATTGTCCGGTGCGACTGTAGAGCAACGCTCGTTCACCAACGGCGATGGTACTGTCCGGTTCCGATGCGATGCGCTCACTGCATACGTCTATAGCTCGATCGAAACGTCCAAGACAAGCCAGCACGTTGCCCAATGCGTTTTGTGCGTAGCCGTCATCCGCCGTCGTCAAATAGGTCTCCAGGAATTTCACGGCGCCGTTAAAAAGGCCAGCAGCGGCCATACACAAACCGAGTTGCCGGTACGCAAACGATCGCCACTCGGGATCGGGATTACGAATCTTCTCGCAGGCTTCCATCGCCAGCTGTTTCTGATCGGGTCGGGTTTCAAGGTCGATATTTCGGAAAACAGCGATCCAGGGCATAGGAGGGATGAATCCTCCCTCTCTGGCACGGTTGGCGGCTTCTTCTGCTTTCGGTCCCAGCTCTTCTCGGGGTACGCCGAACAGGTTCATAAGTTGAGTGTAACAAGAGATCATCTCCCAGGAAGCTCTGCCAAATCCGGGGTCCAGCTGTATCGCCTGTTGAAACAGATCGATTGCGTGTTCAAGATCTCGTCGGGTCACTTTGCCCCGTTGGTGTAGACCGGTTAGAAAAATGTCATAGGCAGAAGTATTCTTCGTCCCCACATCTATCAACGGTTCCTTTGTGTCAGCAGAAAACTCGACTCTGAGTGCTTCGATCACCTGCCGTGCTACATCGTCCTGCAGGTCAAACATATCATCCAGTGTTCCCTCGTATTTCTCAGACCAGAGATTGCTTTCGCTTTTGACCTCATCCAACCGTACCGTCACGCGTACTCGATTTCCCACTTTCTGCACGCTTCCGCTCAGGATGGTCTCTACGGCTAGCTCCGATCCCATTTCTCTGAGATGACTGTCTCGATTCTTGTATCTGAAGGACGCCAGCTGTGATGCAACTCTCAATCCTTTGACTTTCGATAGACCGGTAATCAGTTCTTCCGAGATACCATCGCACAGATATTCGTTGGCGGGGTCATCGCTCCTGTTCACCAATGGGAGAATTGCAGTCGACTTCTCATCAGATTCTGTGTCACGAGGTGGCCCCTTGATAGGAATCGCTACCGGCTCCAAAACACTTGGCAGCAAAGACCGCAAACTGTCTGCCAGCTTGGTCCGATAAGCCGGCTGTGAATGGTCACTGCGTATGATCGCCTGCATGTCACTCAGACTCAGTTCGAGCCCTACCGGTAGGACCGTAGCTTCCAGGTGGACAGGCAGAATCTTACGTTCTCTCGACAAGCAGAAATTCACTTCTTTCACGCAGTTGGAGGAATCTACCGACCGGGGCGTCACAAAATACAGGAATACCTTGCACTGGGTCAGAGCCAGCGCCACCTCATCCCGCCAGGTTGAACCGGGATTGATGCCCTCGTCATACCATATGTTGAAGCCCTGGTCTCTCAGATGGGAGATTTCTGGAAACACAAGTGCCGCGTCATCATGGGCGTAGCTCACGAATATATAGGGATCATCGCCTTTGTATGCAGGGAATGGTCTTTCCATACTCAATAAGCTTCGTCCAGCTGCACATGAATGCCCGTGACATCGGTCAGCTCGTTGGCTATCTGCATCAGTTCATCGCGCCAGGCATCGTCGATTCCGAACTCCTTGAGAATTGCCTGGAAGCGGGGATGCCGCTCCACCTGCTCCCAGATTGACTGGGGTAGCACACGGCGCAAGGTCGTGTTGAGGTCAATTGGTGCGCCTCTCCTGCTGATGTCCTCTTCGATGTAATCCAATCCTCTCTCTGCCTCTCCCAGCAGAAAGCAGCCCCAGTATTTGAGAAGCAAGAGCAGGTTCTTTCTTGGCTCGAGCCAATCGAAATAGGCTCTGGCCGCGTCCAATTCCCGATGCCAGTAAAGGTGGTAGAACTGAGGAAAATTGCGAGGGAACACCTGACCGAAAGTCGCCAGATCCTGCTCGGCTTTCTCGTACTGCCCCGTGCGGCTATAGAGCATGGCGCGCTCCCCGACTGAGTTCGGGCTATCCGGATGTGCCGCGATGTACTCGGTCCACAGATCGATGGCTTTATCGAAAAGTCCGAGACCGGACAGTATATCTATGTACCTCATTATGAGTGGCGGTCCGCCAAGTTCACGCTCTGGTGCCGTGTCCAGACAGGGCTCCAGGTAAGCAAGGGCCCCGTGTAAGAGACCTGCCTTCGCAAGATACAGACCCATTTGTCGATACCCGAACAATCCCCATTCGGAATCTGGATCGCGTATCCACCCGCACGCTTCCAGCGCCAACTGCCTATGGTCGGGACGGGTATCAGGACGGATTTGTCGCTCGACCTCAATCCAGGGATAGGGAGGAACGAAACCGACCTCTCGAGCCCGGGTAGCTGCTGCATCCGCAAGCCCGGTCAGCTCCTCACGCGTCATCCCGAACACATCCATGAGCCTCAGATAGCACCAGCATAGGGACCAGTGCGCCCGCCCAAAGGCAGGATCCAAGTCGACGGCCTGGCGAAAATGATCCCTGGCCTGTTCAACGCCCTGGCGCGTGAGCTGAATTGATTCGTGCATGCCCAGCAAATATGCGTTGTAGGCGTTTTTATTGTGCGTGCCCAAGTCGATCAACTGGACTTGCTCATGGGCACCTAACTCTATTCTCAGTGCTGCGACCACCTGCTGCGCCACATCGTCCTGCAACTCAAAGACGTCATCCAACTCCCTGTCATATCTCTCGGACCAGAGCGTGGAGCCGTCTGTCACCTAGTCCAACCTGAAGCTGACGCGAATGCGACTCCCGGACTTCTGAATACTGCCGCTCAAGATCCCTTCAACATTGAGCCTATCACCGACAATTCTCACATCGAGATTATGATTCTTAAACGCAGATGCCGACGTTACTCGCAATCCATCCACCTGCGAGAGACCCCTGACGAGTTCCTCGGAGATTCCATCACACAAGTATTCATTGTCCGGATCATTGCTTCGGTTCACCAATGGCAATACCGCTATCGATTTCTCTTCAGATTCAGTTGCCTTGGTTGCTTCGTCAACCGGAATCGCAATCGGCTCAATTGCGCTCGGCAACAATGACTGAAGGCTATCAGACAGCTTCTTATGATACGACGCTGCAGCAAGATCAGCTCGAACGATCGCTTGCTTGGCACTCAAACTAAGTTCAAGCCCCAGGGGTAGCTCCGTGGGCTCCAGGTGGACAGACAGAATCTTCCTTTCCCTGGAGAGGCAGAAATTCACTTCATTTACGCAGTTTGTTGAAGCAACCGATCTTGGCGTGACGAAGAAGAGAAACACTTTGCACTGGGTCAGCGCCAGGGCTACCTCGTCCCGCCAGGTTGAGCCGGGACTGATTCCCTCGTCATACCATATGTTGAAACCCTGGTCTCTCAACTGGGTGATTTCGGGAAACACAAGTGCTGCGTCATCGTGAGCGTAGCTCACGAAGATGTAAGGATCATCGCCTGCGTACGCTGGAAAAGGTCGTTCCATCGGCTATGTCTGTCTGACGCGGAATATCAAGGCTGCGCCGAAAACGCCTTGAAATCAAGTACAGCGCCAGCAGGACAGCACTGCCAACAGCACGCAATTGGCAGGCCAACGTCTCTATTGTGAGACTTTACTTTACCCCTGGAACGCAAGAGGCGCAGGCTTCAAAAAACGCACGACTAAGTGGTTGGCCGTACTTCCTGACCGTCATTCAGTCGTTCCATGCCGCGAATAGCGACCCGGTCGCCAACCTGCAGGTCGCCATCTACAGCGACCAGGTGTCCCCTCCCTTCACCCAGCGTGACGGACACTCTACGGGCGTGATTGTCCTCATCGACCAGCACGACATAGTTGCCTTCCCGGCGCAGTACAACTGCATCGCGGGGTACTACCAGTGATTTCCCCTGCTGGTTGAGAGGGACTGTTACTTCGGCGAACTGACCGTCCAGTACTTTATCGACTCTTTCCGCCGGTACGTCAATCAGCGCTTCGAACGTCTGGGAGGACTCGTTACCGGCGTGAACGATGGTCTGCAGGTTACCGTCGAACTGCATCCGGTTGATCTCTACCGAAAGCAGACTGCCGACCCGCAGACGACTTCGATAAGTGACCGGTACCGCTATGCGCACCTGCAGATGTCCGGTATCCACCACCCTTGCGATCGATTCACCCCGCCGGGCGAATTCGCCGGACTGTTTGAGCCGCTCCGCAACGATGCCCGCTACCGGCGAGATGATCTTGCAGCGCGTCAACTCTTCGTCGATCTGTTCGACTCTGGCTTCTGCGATGGCCAGGTCATTGCCGGCAAGATCGCGACGGGAAACCATCTCGGCAAGTTGAGTTTCGGAAGCGAGGTTGGATTCACGCAGATGCGTCAAGCGGTCCACTTCTCCGCTGAGGAATTGCAGGTTGATCTTGGCACGCTGCGCGAGTAAAAGTTGTTCACTCCTCCGGAGTTGCAGCGCAGCGTCATCCACCGTCGCGATCACACCATTCGCACGTACCGCACTACCTTGTTCAACGACCCACTTGAGTTCGCCCTCAACAGTGGAAGAGAGCAACACGTCACTGCGACTCTGCACAATTCCCGTAACCGGTAGCATCTGGCCAACCACAATCTCCTCGACGGCCCTCACCACTACCGCTGCTGCATCGGACGCATAGGTCACTTGACACCAGCCAACCAGCAGAACAATCTGAAGACCCTTTATCGCTAACTTCATCATCTTAACCACCTGTTGAACCCTGCAAATCAAACTGTACTGAATCCACCCTTCGGCTTTGCCACTGCAACCTCAATAGACTCGGCAGGAGCAGCAGCGTAAAGATTGCGCAAGCGGACATGCCACCCACAATCACCGTCGCCAACCCACGATAGATCTCCGAGCCGACACCGGGTATCAGCATCAGCGGCATCATGCCGAAGATACTGGTAAGAGAACTCATAAAGATGGGTCGTGCCCGGAACCGAATCGCCTGCTCTACCGCGTCGCGCCGATTCATACCCTCGCGCTCCGCGCGACGCGTCTGATCCACCAGCAAGATGGCGTTGTTGACCACCAGTCCCAACAGAATGATGAAGCCGATCATGGTCAGCAGATCCAGAGACTGGTAGCTAATCAAGTTCAACAAGGCAAGGCTGGTCAAGCCACCTGCCAGTGCGATCGGCATGACCAGTAGCACCAGCAGACTGTCGCGAATGGATTTGAACAGCGCCGCCATGATCATAAACAGAATAACCAGCGCCAAAAGGAAGTTTCGCGACACTTCGCTTAGCGCCTGCGCCAATCTGTCAGCATTGCCGCGGTATTTCACCGTCGCATCAGGCGGCAAGACAGCTTTGAGAGCCGGCGTCGCTTCTGTCTGAAGCTTCTCGATCGCTTCCTCCAAAGTCACATGCTCCGGTGGTAACACGCTAAGCGTTACCGTGCGCTGGCCGTCCACGCGCTGCAGTTGAGTCGGGCCTACGGTTCGCTCGATATCCACCAGGTCTCCGATGGTCTGCACTCCGGCAAAAGGCGTGGCGACAGGCAGTGATCGAAGCTCTTCCGGTGACTGCCAGGAAGCGGTTCTGAGGATCATGTCGAGGCGTTTGTTGCCGTCGAAGTATTCACCCACGAAGAGCCCTCCGGTGTATGCCCGAACGACGCTGCCAACGGTAGCCCGATCCAGTCCCGCCGTACTGATACGCCTGTCTCGTGGTGAGATCTGCAATTCCGGTTCGCTCATACTGAGGCCGCCCCGGGTGACGTTGGTGTTTTCCCAGAATCCGCTGATCAGCTCCTGGCCAACGCTGGCTGCTGCCATGAGGGCGTCGAGATCTTCTCCCTGCAGATCCACATCGATACTGCGCCCACCACTGCTCATATTGAGCATGGATCCCTTGGAGACGTAGGACCGCGTATCCGGCAGGCCCGCCAGGATTTCGCTGCGCAGCAGAGCGATCAGCTCATCCACCCGTTCAGAGTCGCTCGGATAGATGTACACCTGGGTGCTGAAACCGCCGAAGGTGGCAAAGTTGTACGCCCGAATGCCCGGTTCTTTCTCACCGCGCAGGTATGGCTCAAGCCGCCCCACCACATCGGCTGCCAGTTCCTCTTCGATGGTACGTACGTTGATGCCATCGGGTGTATTAAAGAATACTGAAATGGCATCGATGTCCGCTTTGGGCAGGAAGTCAATCTTCGGAAAGAGCAACCACATCGACAACATGGCTGTGCCCAGTATGCCGACGATCCAGGCTGATTGGGCTCTGCGACCGTCGGTCAAAATGAGGATCAGACGGCTGAGCTTCTCCCATACCGACCTGTACCGATCCGCTTCACTGGGTATCGTCACCCATCTGGAACTTATGGCCGGCAAGACCGTCAGCGCGCTCAGCATGGATGCCAGCACCGCGATCGACAGCGTGATGGCGAGATCCTTGAACAGTTGTCCCTCAACACCTGCCATAAAGAGGATGGGCACGAATATGGCAACCGTGGTGAGGGTGGAGGAAAACAGTGCCCCGCTCACCTGGGAACACCCTTCGATGATCGCGGTGACCATCTTCATTCCTGATTGCCGCAGCCTGTAAACGTTCTCGAGTACGATGATGGCAGCATCCATCACCAGCCCCACGGCGAATGCCAGCCCGGCTAGAGATATCACGTTTAGGGTCAGATCCAGCAGACTGAGGGCGATGAAGGCGACCATCAACGAAAGCGGCACCGTCAGGGTTATCACCAGGGTGGCTCTTACATTGCGAATCAGGTACCACAACACGATGGAAGCCAGGAATATACCCAGCAGCAGATTGCCTTGCACCATGGCAATGGCCCTGCGGATGTGCAGCGAGGCGTCGAAACTGAGTTCGATCTTCAGATCCGCATCTGCCAACACGCCCGCATTGAGTTCAGCGATGGCAAGATTGATCTGATCCAACACCTGCACGGTATTGGCATCGTTCTTACGGGTGATGGCCAGATAGTAAGAGGGAACACCACTCCTAAGGGTGATCCTCGATTTTTCAGCATAGTCGACGCTGATCTCGGCAATCTCTCGCAGGTAGATGGGCTGGTTGTTTTGCCAGCTCATCACCAGATCACCCAAACCTTCCACCTGCTGCTGTCCCAGGAAGCGTACCGTATAGCGACGACGTCCCACGTCGGCGAAACCGCCGGATACATCCCGGGCGCGACTGAGGGCTTGGGCAATGTCACTGACCTGAATCCCCAGGGCTGCCGTCTTGTACGGATTGATGGTGATATTCACCTCGCGCTGCCGGCTGCTCTGAATATCCACATTGGCCACACCGGGAATGCGGGCCAGGCGCGGCTCCACCCTCTCCTCGATCAGATCCTGGTAATGCACCATATCCTTTACCGGATTGTTCGGCTTTGCATAGATCAGAACGGTGGCGGCCCCCGGAAGGTTATTGCCCCCACCGCCCGACACAACGGGCTCAAGGGCATCCCGCGGGATCGACGGGGCCTGATTCAGGCGGCTGATGACTTCCAGCATGGCCTCCTGCATATCCGTGCCGAGCTGGTAATTGAGGCGGACCTGCCCCGATCCCCTGGATGTGCTGGAAATGATGCTTTCGAGGCCCGCATTATTGCGCAGTATCTCCTCCTGCGGCTGCACGATGGCCTCTTCCACCTCTTCCGGCGCTGCGGCTCGCCAATTGTTGTAGATGGCGATCTGAGGAAACGAAACATTGGGCATCAACTGCAAGGGGAGTCTGGTCAGACTCAGCACACCAAACAGGAGAATTAGTCCCACTACGACCGCCACAGCAGCGCCGTATCGAATGGACAGCTTGCTAATATTCATCGAGTTCACCGCTTCGCACACTGGCCTTGGAAGTGTGGCCCTTTCCGATCTCCATTTCAGCCCAGATGAGATAACATGAGCGGTCAATGCGCCGAGTTGCGTGGTCGTCATCACTTTGACGCTCGCAGCCAGCCATAGGTTTAGCGACGTGAGTGCACATCCCATTGTACAAGGCGTCGCTTTGCGGCTACCTTAAAGGATAAAGTGAAAATGCAGCAGCACCCCGGGAAACGAGCATAGAAAATGCATCTTGTCATGTTCGATGTCGATGGCACGCTGACCGCATCCCACCAGTACGACAGCGAATGCTATATAGCGGCCATCAAGGACGTGTTGCAGATCGAGAAGGTGGACATGAACTGGATCAGCTATCTGCACGCGACCGATACATATATAGCGATCGAGATATTCAACAGTGCGCTCGGCAGAGCGCCAAGCGAGCAGGAGCTGAATCGGGTACTGGACCGCTTTATGTTCCACCTGCAAAGAACCCATGCGGAGCGTAGTGAGCTCTACCGAGAGATCCCGGGCGCCAAAGGGCTGTTGCGTTTCCTGCAGGCCAGTTCACAGTATGCGATCTCGATCGCCACCGGCGGCTGGAACGCGCCCGCCCGTTACAAGCTTGTTTGCAGCGGCTTTGAGATAGACGAGATTCCCATGGCCAGCGCCAGCGATTCCTACGTGCGGGAAGAGATCATGAAGGTGGCCGCAGATCGCGCCCTCAGCCACTATGGCGTTGGGCAATTCGATTCGGTCACCTATGTAGGGGATGCCGTCTGGGATACGCGGGCATCCGCCAACCTCGGCTACGACTTTATAGGTGTGGGCAGCAATCTGGAATCTCTACAGAAGGCTGGCGCCGTCCATCTTGTTAAGGACTACGCTGACCCGAGCGTGTTTGTCGAGCTGCTGCAGCACGTCACAGGACAGCAAGCCGGCAATTTGGGCGTCACCCGGCCCGACTCACATGTCGGTGACCGCTGCTAGCCCAATTCACATCTCATAATCTGCTTGCTCTTGGAAGGATTTGCCACGCTGTAGAAGCCCGCTTTTGTGAAAACAGCAGCCAAGCCCATATAGCTGGAAACCGGTGGCAACTTGCCTTCACTGCGGGGACAGGTTGGGTAGGCCTCCACAACATTGCCTCCCATCTGCTTCACGTGAGCCTTGGCGGCTTCGATCAATTGCAGCATCAAGCCCTTGCCCTGATGCGCTTTTGCCACATAGAAACAGGTGATCGACCAAACCGGTAGGTCGTCGAGGGGCTTCAGCACGGGAGACCGATTCAGAGCGCCATACTGGGAGCGCGGCGCGACTGCGCACCAGCCGACAGGAGTTTGGTCCTCGTAGGCGAGAATCCCCGGAACGCGGCCACCGGTCACGATTGTCTTGAACGCCTTCCTAT
>CEPV01090655.1_pt1 | contig 13469 bp, 10 predicted proteins | sample 530451 | NCBI WGS metagenome assembly CEPV01 (sample SAMEA2620097, study PRJEB7988) | marine metagenome | isolation source: saline water (ENVO:00002010), including | reverse complement strand
TCATGGAGAAGTCGATGAAGACAAAGAGGACCGGAAGAGTATTCACGATGGCTGTGTTGGCGATCGTCCTGATAGCGGTGTTCGCTGCTTGCGAGAGTGTGCCGGCGAGCCCCGGGCCGGACGAGCCCACAGCCGGAACGACGCCGAGCGCGCCGTCAACTCCCGCCCAACCGCCGCCGACTGGCAACAGGCCGATGGTGCAGGTGGATGCGCCCATCGAGGACGTGACCGTTATCATCGCCGAGTCGTTCCCGCCGCAGTACTTTCTCGAAGTGACGTCAGGTTTGCCTAACGGGTGCGTCCGGTTCGGCGAGCACCGGGTCGCGAGAGAGGGCAAGACCGTCAAGGTGACCGTCACTAACTTGGAGCCGGGTGACCTAGGTCTCAGGGCGTGCACGATGCGGTACAGCTTCGTCGAGACGAAAATCGCTCTCGGCAGCGACTTCGAGCCCGGCGCCACATACAAGGTGCACGTCAACGACGTGACAATCGACCTTGTTGCCCAGGGCGGCCCGCCGGCGATGTCCACCGAAGAGTTCGAGCCCGTGGACAGCGTCGAGATAGTGATTGGGGTGGACAAAGCCGTGCTGGTTGTCGTGTCCGGACTTCCCGACACCTGTCACGAGCTCGCCGGTCATGTCCTTCGCCGGAACGGCGACGTGATCACAGTCGAAATCACCAACAGCGTCGAGCTTGGCGCCGCATGCGGCGAAATATACCGGACTGTGGAGACGCGCATTCCCATCGACGGCGAAGTCGATCCCTGCAAAGTCTACGACGTTGAGATCAACGGAGACATGCGCCGAGTGCACCCAACGGTCGATTGCCAGACCCCCAACGAAACTCCAGCGCCGACTCCCGACGCCGACAAGGTAGCCGTCTTGGCGCCGATCGAGAACATCGCGATAGAGGTCGCGGAATCGTTCCCGGTGCAGTATTTCCTGGTCATCACATCGGGTTTGCCCAACGGTTGCGCCGAGTTCGACGACTACGAGATGCATCGTGAGGGCGCCTCGATATTCGTGAAGCTCACAAACCTGATTCCCGCGGACAAGAACATAACGTGCACGGAACAGTACCGGATCGTGGAAACCCGAATCGCTCTGGGGACAGACCTGGCGTCAGGAACGGTCCACACAGTCGACGTCAACGGCAAGAACGAGACATTCACGACACAGGGCGTTCCGGGATCGACGCCGCCCACGGGATCGTTTACGCCAGCCTTATTGGACAAGCCCTTTAGCATCAACGAAGACCAGAAAACCTGGATCGAGGACGCTGATCTGGACCTCGCGTTCGTCGAGGTCACGGAAGATTCGAGATGCCCTCGAACAGTCATGTGCATCTGGGCGGGACAGGCAAAGATCCTGATGGGCTTGGTGAACGCGGGAACGGGAGAAGACCTCGGGCGGGCTGAACTGACAATTGGGGCCGGCGCCGGCACCTTCGGTCCATTCCGTATCAAGGCGCTCGAACTCGATCCCTATCCCGAAGACCCCTCCGCATCGGGCCAGCGTCCACGTTACACGGCGACCGTAATAATCACCAAAGAGCAGCCACGTGGAGAACCGGTTCCACTGACGCCGGTTGGGACCGATGTCACGGTCAAGTTGCGGCACGAAGTCGACAGGAGCCAACCGCTGACGGTGACGATCATCGCCGATGTCGTCGGTGGGCCGGACAACAACAAAGACCTCTACTGCCACGGAATCGAATGGCAGTTCGGCGACGGCATGGGCGTGGGGGTTATGCCGGGTTGCATCATGTGGACGTCCGATTCCAAAATCGAGCGGCATTTCGAAGAGACCTACACCTACGATTCTCCCGGAACGTATGAAATCACTTTCACCTACGGTCCGTTGGCCCCGACATCGATGCAGGTACAAGTCCACTGACGGGCGTTCCGGCTGCGATCATGCATTAGCTTTGACCCGCGGCCACTGAGTCGAGTTTCACCGAGGGCGGCGCCTCCGACAACGCGCCGTCCTCGGTGGGACCGAGCTGACCTTCCCGACGCATCGACCCAGCCACGCACTGCCCGCCCCCTTCCGACATGTCGTCGGCGTTCGCACTTGCACCGCACTTACCCTCCGGACAAGCGCCGCCTTACCGACTCTCGAATGCCAGCGCTGAGCGCCCATCGCAACGTGCTCGCAAGGTTGCCCTTCGTTCGCTCGTAAACGCTCTTGGGGCAAAGGTGTTTTAGGTCGGATCGTTGGCGGGTTCGCGATCCGACTAGACGATTGCAGTTGATCGCGAGAGACCTGCGGTCTGGTCACCGAACAGTGCCAGCGATTCCGTCGGACATTCCGGCGGTCTCAACATATTCCCCATTTATTAACTTGACGACTTGAAATCACTTTGATAGCGTTGCAATCTATAGTATGCTTGTTAACGCGTTTATAGAGTCGACGTTGGTTGCGGAGTTTTTGGGGATGGTGGTTTTGGCAGGCAGAAGACGCATGAAACGGCTGGGTGTCTCGTTCCTGGCGGCGCTCGGCGTGTTGATGATTGGGTGCACACCCTCGCATCCTCAATCGACATTCGACCCGCTAGGACCCGTGGCCGAGTCGCAACTCGACCTGTTCTGGATCATTTTTGGCGTGGGCGCGTTCATATTCGTTGCTGTTGAAGTCGCTCTGATTTACGCCGCGGTCACATTCCGGCGTCACAACGAGGACGTCCCCCGGCAGACTCACGGCAACAACAAGCTGGAAGTCGCGTGGACGGCTGTCCCGATCTTGATTCTAGCGGCGGTTGCCGTGCCGACGATAATGACCATCTTCGACAACACGAACCCGCCGGTTTCAGCCGATGAAGCCGCCGTCGTCGTCGATGCCATCGGCCACCAGTGGTGGTTCGAATTCCGGTATCCCCACCCTGACGATGCTGGAAAGCAGGTTGTGTTCGCCAACGAGCTGCACGTCCCTGTTGGCGAGACCGTGATCGTCCGGCTGGCATCGGATGACGTGATCCACAGCTTCTGGGTCCCCAAGATCGCGGGCAAAGTGGACATGGTTCCGAATAACGACAACTCACTGTGGCTCCAGGCGGACCAGGCCGGCACATACAGCGGCCAGTGCGCCGAGTTCTGCGGCGTCGCGCACGCCATCATGAGGTTCACGCTGATCGCTGAGCCGCGAGCTGACTTCGACGCCTGGCTGCGGCTGCAATCGACGCCGCCGCCGGAATACACAGATCCGCTGGTGCAAGAAGGCAAAGAGGTCTTTCGCGCATCCGGCTGCTCCGGTTGCCACGACACTAACCCGGTAATGAACCTCGGACCGGACGGCGCAAGTCTGATGGGTCGGTTTGGACCCAACCTCGCCCATCTGGCTAGCCGCAGCTTGTTGGCCGGAGGCGCTTTCGACAACCGAGACGACCTGGGCCAGGTGAACGCGTCACTTTTCCAGGCCAATGTCCGGTCGTGGCTCGAGGATCCGGAGGATGCGAAGCCCGGCAACCTCATGGTCAGACGGGCTGCCGTTTACATCGACCCCGCGAAAGAGCTGAACGAGGCTGAACTCTCGGCCCTGGTCATCTACCTTACGCGGCTGAAGTAAGCAGTTGAAAATGATCTCGAACAACCACCGGATTTCGACACATCATCGAGTCCGTGCCGACAGGGGAAATGAATGACGACGCGTTCGATCGCGATTCCCAGGCCTGTTCACCCGACAGGGATTTGGTCTTGGATAACGACAATAGACCACAAGCGAATCGGGATACTTTACGGGGTGACGGCCTTTATCCTATTCTTGAGCGGCGGTGTGGAAGCCGGACTCATGAGGGTGCAGTTGGCCCGTCCGGATCAGATCATCGTCACGCCCGAGATATTCAACCAACTGTTCACCATGCATGGCACGACGATGATCTTCCTGGCGATCATGCCGCTTGGCGCCGCCTTTTTCAATTTCATCATCCCCTTGCAAATAGGTGCCCGCGACGTTGCCTTCCCCCGACTGAACGCCTTCAGCTTCTGGACCTTTCTGGCAGGCGCCCTGATGCTGAAAATGAGTTGGGTTCTCGCCAACGCTCCCAACACGGGTTGGTTCGCCTACTCCCCCCTGACCAACAGCACGTACAATCCGGCGCACGGCGTCGACTTCTGGATAATCAGTCTGTTGATTCTTGGGATTGCGTCGTTGGCCGCGGCGTTCAACTTCATCGTCACCATCTTGAACATGCGCGCGCCGGGCATGACCATGATGCGGATGCCGCTCTTCACGTGGATGACGTTGCTGACTGCGATACTCCTTGTATTGGCGTTCCCGGTTATCACCGTGGCGCTGATCGAGCTTCTGTTCGACCGTACCTTCGGAATGAACTTCTTCAACGTGACCGCCGGAGCCACTCCGGTTCTCTGGCAGCACCTGTTCTGGGTATTCGGCCATCCCGAAGTCTACATCCTTATCCTCCCGGCCATGGGGATCATCTCAGAGGTGATCCCGACCTTCTCGCGCAAACCCCTGTTCGGGTACACGACGGTGATACTGGCCGGCGTGGTAATCGCTTTCATGGGATGGATAGTTTGGAGCCATCACATGTTCACGGTTGGCCTCGGACCGGTGACCAACTCCGTGTTCTCCGTTACCACGATGATGATCGCGGTCCCAACGGGCATCAAGGTGTTCAACTGGCTGGCGACCCTATGGGGAGGTTCGATCAGCTTCAAAACTCCAATGCTGTATGCTGTCGGATTCGTGTCGATGTTCGTGATTGGCGGCATTAGCGGCGTCATGCACTCTATTGCCGCGTCGGACGCCCAGCAGCAAGACACCTATTTCATCGTTGCCCACATCCACTACGTGCTTTTCGGCGGCGCCATGATGGCGCTTTTCGCGGGCATCTACTACTGGTTCCCAAAGGTCACCGGCCGGATGTACAACGAGAAAAGTGGCCGGGCGCAATTCTGGCTCATGTTCATAGGTCAGAACGTGACCTTCTTCCCGATGCATTTCACGGGCTTGGACGGGATGCCCAGACGGATCTACACCTACGATTCTGCCATGGGGTGGGACTTCTGGAACATGGTTTCCACCATCGGCGTGGCTATATTGACCCTGTCATTCTTGATGTTCGTCCACAACATCGCGCGGAACTGGCGGAAGGGTGAACCCGCCGTTGGCGACCCTTGGGACGGCAGGACCCTGGAATGGTCGATCCCGTCGCCGCCGCCGGAGTACAACTTCGCCGCCATCCCGATTGTACAAGACCGTGACGACTGGTGGGCCCAGAAGCAGAGCCGTCCCGAGCGCGTCCCCGTACCGGTCGCCGGGGGTGCGGACGGCGAAGAAGGCCACGACATCCACTTGCCGCAGCCGTCATACTGGCCGATCGTCGTCAGCATCGGGCTGTTGATCGCCGGGTACGGGGTCGTCTACAACGACGTAATCTTCCCATTCGTGTTTGCGATCGCCGGCGCACTTATCGCGACGGTCGCCGTGTATGCCTGGGCATTCGAACCGGTGAACGATCCGGGACCCGCTGCCTCGTCGTCGAACCACTAAGAGCGGAGACTTTACTTGGCGAACGCAACAGCTATCACCCACGCGGAAGGACACGAGGCCACGTCGACAGGCTTGAACAGCCGAAAGTTGTTGATGTGGGCGTTCCTTGGCTCGTACTGCATGTTCTTTGGCACCCTGATTGCCACGTATCTAATCTACAAAGACAAGAGCCTCGTTGGCCCGTTTCCGGAGGACGTGTTCAGCATCCCCGTCACATCGGTGAGCACGTTCGTGCTCTTGATGAGCTCGATGAGCATGGTGCTGGCCTACTCCAGCCTCACCCGGGGAAACATCAAGGGATTTCGCATCTGGATCGCGTCCACGGCCCTGATGGGCATGACGTTTCTGGCGTTCCAGACGTTCGAATTCCGCGACTTCGCCCAGCACGGGTTGACGCCGAAGACCAACCTGTTCGGCACCACGTTCTTCACCCTCACCGGCTTCCACGGAGCGCACGTGACTGGAGGGGTGATTTGGCTGCTCACGCTGTTCTTCCTGTCGTTCAAGTCCGGAGGGGTGACGCCGGAGCGCAATCTGGACGTGGACCTCGCCGCGCTGTACTGGCACTTCGTCGACGTTGTGTGGATCGTGATATTCACGGTCGTCTACCTGTTCGGCGTATTCGAGGGCTTCAACTAGCAACCGTGGCGCCGGTCGATCCAACCGAACCCGAAACGAGCAATCGAGGAAACAGATGATCCAGCAACAGGCGGAGCCAGGACCGCAGTCCAATACGGTCCACACCGGGCACCCAACGCCGGCGACGTACTTCAAAGTCGCCATGACGCTCGTGGTGATAACCGCCGTCGAAGTCGGCGTATTCTACATCACCGAATTGGGCTACGGAATCATTCCGGTGCTCGCCATTCTCTCAGCCGTGAAGTTCTCGCTCGTCGCAATGTTCTACATGCACCTGAAATACGACGGAACCGTCTTCTCGGCGATGTTCGTGACAGGTGTGGCGCTGACTGTAGCTCTGGTTTTTGCACTCATCGGATTGTTCGAATTCTTTGGCTGAATATGTGGGGCGCATGCTCGTCATCGATGTAAGAATTCGGTCCACACACCAGCGTAGTCATCGCCAACAGGCAGGAGCATGAGTTTGGTGGACGGGACGGAATCCCTTCTCGCACAGTGGCAGGGGCATCCCGACGCTCTGATCGCGATTATCGTCCTTCAGGTCGCGTACCTGTTGGGTGTCGGGCCCCTCAGGGAGCGATACCGTCTGGCCGATCGCGTCGATCCGGGGCAGATGCTCTTGTTCTCGACGGGTGTGGCCGTGTTGCTCGTGGCCGTCGCCTCGCCGATCCATACGGCAAGCGAAAAATACCTGTTCAGCGCCCATATGACCCAGCACGTGTTGCTGACGTTGGCGGCGCCTCCGTTGCTCATCCTAGGCACGCCGGATTGGCTGATCCGCCCTTTGATCAGGCCCGCGTGGGCGTACAGGCTTGCCCGGATCCTGACCCAACCGATTCTGGCATTCGTCGTATTCAACCTGATGTTTTCGCTCTGGCACGCGCCGGCTTTGTACGAGAGCGCTATCAATCTCCATGCCGTTCACCTCATCGAACACGCTCTCATGACCGGCACGGCGACGATGATGTGGTGGCCGTTGGTCAGTCGGGTGCCGGAACTGCCCCGAATGCCGTATCCGGCGCAGATGATCTACCTCTTCGGATTGACGATCGCCCAGATCATCGTGTTTGGCGGATTGGCATTTTCCGCCGAGCCCATGTATGAGTTCTATGAAAACGCGCCGCGAATCTGGAATGTGACCCCGCTGGAAGACCAACAAATTGGGGCCGTCATAATGAAGGTGGGAGGCGGGTTATTGTTCCTGTGCCTTCTCATCGTCGCGTTCTACAAGTGGTCCCAAGAGGAAGCACGCCAAAACCAATCCACACGGAACACACGCCAGCGGCCGTGACCGGCGCCACGCGGGGTCAGGCCGCCTGCGATAAGGGGACAAATCCAATTGAGCGTTAACTTCAAACTATCTTTGCTATTCCCGATCATGGCGGTCGCGACCATCATTGCGCTCGCGGGCGGGTTGGGTGTCGTCTTCATGATTTTGAACGAGACCGAGCTCGAAGAAACAGGCGTCATCATCCTGGGCTCCGCCATCGTGGTTGGCGTCCCGTTGGTCGCCTACCTGCTGGATCGAGCGGTCTCGGACGGCCGATAGAGACGGCACACGTCCCCGTTCGCCCCGATCTATCGGGGAGCTTGTCGAAGGGCCGTACGACTCTCCGGCCGAGCGGCCAACCCCGAACGCATCGCTGCAGACCGAATGCGGTATCATGAGATACCCTTCCATCCGAGGTCCCTCAGCATAACTCTCCGCATCTGGTCACCGACTCTTGCCGCGATCTTGGTCGCCGTCCTGTGGCTGGTGGCATCGGTGAGTTGCTCTACACAATCCGCCGAAACCTTCAACGGCACGGTCCTGAACGATGACGCTGCCGCCTATGAATTCCGACTCAACGACCAGTTCGGGAATCCTGTCCGTCTAGGAGACTTCCGCGGCGAGATCGTCGTCCTGACGTTCATGTATACCAATTGCCCCGACGTGTGCCCCATCGTCACAACCCAGCTCGACAGCATCTACGATTCGCTGGGCGACACGGTTACCGAAGTCGAAATCGTGGCCGTCAGCGTCGATCCCGAACGCGATACGGTCGAGGAAGCCCGTCAATACTTGGAACGTTGGGATCACGCGGATGACTGGACGTTCCTTGTCGGCGACCGCGAACTGCTTGAGCGGATCTGGGCGGCGTACTACCTTGCTCCGGTCTCCGAGGCGGGCGGGCCGCTGGACGCGCTGCGCCAACTGTCGACGGAGCCTTACCCGGTCGGTCACTCCACCCCTGTTTACCTCATCGATCGGGAGGGACGTCGGCGTGTGGTGTTCACCCAACCGTTGGATCCCGAAAAGGTGGGTCACGACATCAACCTCCTCCTCGCAGAGTGACCAGCTCGGGCGATTCGTCCCCTTGATGCAGTCTGTAACGCTGCCTAGCGCCGCTGCCACGACGAGATGAGTATAATGACGGCGTCCGCGCCGGGAACGACGACGCAAGAATGGCGCCCACATGGAGAGATCAACCATGGGCCAGGCTACCGAGAAGCATCGCCCTCACATACAGGAACTTGTCGAGCGCGTAGAGCAGGCTGCCGCCGATCCGAGGTATGCCGCGCGCAAAGAAATGTATACGCGCCACAACCGTCTCCAAAAGGCGCCCAAGGCGCCCGTGTGCGTTCATCTGCCCCGGGACTACCGCCTGGTTTGGCAGGAACTCATATCGCCGGACACGTTGGTCTCGCAAGACGCCCTTGAGCGCGACATCGAAGTGCAGCTCCGGCAGAAGCTGTACAAACACGATCACATCCCCGACGACGAAGTGCTGCTTCCAACCGTGTGGGTCTCGCCGGTGCGCCCGGACGGATCTCAGCACAAAGCTTTCGGACCAGGTTTGGGAGCCGACGCCCGCACCCACGGCTCGCGCAGCCAGGGCGACGCTCGGCTGTGGGGATTGCCGTTTCGGGTGGACGCCACCGACGACCCCGGCGGGGCGTACAAAGTGGCTCCGGTGGTGACGACCGAAGCGGACATGGCCCGCCTTCATCATCCGCGATATGAAGTCGAAGCCCAGGCAACAAACGCCCTGTTGGAGCGGGCGACCGAGATCGTAGACGGCCGGTTGCCGGTCAAGCTGGCCACCGATGAGCTGGCCGCAAGCCCGTCGGAGACGGTCGTGAGCCTGATGGGCATCGAGGCGGTGCTCTACGGCGTGATCGACAGGCCGGAATTCATCCACGAGATGATGAATCTCGTGACCGAAGGGTACATCGCTTACCACCGCGACCGGCAGGCGGCGTGCGCCGTCGACCCCGAGGCGAGCTGGGGCTTTCGGATCCACTACGAAGAGCTCGACGCGACGGAGGATCCGGGGTCGCTCACCAGCTCGTGGTGGTACGTTAGCGCCCAGAGCCTTTCCGGGTTGTCCCCCGACATGTATGCCGAGTTCCTTCAGCCGTACCACGACCGGTTGGCACGGGAGTTGGGCGACAACCGCGTCTACTACCACGGCTGCGAAGACCTTACGGAGAAGCTGTCGATCATCCGCCGGCTTCCGAATCTGCGCCGCTTCCACATCTCCGCCTGGACCGACCTGGAAACCGCCGTCGATCAGCTTGGCCGCGACTTCGTTCTGGAGACGCACATCGCCTATGCCGACGTGCTGTACACGCACACGCGCTCGCAGATGCGGTCGGCGTTAGAGCGGATCATGGACGTCGCCGGCGACTGCGTCATCGACATCAACCTGGGCGACGTCGAGACTGTTCGCGGCGACCCTTCGGTGCTCACGAACTGGGCCCGGATCGCGCAGGAAGTAACCGCGAGCTACGCGTAAGGACGCCAATCCGAAACGCGAACCGGCGGTGGATGCTCGGTGGAGGTGGCCCCGTTGTGGTTCCGGACGAACAATCACGCCTAATTGGCGGTGGTCGGGCTCAGTCCTATACTTCAGTCACCGACCGGGACAGAGCACGACTCACGGAGAGATTGGGATGAAGATCACCGCCGTCGAAACCATCGCGATAGCGATACCTTACGTTTCGCCATGGCGCAACCGGCACACTGAAGAGGCTGGCAAGCCTATGGCCAATCTCGAAACGACGATCCTGAAAGTGCACACCGATGACGGCTTGATCGGCATCGGCGAGGCCGAAGGCGACGACGTCCCCGGCCTCGTGGCGACCCGCCTGGCGCCGATGCTCGAGGGCAAGGACCCGCTTCAGATCGAGGCGTTGCTGACCGACGTCGAAGCCGCTTTCGGCCCGTCGACGATCCTCGCAGGCATCGACTTCGCCCTACACGACATTGTCGGCAAGGCGCTCAGCGCGCCCGTATACCAGCTCCTCGGAGGGAAGTTCCGTGATAAGGTTCCCCTGGCCTGGACGATCGCATATCGCTCACTCGAGGAACAGATCGTGGACGCACGCGAACATGTCGAGCAGGGATTCACCAACGTCCTGAAAATGAAGGTCGGCGTGGCCGGAGACCTGGAGCGCGTGCTCCGCGTGGCCGAGATTGCGGGCGACATTCCCATCAGGCCGGACAGCAACATGGGGCACGACAAAGCCACGTCCATAAAGCAGACTCTCGAAATGAAGGCCAACGGCGTCAAGATCGAGTTGCTCGAGGATCCGTCTCCATCGAACTGGGACGACTACCAGGAGATCTCCGAGACAGCGGACGAGGGCATCTCCGTGCACGCTGGTTGGAAATCCTTGAGCGATCTGGCGGGCATCATGGCCGCGGGCAAGTCGGGCATCCGATGCGTGAACATCATGCCGACAACCTGGGGCATCCGGCGCACGGCCCAGATCGCCGGAGCGCTCGAGTGCGCGGGCATCGGCTGGACCATGGGCACCAGCCACGATTCAGGCATCAAATCCGCCGCATCGCTTCACCTGGCGACAGCGATCCGCAACCATGTCTATCCTGTGGACATCAACGGGCCGCTCCTGCGAGTCGGCGACGTCTTGAAAGACCCTCTAAAGCTTGAAGCGGGCTTCGGCGTGGCCTCCGACAGCCCTGGACTGGGCGTGGAGCTCGACGAAGACGCGTTGCGGGAGTACGCGGTGTAAGTCGAACACGGCCCAGGCTCGGTCTGAAGATCGACGCCACACGCAAACTTTAATACTCGCGAACGCTGTGCTCTGGCCGTCTTGGTGACAAACAAATCGCATGGGCGCGACTTTGTCTCGCCATTCTGAGCGCGCACGCGAAGAATCTCGTCACCTGCCACACGAGATCGCTTGCTGAGGTCCAGATGCTTCGCTCTGCTCATCATGGCGTATACCCATGAACAAAGTATCTACTTGATGACCATTACGGCCAAGCCCGGCGCTGGTTCGGACGCCTGATGCCGCTACCGTCTCGCGCCCAAAGGCTCCGTGCCGATGACGTCGCGCTCGGCCAACGATTGCAGCTATTCCGAGCCAAGCCCGAGGATATCGCCAAGCACGTAGTCGTTGTGTTGCCCTAGCCCAGGCGCGGGCAAACGAATGTGCACCGGTGTATCCGACATCTTCCACGGCATGCCTATCTGAGCATGGGTCCCCGCATCGGGGTGGGTGACATCCTCGAAGAAGCCACACGCCTGAAAGTGCGGGTCTTCGTGTATCTGCCGGTTGGACAGCACGGCGCCGGCGGGGACGCCCCGTTTCTGGAGCAGTTGCATCGCATCATGCTGCTCATGGCGCCGGGTCCAGTCTCGGATCAGCTCGTCCAGCGCATCTTCGTTCGACTTGCGGTCCGACATCGTGCTGAATCGCTCGTCGTCGGCCAAGCCCATGACCGCGCGCAAAGCCGCGAACTGGTCGTCGGTCGTCGCCGTTATCGCAATCCAAGCCTCTTCCCCGCTGCATCGGTAGACGCCGTGGGGCGCGAACTCCGGATGCCGGTTGCCGGCGGACGGCAGAACGCGGTCGTTCATCGTGTGCTCGAAGACGAGCTCGGGCAGGACGGACGCGAACGCTTCCCGTTGAGACAGGTCGATCTGCTGGCCTTCGCCGGTCTGCATCCGATGCCACAACGCGGTCGAGACGGCGGCAGCGCCAAACAAGCCGCCGGTCGGGTCGCCGTAGAACACACCGGTGTCGATCGGGACTTCGCCGGGATAGCCGGTGACGCTCGATAGACCGGACATCGCCTCCTGCGTCAGCCCATATGCGGCGTATCCCTTCTCCGGCCCGTTGCTCCCGAAACCTGGCAGCGAGATGCAGATGATGTCCGGTCTCAGCTTTCGGCAACTCTCGTAGTCCAGCCCCAGCCGTCCCATGACACCAACGCTGAAATTCTCGACCACGATGTCCGCGACCGCAACCAACTCCCTGATCAACTCGCGCCCGTCATCGGATCGCAGGTCCAGGGTCAGGCCGAGTTTGTTCCGGTTGTACGCGTTGAATCGCCCGGCGCGGTTGTACGGGCGTTCGCCGGGCTCGCCGTCCGGATACAGGCGCATTCTGGCCCCTGGGACGTACTTGGCGGGACCACGTTCTGGATCGGTGCGGCTGACCGACTCGACCTTGATGACCTCGGCGCCAAAATCGCCCAGGAGTCGCGCGCAGAACGGGCCGGCCCAAACGTGCGAGAAATCAAGAACGCGGACGCCCTCCAACGGAAGCATGCTCATTCGCCCATCCACCCCCATGCCATTGATGCGAATCCGATCATCGATACTGGGCCAGGACTTCGTCGTTGTGTTCGCCGAACATCGGCGCCCGTTCGAACGCGAACGGTGTCCCGCTCATGACGAACGGCGCCCCCGGATACGACAGCTCGCCGGCCTTGGGGTGATCGATCTGCTCGAAAAACTCCCGCGGACGAAGCTGCGGCGAGGCCAAAAGATCGGGCGCAGTCGCCAGATATCCGAAGGGGAGCCCCTCCGCTTGCGCCAGATGGTAGACCTTTTCCTTGGCCTGTCCGGACAGCCAGCCTTGGAACATCCCGTCCAACTCTTCGACGCTCTCGGCCCTGCCGCCGGGGGTCGTGTACTTCGGATCTGCGAACCCCGGGACGCCTACTTTGTCCATCATCGTCACGAACATCGACCACCAGTCCGCCGACGGCCGGCTGTACGCGAGTATGTATCCGTCTTTGACCGGCCACACGCCGTTGGGCCACAGATGGCCGTCCGCTCCGCGTCTCTCCGCGATGCGGTTCGTGTAGACCCACTGCATCGCGGCCATGCCGATAACCGCGGTGGCCCCCTCGATCAGCGACACGTCGACGTGCTGGCCTTTTCCGGTTCTCGTCCGAGCGATGAGCGCGTTCATCGCCGCAAGATACCCGTTGAGTCCGCCATGGTACTCGGATAGGTTGCCGCCCTTCTTGAGGGGCTCGCGGCCCGGTCGTCCGGCCAGGTACAACTCACCGCTGAGGGC
>CEPV01022415.1_pt1 | contig 13498 bp, 11 predicted proteins | sample 530451 | NCBI WGS metagenome assembly CEPV01 (sample SAMEA2620097, study PRJEB7988) | marine metagenome | isolation source: saline water (ENVO:00002010), including | reverse complement strand
ATATTATTTTCATCGATCCAGAACACTCAGGGCACAACAAAGGATTTGCACGGTAAATTTCCCGGATAAAATGACCCCTGTTTTTCCGGAATTCCTTGGGCGAAACTTCCGATTAAATCAGTGCCGGCACATCATCGTCTGTGATTCGGGGGGATTCCGATCATCCCGGAGCGGTATAAGCTGGATGAGATGGCCGGTTAGAGGGGATTTAACCTTTTGTGCAATACTCACCGTGCAGAAACTAATAATAAGCGGAAGGGTAAATGCCTAATTGTGCCGATAGAAATTTTGTGAAATATATTAGCTGTATCAGAGGCTTTAGGGTTGCATTCAATCATTGGCCCACAAAGTTTCGGCTGGATTCCAGCTTTATTGAAGAGTTAGAAGAGGTCATGACACATGAAAATTATCGAAAAATAATCCAAATGATTTCACTTTTTGTCGAAATGGCAACACACCGAATTTAACGTATTCGTTGGACCGCACATTTTACCCCGGTATGAAAAATCCAAGGAGAATTTTGCCCGGTATATTATTCGCGCGTCTTTCTCCCGGGAACGGATGACTTACAATCGGTAAACCGGCCAGATGGCATATCAATCCAAAGACGGGAAGGAAACCAGGGTGTTCGACGCGCTGGAGTGGCTGGCTGCTATGTGTTTTCACGTCCCCAATAAGGTAGAACAGATGGTCCGCTATTATGGCCACTACAGCAACGTAAGTCGGGGAGGTCGCAAGAAAGCTCAGACAGACGATCAAACCCCTTATATTCTGGAGCCAAAGCTGACCGACAAGGCTTTCCGGCGAAATTGGTCACGGCTGATTCAAGAAATTTACAAGGTTGATCCACTTACTTGTGCCAAGTGTCAAGGACAGATGCGAGTCATCGCCTTTATTGAAAATAAAGCTATCGCCAAAAAAATCTTGAAGCATTTTGGGATATGGGAGGTGAAGCGCAAACCCCGCCCAAGGGCAAATGTTCAACCCCTCATCCCGGATTCATACCCCATCCCTTCCGCAGGTGATTACCTGATCGATTCTGACCGTCCTGCCGAAGTCTGCTTTTGGCATCAGGCCCGTCGAAAAATCAACGGGGGCCTTTCCCTAAAATACCCGTAATTTTATTAAATTGACTAAAATTTGTAACAGTTAATGGTTGACAAATAGCCTCTCCGTTGGTACCTGAATCCCCATTGACACCGCAAACGATGGGTTTTAATATGTTGCGGTTTGCATAATTTCCATACGCAATTATAAAATTTCAATCTACCCGATCTCAAAAAAAGAGGTATTATCAATTGAAAGGTTTCACCGGAAAGCTGGTAGGATCGCTTTATCCTATCACTGAAGAGGAGTGCAAGCAGATTCACAAGTCCGCAGTTCGGGTTTTGGAAGAGGGCGGCATGCGGTGTGATGATGAACGGGCTGCCAAGATGTTTGAAAGGGCCGGATGCAGGATCGAGCAAGACGGGAAACTGATAAAATTCTCGGAGAAAATCATCATGGAGGCCTTTGACAAATGTCCGGGCAATTTTAAACTTCACGGCCGCCATGATCCTGAACTCGATATCAACATCGGGCACGACGAAGTACACTTTGCCACCGTTACCGGCCGATATATCGAAGATTTTCGAACCGGGGAACGGCGGCAGGCCACGCGGCAGGATGCCATCGAGGGAACCCGGATCGGCGATGCCCTGGAAAATGTCCACGGGCTGTATAAATCGGTGATGTGGATATACGATGAGCCCAAAATCTGCAACTCTCAAATTCTCGTGGCAGAGCAGATGAAAAATACGAATAAAACAAGTACCTGGGTTTACAATACGGGGGCCGAGCACGAGATTCCGGACCTGATCAAGATATGGGGGATCGCTGCTGGAGGTGCTGAAGCGCTGAAGGAAAGGCCCCATCTGATCGGGCACGTGATCGCCAACCCGCCCCGGGTGGTAGATGTCAATTACACAAGTTGGCTGATCGGATTCTGTGACGCGGGCATTCCGGTAACGGTCTACAGTGCACTCATGGGGGGAGCCACCGGACCTGCCACCCTGGCGGGGATGCTGGTTCAGATTATGGCCGAAACCCTCGCTCTGGTTGTTCAGGTCCAGACCTATAAGCCGGGGCACCCTCTGGCGTTCTGCAGTTTTAACCCGTCCATGGACATGAGAACGGGTCTGTGGTCCTTCGGAAACCCGGAGTACGGGACCGTAGGTACCGGGATCGCCGCCATGGCAAGGCGCTACGGTGTTCCATGTGTAGGGTTCTGCATATGTGATTCCTGTGACACGGATCAGCAAACATCTTACGAAAAGGCACTCAAGCTTTACAATTATGCCCTTTCCGGCATCGCCCTTACATGGGATATCGGTGGTATGGCGGGGTTCAATTTCGTGACCTGGCCGGAGATGGTTTTGGAAAATGAGGTCGCTTCCTTCATCGGCCAGTACCTGAAAGGCATCAGGGTGGATGAGGCGCGGATGGCCGTGGATGAGATTCTTCAAGTGGGGCCGCTCCCGGGCAGCTACCTGAATAGAAGGCACACAAGAGACTGGTACAGAAAAGAGTTCCTGATTCCCGAACTGAGCAACAGGGACTTTTTTGAATCCTGGGAAAGGGGACACACGGAGCTGCAGGAAAAAGCCAAACATAAGGCGGCCAAGATTCTCGAGACGCAGGAATCACCCGTAAAGCCCGAAATCCAGAAGGAAATCGACGACTACCTCGATTTTGTCGTGAAACGGGACGTTGGATAGCGTTCATAGGCAATGAATTTGATAGACAATAAGATATGCATGGGAGGTATATGAGGGGTCCTGCAATTGATGAAAGATACTTTGACAAACTGGCTCAAACGGTCATCGATGGCCAAGAGGAGGAATGCCTTCGCGTCATTCATGAAGGTTTGAACAACGGGATGGATCCCCTTGAAGCCGTTGAAAAGGGGCTCGCGAAGGGTATTAACAAGGTCGGTAACGATTTTGCCGAAGAGATCGTTTTTTTGCCCGAACTCGTCATGGCGGCAGACGTTATGAAGGCGGGCATGAAAATTCTGGATGAAAAGATCAAAGCGGAAGGAAAGGAAAGAAAGTCCCTGGGCAAGATTGTCATCGGCACGGTTAAGGGCGACATCCATGATATCGGCAAGTCGGTAGTAGCCGCCGTGCTCCAGGCGAACGGGTTTGATGTGATAGACCTCGGCATGGACGTGGAACCGGATGCGTTTATCCAGACCGTTGTGGACAACGATGCCGACTGCCTGGGCATGTCCACCCTTTTGACACTTACCCTTTCGGTCATGGGTGAAACCATAAAGAAAATGGAGGAAAAAGGCTTGCGGGAGAAGGTGAAGGTCATCGTGGGGGGCTGTCCGGTTACCCAGGAGTTCGGCGATGAGGTCGGAGCGGATGCTGTCGGCTTTGATTCGAAAGATGGGTTGACCAAGGTGAGTGAACTCCTGAGCGTTTGATATTAGGTAACCGTTCACAGGTTCAGGGCTCAACGTTCAGGGTTAGGAACAAGGGCAGAACTGAACACCTGAAATCCTCGAAAAAAATTACTGGTTTTGACATATAATTGCCAATGCCCCGCCAATTTTCAGATGGGAATGACGAAGCCGTGTGCTTCTCACATAAATACGCCTTAATAATGGAGTCCGGGGACGAGAATGCAACCTTGAACCCCTGAACCTTTGAACCCGTGAAAGCCCACGATATTAGATAGAATTGTCCTTTACTAATTCCGCTTTTCTCTAATTATTTTGTCCTAAATTATTTTACCATCGCTTTTATGGGCTGGAAGATAGGAGGAACTGCGCCCTTATGAATTCAAAAGAGCGTGTGATGCGTGTGATCAACCAGGAGGTACCGGATCGGATACCCTGTTTCGGAGCCAATTCCACGGTTACCTACGATCAAATGGAGGAGGTTCAGGCCTTCTGGCCGGAGGGCCATGAAAAGAGTAGGGCCATGGCCAGACAGGCCATGGCCGCATATACCGTGTTGGGGTTTGATGCGGTAAGGGTTCCCTTCTGCCAAACCTATGAGGCGGAAGCTCTGGGCTGTGTACTAAAGCCGGGGGGAACGGAAGGAATTCCGGGGATAGATCACCCCCCTCCCTACAACCTGGACGACCCCCCAAACTTTCCCGGAGATTTTCTCTCCAAAGGGAGGATCCCGGAGTTGCTCGCGGCGGTTCGCATTCTAAAAAAGGAACTGGGCAATGATGCTCTAGTTGTAGGGGGCATCATCGGGCCCTTTACCATTGCGGGGGCAATGATAGGCATGGTGCCCCTTCTAAAGGCGAGCTACAAAACGCCCGAGAAGATGTCCCCCTTCCTTGACCTGGCTGAAAAGGCCGGGACCTCTCTGGCCAAAGCTCTCATTGATGCCGGGGCCGATATCATTTGCTGTGAAGACATGACCGCCTCGCCCGAAATGATGGCCCCGCACACCTATAAGGATTTTGAATTGGAATATCAACGGAGGCAATTCGACGCCATCCCTGTCCCCAAGATTCTCCATATCTGTGGAAAGGTTGATGCTATTATAGAGTGGATGGGACAGACCGGTGCAAATATCCTCAGCATAGAGCCTAAGGCCAGCATCAAACTTGCCCGTGAAAAATGCGGTCGCGACGTCCTATTGATGAGCGGCGCGGATACGGCCACCACCCTCTTTATGAAAGACACCGCCACGATCAGGCAGGTATCCGAGGAGTCCATTGAAGCTGGCATCCAGATCCTGGCCCCTGGTTGCGCTGTGTCACCCGGAACGCCTCTTGAAAATCTTCTGGCCATGGTGGAGGTGGCAAAATCTCACAGCTCGAAATAAAGAAAGGGAGAAAATCATGATCGCTTTTTGGGATGTCCTTAAACGTTCTGAAAATGGAAAACTCATGGAAGAAAGGGAGTTTGATCTGTTGGTGGGAAAAACCGCCAAAAAAATAATAAAAAAATATGATATCAAATTCAATCCTGAGGAAATTATCCCTTCCGATGACAGTTTGATAGACAGGCTTTTTGATGCAGCGGTTGATTTTTTTTTAGACGTCGGCGTCTATTCTATTGACACAGGCAGGGTCATCAAGTTCAATCGGGAGGAACTGTTTGAATCTCTTGAAGCGGGTACGGACCAAATCGTCTGGGGGGAAGGCAGGGATCAACGCACGATGTTCAATAGAAGGGTGGAGGACCCACGGCCGCCATTCTGTAACTTTACCCTTGTTGGGACACCATTTCCGGAAGATCAATTTCTGCAGGCATGTATGAGCGTGGCCAAAGAAAGACTTGCGGACTGTTTCTCAGGCCCGTCCCTGCTCAATACACTCGGCGGCATTGAAGTTCGCTCCGGTTCACCTGCAGAAATTGAAGCGGCCATCTATGATATCGGCAAGAGAAGAGAAGCTGCCTGTCGTGTCGGTCATCCCGGCAAAGGAATATACACCATGGTCTCCGCTGCAGAAAAGGCGGATGCCATGATTGCAGCTGCACGCCCTGAATTCGGCGCTTTGCCGCGAGACGGTATCCTCTGTGGCGGGATCGCAGAGATGAAAGTAGACAACGACAGGATGAAAAAAATCTCTTTCCTGCGGAGGACCACTTATGCCACGGGTGGTTTGTTTGGGCCCTTAATGGGTGGCTATGCAGGCGGTCCGGAGGGAACCTCCATGGTTCTCATAGCCCATAATTTTCTGGGCCGTCTGGTGTTTGAAAACGAATATACCGCCAATTTTCCAATTGATATTCATCAGGTTTGTAACACCACCCGACAAATGCTCTGGCTCGTCAGCACGGCACATCAAGCGCTGGCTAGAAATACGCATCTACTCCATTTTGATAGCACATTTATTGCAGCTGGTCCGTGCACGGAGATGGCCTGCTATGAGGCGATCGCCCACGGTGTTGCCTCGACCGTTTCCGGAGCAAACCTGGCCCCGGCTGCAACGGCCCGGAATAAATATCCCGAACGATGCACCGGCATGGAGGGCAGAATGGTCGCCGAAGCTGGCCATACGGCCGCCCGCATGGGGATGAGCCGCAAGGAAGCGAATGTTCTCATAAAAAAAATACTCTCAAAATATGAGGATCGAATAAACGACGCCCCGATCGGGAAAAAATTCAGTGAGTGTTACGATCTGGAAAGAGTTGAGCCCACCCGGGAATACCTCGACCTGTATTCAAGAGTTAAGAAAGAAGTGGGTTCCTGGGGACTTGATTATTCCATTCATTTTCACTAGAAAGAAAAAGCCTCATATATTTCGGTTCGTGAATCCAAATAATAAGTGCAACTGTTAGTCATGCTGCTTTTCCATTGATCTATTTTCAAAAAGCGAATTCTTATCCTTTATCCTTTCCTCTAATAGATCAATAATAAAAAATAAAAATTGAATCGAGACTCTTAATGTTTTTATCTTTAATAATGTAAAAAATAACAAATTGGAAAGGAAAGAGATTATGGGAGGCATATTTAAAGAGATGGAACAGGCCATTATTGACGGGGATGAAGAATTGTGCACAAGTTTAGCTCAAAGGGCGATCGATGGGAATATTGACGCTGCAGAAGCTATACAAAAAGGCTATGCAGAAGGAATGCGGATTTTGGGGGATCGTTTTGAGAGCGGCGAGTGTTTTTTACCAGAGCTACTAGCTGCGGAAGATGCCATGAACGCTGCCGTGGAGGTTTTGAAACCGAAGATTGAAGAAACCGGTGGTGATAAGGAAAAAAGAGGAAAAGTGGTGATTGGTACGATTCAGGGTGATGTCCATGACATTGGCAAAAACATTGTGAAATTATTCATGAGTGTTGCAGGGTTTGAAATGATCGATGTTGGAAGGGATGTGCCGCTTCGCACCTTTATTCAGACAGCGCAAAAAGAAAATGCGGATGTCATTGCGGCTTCAGCACTAATGACCACAACCATGACCTATATGCCGGAAATGATAAAACAACTCAAAGAACTGGGCATAAGGGAACAGTTTAAAGTCATGGTCGGGGGTGCTCCTGTGATTGAGAGTTGGGCCGAAGAGATTGGTTCTGATGGATATGGTTTAACCGCTAAAGAGGCGGTACAAAGCGCCATGGAACTGATGATTAAAGACTCACAACCGAAAGCCAATTCCGGAAAAGGCGAGAAATTAAATAAACAGTATCATTAAGAATGCACGATTACGTAGTCCTTTCAAAAAGCTGCCGTCAGCGGCTTGACAACGCCGGATTCCGCTGCTATTGATTTCTTCGCTGTTCCCCGCAAAATGGATGCCACCATATATTGCGGCTTAGCTGATCGCATAACACAATTTACTGATTTTTATTGATTCGATGCTTTTTTGATTCAGACACTTCGAAAAAGCAATATCTTATCATAAAAAAATCACCATAAATCTAATATTTTCCAACATTGAAAGCAATAAGAAAGTCAATGATTTCAGTGATTACCATGATTTCACTGGCTTTATAGAAGTGCCCCTTTTCCTATTAGGAATCCAATGCTCTATCCATTGAGCTACTGGGGTTGCGCTTATTCAACAAATACTTTTTGTCCCGGGAATATTTTGCTTCTAGGGGTCAAAGAACATTTAAGTAATGAGCTTCATTTCTTATTCATAAATTATTTCCTCCACCAGCTCTTCCTCGGTGAGCGGCACATCGGCCGCGATGTCCCGGCCCTCGAGCCCTTTGGACAACAGTTCCTTGAAATATTCGTGCTGGATAATCATGTTCTGAATCTCGGTGGTTCCGGTCCAGATAGTTGAAAGTCGGGCTCCTCGCAGCTCGCGTTCTACAGGTAAAGCATTGGTGTAGCCTATGCCGCCCAATATCTGCATGCAGTCGTTCAGGACTTCCCACTGGGCCTGGGTTGAAAATTTTTTGACTTCCGAAACCAGACGGCGGCGATAACTTGCGCTACCCAACTCTTCCTGTACGATCTTGGCCACGGTGTGGGCGAAGGCCGTGACAGCATCCAGTTTGGTGAGGCAATCGGCGATCTTGAAATTGACGCCTTGGAAGTTGCGGATCGTCTGACCGAAAGCTTTTCGCCGGTTAGCATAGCGTGCGGCAAGCGCCAGGCTAGCCCGGGAACTGGTAATACCCTGCGACAGACGTTCAGGGATCATCATATGCCAGAAAATCCCATTCCCGCCATTCTCTTCGCCAATCAGGTTTTCAGCCGGTACGCGTACATCGCGGAAAAGCAGTCGTCCCGTGCCATTTCCCCTGGCACCCATAAGGCCGTAGACATGTTTGACCGTGACGCCTTCGCCTCGATCCACGATGAGTAAACTTAATGATTCGTGCGGTTTAGCTTCGGGATTGGTTTTGGCGTACACGGCGAAGTAGTCTGCCCCCTCCGCCCCCACCACAAACCGCTTCTGCCCGTTGAGTATATAGTAGTCGCCCTCCCGGCGAGCCGTGGTCATAGCCCCGAAGAAGTCGCTTCCGCCACGGGGTTCGGTCAGGGCTTCGGCGCAATACATGGTTCCGGTCAGGGTCGGTTTCAAGTACTTCTCTTTTTGAACATCAGTTCCATAAACGTTCACGGTTTCACCCACAATGGAGACAAGACTGTACTGGCAACTGAAACAGATGCCAAGGGTACTTACCTCTTCCATAGCGATCAGTTCCTCGTTCCAGGTCAACCCACGGCCGCCCCATTTGACGGGGAACCGCAGACCGAGAAGGTTCCTCCGTCCGGCTTCCTGCAGAAATTCTTTTGGGAAGCTGATCTTGTCTGCGTCCATGTCTAATATCAGTTGCCGTGGGACGCTCTTTACCAGGTCCCGGACCTCATCCCTCAGTTTCTTCTGCTTTTTCGTCATCAGAACTTCAAACATATGAATCACTCCTTTCTTTGATTCGGCCAAAAATGGCCTTCCAAAATTTCCGTTACACTCTCATACCGAAAGTCAACGATTAAATTGGTACAACATGTTGTATAAGATGAAGCACAAGAGATAAAACTACAGTACTGTAATATTAACCTATTTATCACAAACGGCTAAAAAGCTTACATACCATTTAGAACCATTAGTGCTTTGGGGAGTTATTCATATGAAAGAAACTTTGGTAAAATATTGTTAAAGAAGCTGCCAAGACTGTTTTGAGTGAAAAAATTCACATGGTTTGCTTCTAATATATGCCATGGAACCACACTATTGTGACAGCAGATGGGAATGCTGCTTATATCGGGTACACTCACAATCATTTTGTTTTTTACAATTCTGGCAAGTTCCTTGATTGTCATCTCATAGTCTGGAATATGCTCAATGACTTCTAAACTAATCACACTGTTGAAAGCTTGGTCTTTAAAAGGTAAGGAAAATTGCTCAGAATATAGATTAGTGAAGGATTTAACCTATGATAGGGGTTAAGTTCAATCCCATGAACTTCAAACCCGTGGTCACGTAACTCTTTAAATAACACTCCTGTACCACATCCAAAGTCTAATATAGGCTCATCTATGTTCTTTGGCGATGAAAAAAATTCTTCTGAAACATGACATGCCGGTGGGGCAGAACCATAGATATCGTCTCGAGGCAAAACCAGAGTACTGTTTAAAAGAGACTCATAATGAGGCTTAAGAAAAGTGAGTTTTTTATTAAGATGAAAAATAGAAGTATCATCTAAGCTAACAACAAGATCAGAGGCTGCTTGGGAATAATTGTCAACAAGATATTCAAGTACGATTTCATTGGAATATTCATCAGATTCGCTCCAATCAGGATGATAAACGCGATACGTTGAAATAAAAGAGAGTGGTAAACCGTTTATGAAAACTGGAGGATAAGACAAATTAGTTGTGCTTTTAGAATTCAATTTTCCGGTAACTCGTGTCAATCCAAAGGTTTCAATTTCAAGTATTCCAATATTCCAAAATCACAAGAATGTCCAAGATAATATTGGTGGAATTTAGAGTCGTAGTTTGACCGCTTGATATCCTTGAAAAAGTTTATAACCTTTGATACGTAAGGCATACGGTTTTTTATTTAAAAAGCTCCAACCATTGATTATCAGGTCGATTTGCCCTGACTAATGCTCTTCTTGATATATATCTTATGGATTCTGTATTTTTATCATAAGTGTCGAAAAAGACAATATTCTTTTTAGCAGCAAAAAAAATCTCACCCCGGTACGATCTTCCGGCCTGTCCCGGTTTTTCAAAAGGAATAAACCCAAGTCCTGCGGGCAAAATTTGTTTGTGAAAGGTTGATTGATCTTTACCGAAGGTTGGTAAAGTGATAGAGGACCGGAGTCAAAAAATTCCTATGAAAGAGAGCCTGTGACCACAACCGACCAAATCAACAAAAAAGCAATTTTCGCCCTGTTTCTGATTCATTTTACCGGAGATTTTTTCTGGTCCTTTGTCATGCCACTCCTGCCGGTGCTGGCCGACAAATTCACTTTGAATCTAACACAGGTCGGTTTAATTACCGGAGTTAGCACAATCATGGGGCTTCTGATTCAGCCGGTCTTCGGCTATATGGCCGACCACTTCAAAACACGGGGGATCCTCCTGTTCGGATCGCTCATGGGGATGGTCTGTATCCCCCAGGTGGGAATCGCTCCCCATTTCTGGGTTGTTCTGTTGTTGATCGGCTTCGGTTCCATCGGTTCGGCCATTTACCACCCCGTTGCGGCCGGGATGATTTCGCTTTACGCCGGCCGGCGCACCGGGCTGATCATGTCGATTTTCGGTTTGGGGGGCACGTTGGGATTTACGATCGGTCCGATCGTGTCGGCCGCATACGTCACGCTTATGGGACTGCATCGTCTGCCAGTCCTGACCATTCCAGGACTGCTGGTGTTTGCAATGCTCCTGTTCATGATACCGGCCTCAGATGTTGCCTTGCATGCCCGAAAGGATCTCATCGGTTCTATACTGGAGAGTATCGGTGACGTCTGGAAACCGGTGGCTCTGATCTGGTCGCTCGCTGTTTTCCGGGCCTTTGTGGTGCAATCCATCCTCACCTTTATGCCGATATTTGCCGCCTCTGAGGGTCATTCGCTGGTGTCGGTGGGCAGCCTTGTTTCCCTGTTTACCACCGGTGGAGCTATCAGTGCTATCGTCAGCGGCTATTTGGTCGATCGGATCGGTTTTCGGCCGGTCTATTTTTATTCTTTTGCGCTCGCCTCTCCAAGCGCTTTTCTGTTCATTTACGGTGGTGGTCGCCTGATTTATCCGTTCGCTTTTCTATCCGGTTTTTTGCTTCTGGCCACCCTGTTTCCGGCACTGGCACTGGCCCAGCAGATCGCCCCAAAAGGGCGCTCCATGATATCCGGCATTATCATGGGCCTGGGGATTGGGACTGCCGGGATACTGATGCCGCTTGTTGGAAGAGTGGCCGATGTTTTCGGCATCCAAGCGGCCTTAAGCGCCATCGCCCTTATTCCCCTTGCCGCACTTTTTTTGATCCGCTATCTGCCCGAACCAGGGAAAAAGACCTGATACCAGGTCCGGAGTGCGAAACTTGATTAATCGGAAAAAACGATCTATGATTTTAGGACCCAATTGAGCGAATGGAGGGTGTTAGATGAGATACAATTTTTATTTGAATTCTACTAAAACCAATAACTGATAACTGATGAGGCGAGAATCGTTTTGAAAACCTTTCAGGTTTCATACATGCTCGGTATCAGAAACACCTTGTATCAATTTTCAGGACGGGAAGGGTAGGGCGTTCATGCCAGGTCTGACAATTTTTACCGGCAACCGCCTGGAAACCCTGGCCAAGCAGCTGGCGCAAATCGTTCGAGCGCCGATCACATCCCCCTTATCTCCGGAAATCCTTCTCATCCAAAGCAAGGGGATGGAACGGTGGTTGTCCATGGAGCTCGCAAAGCACAACGGCGTTTGTGCAAACTGTTCCTTTTTATTCCCCAATGCATTTTTGAGGGAAATATATAAAAAAATAATTCCCGACCTGCCGGAAACTTCCCGGTTTGAACTCGACATCATGACATTTTCGGTCATGAAAGTTCTTCCATCCCATATCAACCAGCCCGGATTTGAAAGCCTGAAAAACTACCTCACGGATGACCAACACCAACTTAAACTCTACCAGGTTTCAAAAAAATTGGTCGATACGTTTGACCAATATCTTGTTTTCAGGCCTGAAATGATCTTTTCGTGGGAAGCAGGACTGGCCGACCACTGGCAGGCAAAGCTCTGGAGGGGGCTCGTTTCCGATGGAGATAACCTGCACCGGGCCCGTTTGAGGAAAACATTGATTCAAAAGATTCGAAACAAGGAAGTAGAAATTGACAATTTTTTTGAGCGAATATCCATTTTTGGCATATCCTACTTGCCTGATTTTCATTTACAGGTCTTTTCTGAACTCTCCCGCATAATATCGGTGAATCTTTTTCTGATGAACCCCTGCCGGGAGTACTGGGCGGACATTGTCTCCGACCGGGGAATCAAACAGATAAAAGGCCGATACGCGGACAAACAGTTTTCCGAAGACAGCCTCCATTTAGAAAGGGGGAATCGCCTATTGGCTTCTATGGGTCTGATGGGGAAGAACTTTTTTTCGCGGATCAATGAATTTGATTGTGAAACAATCGAAAAATTTGAGGCAAGGGGCGATGGGAGCCTGCTTTCAACACTCCACGGGGATATTTTAAACCTGACAGACAAACCGGGCAGTAAGCCGGCCCACGAGGCAGCCTATGACCGATCGATTCAATTTCACTCCTGCCACAGCCCGATGCGGGAAATTGAGGTTTTACACGATAATCTCCTCGCAATGTTTGAAGAAAATTCAAAACTTTTGCCCAAAGACATCATCGTTATGACACCGGATATCGAATTCTACGCACCTTTTATCCATTCAATTTTTGATACCCAAAACGATCCCGCGCTTCGGATCCCTTACAGCATTGCCGATCAGAACATCAGAAAAAATAGCCGGATCATCGATGGTTTCCTCTCCATACTCGATCTTTGTGGGGGCCGGTTCAGCAATGCACAGGTTCTTCTTCTGCTGGAATTCCCGGCAATCAGAGAAAAATTCGGACTGATTGATGCGGATCTGAAAAAAATTGAGTTTTGGATCAGAGATACCCATATCCGCTGGGGCATCGATGTGGACAACCGTACGGCATTCGGCCTGCCCGGTGTTTTTGAAAATACCTGGAAAGCAGGCATTGAAAGAATTCTTCTGGGATATGCAATGCCTGGTCATGACCAGCGCTCGTTTTCAGGTATTCTTCCCTATGATCATATCGAAGGCAGTGATGGTGAGATCTTCGGGAATTTCGTCGCGTTTATCGACAGGATAACTGCTCATCTAACAAGGCTAAATAGATCTTATAATTTAGCTAGTTGGCGCAATATATTTGTTAAAATACTTGAGGAAATATTTCAATTGGATGAAGAGAGCACAGGTGAAATTCAACTATTGCGGCGAATCGTTGACGATATGGTGAACAACGGGGAGTTGGCCGGGTATGACAAAAAAATCGATTTTCAGTTGATCCGCTCTCATATCAAGGGTTGT
>CEPV01049875.1_pt1 | contig 13523 bp, 12 predicted proteins | sample 530451 | NCBI WGS metagenome assembly CEPV01 (sample SAMEA2620097, study PRJEB7988) | marine metagenome | isolation source: saline water (ENVO:00002010), including | reverse complement strand
CGCGGCCGCTGTACAGTCCGAGCTTGAACACGCCGCCCGGTTTCAACAGCCCGGCCAGCACCCGCCAGCCGCGGAGCGGGTCTTTCATGTGATGAAGGACGCCGACCGACTGGATCATGTCGAAGGCGCCGCCGATGGCCGCCGCCTCGAGGATGTCCGCCTGCATGAAGCGGACGTTGGAAAGCCCAAGTTTTTCCATCATCCGCATGGCGTAGGCGATCGACGCCTTCGACAGGTCGATGGCGAGAATGTTCGCCTGCGGGTGGGTGCGCGCGACGTGGGCGACGTGCTGACCGGTGCCCGAACCGGCGATCAGGATATTGAGCGTGGGGCCGAAGGCGGGCGGGGTGAAATGCGGGAACATGCCGCCGAGCAAGGCGCTTAGGCTTGCCGGCTGTTGCGCCGGGGCGTCGAGCCAGCGCGGATAGGGGTTTTCCTCGTACTGGGCGCGGACGGCCTGGGAGGTGGCGTCGGTGATCGGGCCCGATGTTTCGATTTTTTCCCGCAACGCCGCCTCGGCCAGATGATCGCGGACCGTCAACCGGACCAGGCGGTCGAGGTCCGGGCCCAACGATTCGGAATCGAGGCCGGCCAGGGCCCCGGCGCCCCTGACGGCGCCGAGCGGGCCATGCATGGCGTAGATCAGAGCCGGCTCCCTCAGGGTTTCGACGCCGGCTCCGGCCGCCAGGGCCTCCTCAAGGCGTTTCTTGATCCTGGCCGCGGCTTCGGTTTCGTCGGCCTGGCGGAAGAAGATGTATTCGTTGATGAAGCACTGGACGCCCAAAAGGCCGGCCGCCTTGAGCGCGTCCGCGGAATGGCTGCCGGGCGCGGCCAGGACCAGCCGCCGCCTGAGGCCGGTGAGGAAATGCTCCATCCGCACGTCGATGTTGACGCACCGGGTCAGGAAGGCCTCGAACAGGGCGTCTTTGGCGATGTCGGGGGCGATGTCCGAATCGCCGGGGACGGCTTGCGAAAGGCCGTATTTCAGGCCCAGCAAATGGGCGGCGGCGGCGGCGAGCCGCGCATGGTTGGCGTGGACGAGGCCGAAGGCGCGGAGCAGCGCCGTTTCAAGCTCCTGGCTGTAGTGCCCGGCCCGGAGGCCGCCGAGGATATGGGCGAACCCCAATTGCGCCCCGATATGCCCGGGCTCGGCCGACAACGCCTGGCCGAAGGCGTCGAGGGCTTGCGCGTAATCGCCCTTGTCGCCGAGGGCGAACCCGAGGTTGGCCAGGGCCGCCGGGGTTCCGGGGGCGAGCGATAGGGCGGTCCGGTAATGACGGATGGCGTCGTCGGCGCGGCCCAGGTCGCCCAGCACGACGCCGAAATCGAGGTGGAATTCGGGGTTGTCCGGCGCCCCTTTCACGGCCTGCTCCAGGTGCCGGCGGGCCTCGGCGGCCCGGCCCCGTTGGTGATGCATAAGCCCGGCCAGGTGATGGGCGGCGGGGTTTTCGGGCTCGGCGTCGAAAACCTTTTCCAACCGCCCGGCGGCATCCTGGAACCGGCCCCGGCGCAGGCAATCCAGGGCCCGGTCGAGCATTTCGGCGTTTTTCCTCGATGATTCCTCCGTCATTTTCCTTTTTTACCCGCTTTCCCGGCCCCGGGAAAAGAAAAAGGGCTGGGCTTTTCGGCCCGGCCCCTTTGTCATCGAATCGAAAGGAGGGGGGGGCACTGGATTTTCAACTCTTCGATGATGCGGCGGGGAAGGGTCGCTTCCTCGGGCGGCGTGGCGCCGCCGCTTTCGGTCAAATCGTCGCTCCTTGGTATAATGGGGAGCAAAAGGGTGACACGTCCCGGGCAACGGTTAAGCCCTGCCGTGCGGGCAACGGTTAAGCCCTGCCGCGCCTTCAAACGTGTTGCAGATTTACCACAATGTGGCGGAAAATCACCCAAGCAACCGATAATTAACTTCCCGCTAAGGATGAAAACCGTAAAATGTCCGTGACAAGAGGTTGGAAAGCCTCAGGTCGGCCTCCGGGGCCTTGATCTTGGGGCCAAGAGGGGGTTTCCAATTTCTTCAAAGGGGTTACCCCGAACCCAAATTTGGTGAAGGAGAGACCAAAGTGAATATCAAAACCACACTCAAATCGTCGGTCGCGGCGGCCGCGCTTTTCGCCATTGCCGCCCCGGTGGCGCCGGGCGTCAACGCCGCCGACGATACGCTTTCGAGCGGCAACAAGAACAGCCTGAAGATTTCGGGTTTCGTTGCCAAAGCCCTATGGTACGCCGATGACGGCTATTCCGATTCGGCGTTCATCACCGACGGTGGGGAGAGCCAGAGCCGTACGCGCTGGATCGCCAAGGGCACGTTGAACGAGAACGTGACCGCCGGCGCCATGATCGAGATGGATATCCCGATTTCGAACCCGCAGGACGGCATGACCCTCGGCATGGGCGCCGGCGGCACGGAATCCGCCACCGATGCGGGCTGGGGGGTTCGTCACCAGTTCGTCTGGGTGAACCACAAGAGGATGGGCAAGATCAGCCTCGGCAACACCAACACCGCTTCCAACGGCCGTTCGGAGACGACGTTTTCCGGCGTCAACATGAATGATGCATCGAGCAACAGAACGTTCGGCCAGGGCATTCTCTTCATCGACACCACCAGAGGCGCGGCTGCGCCGAGCATCAGTGGCGTTACCGTGGGCGCCGCGTTCACCAACCTTGACGGCCGTAGCCGTGACGACGTTCTGCGCTACGACACGCCGCGGTTCGCCGGCCTGGCGCTGGCCACGTCCTACATCGCCGGCGGCGACTGGGACGTCGCCGCCGACTATCGCGCCAAGTTCGGCGGCTTCCAGGTCCGCGTCCAGGGTCAATACAACAACAATGCCGCCACCTCGGCGACGACCGGAGGTACGGCGTCGGTTTCCGGCGCCGCCCTGCACGACAGCGGCGTCAACGCCACCTTCGCCTACGGCCAACGGGAACTGATCGGCCCGGGTAGTGCCAGAAGGACCGGCGGCGACGGCAAGTTCTGGTACTTCAACGTCGGCTACCGGGCGAAGGTTTTCGGTGTCGGCGGCACCAACTTCAGCTTCAATTGGAACCGCACCACGGACCTTGTCGCCGGCAATTCCGACGGCGACGCGGTTGGTTTCACTATCGTCCAGCTCTTCGATCCGATCGGCGCCAACATGGCTCTCAGCTATAGGAACTATTCCTATGACACGGACACCAACACGTTCGAAGACGTCGACGTGATTGCGCTGCAGACGATCTTTAACTTCTAGGGACCCGAGGGAAGCCTCGACGGCAACCAGCCGGTCCTTATCCGAGACATCAACCGGGGCTCTTCGGAGCCCCGGTTTTTGTTTGTGCGCTTTCCAAGTGGTTATTCCTTCCTCACCACGGAGACACCGGGAAAAAACAAGAAGGAGCCACAAAGTCACTAAGATTCAAAAAAAGATGAAAAAGATTAAACAGAAATAAAAAGGAAGGAGCACACAGGTTCCTTATCTTTGTTTTTTTTCCTCTGTGTCTCGGTGCCTCCGTGGTTAATTCCCTTTTCAGCGCCGCCGCCCGGTCCACGCCGGCCTTGCCAGCGACCGGCTTCGGATTGTAATTTTCGTCAACCAGGGATTTAAAAGAAAACGGCAACGGAAAACTTTCACGGAGAAATGGAATGTCGAAAAACGCGCGCCCGCGCCGTTCTGTCCTTTACATGCCCGGGTCCAACAAGCGGGCCCTGGAAAAAGGCCGCACGCTTGCCGCCGACGGGCTGATCCTGGACCTGGAGGACGCCGTCGCCCCCGACGCCAAGGAGAAAGCCCGCGGCCAGATCCGCGACGCCATCAAGGAAGGTGGATACGGCAAGCGCGAATTGATCGTCCGCGTCAACGCCATGGATGCCTCGTGGGGGCACGACGACCTGGTGGCGGCCGCCACCATGGGCGCCGACGCCGTGCTGCTGCCCAAGGTCGAAAGCGCCAGCACCGTGCATCAGGCCGAGGCGATTTTGGAAACCTCCGGGGCGCCGGAAGACTTGGCGGTCTGGTGCATGATGGAGACGCCGCTTGGCATGCTGCACGCCGAGGAAATTTCGGAGGCCAGCCCCCGTGTCGGCGCCCTGGTCATGGGCACGTCGGACCTGGCCAAGGACCTGCAATGCGCCGACACCCGCGACCGCCTGCCGTTCATCACCTCGTTGGGGCTGTGCCTGCTGGCGGCGCGGGCGGCGGGCATCGCCATTCTCGACGGGGTGCACCTGGACCTCAACGACGACGAAGGCCTGGAACATTCCTGCCGCCAGGGCGCGGAACTGGGATTCGACGGCAAGACGCTGATCCATCCCAAGACCATCGACGCCGCCAACAGGGCCTTTGCGCCGTCGCCGGAAGAAGTCGAATGGTCGAAAAAGATCATCGCCGCTCACGCCGAGGCGGTGGAAGAGGGCCAGGGCATCGTCGTCGTCGACGGCAAGCTGATCGAGAACCTGCACGTATTGAACGCCGAACGGCTGGTGGCCATGGCGCAGGCGATCGAGGAGATGGAAAACGCCTGATACCAAGGAGCGATGATAGACATTGCCTCTATCCGGTCAAAGCTCTGTAAAGACTCAGTACAGAATCCGTTGAATCCATACAAAACATGATTTAGGCGAAAAAAATGCCTAAAACACAAAATATTGTTGTCACCTAAAAATCGTTCTGCTAAAGAAAGAGGTGTCAGGTACGTAGGTCCTGGGAAACCCACGTAACGCGCCGCCGAAACAACGCTCCTGACACCTCTTGGAGCCGGCCAGGCTCCATGCACGAAAAAACGGCTTTTCGTTCCGCACCACCACCTCCACGGACATACCCTGGGCAGAGATCAGCCCTCAGAGGGGCGGGCGTGGCCCGCGTTTCAGGGAGTTTCGTTGCCGATTCCCCCCTTCGGCGAACCGCCGAAAACAAAAGACCTCGCGCGCGCTCGAACCCCTCTGGCCAGTCCGAAGGAAGCCAAGGCCTCCGACGGTACGATCCGGAAAATCAAGATTCCCCCGATCGCGAATCCGGGCTGCAGGCAGCCCAGACTCCCTGCCCTTGAGCTTTCAACCACCGCCGGCTCGCGCCGGAGGAATAGTTGTCCGCTCAACCGAACCGGCCAGCCCCCACCAGGGAGAGCGACCGACCCGCGAAAGGCCCGCCTCGCGGTCAACGAGGCTTCCGCCGGCACCCGGTGAAGCTACAGCGGCAAAAACCGCTCAAGAAGCCTCGCCGGACGCCTACCCTCGGCGCGGCGGACGGCGAACCACCCGCTTCGCCTCGGGGCAACTCCTTCTTTCGGCTAACCGCCAAATCCCGGAGGATCTAATGGTTGGACTTCAAGAATTCGTTGCAATGACGCTTTCGCATGCAAATAGCATGATGAAAATATCGCCTGTTCATTTCAATATGAAATACAACGGCAAAAGTATTATTCTGTGCATAACTAGAGTAGATTTTCACATTCCGCCCACAAGTTATCCACATAACCACTCACAACTTGAATCAATTCTTATTAAAACCAACGCATTACATTAATCCGGCCGCGGCAAGGGTCGAACCCGGGGACGGATTGGGGGGGCCTTGATTTCGAGCTTTCCCCGGCCCTGGTTTCGGGCCGGCCGACATTGACTTAACTCGGGCGTGCGTTTACCAATTTATCAGGCTCGACACCGCCGCAAGGCGCTTATCCGCCAGCCCCAGAGGTTCCGCCAATGGCATCCGGCAACCGGCCGCTTTCACCGCACCTCCAGGTCTATCGGCCCCAGATCACGTCCATGTTGTCTATCCTGCACCGGCTCACCGGCGTCGGGCTTTGGGCCGGGGCGCTGATGATGACCTATTGGATCGCGTCGGCCACCTACGGTCCCGAGACTTTCGCCCGGGCGCAATGGTTCCTTGGCTCCTGGTTCGGGCGCCTGGTGCTGTTGGGGTTGACCTTGGCGCTGTATTATCACCTGGCCAACGGCATCCGCCACCTGGCCTGGGACATCGGCTGGGGCTTCGAGATGGATAAGCTCAACGTTTCGGGCTGGGCGGTGGTCATCTTCACCGGCGTAATGACGGTCCTCACTTTCCTTGCCGGCTACTGGGTGGCGGGAGCGATTTAATGGAGCTTCGTTCGACACTCGGCAAGGTTCGGGGTCCCGGCTTGTCCACGGAAGGCGGCGTCAGCCATTGGTGGGCGGAACGAATTACCGCCATCGCCCTGGTGCCGTTGACCTTGTGGTTCGTGGTGTCGGCCCTTTCCATGGTCAACGCCGACCACGCCACCTTCACGCAATGGGTCGGCGCGGAAGGCAATCCGGTGCTGCTGATCCTGCTGACCATCGCCGTCTATCACCATGGACAGATGGCCCTGCAGGTCATCATCGAGGATTATATCCACCATCAGGCAGCCCACTTCACGGCCCTGATCGCGGTCAAGCTGGGGGCCTTTTTCCTGGCCGTTTACACGATTTTCGCCGTTGCCCGGCTGGCCTTCGGGGGCTGAACGCGCCGTGCCCCAGGCCTATCCGATCACCGAACACAAATATGACGTCATCGTCGTCGGCGCCGGCGGCGCCGGGCTGCGGGCGACCCTGGGGCTAGCCGCGGCAAGTCTGAAAACGGCGTGCGTGACCAAGGTCTTCCCGACCCGGTCGCACACCGTCGCCGCCCAGGGCGGCATCAGCGCGTCGCTCGGCAACATGGCCGAGGACAATTGGCGGTGGCACATGTACGACACCGTCAAGGGGTCGGATTGGCTGGGCGATCAGGACGCCATCGAATACATGTGCCGCGAGGCGGTGCCGGCGATCTATGAGCTCGAACATTACGGGGTGCCGTTTTCGCGCACGCCGGAGGGCAAGATCTATCAGCGGCCCTTTGGCGGCCATATGCGCAATTACGGCGAGGCCCCCGTGCAACGCGCCTGCGCCGCCGCCGACAGGACCGGCCATGCCATGTTGCATGCGCTTTACCAGCAGAGCCTGAAGGAGAACGCCGAATTCTTCGTCGAATACTTCGCCATCGACCTGATCATGGACCGGGACGGGGAATGCCAGGGCGTCATCGCCTGGAACCTGGACGACGGCACAATTCACCGTTTCCACGCCCATCTGGTGGTGCTGGCGACAGGCGGTTACGGGCGCACCTATTTTTCCTGCACCTCGGCCCATACCTGCACCGGCGACGGCAACGGCATGATCGCCCGCGCCGGGCTGCCCCTGCAGGACCACGAATTCGTCCAGTTCCACCCCACCGGCATCTACGGCTCCGGCTGCCTGATTACCGAAGGGGCGCGCGGCGAAGGCGGTTACCTGACCAATTCCGAAGGCGAACGTTTCATGGAGCGCTACGCGCCGACGGCCAAGGACTTGGCCAGCCGCGACGTGGTCAGCCGTTCCATGACCGTCGAAATCCGCGAAGGCCGGGGCATCGGCCAGGACAAGGACTACCTTTTCCTGCACCTGGAACACTTAGGCCGCGATCTTCTTCATGAACGGCTGCCGGGGATCACTGAATCGGCAAAGATCTTTTCCGGCGTCGATGCGGCCAAGGAACCGATCCCGGTCATACCCACCGTGCATTACAACATGGGCGGCATCCCCACCAACCATCACGGTCAGATCCTGCGGCCGACGGAAAAGGACGCGGACGCCCTGGCGCCCGGGTTGATGGCCATCGGCGAGTGCGCCTCGGCCTCCGTCCACGGCGCCAACCGGCTCGGCACCAATTCGTTGCTCGACCTAGTGGTGTTCGGACGCGCGGCATCGATCAAGGCCGCCGAATTGATCAAGCCGGGGGCTCCCCTGAGGCCGTTGGCCGCCGATTCCGCCGATTACGCCATCGACCGGCTGGACCGGCTGCGCAACGCCAAGGGCGGCTCCAAAACCAGCGAAATCCGCGCCGCCATGCAGCGCGCCATGCAGGACAACGCCGCCGTCTTCCGGTCCTCGGAGATTCTGGCCGAAGGGGTGAAAAAGATCGACGACATCGCGGGCCGGCTTCCCGATATCCAGCTTTCGGACCGCTCGATGATCTGGAACTCGGACCTTGTCGAGGCCCTGGAACTGGGAAACCTTATGGCGTGCGCCCGGGCGACCATGCATTCGGCGGAGGCCCGCCATGAAAGCCGCGGCGCCCACGCCCACGAAGACTATCCCGAGCGCGACGACGAAAACTGGATGAAGCACACCCTGGCCTGGTTTGCCGGGGATGGGTCGATCAGCCTGACCTACCGGCCGGTCCATACCTGGACTTTGACCGGCGAAGTCGATTACATGGAACCCAAGGCCAGGGTTTACTGACGGGAACCATGACGGATGGTTGAATTCACGCTGCCGGCCAATTCCAAGGTCAAGAAGGGCAAGACCTTCCCCGCCCGCGCCGGCGCCACCCGGGTCAGGAAGTTCAAGATTTACCGCTGGGATCCCGACAGCGGCGAAAACCCGCGCCTCGACACCTTCGAGGTCGACCTGGACAAGTGCGGGCCGATGGTCCTGGACGCGCTTATCAAGATCAAGGACGAGATCGATTCGACCCTGACCTTCCGCCGGTCGTGCCGCGAAGGGGTTTGCGGGTCATGCGCCTTCAACGTCGACGGCACCAACACGCTCGCCTGCATCAAGTCCATCGACGACATCAAGGGCGACGTCAAGATCTACCCCCTGCCCCATATGCCGGTGGTCAAGGACCTGGTCCCCGACCTCAGCGTCCCTTACGCCCAATACCGGTCCATCGAACCGTGGCTGCAGGCCGACACCCCGCCGCCGACGGGCGAACGCCTGCAAAGCCCCGAAGAACGCGCCGAGCTGGACGGTCTTTGGGAATGCGTGCTGTGTTTCTGTTGCCAGACCAGTTGCCCCAGCTATTGGTGGAACGGCGACCGTTACCTGGGCCCGGCGATTTTGCTGCAGGCCGGTCGCTGGCTTGCCGATTCCCGGGATGAGGCGGCGGGCGAGCGGCTCGACAAGCTGGACGATCCGTTCCGCCTGTTCCGGTGCCACACGATCATGAACTGCACCAGCACGTGCCCCAAAAACCTCAACCCCGGACAGGCCATCGGCGATATCAAGGCGGCGTTGATCAAACGCGGATAAAACCTAGGCCAGATCGATATCGCCGTCGATATCGGTGCTGAGGCCGAGCTTCTCGATGCTCAGCGTGACCTTGGCCTGAATGGTTTCCTCTCCCTTCAAGGTTCCGTCTTCAAGGCCGGCGCGCACGGCATTTTCGATTTCGCGCTGCGAGGTGACGCCGACGTTCTTGAGGAACTTGCGGATTTGCATGTTGAAGATTTCTTCATCCATGGATGTCTCCCGAATTCATTTTTAAATCCCGATCATGATATAAGCCGCACCGGTGATCCTCACAATGGAGAACAGGCCCATGTACAGGCCCCGGCATTTCGACGTCGACGACCCCTCGGTCCTGGCGCGCTTCATGCGCGAGCACGGCTTCGTGCTGCTGGTGACGGCGGCCGACGGCGTTCCCGTCGCCAGCCACATCCCGTTGATCCTGGATACGGACCCGGGCCAGGGCGACGGCGGCGGCCAACGGCTGCTCGGGCACACGGCCAAGGCCAACCCCCAATGGCGGGCCTTCGACGGCAAGACCGAGGCCATGGCGATGTTCCGGGGGCCCCACGCCTATGTCTCGCCGAACTGGTACGAAACCGAGATCATGGTCCCGACCTGGAACTACGTCACCGTCCACGCCTATGGAAAGCCGAAAGTCCTTTCCGACCCGGCGGCGGCGCTGGACGTGCTGGAACGCTTGACCTCGGAATACGAAAGCGGGGCCACCGGTCCCTGGTCCATGGACCGGCTGCCGGAATCCTACATCGAGAAAATGCTCGACGGCATCGTCGCCTTCGAGATGCCCGTCGACCGGCTGGAAGGGAAATTCAAGCTCAGCCAGAACCGTTCGCCGGCCGACCGCGAAGGGGCGATCGAGGGCCTCCGGGCCTCCGGCGACCCGGAATCCCTGGAAGTGGCGCGGCTGATGGCGGAACTTTACGCCGACGGCTGACCGCTGGATCATGGCCGCTTGACCATGAAAGTCTTCTTTGTCCAACGGCCGTCAGTCCCGAGACCACGGGCCCCGATTGATCGCTACCACACCCATTTCGGGCTTCGCGTCGCGCCTCGCTTCATTTTCCAGAGGAAATAGTTGGCGAAGAACCGCTTCGCCCACAGCCAGCGTTTGCCTTTGCTTATCTTCGAGACGTCGCGGGGCGGGCGCACCGGGTCGGCAACGATGTGAACGGCTTCGTCGCCCATGTCCATGATGCACTCGACCATCAACTCATGGGTGGTCTTCTCGCCGCCCTGGATGTCGGCGGCGATGTTGCGCGCCGCGATCTTGGCCATCTGCTCGGTCATGTGGCCGGTCTTGGGGAAGTTCACCGGCACCGGCGTCTCCTCGACCGGCGGCAGGGCGACGGTGACGCCGACGGCGTAGATATTCTCGAAGTCCCCGTGCCGGTAATAGGGGTCAACGGGAATGAAGCCTTTGGGATTGGCGAGGCCCTTCGCCTCGGCGACGGGCTTGACCCCGGCCAAGGGCGGGATGATGAGGGAGTAACGGGATTCGAATGCCGTTCCGTCCGCCAATTCGACCGAACTATCGGTAATCTTCGAAATCGCCGCCGAGGTATGGTAACGAACGTCGCGGTCTTCCAGTTCGCCTTCCAGAAATTGGCGGATTTTGCCGAATCCGCCGACCCCGAAGTGGCCGAGAAAGGGCTCCGGCGTGACGAACGTGATCGGCGCCTTGTGGCGTATTTTCCGTTGCTTGAGGGCGTGATGGGCCTCGAACAGGAACTCGTAGGCCGGCCCCAGGCAACTGGCCCCCGGCGCGCAGCCGATGACCATGGGACCGGGATCGTCCATGAAGGCCGGCCAGGTGTCCCTCGCCTCTTCCGCCTCCGGCGGCGACATCAGCGAATGGCCCGGACCGTCGAAGGGGCCGAGGCCGGGCACCGCCTCGTTGGCGCTGCGGTGGCCGGTGGCGATGACCAGATAGTCGTAGTCATGGGATTCGGAATCCGTATGGACCTTGCGCGCCTCCGGGTCGATGCGGCTCACCGCCGCCGCGACGAAGTTGATTCCCTTCGACGTCAGCGGTTTATCCAGGTCGAACGAGATGTCGGCGATGGTCTTATCGCCCATGGCCACCCATGGCAGCGACGGGATAAAGATGAAGCGGCGTTCCTTCGAAATCACCGTGATCTCGTGCTGGCGGCGGGGAAGAAGCCGCCTGAGATCAAAGGCCGTTGTCAGTCCTCCGAATGAACCGCCGACAATGATGATGTGCATGGCTCGTCTCCTTCCAGTTGACCGGGCGGGCGGGGCCGACTCAGAAGATCAGGACGCTGTCCGCCTCGACGGTGGCCGCCGCCAGGTCGTCCATGGAGCTTCTTTCGGCGCTTTCCACGGTCTCGTCCAGCGTCAGGCCCCGGGCGTCCATGCAAAGCCCGCAGAGCAGCACCTTGCCCTTCCTGGCCACCGGCTTGAGGAGCCTTTCGATGTTGTAGAACCCGTCCGGCGTCGTCTGCCCGCGCTTGGCGCAGGCGACGGCGTCGGCCATCAGGAAAACGGTGACGCCGGGAGCGTCGTCCCTTTTGAGAAGGGCGTTGGCGAGTCTCAGGCCGTTGTAGCTTCTTTCCGTGCCGTAGGGAGGATCATTGAGGATGATCAGGGTTTGCATGGTGTTCTCCTTTGTTATCGTTCAGGTCGTTTCCCAGTCGCGTCGGTTGATGGGGTATTCCCCCGGTTTCCCCGTGAAGGGCTGCGCCAGCATCCTGTGAAGATGAAGCTCAGCCGCCTCGCGAAACAGGTCGATGCCGATGGTCATGTCTTGGTGGCCCTTTTCCGGCTGGTCGCGGTAGGTGCCGAACAACCGGTCCCACCACGGCAGGTTGAAGCCGAAGTTGGAATTGGTCTCATGGGGGATGACAGAATGATGCACCCGGTGCATGTCGGGCGTCACCACGAACAGGCGCAACACCCGATCGAGGCCCAGGGGCAGCTTCACGTTGGAGTGGTTGAACATGGCCGTGGCGTTGAGCACGACCTCGAAAATCATCACCGCCACCGCCGGCGCGCCGATCAGCACGATCACCGCCATCTTGATCGCCACCGACAGGATGATTTCGACGGGATGGAACCTGGCCCCGGTGGTGACGTCGAAATCCAGGTCCGCGTGATGCATCCGGTGCAGCCGCCACAGCACCGGCACCGCGTGGACCATGACATGCTGGAGATAGATAGCGAAATCGAGGATGACCACGGCGGCGACAATGGCGGCCCACGCGGGCACCTCCCAAAGGGTCAACAGGCCCCAACCTCGATCGCCGGCGGCAACCGCCACCGCCACCGGCGCCAGCGGGAAGACGATGCGCGCAATGACCGTGTTCAACGCGACGATGCCCAAATTGGCGTACCAGCGCACCGCCTTCGATTGGCTGAGGGCGCGCCTGGGCGCGAAAAATTCCGCCGCCGCCATCACCGCGAACACACCGAAGAAGAAACTCAGCCGGATGGCCATTTCGTTGGTGGATATGAAGTCGGTCATGTCTCTCCTTGATCGGCGTCACGCCTTCGAATGTCTCTCAACGGTGAAGCCCGGCAATCATAGCACCCCTTTTTAAATTATTCAATTGATTAATTGAATATCATGGTGTATGGTCCCTGGAGGATGACAACGGAGCCCCTCAAACGGCAGCTTTTCGCCCGCCTGGCCGATGTCGGAAAGGCCCTGGCCAACGGCAACCGTCTGGAACTGCTGGAATTCCTGGCGCAGAAGGAACGCAACGTCGAAACGCTCGCCGCCCTCGCCGGGCTCTCGGTCGCCAACACCTCGCAACACCTCCAACACCTGCGCCGGGCCGGACTGGTCACCGCGCGCAAACAGGATCGGCACGTTTTTTACGCCATCACCGGCGAAGACGTGTTGTCGCTGCTGATCGCCCTGAGACGGACGGCGGAGAAGAATTTCGCCGAAATGGGCCGTTTGATCGAAGGATATCTGCTGTCGCTGGATTCTCTGGAACCCGTTTCCCAGACCGAACTCTTCGAGCGGATGCGCCAAGGCCTGGTCACCGTGATCGACGTGCGCCCGGCCGAGGAATTTGCCGCCGGGCATCTTCTCCATGCCATCAATATCCCCCTCGACCGACTCGACCGGGACCTGGAGCTTCTGCCTACGGACGGCGACGTGGTCGCCTATTGCCGCGGCCCGTATTGCTTGCTTGCCTTCGAGGCGGTCAACCGGCTCCGGGACAAGGGCATCGACGCGCGCCGCCTTGAAGACGGTTTTCCCGAGTGGAAACTGGCGGGGCGCCCGGTCGAACGGACGCCCCCTGACGCCTGACGACGCGGCTGGGCGGCGGAAAACCCCAGCGGTCTTTCCCGCCGATTTCATATGGTGCCAGTAGCCTGTATCATCTAAATTGCACTCCTATGATCGCTTTTTCCGTTTCCTCGGCAGGAGGAGGCGCGCAGGCGATGCGGGCACATCGGCAAGCGTTTCCGACGCCCCGAGGGGACGGGAAAAGAGACCCGGAGGGCGGCG
>CEPV01061768.1_pt1 | contig 13616 bp, 10 predicted proteins | sample 530451 | NCBI WGS metagenome assembly CEPV01 (sample SAMEA2620097, study PRJEB7988) | marine metagenome | isolation source: saline water (ENVO:00002010), including | reverse complement strand
CTTAATTGTGGCTTGGCTCCAAGCGTGCGCAGGGCCAAACGCAATCTCAATTGTGGCTTGGCCTCAGCGGACCATGCCAAACGCAATCTCAATTGTGGCTTGGGCCTCAGCGGACCATGCCAAACGCAATCTTAATTGTGGCTTGGCCCCGAGCGCGGGCCGAGCCAAACGCAATCTCTAATGCAGATGAACGACTGGAATAATTAGAAACGGTAGTGAGCAAACGCCTTGTTGGCTTCTGCCATTCGATGGGTATCTTCCCGCTTCTTTACCGCTGAACCTCTGCCTTCCGAGGCATCCATCAACTCGCCGGCCAGTCTCATTGCCATGGATTTCTCGCCTCGATTTCTGGCAGATTCAACCAACCATCGCATGGCCAACGCTGTTCTACGGGCGGGCCGGACTTCTACGGGAACTTGATACGTTGCCCCGCCGACACGTCTAGACTTCACTTCCACAGTTGGCGCTACTGCTTCAAGCGCACTCTCAAAGACCTCTACCGGATCACCACTGGCTCGCTCCTGTATTCTATCCAAGGCGCCGTAGACAATTCTCTCAGACACCGACTTCTTGCCACTCTCCATGACGTGGTTCATGAATTTGGCCAATATCTTGCTGCCAAACTTGGGGTCTGGTAGAACTTCTCTCTTTGCGGCTACGCGTCGTCTGGGCATTTACATACTTCCTATTTTTCAGGTTATTCCAAGATTAACCCGTGGCACACGGGCACTTGGCCTTACTGCTTCCGCGTGGCTATCGTACTTCCAGCCAGTTTCGTACTAGGTAATTCTCACAAGCTTTGCCAAGTCAAAACCCGGTGCGACTGGGAACAAACCCGTGGAACCGGGAACTTGGCCTTACTTACATCCAATTAAAGATAGACCAGCAACAGAATTCTGCTACACGCAAATGAGAATCAGTGGCTACGACTTGGGTCGTTTTGTTCCGTATTTTGAGCGACCCTGTCGCCGATCGCTGACCCCAGTGGTGTCCAGTGTTCCTCTGACTGTGTGGTAACGAACCCCGGGCAAGTCCTTGACGCGTCCTCCTCGGATCAGCACCACGGAGTGTTCCTGTAAATTGTGTCCCTCACCACCTATGTATGAACTGACTTCAAAGCCGTTGGTCAGCCTGACACGACATACTTTGCGCAGCGCGGAATTCGGCTTCTTTGGGGTGGTGGTATACACGCGCGTACACACACCTCTACGTTGAGGACACGCCTGCAGTGCCGGCACGTCGCTCTTGACGACTCTCCGTTTACGCGGCTTGCGAACCAATTGACTGATTCTTGCCATAGATAAAACCCCACTCTCCAAATATAAGACAGGAGCATAAATGCTCCCGTCACAGGCGGGGCGAGATTCTAATTACCTCACCCCTGCCAGTCAACAGAAATCTGTCACAAACCTTCTGGCATCCCGCATCTGTCCAGGGTTTATCTGCCTCGACGAACTCCTACGATCCGCCTGAACTCAATGCTTCACTAAGCGCCTGTTCCACGTCACTGGCGCTCACGCTGGTGCGACCCTCCTCAGCCGCATCTTCGAGCCGCTTACGCTTGCGGTCATAGTGATAAGTCAACCCCGTTCCCGCTGGTATAAGTCGACCCACAATCACGTTTTCCTTGAGGCCACGTAGATAATCCCTCTTGCCCGTCACCGCCGCTTCTGTCAACACGCGAGTCGTTTCCTGGAACGATGCGGCAGAGATGAATGACTCCGTCGCCAACGCTGCTTTGGTAATGCCCAACAGGATTCTGTCCGCCTTGACGAGCTGTTTGCCATCAGCCGCCAAGCGATCGTTTTCCTCAAGGTATTGCGTGTATTCCATCTGCTCACCCTTGATCATGCTTGAATCACCAGCATTTCTGACCTCGACTTTACGAAGCATCTGACAGATGATGACTTCGATGTGTTTGTCGTTGATGGTTACACCCTGCAGGCGATAGACGTCCTGTATCTCCTTGATGATGTATTTGGCCAGTTCGCTTACGCCTTTCAGGTGAAGTATGTCATGGGAGTTTTCCGGCCCATCAGAAACCACTTCGCCCTTTTCGACCATCTCCCCTTCAAACACCGTCATGTGACGCCATTTGGGTATCAGCGTTTCGTGATGATCCACGCCTTCCGGCAGGGTGTCAGAATCGGTGGGCGTTATCACCAAGCGTCTCTTACCCTTGGTCTCTTTGCCAAAGCTCACGGTACCCGAGATCTCCGCAAGAATTGCTGCATCCTTGGGTTTGCGGGCCTCAAACAGATCCGCTACCCGCGGCAGTCCACCTGTGATATCCCTCGTCTTTGAGCCCTCCTGAGGGATACGAGCAATGACCTCGCCCACGTCAATCTTGGCGCCATCTTCCAGACTCAAAATGGCATTAGCTTCCAGGAAATAGTGAGCAGGAACTTCCGTGCCCGGAATAAGCAGGTCCTTGCCCTTGCCGTCAACCAATTTGACAGCAGGTCTGGTGTCCTTGCCGGCCGTGGGTCTGTCCTTCTGGTCTATAACCGAGATGCTTGTAAGACCGGTCAGTTCATCGGTCTGTCGCCGGATGGTAATCCCCTCTTCCATACCTTCGAACATCACCTTACCGGCAACTTCAGTCACGATCGGGTGGGTGTGGGGGTCCCAATTGGCGACGATCTCACCTGCATTCACCTCTTCATCATGTTTCTTGGTCAGGATCGCGCCATAGGGCAGTTTGTATCTCTCCCTTTCCCTACCGCTCTCATCAGCTACAGCCAGTTCTCCGGATCGGGAGGTAACGGTCAGGTCGCCATTGGCCTTCTCGATAACCTTCAGATTGTGAAGGCGAATGATGCCGGCGTGTTTCACTTGCACGTTGTCGATAGCCGTCGCTCGTGACGCAGCCCCACCTATGTGAAAGGTACGCATAGTCAGCTGTGTACCTGGTTCGCCGATCGATTGAGCAGCGATGACGCCCACTGCTTCGCCGATGTTAACAAGGTGTCCCCTGCCCAAGTCGCGGCCATAGCAGTTACTGCAGATACCGTAGCGGGTTTCACAGGTGATGGGCGATCGCACCAGGATCTCATCGATCCCAAGTGCTTCCAGCCGTCTCACCCACGCTTCATCGATCATGGTGCCGGTTGGGATCAGAACATCATCGCCCGCGGCAGACATAACGTCCGCAGCCACGACTCTTCCCAGTACGCGGGCACCAAGGGGTTCCACAACATCGCCGCCTTCGATGACAGCCGTCACGATCAGTCCACCACTGGTGCCACAATCAACTTCTGTGACGACCAGATCCTGAGCGACATCCACCAGACGACGTGTCAGATAACCGGAGTTAGCGGTCTTCAGCGCCGTGTCGGCAAGACCCTTGCGCGCACCGTGGGTCGAAATGAAGTACTGCATCACCGACAGACCTTCTCTGAAGTTCGCAGTAATAGGCGTCTCAATAATCGAACCATCAGGTTTTGTCATCAGGCCGCGCATACCCGAGAGCTGACGAATCTGCGCGGGTGAACCCCGAGCGCCGGAATCTGAAAACATCCATACGGAATTGAATGATGCCTGTTGCACCTCGTCGCCTTCTCGCGTGACAACGGTCTCCGATCCCAACGTGTCCATCATGGCATTGGTAACCAGATCGTTGGCGCGGGTCCAGATGTCGATTACCTTGTTGTATTTCTCACCCTGAGTAACCAAACCCGATGCAAACTGGGATTCGATCTCTCGAATATCACCTTCTGCTTCTTCGATAAGGGTCGCCTTTTCCTCAGGTACAACAAAGTCGTCCACGCCAACCGACGCGCCGGAAATGGTCGAATACTCATATCCCATGTACATGATCTGGTCGGCAAATATCACCGTTTCCTTTAGGCCAACTGTTCTGTAACAGACGTTGATCAAGCTTGATATCGCTTTGGTATCCATTGGTCGGTCGACCAATTCGAAAGGCAGGCCTGGGGGTACGATATCAAACAGCAGTGTACGACCAACAGTCGTCTCTTTGATCTCGGTCTTGGTGACCAGGGTGCCGTCTTCTCCCCTGATCGTTTCGGTGATCCTCGATTTCACCTTGGCTTGCAGTCCCACCTGTCTACTGCGGTATGCCCTTGAGACTTCTCCCACATCGGCAAATACCATCCCCTCACCTTTGTCGTTGACCCTTTCCCGGGTCATATAGTAAAGGCCCAGCACGACATCCTGAGATGGAACGATGATCGGTTCACCATCGGCAGGCAGCAGCACGTTGTTGGTAGACATCATCAGAGCTCTGGCTTCCAGCTGCGCCTCAAGAGTCAGCGGTACGTGAACCGCCATCTGGTCACCGTCAAAGTCAGCGTTATAGGCGGTACACACGAGGGGGTGCAACTGAATGGCTTTGCCTTCAATCAGCACCGGCTCGAATGCCTGAATGCCCAGTCGATGCAGGGTCGGGGCGCGGTTGAGTAAGACAGGATGTTCGCGAATCACTTCGGCGAGAATGTCCCATACCTCCGCAGTTTCTCTTTCCACCATCTTCTTGGCAGCCTTGATTGTGGTCGCCAGACCACGGGCTTCGAGTTTGCCGAAGATAAACGGTTTGAACAGTTCCAGAGCCATCTTCTTCGGCAGTCCACATTGATGCAGCATCAAGGTCGGTCCCACCACAATCACCGAACGTCCGGAATAATCGACTCTCTTGCCCAACAGATTCTGCCTGAATCGCCCCTGTTTGCCCTTGATCATATCCGCGAGAGACTTCAGCGGCCGCCTGTTAGTGCCGGTTATTGCTCGACCGCGTCGCCCGTTATCAAGCAGAGCATCCACTGCTTCCTGTAACATGCGCTTCTCGTTCCTGACGATGATGTCCGGTGCGCTCAGGTCGAGGAGCCGCTTAAGTCGGTTGTTTCTGTTAATTACCCGGCGATAGAGGTCGTTCAGATCGGATGTGGCAAAGCGTCCGCCTTCCAGAGGTACGAGTGGTCTAAGATCCGGCGGCAGAACCGGCAATACCTTGAAGATCATCCACTCTGGTTTGTTGCCCGATTTTTCGAACGCTTCCATCAGCTTGAGTCGCTTGGTCAGCTTCTTGATTTTGGTTTCAGAATTGGTCTTGGGAAGTTCGTCTCTCAATTGAACGACCTCTTCCGTCAGGTCCATATCCTGCATCAGCTCCTGGATTGCTTCCGCGCCCATCTTGGCTTCAAATTCATCCCCGAACTCTTCCAGAGATTCGAAATACTGCTCGTCACTCAATAGCTGACGTTTCTCCAGGCTGGTCATGCCGGGATCTATGACAACGAACGATTCAAAGTAGAGAACTCGCTCGATATCCCTAAGGGTCATATCCAGCAGCAGGCCGATGCGCGACGGCAGAGATTTGAGGAACCAGATATGGGCGACAGGGCTCGCCAGCTCGATGTGTCCCATCCGTTCGCGTCTGACCTTGGAGAGTGCCACTTCCACGCCACACTTCTCACAGATCACACCTCTGTGTTTCAGTCTCTTGTACTTCCCACAGAGACACTCATAATCCTTGGTGGGGCCAAAGATCTTTGCGCAGAAAAGGCCGTCCCGCTCCGGCTTGAAAGTCCTGTAGTTGATCGTTTCCGGTTTCTTGACCTCGCCATAGGACCAAGAACGAATCATCTCAGGTGAGGCGAGGCCTATTCGCAGCGAATCAAACTCCTCGTCTTGTCCCTGTGCTTTGAGAATATTTAAGAGATCTTTCAAGGCTTTTCCTCCGTAACGGACCGCAGCTAAGCGCGTTCCGGGTTGTTTAACTCCGCAATGTACTTCTTGACGCGCAATCTATCAGTCAGACTCCAGTTCGATATCAATCCCGAGAGATCTGATTTCCTTAACCAATACGTTGAATGACTCGGGCATCCCCGGCTCCATGCGATGATCACCATCGACGATGTTCTTGTACATTCTGGTACGACCGTGCACATCATCAGACTTAACAGTCAACATCTCCTGCAGGGTATAGGCTGCGCCATACGCTTCCAGTGCCCAAACTTCCATTTCACCAAAGCGCTGACCACCAAACTGAGCCTTGCCGCCCAACGGTTGTTGAGTCACCAGGCTGTAGGAACCGGTGGATCTGGCATGCATCTTGTCGTCAACCAGATGATTCAGTTTCAACATGTACATATAACCGACGGTTACTTCACGGTCAAAGCGTTCACCGCTACAACCATCGTACAGAACTGTCTGGCCATTGGTGGGGAGTTCGGCCAATTCAAGCATGGCTTTGATCTCTTCCTCATTGGCACCGTCAAAGACACCCGTCGCCATGGGGATTCCGCCACGCAGGTTGCTCGCCAGTTCCATGATCTCCGTACCACTCAAACTCTTGAGATCCTCTTTCCTGCCGCTTCTGTTATAGACCTTATCCAGGAACTTGCGGACTTCAGTGATATTCTTCTGGGCATCCAGCATCTCACCGATCTTTCGACCCAAACCGTGGGCCGCCCAACCGAGGTGGGTTTCCAGAATCTGCCCTACGTTCATCCGTTTCGGCACACCCAAAGGATTGAGTACGATATCGATCGACTCACCATTTTCATCGTATGGCATATCCTCGACCGGCTTGATAACCGAAATCACGCCTTTGTTGCCATGTCGCCCGGCCATCTTGTCGCCGGGTTGAACTCGACGCTTAATGGCAAGGTAGACCTTAACCACCTTTAGCACACCGGGGCTGAGTTCATCACCACTTTCCAGCTTTCTCTTGCTCTCCTCGAATTTCTCATCGAGAAGTTTACGGTGCTCCTTCAGTCGCAGATCCGCCTGCTCGAGCTGTTCATTGAGCGCCTTATCTACCAAGCGCAGCTTGAACAGATCTTCGTTAGCGGTATTGGCCAGGTAATCCTTGGTGATCCGGTCACCTTTTTTCAATCTTGGGCCAGCCACAACCTTCTTGTTGGACAGCGAGCCAAGCAGACGCTCAAAGGTGGCAGTTTCTATGATCCTATATTCTTCATTGATGTTCTTTTGATTCTCTTCAAGCTCCTGCCTCTCTATTTCCAGCGCTCTCGAGTCCTTGGCAATACCGTCTCTGGTGAATATACGCACATCGATTACCGTGCCTTTGTAACTGCTGGGCACACGCAGTGAGGTATCCTTCACATCAGAAGCTTTCTCACCAAAGATCGCGCGCAGGAGCTTCTCTTCCGGCGTGAGCTGTGTTTCCCCTTTTGGCGTTACTTTACCAACCAATATATCGCCTGCATCAACTTCAGCGCCGATGTAGACGATACCGGATTCGTCCAGCTTTCCAAGGGCACCTTCACCCACGTTCGGTATGTCGCAGGTTATCTCCTCGGAACCCAGTTTCGTATCCCTGGCCGTACAGGTTAGCTCCTGGATGTGAATGGTGGTGAATCGGTCTTCCGTTACAACCTTCTCAGAGATCAGAATTGAATCCTCGAAGTTGTAGCCATTCCAGGTCATAAACGCGATACGCATGTTTTGGCCCAGAGCCAGTTCACCAGTATCGATTGAAGGACCATCGGCCAGAATATCCCCGCGGGCGATCTCATCTCCTTCCTTTACGAGCGGCTTCTGATTGATGCAGGTATTCTGGTTCGACCTCGTGTATTTGGTCATCTTATAAATATCAACGCCCGCTTCTCCAGTCGCGGTTTCCGCATCGCTGACCCGAACAACAATTCTGGCTGCGTCTACTGTTTCAACAACGCCTCCCCTGTCGGCGACTACGCACACACCGGAATCTCTAGCCACGATCTTTTCCATTCCGGTGCCAACCAGGGTTGCTTCAGCTCTAAGCGTAGGCACAGCCTGTCGCTGCATATTGGAACCCATAAGCGCCCTGTTGGCATCATCGTGTTCCAGAAATGGTATTAGCGAAGCCGCCACAGATACCACTTGTTGGGGAGATACATCCATAAAGTTGACGCTCTCCTTTGGCAGCTTCGTGAATTCTCCCTGATGCCGCACCTCAACTAATTCGTCAGTTAGATTGCCTCGATTGTCAAGCTTGGCACTGGCCTGGGCAATGACATAATCACTTTCAATGATGGCGGACAGGTATTCGATCTCGTTGGTGGCCTTGCCGTTCTTAACGCGCCGGTAGGGACTTTCCAGAAAGCCGTAATTATTCGTCCTGGCGTAACTTGCCAGGGAATTGATGAGTCCGATATTGGGTCCTTCAGGTGTTTCTATGGGACAGACGCGACCATAGTGTGTCGCGTGAACATCTCGGACTTCGAACCCTGCTCTCTCCCTCGTCAGACCGCCAGGCCCCAGCGCAGAGACCCGGCGTTTGTGGGTCACCTCGGACAGCGGGTTATTCTGATCCATGAACTGTGAAAGCTGCGAGGAGCCGAAGAACTCCTTTACGGCAGCGGCAACGGGCTTGGCATTGATCAGATCCTGAGGCATTAGTCCTTCCGATTCCGCCAGACTCAGTCTTTCCTTGACAGCCCTCTCTACCCGAATCAACCCCAGCCTGAATGCATTTCCGGCCATCTCGCCGACGGATCGGACGCGCCGATTTCCGAGATGGTCGATATCATCGACCGTATCCAGACCATTTCTGATTGCGATCAGGCACTTCAAGACATCGTTAATGTCCTGCTTTGACAGCGTGCCCTCACCCTCTTCCTCCGGCCGGCCAATTCTGCGATTAAACTTCATGCGACCCACTGCAGTTAGATCATACCTTTCCGGTGAGAAGAACAGATTGGTGAACAGATTTTCGGCAGCTTCTTTGGTGGGCGGCTCACCCGGACGCATCATTCGGTATATTTCTACCAGCGCTTCCAGACGATTCTTGGTCGTATCGATTCGAAGAGTATCGGAGATGAATGAGCCACAGTCGAGATCGTTGGTGTATATAGTCTTGAAGGTATTAACCTTAAGCTTTGCCAGCTTTTCAAGCACTTCTTCTGTGATTTGAGAATTAGACTCAACCACTACTTCACCGGTCTCGGGATCGATAACGTCGTTGGCTATGATGTGTTCACAGACAAACTCCTGCGGCACATCCAATCGCTTCAGCCTGGAGCTTTCCAAGTCGCGAATATTACGCGCTGTGAACCGCACTCCCTCAGGAACCAAGACATTTCCTTTCCTGTCCTTGATATCGAACTTGGCCGTTTCACCACGCAGTCGCGACGGTACCAGTTCCACGGTATAGCCATCCTTCACCCGGTGGAAAGTATCCGTATCGAAGAATTCGCTGAGGATCTCTTCAGTGCTGTAATCGAGCGCACGAAGCAGAATCGTTACCGGGAGCTTTCTGCGCCGGTCGATCCTTACAAATACGCAGTCCTTGGGATCAAACTCGAAGTCCAACCACGACCCGCGCATTGGAATGACACGGGCTGAATAAAGCAGCTTTCCCGAGGAGTGGGTCTTGCCCTTATCGTGATCAAAGAACACGCCCGGAGACCTGTGCAACTGGGAGACAACCACCCTTTCAATTCCATTAATGACAAAGGTGCCGTTATCTGTCATGAGCGGAATCTCACCCATGAAGACTTCCTGTTCCTTGATGTCCTTAATCCCTTTGCTAGCAGACTCCTTGTCATAGATGATCAGTCTAACTTTTACCCTTAGCGGCACGGCATAGTAAACACTGCGGAACTGACACTCTTTCACATCGAATGCGGGTGATCCCAGACGATAGCTGACATATTCGAGCGCCGCGTTGCCCGAATAACTCACGATAGGGAATACTGACTTGAATGCAGCGTGTAGTCCTTCATCCAATCTTTCACCCGGATCGACACCATCCTGCAAGAATTCTCGGTAGGACTCTACCTGAATAGCCAACAGGTTAGGGATGTCCATTACCTCAGGTAACTTGCCAAAGTCTTTCCGAATACGTTTCTTTTCAGTGAAAGAGTAAGACATTAACGCCTCCGAGCTTGCTTGTGTTTAGTGAAGACAGATCGGTCGATCTGCTCCAAGAATAGGAAAACGGCGGGCAGCGGCGCCCGCCAATCCTTTCGATCGGGTATGCTTTTCCAGGAAAACGTAATCCGTAAGATTACTTAATCTCCGCTGTAGCACCAGCTTCTTCAAGCTGCTTCTTGATGTCTTCCGCTTCCTCTTTGGGTATACCTTCCTTTACAGGTGAAGGTGCATCGTCGACTACCGCTTTGGCTTCCTTAAGCCCCAAGCCGGTAACGGCACGGACGACCTTGATCGCGTTGACCTTCTTCTCCCCAAAGGCGGTGATAATGACATCAAATTCGGTCTGTTCCTCCGCAGCATCAGCTCCCGCGTCGCCCGATGCGCCTTCTGCAGGTGCGACAGCTACCGCTGCTGCGGCGGATACGCCAAATTTCTCCTCCATTGCTTCAACGAGTTCAACCACTTCTAACACGCTCATTTCTGCGATGGCATTTAAAATATCGTCTTTGGACAAAGCCATGACTCCTATCTCCTGATTAATCTTGCTATGTAATTTAGGCGGCTTGTTGTTTCTGATCACGAACAGCGGCAACTGCACGAGTAACCTTTGCAGGTATATCGTTGAGTGTCTGCGCCATCTTGACAACGGGTGCCAGCATGACGGACATCAATATAGAAATTGCCTGCTCTTTCGTCGGCAGCTTTGCCAGGACATCAATCTGATCACCCGGCAGAAGCTTGCCACCAATAGATAGGGCCTTGATCTCAAAATGCTCGTTCCCTTTGGCAAAATCCTTGAAGACTCGCGCGCCAGCGCTCGGGTCTTCCAGAGAAAACGCCATGATATTCGGTCCAAGCAACAGTTCGCTAAAACACTCGTAACCGGTACCCTCGAATGCTCTTTTGGCGAGCGTATTTCTTACCACCCTCACCAGCACACCAGCTTCTCGGGCCTGATTACGAAGCTCGGTCATCTCATCCACACTAACGCCACGATAGTCAGCCATGACCGCTGACAACGCTTTGGTTGCAGTTTCGTTGACCTCCGCAACAATCGCCTTCTTTCTTTCCAGTCCAAATGGCACAAGTTGTACTCCTGTGTCGACTCTCTGGTTTTAAAAGTCTCCGTATGAGACTGTCACGGCGTCAGGATTCAGGCTTTCTCTGAATCGGATTCACCGTCTGCGCAGGATAATTAAGCGACGAACATGCACCTGCGGTCTTTGACGAGCCCTGGTCTGACCAGGGATTCCAAAGTTCTTTCGGTATTTAAAAGTCTAGTGAGGATTGATCGATGGGAATTCCGGCTCCCATGGTCGTTGATAAAACCACCTTCTCTACATAGGTACCCTTTGCTGAAGCTGGTTTCGCTTTCTTCAAATCTGTTAGCAGAGCTTCGATATTCTCTTTGATGGCCACACTTTGAAAACCTACCTTGCCAACGCCACCGTGGACAATCCCGTTCTTATCGGTGCGGTAACGAACCTGGCCCGCCTTTGCATTTTGTACCGCTGCACGTACCTCTGCGGTAACGGTGCCGAGCTTGGGATTGGGCATCAGCCCCCTCGGTCCAAGGACTCTACCCAGCTGGCCGACCACACGCATTGCATCTGGCGTCGCAATGACCACGTCGAAGTCGAGCGACCCAGCCTTGACCGACTCGGCCAGATCCTCAAACCCAACCACATCTGCGCCAGCCGCTTTGGCCTCTTCCGCATTGTCGCCCTGCGCAAATACCGCGACCCTAACGTCCTTTCCCGTCCCATGTGGCAATACCGTCGCACCACGAACCACCTGGTCCGACTTCCTCGGATCAACGCCTAGATTGATACTGACGTCGATGGACTCTTTGAATTTCACCGTCGACGAGCTGTTGAGCAGAGTCACCGCTTCATCGATTGGATAGACCTTTAGGTTTTCCACCTGTTCGCGTAATGCTCGGATACGTTTTGATACTTTAGCCATCAGAGATCCTCCACTTCGATTCCGGCACTACGGGCACTGCCTGCGATGGTGCGCACTGCCGCATCCATGGTCGCAGCAGTCAAATCAGGGTCTTTCTGCCGTGCGATCTCTTCCAGATGCGCTCTTGTGACCGTGCCAACTTTATTCAGGTTCGGTTCACCGCTGCCTTTTTCGATGCCTGCCGCTTTCCGCAACAGTACCGATGCGGGCGGCGTCTTGGTGATGTAGGAAAAGCTCTTGTCAGCGTAGACGGTGATCACCACAGGAATGGGCAAACCCGGCTCCAATCCTTGCGTCTGTGAATTGAACGCCTTACAGAATTCCATGATATTTACGCCATGCTGACCCAGCGCCGGGCCAACAGGCGGACTGGGATTGGCTTGTCCAGCCGGAACCTGCAGCTTTATAAAGGCATCAATTTTCTTTGCCATGGTTACTCCTGGCGGGCCGACTTCCCTCCCCGCGACGATTCTGAGGCGGGGCTCAACGATAACAACTCCCTCTATCAAGAAGGAGACCCTGCAATACTCTAACCTTTTTCAACCTGGCTGAAATCCAGTTCCACCGGCGTAGATCTGCCAAAGATGGTTACCGCCACGTGCAGACGGTTCTTCTCGTAATTGACCTCTTCCACCACGCCATTGAAGTCATTGAAAGGCCCATCGACTACCCGCACCAGTTCACCGGGCTCGAACATAGTTTTGGGTGTAGCTTGCTCACTCCCAACCTGTACGCGCTGAAGGATTGCTTCCGCTTCGTTATCAGAGATGGGTGCCGGTCTGTCCGCCTTGCCGCCGATAAATCCCAATACGCGCGGAGTCTCCTTCACCAAGTGCCAAGTGTCATCATCCAGTTCCATCTGGACCAGCACATAGCCGGGAAAGAACTTGCGTTCACTGCGTCTCTTCTTTCCGGCTCGCATCTCTACGACTTCTTCGGTTGGCACGATCACTTCACCAAACTTCTCCGACACGCCGGAGAGTTCGATACGCTCCGCAAGGGCCCTCATGACCTGCTTTTCGAATCCGGAATAGGCATGCACGACATACCAACGTTTCGACAAGGCTCTCTCTCCTAACCTATGAATCCCTTGATCGCCCAGCTCAGACTTGAATCCAGAGCCCATAAGACAAAGGCAACGAAAATGACCACGGCCACGACAATCAAAGTGGTCATTCTCCTCTCTTCGGGAGTTGGCCAGACTACTTTACGTATCTCTACCCTCGCTTCTTTCGCAAGTTCCCAGGTTGCTTTGCCCTGCTCTGTTTGAAGGGCAATGGCCACAGCGATAGCTGCCAGAACTACGCCAGCCAGTGCACGGTAGAGCATCGATTCCATGGCATAGTAGGAATTCGCGTACACCCCGCCAGCAACAATCAAGACAACCAGCACCCATTTGACGGTGTCAAACCTGGATGTCTGGTTCTGGACCTTGGTGACCATTACCTGGAAATACCCTCATCTGAAATATAGGCGGATTTTGTCAAACGTCTAGAAATCCAACCTTGAAATCCTGTCTAATCATGGCAGGCCAGGAGGGAATCGAACCCCCAACCTGCGGTTTTGGAGACCGCTGCTCTGCCAATTGAGCTACTGGCCTTTGCTGAGTGATTTGATGGTTGAACAATTTTCATTTACACATGCCACTTGAGTGGCCAAGTCAGAAGGTCGCACCCCGTCGAGTTCCTCAACAAGGTGGTTAGCCCCCAGTAGGGTTTCTCTTATTCAATGATTTTGGCGACTACACCAGCGCCGACTGTGCGTCCACCTTCCCGGATGGCAAAACGCAATCCCTCTTCCATCGCAAT
>CEPV01029368.1_pt1 | contig 13617 bp, 10 predicted proteins | sample 530451 | NCBI WGS metagenome assembly CEPV01 (sample SAMEA2620097, study PRJEB7988) | marine metagenome | isolation source: saline water (ENVO:00002010), including | reverse complement strand
TTTCGTACGCGTTGCACATCCGCTCGGAGTCGTACGGGTACTCGGACATGCGATTCTTCAAATCCGAATAGCGTTCGCGCATCTCGAGCAGGCGCGTGTCAAACGTCCCTTCGTCGAACTCCAAGCCGAACCCCTCGCAGTACTCTGGGAGAGCGCCGCTCCGTCGGTACAGAATCGGCAGCCCACAAAGGGCGCCTTCGATATGATGCATGCCGGCCGGTTCATTCTGAGAAGCGGTCAAGTAGACGTGGTGGGCTCTCAGGACACTCGCAAGCCGAGGCCCCGTCAACGGATGAAGGACCTGAACATGACGGAACTGAACATTCGTTGGAACGCGGCCAACGTAGGTGAACTCGAACAGGTCACGATACGGCGCCTGACCCAAGAGGGCATCGAAGTGGGAGTACACGTCGAAACCCTTCATCCAGTTATCGCTCCAATGATGCGTTATGATGCGAAGCTTCTCGCGGCCGTCCCACAGCGCGGCATCGCCACTGTGAAACACGGACCGGCTGGCGCCGTTTCGAATGACGGTGGGCTCAATCAACGGGTACCCTTGCGACAGGAACAGTTGCCTCAGCCAGGTCGAGATAATGACCGTGTGATCGGCACAGCGATTTGCCCTCGACAGGCGCCGATTCAGCGTTCGGGTCTTCTTCCGCTCATCGCATTCATTCACACGATGTACCACGATCGCACGACCGTTGACGCGTGTCAGATAGGCGAGAATGTCAGCGTCATTGAAGCCACAACTCGGCGAGAACCGTCGCGGCTCGGTCAGCAGAATCACGTCAAGACTGGGATCTGTCAGATCAAACGTCACGTCGGATCCGCTCTGTTGGAGATGCTCGGCCAGACTGGCGGCAAACCGACTGCCACCGCCCCAGGGACCGTGGTGCACGCGCATCCCGATGGCGACTTTCATCCCCTGACCAAGGCCTGAAACGAATCCTCCCGACTCGCGCGAAGGTGACAGCCGAACCTTACCGCATGCGGATGATGTATTCGGTGTACCGCCAGGCGCTACCGCGCCGCCTGAAATAGATGAGCTCGCCAGGGAACAACTTCAGAACGTCGTCGAAGACGAGCAGACCAACAGGGTCAATAGGGGCGGCGCGTTGCTCGCCTGGGACCCCAAGAATCAGGTATCCCCCTGGGCGTAGGACGGCGCGCCACGCAGCCGCGACCGAGTAAGGGGCGTAGGCATGGTCGAGCGAGTTGCTGTAGACCGCCCCGAATGCTCCAGTCCACTCCGTCGGCAGATTGTCAAACGACCCGACCCACACGTCAGGCCGTCCCGCCAGCGGATTGATCTCGACGCCAATGCACGCGCGCTCGTCCAGCCGCTTACAATTGCTACGGTTCAACCGTTCGATGAACGGCCGTCGAGACGCGAACCCGTGCCATCGCCGTTCCATCATGTTGGCCATGACTTGAAGAAGTCTCGGTCCGTGAAGCGCGATCCTCAGCAGGTCCACCTCACGTCCGTTCCTCACGCCGAGACAGAGCACGGGGCCGATAGGCGACGTGTCGCCGCGGCTCGCCCTGTCACGTGCGAGGATCCGCGCGTACTTCTCAGCGTCCCGATACGATACCTTACAATAGCTGAACTTGCTCGCGCTGGCGGCGATCTGTCGCGCCTCGTAGCTAGCTCGGTCTTCGAATTTCCGGTATTCCATACATCCGCCGTCTGATCGAATAGACGCCAGTGGCGCTCGTAATCAGGTTGCCTGGCGAGCGTTTTGGATCGCCGCACACGCTTCGTCGAGTTGAATCGAGGTCAGACATTTCCTGTCGTACGGACAGTCACGCCTGAGGCCACAGCGCGCGTGACGCCGCCCCACGGCCCATCCGTCAGGCGCATTCCGATCGCCGTTTTCATATCCAGGCCAACACAGGCGGACGATCTTCAGGAATCCTCCGCGAGTGGTGACCGACCTTCATAAGGCGCCGATGACGCATTCAGCGTATATCGCGAAGTGTACCCGTGATGACGAAAGGAGACGATCGCTCGCAGGCGATGAGTACAATTCGGCCGTGCCATCGGTCGCTCCACCACCGCTCGACGAACTCGACTTCTCGGAGCGCACGTATCGCGGTGTCGACCGGAACCCAGTCTTTTCTCACGAAGTTCCGGGCGGTCTACACCCGACTTCGCCGACATCTCCAACGGCCACCTATTGGATCACGCGATCCGGTTGCTGATCGCCCGATTCGATAGCACGCCCACCTGAAGGCTGGTGGCCCGTTCGAATCAAGTCCATTCCTCGACTATGCGTAACTGCAGCCACGACAAATGGCGATCTGCGCAGGGTCCTTGAAATATCGCTGTCGAAATCCACAACGACCCGTAGCGAGGTTCAGCAACTCGACTGGGCTAGACTGAAGGACGTTGCCGTAGATCATCGTGCCCAAGGGATCCTCGCAGCAGACACTTACATCCCCGTTCCAATACACAATGAATCCGCCCCACGGCCACGGACATCGCTTTGAATAGCCTCGTTTGCTGTCGTAGCGAGACAACTCTGGAATTTCAAACTCCTGGATTCGATCCTTGCTTGCCAGGGACATGTAGGTGTTCAGCGACTTAAACTTTGGCTGCATCCCCAGGCCGCGCACGTACCTCTCGAACTCCTCGCGCTGGTGCTGATTCTTTCTGGTCAAGACCATCTGAACGATCAACTGCTGGGACACCGCCGTTCGCCGAGCCGCATCGGCCGCCAGAATCTCGATGTTCCTGCGTACGACATCGAACTGATTCACGCGCTTGTAGGTAAGGAATTCTTCCGACGTCATCGCATCCAGAGAGACGTACATCTTATGGAAGGGATGGTCCAGCAGCCTTCTAACACGCTGTTCGTCGACGGCGGCGAGATTCGTAAGGATTTGCAGGCGTTTGTTCAGGCCCTTCGTAGCCGCGTAGTCGAGAAAGTGCTCCAGTTGGCGGTGGAGGAAGGGTTCCCCGTAACCGGCAAACTGGATGCGGGTGAAAGGCGTGAGCCCGTCCACAATCGCTCGAAACGTGTCGAATTCCATATCACCTTTTGGACGCTGGTTCGTGCCAGTGCCGGTCGGGCAGAAAGCGCACTTCTGGTTGCAGCGGTTGGTCAACTCGACATTGACGATCTCTGGCTGGACCGACAGCGGCGAGTGAGCAACACGAAACACCGTGAGCATCCCTCGAAGGTTCGTCTCCTCTTTCCGGACCCGGAGAGACGCAGCAAACCGCAGTGCCCTGCGAATCCGAGCCGGTAGGGATCCGCCACAACAATCGGGCGAACTAGCACGTTGCGGAAAGAGTGATTTCCAGAGAATCGGCATAGTGACCTCGTCGCTCTACGATGCGTCAGCGCGCGCCCGGCAACGCCGGCGCTGTTTGGTCGAGGGTGAGATGTCGGCTTGTCTCGTCAACGCACGACAACCAGCACGCGGTCGAGCTGAGTCATTATCAAACCTACAAAGTCACAACGTCCGAGGCATTGTGACCCTATCTCTGTTGCCCTGAACGTGCGCCGATGGCAGCGAAAAGGCTGCCTCAAGCGCCTCATTGACGACAGAGAGTACCTCGTCGACTTGAATCGATGTCAGACACTTCTTGTCATACGGACAGTCCCGCCTGAGTCCGCAGGGAGCGCAGTCGACGTAATGGCACACCACCCGATGCTTCTCGAGATAGGCCGCAAACTCCGGAAGAGTGGTCCCGCCCCAAACGATCACACTCGGCACTCCGACCGCGTTTGCGGCATGCATGAGGCCACCTTCAAGCCCGAGAAACAACCGTGCCCGCTTCATGATGAGTGCGGCGATACGGAACGGAATCCTGCCCGAGAGGTCGATTGCGCCGTGCAGCGCTCGCCGTCCCCCCTCGCCGATTTGCACGACCTGAAACCGTCCCGCGGCCTGGATTCGATCCACAATCTCCTGCCATCGATCGAAGGGCCACGCGCGGAGATCGCTGAACCATGTCTCGCGGCTGTGTGGCTCGATGACGATGTAGTCGGCGAGCACCCCATGCGTGCGACACGCTTCTGCCGAGGCAGCCATCTCTTCGTCGGTGAAGAATATCTCGCACTGGTGATCGACCGCGCGAACACCGTAGCGCTTCAGGATGATGTCGATGATGTGTCCGCCAGGTTTCCACTCGAACCGTCCGGGTGTTTCCCTTTTCGCATAACTATGCAGCCGCAAGTCGATGTGTGCGTACTGTTGCCCTGTGGTGCTGGAACGAGCGCGGGATAAGGCGAAAATCACTCGCTCAAAGGTTCCCCAAAGCCCGCAACGTCGCAAGGTAGCGGCGAAGCCGCGGTCGAGCTGAATCTGCCAAGGCTGTTTGAGACAGTGTCGCGGAAATTCCAGCCTGGGATTGTGCTGAAAGACCGGATCATTCGCCAGCGAGTGTGACCCTTGGTACAATCGGCCGGCAACCAGATCCGAGAGTCCCGGCGCGTGCGCCACTTTGACCGGCCGTCCGGTGGTCTCGTTGAGCGCCCGGAACACCGACGACCACAGCAGATGACCTCCAAGGCCCATAGACAGGCTTCTCAGTGGCCCGACGGAAATCCACCGTGGTGTATCATGAGGGATTCGTACGGCCGGGAGGCCGCTATAGTATCTTGGTGAACGTTCTTGGAGTGAGTCTCGGACACGATTCGAGCTTCGCGGTAGTCGAAAACGGCCGTCTCCGAGAGATAATGGAGGCGGAACGCTACTTCCGACAGAAGCGTTACAAGCTGCATTGTCTCACGCTGGCGCCCGGCAAACACCGGTCAGGTTTCCAATTCGTCGACATCGAAGACCTTCGACTGTTCCTGACGTTCGTCGCGCGAGACTGGGGTCTCCGGTTCGACGCCGTCGCCGTCCAGAACCAGGGTCGCGTCGAGGAGTTCAACAACCTCATTGAAATCCTGCGAGACAACGGATTTACGTTCGCGCGCACCTATCACGTCGATCATCATCTGAGCCACGCCGCGCTCGCGTACTATACTTCACCGTTCCCCGAAGCCGTGATCCTCAGCTATGACGGCATGGGCAACGACGGCTACACGGTGGTGTTCCAGGGCTCTGGTGCCGCCATCCACTACCTCGAGCGAAACCCTCGAATGTTCGGGCGCAGCTACAACAACCTGGGCTACATCGTCGGCCTCAAGCCGGACGTTGCCGGATCCACGGCCGGCAAGACCATGGGACTGGCGGGTTACGGAAATTTCCGCACCGAATGGGTACGCCACGCTTCGGAGTACGTCACGGCGTACACAAAGCTTCCTCCTTTTCCGGTTGACGGGATCAGCAGCTACGGCAAGGCACATCGGATCAATCCGCTCGGACTCACCCGAATCCAGGAGCTTCAGCAATTCCTCCGCCCCGCAGCCGAACCGCCGACGCAGACGTGGCGCGACCGGTTGCGCGCCGCCCTCGGCCACGACCAGCCCCAGGAACTGCGGTTGCCAGGCCCGGAAGACGCGCTCGCCCAGGATCTCGTGCACACTGTGCAGCATGTCTGGACCCAGCAAGTCCTGGACATCCTCAGACGGTTCCGGGCAACGAGCAGGAACTTGTGTGTCGTCGGCGGCTGCGCCCTGAATGGCATCACCAACTATGCCGCCCAGCAAGCTGGGCTCTTCACCGGCATGCACCTTCTGCCCAATCCGACGGACTGTGGACTCTCGGCCGGCGCTGCCCTACACGCCTACTATGCGCTCAGCGAGACGTCGTTCACCGGGTGTGACACCCCGTTCAGTCCGTACCTTGGCACGACTGCCTTCGATATCGGTGAGCTGCCATCCTTGAGAGCGCGTTATCCGCATCGGACGCTGGACGAGGCAGTGCTTCCGACCGTTCTGGCCCGGCTCCTTCATCGGAATCTTGTCGTGGGACTTATGCGCGGACGATACGAAGTCGGCCCTCGAGCGCTCGGGAACCGTTCCATCCTCTGCAACCCGCTCAACCTAGACATGAAGACGATGCTCAACGAGAAAGTCAAGCACCGCGAGTGGTATCGACCCTTCGCCCCGGTTGTCACCGCAGAAGACGCGTCCCGGTTTTTCACGAACACCAGTGAGATTCCTTACATGTCCGTGATCTGCTTCACGCGCCCCGAGTTCCGTAAACGGCTCGCCGCGGTCACCCATGTTGACGGTAGCGCCAGGCTTCAGACGGTGCGGCAGGACCAGCACCCGCTCCTGTATGCCGCGCTGAAAGCCTTCGAGCGGCTCTCAGGTGTGCCGGTGTTGCTCAACACGTCGTTCAACCCAGGCGGGGAGCCAATTCTCAATTACTGCGCCGTTGGCCTGGACATGCTCCGAACCACGGGTCTCGATTTCGTGTGCATCGAGAACACACTGTTCGCAAGACCGGGAAACGAGGCGGCGCTCGACAATCTCCTGCTGGACTGACGAGGCCAAGCGATCGGGCACCTCAGCTCCTCGCCGCCGGCAGCGCCCATACGCGTGAATGCCCTGTCCTCATGCCTGCCGCAAGTACTTCCTTCCATCGTCTGAACGCCGATCGTCATCTCGGCAAGCCAGCTCAAGTCGCGTACTTTTTCTTCAACTGGCTCAACAACCTGTTTCCGTATGTGAATGTGGACCGCGAGCTGGCCATCCGGGATTTCCGGGAAGCGTCGCTTGACACCTACTGGGACCGCCTCGCGCCCGATGCCTCGCCGAGCCGAAAGCTTTCCGATCTCTTCTGGCTCACCTTGCCGTGGGATGCGATACGCGCGGAACTCGGCGACATTCACCTTCTCGACGTCGGTTGCGGACGAGGAGACTACGGTCCGCGTCTGCTTTCGTGGGCACAGGGCCATATCGGTTCGTACACCGGCACGGACGTGCAGGAATACGACACGTGGAAGGTTCATCAAGCACACGATTCAAGAATCCGCTTCTACCGCTCAGATGTCGCCGATTTTCGTCGGACCGTTCCCGACCGCGCGAACTTCCTCATGTCGCAGTCTGCCATCGAGCACTTCGACGAGGATCTCCGGTTTTTCGCCCAGGTTCGTGGCTTCGTTCTGAAGTCTCGACGCAATATGCTTCAAGTCCATCTATGTCCGTCGCAAGCCTGTCTGAGGCTGTACCTGCTCCATGGCGTCCGTCAGTACACACCCCGGACAATCTCGAAGATGGCACGGTTGTTTCTCTCCGACGGGTACGCCGTGCTGTACCGACTCGGTGGCCGCGCATGCAACCGACTCCACTACGAGTTCATCACGAAGCCACTGCTGATCCAGCGCGTGGGAGATCTGCGCAAGCTGCGGCCGGAGGAGTACGTCCGACGGTCATCTGAAGCCATGTCCACCGACATGACACGACCAAACCGGTCTCCCGCATTCTATGCGATGGTCATCCACTCGAACTGGCAGTGTCGCCTGTTCTGACGGCTCGCACCATCCAGCCCCGTTCGTACGCCACTTCCGTGACCGTCAGACCGACCTATCTCAGCAGGTCCGCGGCGCCTCCGCGGCTGTACCGATACTCGATCGGGGCCGAAAAGCGATCGTAGAGATCGCCTGCCAGGCGGAACGGCCCCCGAGCGTGCCTGAACGGCAGACTCCACGCGAACGATCGCAGCGGCCGAAACCGCTTGAGCACCGTGAACGGCACCGCACACAGAACATATACAAGCGGCGAAGCCGCCCAGCACACCGCAAACAGCGCCCGAGGTGGGAGCTTCGTTGTGACGACGCGCGCGCTATTGACGCTACGGAGTAACCACCGCCACACTGCCGATCGTTCGCCAAAGTCTTCGTACAGATAGACAGCAACGCACGCTCCGTGCCGGCTGATGCGCGCCGCTTCGCCCGCCGCCAGAGCCGGCGTGGCAATATGATGAAGGACGCCGTATGAGTAGACAGCGTCAAACGTCATATCCGCAAACGGCAAGCGGCACAGATCGGCTTGCACGACGTGGGCACCAGCTAGGCGTGCGATGCGGCGAAAGCTCGTTCGACAGCCACCTTCGCTGAGCTCGACGCCGACAACTTCTGCGTGCTCCTCCCGCGCCAGATTCGCGAGATCGATACCCTCACCACAGCCCGCGTCCAGAACGACTCCACGAAAGACAGGCAGTGAAAGGGCGGCAGCCATTTTCTCGAAATGATACGGACGAGGTGGCGTTTCTCGTGCCGGTTTCGACCGATCCCAGAGAAATCCGAAGCTTCGTGCGGTTCGAGTCGTTGGCGAGCTACATGGGGAGAAATTCGATGCTACGAACCTCGGTATTCCGTCGCTGATCCCGTACTGACGGCCGCAAGCGAGGCACGTCAAGTCACCCGTCATCACCTCCAGCCCCGCGCATGCCGCGCAGTCGCGCTCCTGTGACGCGAGATCCGGAAAAGGGCACAGACCCGAACAAGGCGATAGCTTCTCAACAGCATCGCGTACGACCTGTTCAATCGTACGTGCCTCGAGGCGCAGCGGAGCCCGGCAGTCCAGGCAACGAAGGTACTCCAACACACGCGGCTTCATCGAGACTCGATCAGTTTCCGGCTGCGGAACGTTGAACAGGCAGCATCAGTGGCTTTCCGCCGGGCCAGGGCAAGCCCAGAGAACTCCACGCGAACAGTCCGACCACTCGGGGATGAAGACAGCCGCACCGAATTGCGTGCCCAAGATACCCCCGCGCCGTGCTGGGTTCGTTGAGCCCTCGAAGCGCCAGTTCGCCCCAGAGTGCGTAAAGGCGTCCGCGAAGCCGGTACTGCGCAGCAAAGGCTCGCAGGTCGCCTGCGCAGCGCTCAAGTGAGTGATACGAATCGACGCCGTATCGTCTCCGTTCGTGGGCAAAGGCGAGCGCAACGCCGCTGTACTGAAGCTGAAGGCGGCGCCGGTATCCGTAGGCCGAGCCGGGACTCATACGCCAGCGGTACAGCAGCTCCTCGAGATTGTCGATGTCGAACCGCTCGGTAAGGCGGAGCCACAAGTCGAAGTCCTGCGAAACCGGAAAGGCTTCACGATAGCCCCCCACCGCCGCCAACGTGTCTCTGCGCAGCATCATTGAGCCATGGACCGGCGTCGTCCGCATCGCGTGCAGGCCCTTGCGGACGGCGATGGCGCCGTGTGCGGTGGGAAACCGCCCGATCGCTTGGCCGGCTTCATCAATGACCACCGCGGCCGTGCCTATCGCGGCAAGATTCTTTCCCGCGTCGAGCCGGCGAACCTGTCGCTCCAGACGCTCGGGCATCGACACATCGTCGCCGTCGTGACGCGCCAGGTACCGACCCCGGGCGACGACGATGGCCCGGTTCAGTGACGCGGCCAGCCCCTGCTCGCCTTGGTGAAGCACCTTGATTCGCGGATCCCGCGCCGCCGCCTGCCGTACGATGGCTCCTGTGCGATCGGTTGAACCGTCGTCGACGATGATCACCTCGAAGTTGGAAAACGTCTGCCCAAGCACACTGGCCAGTGACTCCTCCAGCGTGCGCTCGACATTACGAACAGCCATGATCACACTGACTACGAAATCAGTCATGCTCGGCAGGGTGGTGTTTCAGGCCAGACCGTCCAACACGGCCAGCTCCTCTTGAACGACCCGAGCCAGGGAACGGTCTTTCTGCACGAGCTCAAGTCCCCGCACCGCCAGCCGATCGCGCAGGTCAGGATCGGCCAACACTTTGCGCAGAGCGACTCGGATTTCTGGCGGTGACGTACCGCAGAGAAAGGCTGTTTCCTGATGCGTCAGGACCTCCCGTATACCGGGCACCCGCGCGGCGATGACTGGTACGCCACAGGCCATCGCCTCGAACAGCGCTTTCGGATTGCCTTCGTAGTGAGAGGGCAAGATGAAGGCCTCAGAGCGGTTGAGCAATCGGGGAAGGCTCTCATGCGGCACAGCGCCAAAGAACTGCACGTCCAGGCCGTATTCTTTCGCGCGCTGCTCAAGCAGCAGCCGGAGGGTTCCATCTCCAATCATGCTCAGCCGAACACCAGCCAGGCCTCTCAAGGCGTCGAGCAAGGACAGCGGGTTTTTCTGATCTTCGAGGCGACCTATGAAGATGACGCGTCCCGGCTCGTGCGGTATCTCTGGCATCGGTCGAAAACGAGATGTATCGACATAGTTCGGTATCACGTAGGTACGATCGTCATCGATACCGTACCGCGTGATGACCGTGGCCCGGTCGGCATCGCCCGCGACAATGATGGCGTCGGCCGCTCGAAAGATCACGCGCTCCAGGCGTCTCGCGAGCACGCGGCGCCACCAGCTCGTAGTGAGCCGGATCATGAAGTCCGACCACAGGAACCCACAACGCACCACCAGAGGTTTGCGAAAAAGCGTCTTTGCAACGACGCCGCACCAGGCACCGTTGATCTGATTGGTCTTGAAAACGACCGCTCGGCGTAAAGTCTTGCGATGCAGCCAGGGCGCCATGACGCTGTAAAGGTTCGGAGGAAGCTTCCAGCGGTTTGGAAGCACTTCTATCCCTGGAAACTCCCGCGCCAAGGCGTGATCGCCGGACTCGCCGTAGGTGACGAACGCGATGCGGCCGAAGTGAGATGAGAGCTCACGGTAGAGCGCCAACTCACGCTGCAGCAATCCCGCCCGTTCCCATCGCGCAAGTGACATCCCGCGCGAGAAAAATACAACGAGATAGCCGTTTACCAGTTCACGGGCAGTTCCGGCGGTGAGCCGGTTCTCCAACATCTCACTCGAGGTCATCGACGCCGCCGGATGGCGGCCGCCAATCGCCCGGGACTCCAGCCTTGGATTGCAGCCTCCAGTCGCACGCTGCCGCCAACACGCGGAGCGGAGATGCGCTTGAGGGCGAACAGATCGTCACCGAAAAAGTTGGACCCGCCAAAGGCTGTAAACGCAGCCACGTAGCCGGCGCCCTCACCACCGCGCGGGCGGCGGCGGGACAGTTCTCCGGCTCTCCGTAGGGAAATGAGAAGAAACGGACGCGCCGCTGTAGCGCAGCCTCGAGCCGCGCTCGAGAAGCTGGAATCTCCGGCCAGCTGGCCGGGTCCCCGCAGTCGGCGTGCGAGGAAGTGTGGCCGCCGATTTCGTATCCTTCCTCGCTGAGCGCGCGCAGCTCAACGAGGTTCAGCGAAGGGGTACTCTCCGTCCCGCGCGCCCGAACAGGTGAAAGACTGATGCGACCCTCGACTAGATCCGCGCAGACGAACACCGTGACCGGCACCTCGTAAAGAGCACAGAGCTCGCGCCCCCATCCCGCATTCTCAACGTAGCCGTCGTCGAACGTCACGGCAAGCAACGGCTCTACATGCGCGCTCGTCCGCACGGCCTCAACTGCGTCGGCGAGCGGGACGATCCGGTAGTAGCAGGTCAGATGCTCAAGATGGTCGATGAACTCGTCGGTCGACAATCCGAGGTAGTGGTGCCGATCGGTGATCAGATGATAGTTGAGTACAAGCACGGGTGGACGCCGGCGCCACCGTCGGACGACGGTCCTCACCTGTACCCACCCCAAACACAAGAAGAGCGCCGCTGCCGCGGTCCGAAGTCCTGCCCACCGCTGTCGTCTCTGGGATGGCTGGCGGCGACGGAATTCGCGTGTCTGCCGGAACAACGTCAGGCGGTCGAGAGACAGGCGGAGTGGGGAGCGTTCCGACGTCGACGCTCTTTCCTCCCGGCTGATTCCATCGCGTAGACCGGCGATCACGTCGGCGCACACACGGTGTGCTGCCATCGTCGCCTTCACGCGGAGACTGCGCAGCGTGTCAAGAGGTTCGATCGTCACGGCCGTCGCACCGAGCACGTGGCCGGTGTCCAGGCCTTCATCGACGCGGTGGATGGTGATGCCGACCTCCCGGTCGCCGGCGATGACCTCAGAGAGCCCGACGGGGCCGGCGCCGCGGTAACGCGGCAGCGCAGCGAGGTGCAGGTTGATGCAGCCGAGTCGCGGCACGGTAAACAGTTCGGGCCGGACGAGTGGCGTTCCATAAACGACACCAACGTCCGCATCGAGAGCCTTCAACGCGGCAATGGTGGCCGCGTCGTGGAAGTCGCGCACGCGCACGTGCGCGGCATTCAGCTCGCCGAGGAGGCCCCCGAAGGCGGGCTGGGGGCGTGGCGCGTGGGTGAGAGTGTACGCGGCGACGAGTGGTGCCGTCGCGAGTCGGGTCGCGACGACCATCGCGTGGTAGAGCAGGTTGAAAGCGACGGCGGCAGCGCCGTGGCGTTGCAGGTAGCGACGGACGCGCGGGTTGAGCGCTCGGCGGGCACTACCCTGCAGGACTCCAACAAGGCGCACGCCAGAAACTGCGGCTATCCGGCGGACGAGATTGCGAAGATCCCGCTCATCGTCGTGCCCGGTAATGAGGACAACGCGAAAGGATGGTGCCACTGGACCGGAGATCACCGTCTCGGCCTCACGAGCTCAGATCGGCCGAGCCATGTCGTACCCAGGCCGGAGTCGGGTGGGAGTAACTCATGGAACCAGTTCGAACGGGAGCACTTCGAGTCCCGGCAACTTAAAGGCCCTGGTGTCGAGCAACGGGCAGCTGTGTCTCAGTCGACAACATGCTCATCGCCGCTGACTGATGGCGAGGATCATGTGGGCAATGAACGACGCAGGCATCATCAGCGCCAACGCGCGCCGGGCGACACGGTAGGCACGGCTTCCCGGACGAAACATGCGAACATCCCAGTGGAGCATGCGCCCCGCACCCGTGAGCTTGCCAATGGGCTTGATGGCGTGCACCCGGAAGCCGTGCAGCTCCAGCTCGCGCTGGAGCTCTGGGCGCGTGAGGCGCCACTGATAGAAGCGCTGTGCCCGGTGATAGCCGGCCTTCCGGTCGAACGTGCTATCCCAGCGGTCCAGCGACCGTGCCTCGCGCACGATGAGCCGCCAGTTATCGAAGGGAACGCTGACGAACAGCCAGCCGCCTGGCTGGAGTACCCGATGAGCCTCCTGCAGGCAGTCCCGGAGCCCATCTTCGAAGTGCTCGAACGTACCCCACGACAGGTAGGCGTCGAACGACCCGGAAGGGAAACCTGTGCGCCTGATATCGCCCCGAACGAATTGGAGAGCGGGAAACCAGATCTTCAGCCGCTGGATGACCGATTCACTCAGGTCGAGACCGACTACGTCGAATCCCCGACGAGCGAGAAAGACCGTCCACTCCCCCATCCCACACCCACCGTCCAGGATCCGAGTCCCAGAGCGCAGTTGTGCAAGGTACGGCTGAATGACGCGGTGTTCCTCTCCACGGACGACGCCGGCCGGCTCGGGCGGTCCGGTTCGGTCCTTCCACATCTCGGTCCAGTACTGCTCGACGAACGCCGTTTCATCGACCAGGCTCGCGTCGACCGAAACTGGGATGTAATCCTTCTTCACCGGCTGTGTTCTATCGTTTCTCTGGGACGCTACGACTTCAGGAAGTCGGCTACCGACATCGTACGTATCCCTTCGACCGGCGTTGCGTATTTCCATGGGTCGAAGACACGGGTAAACCTGGTGTATGGGTTGTCCCACACCCGTCGAAGATCCTCGAACTCGCTCTGTGGGCGCTGGAAGAATCGCCTGTTGGCTAGGAAATTCGCGTTGAAGACGTGCCGCGTCCGATAGAAGAACCAGCGAAAATGCAGCATTGACTTGAAAGTGTAAGGCGCCGCGTACTCGAGCGAGCCCAGCATGGACATATCCATGCCGAGAAAGAA
>CEPV01021804.1_pt1 | contig 13618 bp, 10 predicted proteins | sample 530451 | NCBI WGS metagenome assembly CEPV01 (sample SAMEA2620097, study PRJEB7988) | marine metagenome | isolation source: saline water (ENVO:00002010), including | reverse complement strand
CTCGTCAGGAATTTCTTCTGTTGTTAAAGGCAAAATTTCCACTTTAAGAGATTTTTCCAATTCACTTAGAAATACCCATTTTTCCCTTGGAGCCGTCCCTGGGATTAATGCTCGTCCTCCCTCAAGACTCATTGAGCTTAAAAGACCTATTTTAGTAGAAGTGGTTGAACTGACTTTCTGAATAGCCTGAGAAATATCATATTCCAAAAACTCTTCACGCCTCAGGTCAAAATACGGCAGCAGCATTTCCTGGTCAAGCATTGATATAATTGCACCAAAATATACTGCATTACCGGATGGCAGCGTAATAGGTTTGATCCCGTATTTCTGAGCCCATTCTTCTTCTTCGGTGTCAGGCTTAGGGTCATAAATTTCCAGTAGAATTTTACCATTTGAAAGTGTTTCATATTCTTCAAGCAACTCTTCTACACGCTGTGCGTAGGTTTTGAAGTTTGGAGGAAGTTCAGCGTTATTTCTGGAATAATAAAAGTTGATTCTGACAGGATCATTGAGATTCTCAAGAATTTCCCTCGATCCATCAGAAATAGTGTAGAGGCGCTCCTCTGTCAGATCAAAACGCAGAGGAATAAAAAAAGCTGTCACATTGACAGCTACTAAACAAATAAGCAAAAGGGCAACACTGCCCCAGGTACTTGACAAGTTTACTTCTTTCATTATCTATTACAAACCCAGAATCTTTAAAATATACTTTATAGTTGAGAAAAATAAAGAATGCAGTTGTCAGGAAGCCTTGTGGGACTCAAGAACAACAACATTCAACATCAGAGCAATCACAATTATCGAAATAAAGTAAATTAAATCTCTTATATCAACAACGCCTCTCCGAATTGCATCAAAATGAGTGGTGAAGCTGAACTGACCAACCAGGTCGCTGAACCATACTGGAAAAACTGTATTCAAAGTCTCACTCAAGACACCCCATCCTGATAAAACCAGTAGAAGACAAATTACAACACTCAGAATGAAACTGATAACCTGGTTTTTTGTCATTGACGAAGTAAAGCTGGCAATTGCCAGATAGGAACCGGCCATCAAAAAGCTTCCCAAATATCCGGTTATGATCGGGCCACTGTCCGGGCTTCCCAAAAAATTGACTGTCCAAATCATCGGGAAAGTGAGCATCAGTGAGATTCCGATGAACAGCCATCCTGCAGAAAATTTTGCAAATACAGTACTTGTCAATCTAACAGGAAAGGTGAGGAGTAACTCTGCAGTGCCGGAGCTTCGCTCCTCTGACCAGAGACGCATGCCTACTGCAGGTACCAGGAAAAGATAAAGCCACGGATGAAAAAGAAAAAAGATTTCAAGGCTTGCCTGCTGAGAGTCGTAGAAATTCCCCAGCAGAAAAGTGCATCCAGCATTTGCAACCAAAAAAATTATGATAAACACATAAGCTACCGGTGACCGAAAATATGCCAGCAGTTCTCTCTTCAAAATCGGGAAAAATCCTTTCATAAATATTTTTGTGATTCTAATTAGTGTTTTAAAGAATATATGAACAGCTTTAAGATTCTAATCCTCAGTCGTTAGCTGTCGGAAAACTTCATCTAGTCTTCCTCGTTCCACAGTAAACTGCTCTAATTGAACATTTTTATTAAACAAATACTCTTCAAGTTTGCGAGAAATTGATTCTTTATTTTTGGGGTACAAGCGCATGGTAACCAAATCCTCTCGATCATCCTGCACATGCTCCACTGAAAAAACAAAATCAAGTTGATTAAAATCTTCTAGCAGTTTCCTTGGGTCCTCATTTTTCAGGCTCACTGTCACTGAATTACGGTACAAAGACTGTGAGAGCAATTCGTCAGGTGTCCCGTAACCAACAACGCGCCCATTTGCAATTATCATTGCGCTTGTGCAAACGGCATCAACCTCTTCCAGTATATGAGTTGAAATCAAAATGGTGCGTTCCTCGCTCATATCCTTGATTAAGGATCGGACCTCATGTTTCTGATTTGGATCCAGTCCGTCAGTAGGTTCATCCAGTATCAAAACTGGAGGGTCGTGCAATAAAGCCTGTGCCAGACAAGTACGTTGTCTGAATCCCTTGGAGAGTGTATCGATCATTTGATTTTCAACTTCACTTAATGAAGTCTTTTCTATAACAATACTTACGCGTCTTTTCAATTCCATTCCGCTGTAGCCACGAATTTCAGCAATAAATTTTAGAAACTCTCCAACAAGCATTTCTTCATAAGATGGTGCACTTTCAGGAAGGTATCCAATTTGGTTACGAACCTGGAGCGGATCATCCAGGATACTATAACCGCATATTTCTGCAGTACCGGAACTGGGTGGGATAAAACAGGTGAGCATCTTCATGGTTGTGGTTTTTCCGGCACCATTAGGACCAAGAAAGCCCAGAATTTCGCCTTGCTTTACTTCAAATGAAACTTGATCGACAGCAAGCAAATTGTTAAATTTTTTGCTCAGTGAATTTACGTAAATCATCTAATACCTGCACATAAAATTTATACATACCATTTTAAAATCAACGTTATATACTATGTCCAAATGCTGTTTGAATCAAGTTAAAATAATAAGCCGGAAGATGATTCTTTGACCGAAATGTTTTAAATTTTGCCAAAAATGAAGAGAAAAAATACGGATTCTGAACTATCAAAATCAGCGAAGGCAGAAGAGGGTTTTATATTGAATCCTGAGTTGGAAGGAAAATCTTTTTTCTGGAAGGGCGGAGAAACAGGAGTCCTTTTGCTGCACGGGTTGACAGCTACCACTGCAGAGGTCAGGCCTTTGGCAAAACGTCTGCTGAATGAAGGATACACGGTTTCAGGTATTCTTCTGCCCGGACATGGTACAACGCCTGAAAATCTGAGTCAGACTCACAGGGAGGATTGGATAAAAGCATCTGAAGAAGCCTATAATCAACTTAAGCGGGAATGTTCATCTGTGATTGTAGGGGGTGAATCTGTCGGGGCTTTGCTTGCATTACGCTTGGCCAGTGATCATCCAGAAATAAAAGGTTTGCTGCTTTATGCCCCTGCCATGAGCCTGGCAGCTTCTTTCCTCAAAAAAGTTTTTCTGGTTATGGTATCGCATTTCGTATTTTCCGTGAAAAAGAAATTCCCTAAAGACAGAGAAGGGATGCCATGGCAGGGCTATAAAATTAATCCCTTAAGGACAGGAGTGCAACTGCTGAAATTTCAATGGGAGATTAAGCAGCGTCTCTGCAGAATATACCAGCCGATTTTGCTTATCCAGGCAAATCTGGATGAAACGGTCGATTTGAGGAGTGGTGATATTATTTTGAGAGGAGTTCAATCTGCAGTTAAAGAGCTTTACTGGATGGAAAAATCAGGCCATGTTGTTATTCTGGAAAAACAGTTTGAGGAGGTTTTGAACACAACACTTGAGTTTATACAAAAAATAATCAGATGAAAAACAAAAATTCCACTGAAACCTGTGGTAATTAAAAAATATTAATATTTATCTCAGTATGATTTAATCTGTAACTCTGCCTGGCTTTTTAGATTGTTTATAATAATGAATTTTCAACCCTGCAATTTGTAAATTTAAAAATGCTGCCGAACAAAAATTCAAATATTGTGGAAGTATTACAACAAAGAGCTTCGAGTCATCCTGACCTCGATTGTGTAATTTTTCTTGGCGATGGTGAAAATCAGTCCGGCTCAATGACTTATTGGGAAAACGATAAAGCAGCACGTCATGTCGCGGCTTTAATGCAGAAAAGGGGAATTTCAAAAGGAGATCGTGTGCTGATTATCCTTCCAAATAGTTTAGAATTCGTAAAAATATTTTATGGTTGTCTGTATGGGGGAGTTCTAGCTGTTCCATTACATGAACCTGCTGGAACTAAACAAATTGAATTATATATGGAAACGTTCCTTCCAACATTGAAAGTAAGCAAACCATGTCTGCTGATAGCCACTACTGAGATGGTTGAATTTTTGCGAAATAAATTAACTCCGGAGCAGGAGAAAATCTTCACCGGACTGGAGATTGCCTCTGACAAGGAGATTTTAGCAGAGAACGATGTGGAATATACCACTCCGGATTTAAATAAGAAAGATACAGCTTATCTACAATTTACATCCGGGAGTACAGGGACACCCAAAGGGATAATGATCGGCCACAGCAACATAATGGCAAATCTGGAAGAAGCTCGTAAATTCATGCAGCTGGAGCAAGAAAACGGAACAGTTGTATGGCTTCCGCTTTTTCATGATTTCGGTTTGGCAGCAGGACTGATGGGCGCGCATTATTCAGGGGGTTACGCAGTTTTAATGACACCGGCACATTTTATCCGCAAGCCACTGCGCTGGCTTGCGGCAATTTCAAAATTCAGATGTGCACACAGTTATGTTCCTCCATTTGCACTGGATTTATGCATGAAGAAAATCTCAGATGAAGAACTAGAAAATCTGGATTTATCATGCATGGTTTCTGTTACTGATGGCTCCGAACCAGTGCATTATCTGCCAACCAAAAATTTTATCGAAAGATTTTCCAGGTGCGGCTTAAAACCTGATGTGATCAGACCAGGATTTGGGCTTGCTGAAATAGTAATCATGTTTTCCGGATGCAAAACAGGTTTAGAAGGGATATGTGTTAATCGGCATGTGCTGGAAAAAGAAGGAAGATTAGAATTGGCTGAAAAAAACGAACCTGAAGCTGATCAAAAAATGCTGGTCAATTTAGGACCACAAATGGACGGTCATGAAATTGTAATCAAGGGAACTGAAAACCAGTCCCTTCCTGAAGGAATAGAGGGGGAATTGATGGTAAGCGGTCCTTCTGTGGCCAAGGGATACTACAATAATGATGAAGCAACTGAAGAAATATTCCGTCAAAAAATAAATGGGAAGGAACAGCATTTTTTGACCACCGGTGATACTGCTTTGCTCTGGAAAGGTGATCTTTATTTTACGGGAAGGATCAAAGATATCATCATTATCCGTGGAAGAAATTATTATCCGCATGATATTGAACAGGTCCTTTCACTAGTGAAAGAATTGCGTCCCGGTTGCCTGATGGCCTATGCCTCAAAAGGTGAGAATGAGTTTGAACATCTTATCGCAGCAGTAGAGGTAAGATCTGATTTGATCAAAGATATAGTTATGTTCAAAAAATACGTTTTGCCTGCAGTTGATCAAAAAATTATTGAAATTGTTGGAGAATACTTTCAGATTATCCCAAGAGAGCGTCTCTATCTGGAACCAGGGACAATTGCCAAAACATCAAGTGGGAAAATCAGGCATCAGCATAACCGTAAAAGATTTTTGCAGCAGAATTTTGAAGGGCTCATAGAACGTGTTTTCAGTTCGCAGGACGACAATGGTTCGGTTGAAGCAGAAACAAAACATTCATTGGAATCAGAAATTGCGGCTCTTTTCGAAAAAATTGTTTCATTGAAGCCGGAATTTGATCAGCCTATTTTGGACTGTGGAGCAGACTCTGTAGTAATTGTTGAGTTTGTGGACCAAATTGAAAAAAAATATCAACAGGACTTTGAAGTTGAGGAAAACACAACTTTGAAGGATATAGCCAGACAGATCGAGCAAAGTTAAATCAAAATGCCCATTCTGAATGAACTTTAAAAGAGTGGAAACAAGAAAGGAACTGAGACAAGTTTTGAAAACAAGTCAGGATCATCTTTATGGCTGGTTCCGCTGATGATTAACTTTAAATTTTCCCTGAATTTTCTATTGCGTATTAAACCCTAGGGGGGGCTAAGGATGGTTTTTAACCAGAACTAAATAGAACCTGTTGTTGATTTGTACTTTTTAAAAAGCTTCAAATCAAACTAGGGCTTATTTGGGGTAAACTTAAAATCTAAAGCGACAGTTTGTAACTGGGCCTAATGACTATATGCCAGTAATATTGAGTGGCACATAGACATGTATGTCGTTTTATTTGATGTGATTTAAATAATTTATTTTAATCCCCTTAATTTTCCTGCTAATTCCCTTCAGCAGCAACAGTAATGTTATAAGTTGTCGTTGAGGCTTCGGCAATTGTGCTGGCTTGAGGCTCAATCTTTAAATAATAAGCTGTACTTCCTGATAACCCTGCTGTACTGGATGTTCCCGTAAACTTTTTAGAGATATTTACACCTGCAGCACAGTTGCTGTAGGAATAGGACACATATGATGTGAAACCAGAATCAGAATATAGAGAGCAATCTAAAGAAGCTGAATTGTTCATAGACAATGTATAATTATCTGCACCTGAGGTCGTAAACTTGTAATAGCTTTGTCCACCATAGTAATATCCTTCAACTGTACCTGAATGGGCAGTGCCTAATGTCAGTTCAACAGGATTACTAGTGCTACCTTCGCTGCCGCCTTTTGAAACAGTCAAACTGTATGTTGTATTCCCATACCCATAAATTTTCAAATAATACGTAGTGCTAGCATGCAGATTGTCTTCATAATCAAATACCATAGTGCAAGATGCCAAACATGAATCATATTCCAACAGATATGAGCTTGAGTAACCTGAATTGGAATAAAGATATGCCAATACAGAACTGGATGACGACCATGAGTCAGTTATAGATAATGAATCTACTACTAACTTGTAGTTCCCGGCACCTGTGGATGAGGTTGTGAACTTATAAAAACTATAATCTGCATAAGCTACACTTCCTGATTTAGCCGTTCCAACAGTTAGCTCCACTGGTGAAGCGGCTGATCCATCATTTGAGCCTGAACTGCCGCTTTCCTCCACATCTACGCTACATGAGACTGATAATATTATTATAAGCAAAGAATAAAATAGTTTTTTCATAATACCTCCAGTTTAAGATGGACTAATTGGGGTAAAATCTACTTTACACCCTCTGATAAGTCAAGTTAAATTACTAAATGATATCAGTAAGAAATAATGGTTATGTGAAATTTGATTAATCCTTCAGGATATCAATTAATTTATTGTTTCAACATACTACCTTTTTACTTCTATTGTAATGGGTGATGATAACTCCAGTGTAGAAGTTTATGAAAGATAATTATCTGGAAGAATTACATTTTGTTATGATTTCTGCAGTTCAGTCAGCAAATGACTGAAATCTTCAGGTAAATTTGTTTTGAACTCGCACCATTCTTCAGTTACAGGATGTTTGAATCCCAGCAACTCTGCATGGAGGGCATGACGTCTGAATGATTTTATTGTTTGAATTAATTCAACTGACAATCCAGAACAATTTTTTAAAGGTGATTTACCATACTGCTTATCTCCGATAAGTGGGTGCCCAATTGAGGTCAGGTGTACCCTGATCTGATGAGTACGGCCGGTTTCAAGTCTACAGGCCATCAAGGAAGCAATTTTGAATCTCTTTAAAACTTTCCAGTGAGTTACAGCATGTTTGCCCCTACTATTGATACTTTCAAGATCACCGTTACTTTTGACAATTGACATCTCCTTTCGTCTCACTGGATGTCGAGCCATTGAAGCCTCAACAACCCCATACTCCTTGAATGGTACTCCCCAGACGATAGCCTGATACTGACGCTTGACTGTGTGCTGCTTGAATTGAGAAGACAAGTCCAGATGTGTTGAATCAGTTTTTGCTGAAACTAAAATTCCTGATGTATCCTTATCCAGTCTGTGTACAATTCCGGGACGAAAAACACCTCCAATTCCGGACAAATCATCGCAATGATGCATCAGGTAGTTAACAAGTGTTCCGGAGGAATGTCCTGCTGAAGGATGCACCACCATCCCTGCCGGTTTATTTACCACTACTAATTCAGAATCTTCATGCAGGATTTCAAGTTCTCCCTTTTCAGGAGTAATTTCTGATGGTTCATTATCTGGAACAGTTAACTGGATAGACTGTCCTGAGTAAACTTTTCTTGATGGTGCTGATACAGAAACGCCATTGAGCAAAACGTTACCTGACTTCAACAATCTTTGCGCCTGTGTGCGTGAAACAATTTGATCCATTGACGCCAAAAATTGATCCAGACGCATTCCTGTTTCATTTTCTTTTACACTAAAGAGAATACAATCACTCATAAAAGTCCGCTTTCAGCCATTTCGACCAGTGCACGTTCAATATTTTCCATAGAATTAGAGTAACTAATCCTGACGTAACCTTCTGCTCCTAGTCCAAAGTCTCGACCTGGAGCTATTGCTACACCGGTTTTTTCCAGAACATCCATGCATAGATTCAGTGATGATTTCGAAGAATTCCGGTATTTATAAAGAACATAAAATGCTCCTGTGGGAGTGTATCCCGGGTCCATTCCAAGTTCAGAAAGGCGATTTAAAACATATTTACGTCTTTTGTTGAATTCATTTTTCATTGATTCGCAATAAGATCCACTTTTTTGCAAAACTGCAATTCCAGCCTGCTGTACAAAATCATTTGCTGAAATCATCAAATTCTGATGCAATCGAGCTGCAGCAGACATCCATTCAATGGGAGTTATCATGTATCCAAGTCGCCATCCTGTCATGGCGTAATATTTAGAAAAACCGTGGATTGCTATCGTATTGTCAGAAAAACTCAAAAAACTGTATGGAGAGTCTTCAAAACTCAAGTCAGCATAAATTTCATCTGAAATTACAGGAATTTCAAGCTCAGCTAATCCCTTCATTACATCAGGTGTAAAGACTACACCTGTAGGGTTCGTGGGAGAGTTGATTAGAATGGCACTTGTTTTTGGTGTAACTTTTTTTCTTAGTTCATCTATATTTAATTGAAACCCTTCTTCTTTATGAAGCTTTATAAGAACAGGCTCTGCACCAGCTAAGCGTATTGTATTTTCGTAACAGGCAAAGCTGGGATCTGTAATAATGACTTCACTTCCAGGTTTTGCCAGCAGACGAACTGATAAAAAAAGCAGCAGTGATGAACCATTTGAAACCAGAACCTGTTCCGGGTCGATCCGGATGCCATAATCTTCAGAATACTTTTTAGTAATTTCTACTCTCAGCTGCTCAATTCCCTGAGTGTGGGTATATCCGGCGGGTCTGTTTTCAATACTTTTCCGGGCAGCCTCTGCTGCTTCAGGAGGAGGAGAAAAATCAGGCTCTCCAAATTCTAAATGTATAATTTCTCTGCCCTTTGCTTCAAGTTGCTGGGCACGGGAAAAAATCTCCATAGCCAGAAAAGAGCCGATGGAGTCTAGATGAGATATTTGTGCGGAACTGATCATTTTTGATATTCTCTGTAAATTGTTTTAGTCGAAAGCAAAAAATTTCATTCAGATTTACTCAAACACTCGCAGCATCATCATATAATTATCCGTTATTCCTTTTTTGCTCACCAAGTTTAAATCTTTTTGCACCATCGAGATATTTTAATCCTTCTTCGTAAGTGTTAGGTAGAATCAATGGTACTTTTTGGGGGATACCAGAGTCATTAAGGGCTGTGAACGTGAAATAACAAACATTTGTGACTAGAGTTTCTCCAGTTTTTGGATGGATGACCTCAGAGACAACTTCCACCATCAAGGCTTTTTCAACTGTGTATATTACTGTCCCTGTAAAAGAAACTATTGATCCAATTTCCACAGGCTTGTAGAAATACATATGATCCATACTGATGAACTGCGGTCTTTTTTTGCAAAACAGATAAGTTATATTCCAGGCCAGCTCGAATGCTTCACGCATCAAATATCCTCCAAAAATATTATTGTGCACATTGCGTGACTGAGGATGCATCAGTAATGTTAATTGCCTGGTGGAACTGCGCATTGCCTCTCCTTTTAGCTTACCGTTTTTTATTCTTAAAAACAGATCATGAAGCACCTTACTTTCCTCAGCTGTTGGAGTGTTAAGCAGATAACTTGTTTGAGCGATTACCCTGCGCTGCTGCTGACGAAGCTCACCCTGCTGAAAACGTCTTTTCTCCTCCTTTGTAACTGGTTCCAGGGAATTGACAGTTTCAGCTTTACCTTCATGCCTGGCTACCATTATGAAATAAGCTCTGGCCACTCTTTTCCAGTTTCTGTCTTCTTTTGATGAAATCCTGATTCCTACCTCCAGAGAACTTTTACCCACACAGTTTATGCTTGCAAGAAACTGAAGGTCACGGTCACTTCGCAGATCTCCCAATAAGTCAATGCGGTCACATGCTGCAGTAACAATTGTAAGTCCGCGCTCCCAGCCTTCTGTATGTTTGTATGCCGCCTGACCCGCAATTAAATCAAGATCCTCAAGCAGTTTGCCAAGGCGCAATGCACCAAAAAAATTAATGTAACGCTCCCGAAGTTCTAAATCCTTGCTGAAAGGCATGATCATTTTGATTGAAGAGTCAGCAGTTTTACGGGCAGACAAAGATTTTTTCAGCGACACAGGTTTTTTTTATTTAAGTTTAGAACTTGAGCTTCAAAGGGAATATCAGAAATAACAATCTTCGGGCGGAATGCTTACGAGTGGTCAAACCCCAATATAATAAATTTATTCCGGGATATCCATTGCACAACGAAAACCTATTTGAAAGGAACGGGTCCATTCCGCAAATGCATATCTTTTTGCTGATCGTACTCCTTCAGGTGTCCCGGCATCATGTAATCCTCCCCAAGCCCCCCCCCTTACAACGCGAAGGGGGTATCCATTATCAGCTGGAGAATTAAGACCATTATGAAGATCTGGTTCGCGGATGTAAGGAAAATAATCTGGTGTGTAGTAGTTCTGGACCCATTCCATAACATTTCCGTACAAGTCATGCACCCCCCACCGATTAGGCAGTTTCCCCGATACTTTTCTGGCTCCCCATAAACCTTTGTCCACAGTATTTGACTTCAGCCAGGCATAGTTTTCAAGCAGGGAGATATTGTTGCCAAAACTATATTTATCATAGCTGCCTGCTCTTGCAGCGTATTCCCATTCTGCTTCTGTAGGCAAACGTTTGTTTTGTGAATTACAGTAGGACTCAGCATTTTCCCAGTCAACATACACAACTGGCTGCTGACGATCAAAAGTATCAAAACCCCCTGATCCTCTTTCACATTCATGGCACCTACTGTACGCTTCGTTGGTAACTTCATGCGCATCAAGTAAAAAACTCTTAATGTAGACCAGATGGTCCGGCAACTCGTCTTCTTCGCCAGAAAAACTGCCCATAAGGAACTCCCCCTCAGGTATTTCCATCATCCCCTCAGGTATTTGCGGTTCTTCCTTTTCAGTTTGTATTGCTGTCATTTCAGGAAAAAATTCAGTTTTAAATTCTTCAGACGCCTCAACCTCTTCCACTGCATCCTTTTCAAAATCATGTTGTCTTGCAAATTCAGTTTGTGTTGCTGGTGATTCAGTCAAAAATTCTTGCATATCTTTTTCAAAATCATGTTGTCTTGCAACAGTCTGTGCCTGAGCAATTGAAAAAACAAATACTGCAAATACCAGAATATAGAATTTGTAGAAAATAAATATACCGTGCTTTAAAAGTTCGAATGAATTGATAAAGTTGAGTTTCTGTTTATTATTTTCATGTAAATGCGTAAACATTTACTTTCTCCTTAAATAAAGATAATTGTTTTGATCTCAGAATTTCAAAGCACTACGTGCAAGATGCAAACATCTCTCTTTACCAAATAGGTCAACAATAAGATTTAAATCAGGTCCTTCAGAATCAAGAGTAATTGCGTATCTTAAAGGCATCCACAGGTTTTTACCTTTAATTTTTGTCTCATTTTGAACATTTTTCATCAGATCCCCAAGATTATCTTTGGTCAGTATTTCCACTGATTCTACTTGTTTTATAAAATTGGCAAGGACTTGTTTTGAGTTTTCCTCCCTTAATACTTTTAAAATTTCAGGATCTGAAGCTTTGGGATTGTTTTCAAAGAATAACGAAAGACGGTTTTCAATTTCAGAAAGGGTTACCAAACGGGGCTGAAGGATTTTTATAATCTTCCTGAGAATTTTCTGATCTTTCCCGGCATATGGAGTTTTGTTTATAAATGGATTCAAACGCTGCTGTAAATCGTCCAATTCGAGTTTTTGAATATACTGCTGATTCATCCAGTTAAGTTTTTCCTGGTCGAAGACTGCTCCGGATTTGTTTACCCGTTCAAAGCTGAATTCTCGGATCAGTTCCGGGAGAGTAAAAAACTCCTTATCTTCTCCAGGAGACCAGCCAAGCATGGCTACAAAATTCACCAATGATTCAGGAAGAAATCCATTATTCCTGAAGTCCTCTACAGCAACATCTCCCTGGCGTTTGCTGAGTTTTGAACGATCAGGATTTAATATTAAAGGCAGGTGTGCGAATTGCGGGGGGTCCCAGCCAAAATAGCGGTAAAGCAAGAGATGTTTTGGAAATGATGGAATCCACTCTTCGCCGCGTACTACATGAGTTATTTTCATCAAGTAGTCGTCAATAACCACCGCCAGGTGATATGTGGGGAATCCATCACTTTTAACTATGACCTGATCTTCTGACTGGCTGGTTTCAATGGGAACAATTCCACGGATTAAATCATTCAGTACCATAGTTTCCGGAACTTCCGGAATTTTCATGCGTACAACGTAATCCTCGCCTGATTCAGCTCGCCGGGATGCTTCTGATTTGGAGAGATTTCTACAAAATCCATCATAACGCGGGGTATTCCCTTTTTTGCGCTGCTCGTTTCTTAGTTTTTCAAGACGTTCTGATGTGCAAAAGCACCTGTATGCATTCCCCTCTTCGAGTAATAATTTGATATATTGAGCGTAAATATTCAGGCGCTCAGATTGACGGTACGGTCCATGTATCCCTCCATATTGCGGACCTTCATCAAATTCAATGCCTGACCATTCCAACATAGTGGTCAATTGATTTTCAGCCCCTTCAAAAATTCTTTTCTGATCTGTGTCTTCTAAACGAAAAATGAATTTCCCACCGTTTTTACGAGCGTATAGCCAGCAAAAAAGTGCAGTACGCAAACCACCTACGTGTAAAGAGCCAGTTGGACTGGGGGCAAAGCGAAGACGAACCATTAGTTACTGAATTTTTGAGAATAGAGTGACGGGATATTGAAACTTTTGCTTTTCACCTCTTTTCAAACCTACGCATTCTGATATTAAGCAAAAGGCCTATTCCGAACATCATTGAAAGCATTGAGGAACCGCCATAACTGAAAAAAGGAAGAGGTACACCAACTACCGGCATCAAACCTGTTGTCATGCCAATATTGATTAAAACATGTGAGATTATGATCGCAACAATTCCAGTAATTTGAATTGCACTAACGCGATTTTTAGACTTCAACACACCTGCAAGCGACCACAGTGCGAGTGTTAAAAATAAAACCAGCACGAGCATTGCACCAATAAACCCCCACTCTTCGGCAAACACTGAAAAGATAAAATCCGTGTGATGTGCTGGTAAAAAATTCAGCTGACCCTGAGTCCCTTCTCCAAAACCTTTCCCCAGAACTCTGCCGCTACCTATGGCGATTTTAGACTGAATAATATGGTATCCGGCCCCTAGTGGATCTCTCTCCGGATTAAGAAAAGTTAGAATCCTACCTTTTTGATATGGTTTGAGTACATAAATCCATAAGACTGGAAGAGATGCCAGTGTCAATACCCCAAATGTAACAATAGTTTTGAAACGGATTCCCATCATGAATATGATTGGGATAAAGACAATCAAAAGTAACATTGCAGTCCCTAAATCAGG
>CEPV01094521.1_pt1 | contig 13637 bp, 14 predicted proteins | sample 530451 | NCBI WGS metagenome assembly CEPV01 (sample SAMEA2620097, study PRJEB7988) | marine metagenome | isolation source: saline water (ENVO:00002010), including | reverse complement strand
GAGGCTAATGAAATCATGCCACCCATCTCTGATGGGTGGTTTTTGACAGTCTATAAAACAGAGGTATGTTCAAATTGAAAACCGCATTAATATCAGTCTCAGACAAAAAAGGAATTGTAGAGTTTGCAAAGTCATTGCAGGAACTAGACTATAAAATATTATCAACAGGAGGAACTGCTTCTTTATTGAAAAAAAACAGGATAGATGTCATTGAAATTTCCAAATATACTAACCAAAAAGAAATGTTAGATGGCAGAATTAAATCACTACATCCAAAAATATTCGCTGGAATCTTAGCTCTAAGGGACAATAAAAAACATATTGAAGAATTAAAGAAAAATGAAATAGAGCCAATAGACATTGTGGTTGTTAACCTATACCCATTTGAGGAATCAGTAGCAAAAAACAAAAGCTTCAATGAAATTATAGAAAACATCGACATCGGAGGACCTTCTTTGATTAGGGCATCTGCAAAGAATTTTGAATCAACTTTAACAATTGTAGATCCTAAAGATTATCCCCATATGATATTGGAATTAAAAAGAGGAAAAGTAAGCGATAACTTAAGGCATAATTTAGCATTAAAGGCATTTGAGCATACAGCAAGGTATGATTCAATAATAAACAACTACTTTATGGAAAAGTTTGGCCACAATTTATTTCCGGATACATTAAACTTAACCTTCAAGAAAAAGCAGGACCTAAGATACGGTGAAAATCCTCACCAAAAAGCAGCATTTTACCTTGACCCGATAACTTATGAAAATTCAATAGCAACATCCAAGCAATTAAATGGGAAAGAGCTTTCCTTCAATAACATCCTGGACATTGACAATGCTTTTGAATTAGTGAAAGAATTCAAGGAACCGGCAGCAGCTGTTATTAAACATACCAACCCTTCTGGATGCGCAATAGCTTCTAAAATAGAGGAAGCCTTAAAAAAAGCATACGAAGCAGACACTCTATCAGCTTTTGGAAGTGTAATAGCTTTAAACAGGCCATGCAATAAAAAAACTGCAGAATTAATCAACAAGTTCTTTGTAGAGGTGGTAATATGTCCTGAGTTTGAGAAAGATGCTTTAAGTATTTTGACAAAAAAGAAAAATTTGAGGTTGTTAGCAACAGGAAATGTAAAAATATCTAATAAAGGCTATTATATCAACAAAGTTGTTGGTGGTTTACTGGTACAATCACGAAACTCTCCAATTTTAACTGAAAAAGACCTTAAAGTAGTAAGCGAAAGAAAACCTACGGAAGAAGAGATAAAGCAGATGTTATTTGCTTTTAAAGTAACTCATCATGTAAAATCAAATTCCATTATCTTTGCAAAAAACAACGTAACTGTTGGCATTGGAGCTGGCCAGATGTCACGGGTTGTCTCTGTTAAGATTGCTGCAGAAAAAGCAGGAAAAAATGCGAAACACGCTGTCATGTCATCAGATGCATTCTTTCCCTTTAGAGATGGAATTGATGAAGCAGCAAAAGCAGGAATAACCGCAATTATCCAACCAGGAGGCTCAATTAGAGATGAAGAAGTCATTAAAGCGGTAAACCAACACAAAATGGCAATGGTCACAACAGGAATAAGATTATTCTGGCATTAAATTTATAAAGCAAAAGAAAAAACTAAAATAAAAATGACAAAAAAATATATTCTACAACACAACAGGCCAGACTGTATAGGATGCGCTGCATGCACAGCAGTAGCTCCTGATTTCTGGGAGATGAATGATGACGGCAAATCAGATATCAAGAATGGAAAAGCGCTTGATAATGGATTGCAGGAGCTTGAAATAGATGAAAAAGATTTTGAAATAAACAAAGAAACAGCAGAATCATGCCCTGTTGATGTTATTCATATAGTTGAAAAGGAAACAAAGAAAAAGATTATTTGAAATTTCTTTTTTATTTTTATTTTTGTGTTTTCCACTATAATTTATTTTATTATTTTCTAATTATTGTTATTTTTCTTAATTGGAAATTTATTTTTAATATTGTTTATCTTTAATGTTACTTTTCTTAGTTATTGTTTTATTAAAACTGGCATTAATTTACAAAAAACTTAATAAACCCTAAAAACCAAAACAATTGTATGAACAAAACCTGCCCTAAATGTGAATCAAATAACATAAAAATAGTAGATTATCTTGGCACTAAATGCATCATATGCAAAAACTGCGGTTTTGATGAAAGCAAGGAATATGAAGTGTATCCGGAACAAAAGACTTCTCAAAAAGAAAAAGCAAGGCATACTCCATACAAGACCGGAGGGCACAAAAGAACCAGGAAATAGAAACTCTTAAATATTAAATAAAAATCTATTATTAGATTAAAACGGAGTGGTAAAAATTAAAAAATATTTATTGATTCTAGGAATAATTTCTTTATTTTTAATAGCTGCGTGTGAACAGCAAACTACAACTTCACAAGTTTCTATCACTGAAGAAGACCATTCTATCACTGAAGAAGATCATGAGCATGGAGTAGATGATGTACATGAAGAGGATGAAGATAGTTCAGCAACCATGGAAGTTCCCGCTGAAGGACATGAACATGTACAAGAAATGGTAGTTGTAGAAGCCAATAGTCAAGTAAAAGAATTTGACATGACAGCAAAGCAATGGGAATTCATACCATCAACAATAACAGTAAATGAAGGAGACACAGTAAAACTAAACATAAACAACATAGATGTAACTCATGGATTTAGAATAGCAGAATTTGGTGTAAGCGAAAGGCTTTCACCAGGAAAAACAACAACAGTTGAGTTTACAGCAGACAAAGTCGGAGAATATACATTCTTCTGCAGCGTCCCTTGCGGATCTGGCCATGGTGCAATGAACGGAAAATTAATTGTTGAATAATTTTTTATTTTTTTTCTTACTTTTTAAATACCCATTACACTATAACCAGCATCAACATAAACAACCTGGCCAGTAATGTTCTTTGACATATCAGAGCATAAAAACAAGGTTAAATTAGCAACATCATCTGCATCTATGTTTCTTTTTAATGGTGCTTTTTCCCTGGCATGCTCAAGCATCTGCTCAAAACCGCTTATGCCAGAAGCAGCTAATGTTTTAACTGGACCAGCAGAGATTGCATTAACCCTTATTCCTTTCTCTCCAACATCATTTGCAATATACCTAACACTAGCTTCCAAAGCTGCTTTTGCAACACCCATTACATTATAATTTGGAGCCACTTTTTCTGCGCCATAATATGTCATTGCTATAATACTTCCATTTTCATTCATTATTGGCATGACACGTCTTGTAAGCTCTGCAAGAGAATAAGAGCTTACTTCCTGTGCAACTTGATAGCCCCTCCTATCAATATCATAAAATTTACCTTGCAAATGCTCTTTTTTTGCAAATGCAATACTATGCACTAAAAAATCAACTTTGCCAAACTCTTTCTCCACTTTGCCAAAAAACTCAGTAAGCAAAACATCATCAACAACATCACACTTCATTGCAAAAGGATTCTTCAACATGCTAAGCAACGGTTTAACAAGCTGTTCAGCTCTTTCTTGATAAGCTACCGCAATTTGAACACCACTATCATTTAATTTCTTAGCAATATGCCAAGCAATACTTTGATCATTTGCAATTCCGAAAACAATTGCTTTTTTTCCTTCTAAATTGAAATTTCCCATTTTCTCACCACCCATAACTTTGTTTGTTAAAGATTTAAAGAATATCCTCATCGGGTAAACCATGCTATACAGCCTAAACTTCAGAGGAATTTTCTTATCATTCATATCTTCAAGGATTAAAGAAACGTATATAAACATTTTGAAAAAACATTTAAATACTAATCCCAAATAACTTATCATCATGAAAGAAATAACTTTAAAACCAATAGGCTTTGTAAAAAATAATATTAAAGAGCACAGATATGGAAATTTTATTGATGAAGTTTCTGAAATAATAGTAGATGAAAAGTATAAAGATGCATTAAATAATATTGAGGATTATTCTCATGTAATTATTGTCTATTGGATGGACAAAGTTAAAACTTGCAACCTTACCCATCAACCTCAAGGAAACCCAGATGCTCCTGTTGTTGGGATTTTTGCTTGCCGATGCCCTCAAAGGCCAAATCCTATTGCCCTTACAACAGTAAAATTAATAGAATGCAAAGAAAACAAAATTAAAGTAAAAGGCTTAGATATTTTGGATGGAACTCCGGTAATTGACATTAAGCCTTATTGGCCTCAATATGACAAAGTTGATGGAAAAACACCCGATTGGGTTGAAAAATTAAAGTTCTAAAGACAAACTTTAAATACAATTGCAATTTTAAAAATTCTGATTTAAAAATGGGTGAAAGGCTGATAGATTTCTATGGTACTGAATGCGTGCACTGTAAGGAAATGGACCCGATAATAGAAAAAGTGGAAAAAGAGCTTAAGATAAAAATTACAAGGCTGGAAGTATGGCACAACAGCGAAAATGCGCAGCTTTTGAAAGAATATGATAAAGATGTCCAGGGAAATGAGTTTTGCGGAGGGATTCCTTTCTTCTATAATGAAAAAACAGGAAAAAAACTCTGCGGCAATGTAAAATATGAAAGGTTAAAGGCTTGGGCAGAAGGTAAATAAATTGCAGTTAATGAAAACCTCTGAAAAACAAAAGACTTAATAAGCGAACTAAAAAATAGTTTGGGTACAATGAAATTCAGGGTTGAAAAAGACTCAATGGGTTCTCTGAAAGTGCCTGCAGATGCGTATTTTGGAGTGCATACCCAGCGTTCTTTCAATAATTTCCAGATTTCCGGAATAGAATGGAATCCCCAAATTCTTATATCAATAACTTTGCTGAAATTAGCCTGCGCTAAAGCTAACAACGAATTAAAATTATTGGATAATAAGAAAGCGAATGCAATCGCTAAAGCTTGTAATGAAATAATTGAGGGAAAATTCTATGACCAGTTTCCATTGGATATTTTCCAGACTGGTTCCGGTACATCGACACACATGAACGTAAATGAAGTTATAGCTAATCTGGCTAATGAAATTCTTAAAGGTAGCAAGGTACATCCCAATGATGATGTCAATAAAGGGCAATCAACCAATGATATAATTCCCTCGTCAATAAGAATGGCATCAATTCTTTTACTGGATGATTTAATCGAAAATTTAGCATCATTAAAAAATGGATTCAATAAAAAGGGGAATCAATTTTCCAAAATTTTAAAGTCTGGCAGAACGCATTTGCAGGATGCAGTTCCCATAACTTTAGGCCAGGAATTCAATGCTTACGCTACAACTATGGGAAAACACATTGAAAGGCTTAAAGAGACAAAGAAATATGTTAAAGTTTTAGGAATGGGTGGAACTGCAGTTGGAACTGGCATTAACACCTCTCCTAGATTTAGAAAATTGATAATAAAACATCTGAATAAGGAAACAAAACTAAATTTTTCTATTACTAAAGATGGAATTGAAAGCACTCAATTTTTGACAGACATTGCAGCTTTATCTTCTGTTTTGAAATTGATTGCAATTGATATGAATAAAATTTCAAATGATTTACGGCTTTTATCTTCCGGTCCTAAAACCGGTTTGAATGAAATCAATTTGCCTGCAATGGAGCCTGGATCTTCGATAATGCCCGGTAAGATCAACCCGGCTATATGTGAGGTTGTAAATATGGTTTGCCACCAAGTTATTGGTAATGATACAGCCATAACTTTATCCTGCATGTCGGGTAATTTAGAGTTAAACACCCACATGCCAATAATTGGCCACAATATTATAGAATCCATAGGAATACTGACTAATGCATCAAAAACTTTTGCAGATAAATGCATTTCTGGAATTACTGCTAATAAAGAAACATGTGAAGCATATGCGGCAATGTCTCCTTCCCTGGCAACAGCTTTGAATCCTTATCTTGGCTACGATAAAGTTGCTTTATTGGTTAAAGAATCATTGAAAACAAATAAATCAGTAAAAGAATTAGTTCTGGAAAAGAAATTAATGTCAAAAAAAGAACTGGATAGGGTTTTGGATCCTAAGAAGTTGACAAGGCCGAATTTGAGATGAGGATATTTTTAATCAGGTTTTTTTGGGAAAATAACTTTCTTGAGCTTATGGAATGCGGCTGAAGAAAATGATGGTGAAGTAATGAATATTATCGATGACGTTCTCAGCGGAGATGTTTTAAATGGGGTTCACCCCCACTTTCCTATGCGGGCCGTCTCGTAAGTTTTAGGTCCCACTTCAACCTTATGCGGCATAAAACAAATGTCTCTAATATCGTTTCTATGTACAGCAGTACCTTTGAACGTAACTGTTGTCCCAGAATCATTAATATTCATTACATCAGTCAATGCAGCTATTGATGCTGGTATATTTGTTGAGATAGGCAGATACTTCCCACCCATATGAAACCAACCACTGGGAAATGCACAAATATTACCAGTATTAGAAATAACGTAGCCTCCATCATGGTTTCTATGAACTAAATTGGGCGGAACTTCAAAAGAAACGTGACGTCCTAAATATTTTTCCAAATCTGCATTCCCTATTTCCAAGTAAGGTGTATAAGGTTTTGCTTTATCTTGAGCTAGTGTTTTTCTGCACTCTTCATCTCCTCCATTTAGGGCCAGTTTGTTATCTGAAAACTCATCCCCTGTCCTAAATGAACTGGTTCTAATAGGTGAAGCACCATCTCTTATCTCAATCGGAGATCTTTGCACATCTTTACCATCATAAATGCATAGTGTACTATTTTCTAGAACACGAACACGAACTCTACCAATATGGTTTTCATAGTACCTTATCCACGGTGTAACCAACGACACCCTTTTTTGGACACTACTTACATCCAATGAAACTTCAATTCCCTACCGTTATGATAAATTGCGTTTTTTTCTGCCTGATAAGACATAAAAACACTAAATACTATCCCTAGACTAAAACCGATAGATAAACCATGAACCTTATGTAAAAGTTCCGATTGCTCTGTGACCCTCTTCTTTGAAGCAATCCACTCTCCAGCCATCCAACCTAACATGGCGCCAAGATAAAATGGAAAAGCTACTGCTAAAGTGGCATCTACAATACCCATTGTCTTAGGGTGATTTTTTCCAAATCTAACTATAGATTCCAGTGAAGATTTCATATGCGGTCCAATAGCAGCCCCAATTATTTAATACTTCCTTTTTTTGACCACTAAAAAATAACAAATTTGTCCAAGCCATTGTCGCTCGGATTCTATTAGTTCGCTTTCTGCCAATACGCTCGCTTAATTATTTAGTTCTAAAAGTACGATGGCAATAAAATTACAGGAGTTCGAAAAGTTGATTATATCAAATTTTCAAAAAGATTTATAAACGCTTTAAAAATCTAAATCTTATCTAAATTTGAGTGTGTTTTTATGGTAAAAAAAGTCATAAAAAATTTTGAGATAGAGTATTTGCAAGTTCTGGATGAAAGCGGTAAAATAGATGAGAAGCTTATGCCAAAACTTACAGATAAGCAGATAAAAGAACTTTATGAACTCATGATTCTAGCAAGAACTTTTGATGATAAAGGATTTAATCTACAGAGACAGGGAAGAATGGGGTCTTTTCTGCAGTTTAAAGGCCAGGAAGCTTCTCAAGTAGGAACTGCTTATGCTTTGGAAGACAAGGACTGGATGTTTCCAATGTATAGGTCTGGCGCAGCATTAATTGCAAGAAAATATCCAATTCATATGATTTACTTATATTACGGCGGTGATGAGCGAGGCTTAAAATGTCCTAACGACCAAAACAATTTCCCCATATCAATACCAGTAGGCACTCAAATATCTCATGCTCCGGGCTGCGCATGGGCTTCTAAACTTAAAAAAGAAAAAGATGTTACCATGGTTTATTTTGGAGATGGAGCATCATCAAAAGCTGATTTTCATGAGGGCATGAATTTTGCAGGAGTTTTCCAGCTACCATGCATCTTTGTATGTGAAAACAACCAATATGCTATTTCTGTACCAAGAAAAAAGCAAACTCATGCAGAAACCATAGCTCAAAAAGCAATTGCTTATGGTATAAGGAGCATACAAGTTGATGGAAATGATGTTTTTGCAGTTTACAAAGCAACAAAAGAAGCTGTTGATAACGCTAGAGCGGGAAAAGGACCAACTTTAATAGAAACATTTACCTACAGGCAGGCAGACCATTCCACATCGGATGATGCTAAAAGATACAGAACAGATAAGGAAATGCAGGAATGGCTAAAAAAAGATCCTATTTTACGTTTAGAAAAATACATGAAAGCAAAAAAATTACTTGATGACAAGTATAAGAAAGAAGTAGCAAACAAGACAAAAGAGCAAGTTGAAAAAGAAGTTGAAAAATATGAAAACTTTCCAGCTCCAAGCCCGGAAGATATTGTCAAGTACACTTTTGCGGAGATGAATCAAGACTTAAAAGAACAATTTGAAGAGATAAAAAATGGCTAAGATGACTATTGTGCAGGCTGTTACCTCAGCAATGAGGAACGAATTGCAAAGAGATAAAAGTGTAATGGTTCTGGGAGAGGATGTTGGAATCAACGGCGGTGTTTTTAGAGCAACAGAGGGTTTACAAAAAGAATTTGGCGCTGACAGAGTTGTTGATACACCATTATCTGAGCTAGGCATTGTTGGATCTGCATTTGGCCTGGCAGTAAATGGAATGAAACCAATAGCTGAAATACAATTCTCTGGTTTTATGTATGGCCCTTTTGACCAGCTATACAGCCATATTGCAAGAATAAGGACAAGAAGCCGTGGAAGATTTTCAGCTCCTTTGGTTGTAAGGACACCTTTCGGAACCGGCATAAGAGCTTTGGATTTGCATTGCGAATCTAATGAATCTATATTTGCGCATACGACAGGGCTTAAAATGATAATTCCTTCTAATCCTTATGATGCAAAAGGCTTGCTTATATCTGCAATAAGAGACCCAGACCCAGTTATATTCTATGAACCTATGAGAGTTTACAGGGCAATAAAAGAAGAAGTTCCTGAAAAAGAATATACTGTTCCCATAGGAAAAGCTGAAATTAAGCAGGAAGGCTCTGACTTAACTGTCATATCATATGGAGCAATGATGAAAGATGTTAAAGCAGCTTTAGAAAAATCAGATTACTCAGCAGAAATCATTGATTTAAGGTCCATTGTTCCATTAGATACAGAAACAATTATAAATTCAATAAAAAAAACAGGTAGATGTATTATAGTTCATGAAGCTCCAAAAACATGCGGCTTTGCTGCTGAAATCATAGCAAGAATAAACGAAAAATGTTTTTTTAATTTAGAAGCTCCAATTGAGCGTGTTACAGGTCCTGACACAATGATACCATTTGCAAAGCTTGAAAATTATTATTTGCCAAGCGAGAAAAGAATCTTAAAAGCAGTTGATAAGGTTATGAGCCAATAAAAAATAAAAGCATTATTAATTAAAACAATATAATCAATTTAAAAATTTCCAATAAAGAATAAAAATAGAGCCAATAAATAAAAATTCCAATTAAAAATAATATTCAATTAAAAAATTCAATGTAATAAATTAAAAAAGTATCCATTAAAAATGTTAAATCTGTTCAATAAAAAATTAAGATAACAATAAGAATAAAATCAATAATAAAAAACATTAAAAATAAAAACATTATTAACTAAAAATAACATTTTCAATAAATAAAATTAATAATTAAAAAGTAAAATTAATAAAAAATAAAAACATTATAAAAAACCAAACAAAATATTATTAATAAAAAATAAAATGGTTTTTGAATTTAAGTTTCCGGATGTTGGAGAAGGAATTACTGAAGGCACTATTGTAAAATGGAATGTTAAAGAAGGCGATAAAGTAAAAGTAGACCAGATTCTTGCAGAGATTGAAACAGACAAGGCTGTTGTGGAAGCTCCAAGCCCAAAAAAAGGGACTATTCTAAAACTAAATCATACGGAAGGGGATGTAATCCAGGTTGGAGAAGTTCTTGCAGTTATAGGCAAAAAAGGTGAAAAATTAGAAGAGAAAAAAGAAAAAGTAGTAAAAAAAGTAAGCAAAGAGCCTTACACTGGAAGCGTTGTTGGTTTCTTGGAAGAAGCTCCAGATGAAGAGGAAAAACAGCTAGTAAAAAAAGGAAAGACTGCTGCCACAAGAAAAACAGTAAGCGCATCCCCGAAAGTAAGAAAACTTGCCCAAAACTTAGGAGTTAATTTAGAGAACATTGCTGGAACTGGTTCTGGAGGAATAATAAATGAGGGTGATGTCCACAAAGCAGCTGGTCATGAAACACCAAAAGCAAAAGTCAAAAAGAAATATGACATGTTTGGTTACATTGACAGAAAGCCGCTAAAAGGAATAAGGAAAATTACAGCTGAACATATGATGGAAGCTGTAAGCAATGCTGCATTAGTTACACATCATGATCATGTTGATGTTACTAAACTTAGCAATGTGAGGAAAAGTGGAAAAGAAAAATTAACTTATTTGCCATTCATAATAAAAGCAATAATAGAGGCATTGAAAAAACATCCTTATGTAGCAACAAGCATAGAAAATGAAGAGATTATAATAAAGAAATATTATAATATTGGTGTTGCAGTTGACACTCCAGAAGGCCTAATGGTTCCAGTACTCAAAGGCGCTGATAAAAAAAGCCTTTACGACCTGGCAAAAGAGATTGATAATTATGTTGAAAAAGCAAAAACAAGAAAAATTGACTTGATGGACCTAAAAGGAGGAGTTTTTACTATAACAAACATTGGAGTTATTGGAAGCACTTACTTTACTCCAATAATCAATTATCCGGAAACATGCATATTAGGCACTGGAAGAATTGAAGACCAGGCTAGAGTTGTTGATGGACAGCTTGCTGTAAGAAAAATAATGCCCATTTCTCTTACATATGACCACAGAGCTATTGATGGAGCAGAAGCTGCTAGATTCATGAATGATTTAAGGGCTTTGTTGGAAGATCCTAAGTCTTTGGTTAAATAAGAAAAGTTTGGTTTACGAATTCTTTATCATTGATAAGTTGGAGATGGAGTACTTAAAGCAGTTACTCTTGGCACCCCTCTCCCTGAACTCTTCCAAAAGTTTGAAATTGCTTCATTTAGAGGTATGCCTGACATTTCTGCATTATCCAATATATTTAAGATTCCCCCTTTAGAGCCCTCATGAATTCTCTTTTGATTATCAATAAGCCTATTAAATTCTGCAACACACTTATCAGAACGTGTTGTTTCAAGTTTTGGGATTGATACATCAACAATTCTTTTACCTGCCCCTTTTAAATATAAGGTCGTGATATATGGATCCTCAAAAAGGCTGGGCGTTTTACTAGCTCTTATATCTGGATTAATATTTAATGCCTTCAGAAGGTAGTGACCAGATTTATACTTGAAAGCATCTTCAGTTGGACAAGCCCAAGCTGCTTCTAAATATAGTTCTGCTAGATACTCAAGTGTTCCACCGAGTAATTCGGTAATTTCCGATACAGTTGAGAGCGATTTGCATTTAGCAGCATTATTAAGATAACCTGCCATTCCTAACGCTTTTACTTCTAAATCGTCTATTCTTTCTTCAAGAATGAGGAATACCTCTGATTTATCTACAGTTTGTTTGGTTATAAACATAATAAAATTTAAGATAAATGGTATATATAAATCTTTCGGTTATTTACCACCATAAAATAAGAAAAATACCTTCTTTTTCCAAAAGGGACTGCCCCATTAAGGATAGCTTAATTTAGAGTGAAGAAAGTTTCCCCACGTCAATACTTTGCTTGCTTTTCAAGAATTGCTGGTGTAAATTTTTTCTCCAATTCATGCATGAAATTCCAGTAGAACTGGAATAAAAACAAAGCATTATTCATAACTCTTTTCTCCTTAGAGTGAGATTTTGTCTTTCTTACTAACCTGGCAAGTTTCCCTAGTAAGATACTATTAAAGCTCTCATTAGCATTGGTGTCTATGTTCGCTAGGGAAGGGTTGCCAAATATTTTTACGTCAAGAACCCCCGAATAAATTCGGGGACATGACTAATGATGACTATTTGACTCTTGCTACACTATATGGTCAAGGAATCCTACTATGAAATATCGTGTATCTGCTTCTACGCTTGAGAAACTTATTGATAGAGACTATGACATCCACTTACCACATCGCCATGTACGGGAAGTAGGGGTGTGAGGATTAATTAAATACTTTTGACTTCTTTATATGGAAAATATATGAAAGTATGGCATAATCTATTAATAAAATAAGCGCAGATATTAAGAATGATGTAGTTATAGACCAAATGTCTGCAATAAAGCCTACAAATGGGGCATAAGTAGCATATAATAACATCCCACTTAAATTTTTTAATGATATTATGGTTGCTCTATGATGAGATTCAACATTTTTGTTAATGTAATTGTCTATTATTGGATATTGCATTCCAAATACAAATGAAGGGACTGCGGTCAATACAACCCACCATATGCTTGGAAACAAACCTAGAATAACATAAACAAGTAATGGAGCTATTACTATGAGATATAATGTATTTTTTATTCCAACACTTTTTTCTATTTTGTAAGCATATTTTGCTGCTAATGCTGTTGTTAAGAATATGAAAAAATAAATAACCCCAAAAAACTTTATTGGCAGCCCAACAAATTTGAAATATGGCTGGTTAAGGTGCCACATACTTTCTGATATCCCATAAACAAACATGAAAAAAATAATAAAAAACCTAATTTGCTTATGGTTTTTTGCATAATTAAATGCTTCCTTGATATGTCCCCAATACTGGTGCTCAACTTTTTTGGAAAATTTTGGTTCAGTTAAAGTTAAAGATAAAATTATTGCGATTCCAAACGGTATTAAAGTTAACCAAATAACAAGCCTTAAATTTATATCTGCAAAATAGCTTCCTATTAAGCTACCAACGCCGAACATAAAGAAAGTTACAAACTGAGTATTTCCATAGACTTTTTTAAATTCTTTTGTTCTTTTAAGATTCTTTAAAGTGTCATAAATAAATGCGCTGTCTGTTCCGCTCCACATTGAAACTCCTAAAGCAAAAAATGTTTCTGCCAGTAAAAAAACCAAAAAAGTATGGCCTAGTGCAAATGTTAATGTTCCAAAAAAGACCAGTATGCTTGATGCTACTATAGCAGTTTTCCTTCCAAATTTGTCTGCAAAAGTTCCGGAAGGAACTTCAAACAAAACCATTAATAAAGCGAAATAGCCTTGAGTGAATAAAGCTTGCATCATAGACAATCCATTATCCAGCAAGAATAGAATGAATATAGGCACAAATAAGAAAGCTGATTGAAATATCCTATACAAATAAAATCTTGAAATATTATTTTCTATTCCCATTAATTAAAAAGTTGCTTAAGAGTTAATAAATGTTTTTAGAATCTATTCATATTCTATCGTTGCTGTGGTTTTTGAGCACACAAAATTGCATGCAATGTATAGCTATACTTAAACCACTTATGCAACATAAGTGGAATTTTGTTGTTTAAAGAAATCTATTTTCAAAACGATTTTTTGGGTTTGTATCCAGATGGGTTTTTACCAACAGCTTTCTTAAATGACATAGAAAATGAAGGTAGTGAGCTATGTTCAAGTTGTTCGGCTACATCTCTAACTGGCATTCCC
>CEPV01039080.1_pt1 | contig 13642 bp, 23 predicted proteins | sample 530451 | NCBI WGS metagenome assembly CEPV01 (sample SAMEA2620097, study PRJEB7988) | marine metagenome | isolation source: saline water (ENVO:00002010), including | reverse complement strand
AAAACATACAACCCCACCACCCCCGGCCGCCGCGGCCTCGTGCTCGTCGACCGGGCCGGGCTTTGGAAGGGCAAGCCGGAAAAGTCCCTGACCGAAGGACTCCGCAACAAGGGCGGGCGCAACAACAACGGCCGCATCACCGCGCGGCGCCGGGGCGGCGGCCACAAGCGCCGCTACCGGATCATCGATTTCAAACGCCTGAAGCACGATGTCGAGGCGACGGTGGAGCGCCTTGAATACGATCCCAACCGGACCGCCTTTATCGCCCTGATCAAATACGCCGACGGCGAGCTCAGCTACATCCTGGCGCCGCAGCGGCTGCGCGAAGGCGACAAGATCATTTCCGGCGATACCGTGGACATCAAACCGGGCAACGCCATGCCGATGGAGAACATTCCCGTCGGCACCATCATCCACAACGTCGAGATGAAGGTCGGCAAGGGCGGACAGATCGCCCGCTCCGCCGGCACCTATGCCCAGATCATCGGCAAGGACCAGGGCTATGCTCAGTTGCGGCTCAGCTCCGGGGAGTTGCGCATGGTGCGGGCTGAATGCATGGCCACCGTCGGCGCCGTGTCCAACCCCGACCAGCAGAACATCAAACTCGGCAAGGCCGGACGCAAGCGCTGGCTGGGCAAGCGGCCGTCGGTGCGCGGCGTCTCCATGAACCCCATCGACCACCCCCATGGCGGCGGCGAAGGACGCACCAGCGGCGGCCGCCACCCGGTGACCCCCTGGGGCAAGCCCACCAAGGGCAAACGAACCCGTTCCAACAAGAAGACGGACCGCCTGATCATGCGCCGCCGTCACGCCAAGAAATAGGAGGACGCCCAAGGTGCCCCGTTCGATTTGGAAAGGACCTTTCGTTGACGGCTATCTGCTGAAAAAAGCGGAAGAAGTCCGTGCGTCCGGGCGCAACGACATCATCAAGACCTGGTCCCGGCGCTCGACGGTCCTGCCGCAGTTCGTCGGCCTGACGTTCGGCGTCTACAACGGCCACAAGTTCATCCCCGTTCTGGTGACCGAGGACATGATCGGTCACAAGCTGGGCGAATTTTCCCCGACCCGCGTTTATTACGGCCATTCCGCCGACAAGAGGGCGAAAAGGGAGTCGGATTAGACCATGGGCAAGAAATCATTCGGACGCGGCCTCGCCGACAACGAAGCCATGGCCTACGCCAAGAATCTTCGGACCAGCCCGCAGAAGCTGAATCTGGTAGCCGAAACCATCCGCGGGAAGAATTGCGAGGCGGCGCTGTCGGAACTCGAATTCTCCCGCCGCCGTATCTCCGGCGAGGTCAAGAAACTGTTGGAAAGCGCCATCGCCAATGCCGAAAACAACCATCAACTGGATGTCGACCGGCTTTACGTGGCCGAGGCGACGGTCGGAAAGACCATGGTCATTAAGCGCTGGCGCGCCCGCGCCCGGGGCCGTGTCGGACGCATCCAGAAGCCTTTCAGCAATCTGCGGCTAATAGTTCGCGAACGCGAGGAGACAGCTTAATGGGTCAAAAGGTCAACCCCATCGGCCTGCGTCTGGGCATCAACCGCACCTGGGATTCACGCTGGTACGCCGACGGAAACTATGCCGATCTTCTGCACGAGGATCTGGAGATCCGGGAGTTTCTTTTCAAACGCCTGGTCCAGGCCGGCGTGTCCAAGATCATTATCGAAAGGCCGGCGAAAAAGGCCCGCGTCACCATCCATACGGCACGGCCGGGCGTGGTTATCGGCAAGAAGGGCGTCGACATCGAGAAGCTTCGCCGCGAGATTTCGAATATGACCGGGTCGGAGGCGCACCTGAACATCGTCGAAATCCGCAAGCCCGAGATCGAGGCCCAACTGGTGGCCGAAAACGTCGCCCAACAGATGGAGCGCCGGGTTTCCATCCGCCGGGCCATGAAGCGCGCCGTGCAGTCTGCCATGCGGCTCGGCGCCGAAGGCATCCGTATCAATTGCGCCGGGCGCCTCGGCGGCGCGGAAATCGCCCGTACCCAATGGTATCGCGAGGGCCGGGTGCCGCTCCATACGCTCCGGGCCAACATCGATTACGGCGAATGCGTCGCCAACACCACTTACGGGACCTGCGGCGTCAAGGTCTGGATCTACAAGGGCGAAATCATGGCCCATGATCCCATGGCGCTGGACAAACAGGCCCAGGAACAGCAGCCCCAGCGCTAGGCCCTGTTGACCATTAGCTTGCGGGTCCTGGTATAGGCGAAATTAGGCCGATTTTAGGAGTGAGGACGAAGGACATGTTGGGCATATTCGAGGACGAACGACGCGAAAACGGGCGAATTTCGCCATATCCCCCTGGGACGGGGCGCATTTGGGCCAGGATCGCCCGGGGGGACATGGGGGGTGCCCCCCCGGATCGTTTGAGCGGGGGACGCCCCCGCGGCCCCCGGGGCGAAGGCTTGTGGTGGTCGGCACCACGGCGCCTCCGCCTCCTAGCCTTGGGCCAAAGCCGCTCCCGCCAGGCCCGTAACCTAATGGTCAACAGGGCCTAAGGCGCCGGATGGCTAACAGGATCAGGGAATAGAAAAATGCTTAGCCCCAAAAGCATGAAATTCCGGAAGGCCCACAAGGGCCGTATCCACGGCAAGGCGAAAAGCGGCAGCAAGCTGAATTTCGGTTCTTACGGCCTCAAGGCGGTGACGCCGGAACGTGTTACCGCGCGCCAGATCGAAGCCGCCCGCCGCGCCATGACCCGCCACATGAAACGGGCCGGGCGTGTCTGGATCCGGATATTCCCCGACATTCCGGTGTCGCGGAAACCCGCCGAAGTGCGCCAGGGCAAAGGCAAGGGGACGCCGGAATACTGGGTTTGCCGGGTTAAGCCGGGCCGGGTTTTATTCGAGGTCGACGGGGTAACGGCGGACGTCGCCCGCCAGGCTTTCGCCCTGGCCGCCGCCAAGCTGCCCCTCAAAACCCGGTTCGTAACCCGATTGGGTGAAGAAGGATAAGATCATGAAAGCCGAGGACGTGCGCGCCAAAAGCGACGACGAACTGAAAGAACAGTTGCTGGACCTCCGCAAGGAATCCTTCAACCTGCGTTTTCAGACCGCCAGCGGGCAACTCGAAAACACCGCTCGGGTGCGCGAGGTTCGCCGCGACATCGGCCGCATCAAGACGATTTTGAATGAACGCCGTCGCGCCGAGGCCCCGGCGGCCTAAGGAGAACGAAGAACATGCCAAGACGCGTCATGCAAGGGGTCGTGGTGAGCGACAAGATGGACAAGACCGTGACTGTAAAGGTCGAACGGCGGGTCATGCATCCGCTTTACAAGAAGTTCATCCGGCGTTCCAAGAAATATTCCGCCCATGACGAAAACAACGCTTGCAAAGTCGGCGACGTGATTTCCATTCGCGAATGCAAGCCGATCTCGAAAAACAAGCGTTGGGAAGTCCTGGCCGGGGACGCCTGAGAACGCCCTCCGGGAAACGAATAAGGACAAGGACCATGATTCAGGTCGAAACAAAACTCAATGTTGCTGATAATTCCGGGGCCCGGAAGATTCAGTGCATCAAGGTGCTGGGCGGTTCCAAGCGCAAGTATGCCTCCGTCGGTGATGTCATCGTCGTCACCATCAAGGAGGCGATACCGCGTGGCCGTGTCAAGAAGGGTGAGATCGTGAAAGCCGTCGTCGTCAGAACCGCTAAGGACATCCGCCGCTCGGACGGTTCCGCGATCCGGTTCGATTCCAATGCCGCGGTGTTGATCAGCCCCCAGGGGGAACCCATCGGCACCCGCATCTTCGGTCCCGTGACCCGGGAATTGCGGGCCAAGAACTATATGAAGATCATTTCCCTGGCGCCCGAGGTGTTGTGATGGCGGCAAAACTTAAAATCAAGAAAGGCGACCGGGTCATTGTGACGACCGGCAAGGACAAAGGGAAAATCGGCGAGGTCATGAAGGTTTTGACCAAGAAGGGCCGCGCCTTCGTCCAGGGCGCCAACATGATCAAGCGCCATCAACGGCCGACCCAGGCCTCGGGCGGCGGCATCGTCGAAAAAGAGGCGGCCATTCATATTTCCAATTTGGCGCATATCGACCCCGAGGACGATAAGCCGACACGGATCGGGTACAAGACCCTCGAAGGGGGCCGAAAGGTGCGCTTCGCCAAACGGTCCGGCGAAGTGATTGATAAATAAAGCGGACTGAACGAGCATGACACGCTTACATGATCATTACAAAAACACGGTCAAGCCGGCCCTGATCAAGGAATTCGGCTACACGAACCCCATGCAGGCGCCGCGGCTGGACAAGATCGTCCTCAACATGGGCGTCGGCGAAGGCGTTACCGACCGCAAGAAAGTCGAGGCCGCGGCCAAGGAGTTGGCCCTGATTGCCGGGCAAAAGGCCGTCATCACCAAGGCTAAGAAGTCGATTGCCACCTACAAGCTTCGCGATGGCATGACCATTGGCTGCAAGGTGACGCTGCGCCGTGATCGCATGTACGAATTTCTCGACCGTCTCATCACCATCGCCTTGCCGAGAGTCCGGGATTTTCGGGGTATTTCGCCCAGGAGTTTCGACGGCAACGGCAACTTCTCCCTCGGGCTTAAGGAACAGATCGTGTTCCCGGAAATCGACTACGACAAGGTCGATCAAATCCGCGGCATGGATGTAGTGATCTGCACCACCGCCAAGACCGACGAAGAGGCGAGGGTGCTGCTTAAAGGGTTGGATATGCCGTTCAGTGGCCGGGACCCGGAAAAGGAAAAAGAAGAAGAAGCCGCCCGGCGGGCCGCCCTTGAGGCGGAAAAACAGGCGGCCAGGGATGCCATGAAGGAAGTCGAGGACGCCGAGCATGCGGAGCGCGCCGCCGAACGGGCCGCTTCCGGCGAGGACGCCGGTGAAGGCGAGGCGGAATCGGCGGAAGGGAAGCCCGGCGACAAGGGAGACGACAAGGCCCCCGAAGCCCCCGAGGCCGAAGAATCGAAGGGAGAAGACCCCAATGGCTAAGAAAAGCGCGATAGAAAGAGAGAAGAAACGAGTCCGTTTGACCCAAAAATTTGCCGCCAATCGAACGGCCCTGAAGGCTCAGGCGAAGGACCAAACTCTGTCGCCGGAAGAACGGTTCAATGCCCGAATAAAGCTGGCCAAACTGCCGCGGAATTCGTCTCCGGTGCGCCAACGCCTGCGCTGCAGGATTTCGGGCCGGGCGCGTGGAAATTACCGAAAGTTCAAGCTCAGCCGCATTGCTTTGCGCGAATTGGCGTCATCCGGGCAGATTCCCGGAATGGTCAAATCCAGTTGGTAAGGAGAGACACCCGATGACGATGACCGACCCCTTGGGCGATATGCTGACCCGCATCCGTAACGGACAGCGGGCCCGGAAATCCTCCGTCACGTCGCCGGCTTCCAGGCTGCGCGCCAATGTGCTCGAAGTTCTAAAGCGCGAAGGCTTCATTCGCGATTTTTCCAAGCTCGAGGTCCGGCCCGGCATCTCCGAGATCAAGATCGAGCTCAAGTATCACGAAGGGGATCCCGTGATCCGCGAAATCAGCCGCGTGTCAACCCCTGGTCGGCGCGTTTATTCGGGGATCAAAGACCTGCCAAGGGTCTATGACGGCCTGGGAATCTCCATTTTATCGACCCCGCAAGGGGTGCTTTCGGATTCCGAAGCCCGCGACAAAAATGTTGGCGGCGAAGTTCTTTGCCAGGTCTTTTAGGGCCCTATTAGGAAGCAACCGAAAAATACCATGTCCAGAATTGGCAAAAACCCCGTGGATATCCCCGAAGGCGTTAACGTCGACCTCGCCGGACAGGTCGTCACGGCCAAGGGAAAGTTGGGGGAACTCAGCGTGACTCTTTCCCACGAAGTGGAAGTGAGCCGTGAAGGCGGCCAAATCTGGGTCAAGCCCCGAACAGACGACCTGTCGGCGCGGAAGGTGTGGGGAACTTCCCGGACTATGGTTAATAACCTTGTTGCCGGCGTTTCCGAAGGATTCTCACGGAATCTGGAAATTCAGGGCGTCGGGTACCGGGCCCAGGTCCAGGGCAAGGAACTGGTCATGCAACTCGGGCTGAGCCATGAAATTCGGTTCCCGGTTCCGGAAGGCATCACCATCCAGTGTTCGGACCAGACCCATATTTCCGTCAGCGGCGCCGACAAACAGAAGGTCGGCCAAACGGCTTCCGAAATCAGGGGTTTCCGTCCGCCGGAACCCTACAAGGGCAAGGGAATCAGATACCAAGGCGAGTTTGTCTTCCGCAAGGAAGGCAAGAAAAAGTAATGGCCAGGACAAAACATTTATTCAACCGGCGCAAGGGGCGGACACGCCAGCAGCTTCAGCGCAAATCCGGGCAACGCCCGCGGCTGTCCGTTTTCCGGTCCGGAAAACATATCTACGCTCAGGTCATCGACGATCGCCAACAGGTCACCCTGGCGGCGGCCTCGACGCTGGATAAGGGCCTGCGCGGAAAACTTAAGACCGGGGCCGACAAGGACGCCGCCGGTCAGGTCGGCAAGGCGATTGCCGAACGGGCGATGGCAAAGGGAATCAAGGAAGTCATCTTCGACCGTGGCGGATACAGGTATCACGGCCGGGTCAAGGCCCTGGCCGATGCCGCCCGCGAGAGTGGACTGAGTTTTTAAGGGAGCACCTTAATGGCGGAAAAAAGAACTCCTTCATCACATCCCCGCGGCGGGCGGGGATCACCCCGTGGACGCGACCGCGGCCATGACCGGGATGAGGGAGACGATCTTCTAGACAAGCTGGTACACATCAACCGTGTCGCCAAGGTGGTCAAGGGTGGGCGCCGGTTTTCCTTCGGTGCCCTGGTGGTGGTCGGCGACGGACGGGGCCGGGTCGGTTACGGCACCGGCAAGGCCCGTGAGGTCCCGGAAGCCATCCGCAAGGCCACCGATCAGGCGAAACGGAGCATGGTCCAAATACCGCTCCGCGAAGGCCGCACCCTTCATCATGACGTCAATGGCCGTTACGGCGCCGGAAAAGTTATCCTCAGGGCGGCGCCGCCGGGGACCGGCATCATTGCCGGCGGACCCATGCGCGCGGTGTTCGAGACCATGGGAGTCCAGGACGTCGTCGCCAAATCCCTCGGCAGCGCCAACCCCCACAACATGGTCAAGGCCACTTTTCAGGCCCTTCAGTCCTGCGCCTCGCCCCGAAGCGTCGCTTCCCGGCGCGGAAAGAAGGTTTCGGAGATCGTTTCACGACGTGGTGGGCCGGCGGAAGCCGCCGCCAAGGAATAAAACAATGGCCAAAGGCAAAAAGAAATCGACCCTCAAGGTCACGCAAACCCGCAGCCCCATTGGGCGTCCGAAGGACCAGCGCGCGACGCTGATCGGGTTGGGCCTGAACAAGATCAACCGGACCCGCGAGCTCGAGGACACGCCGGCCGTCCGCGGCATGATTGAAAAAGTCAGCCACCTGGTCCGCATTGATGAAGGCGGCTGAAAAGGAAGTCAAAGAGATGAGATTGAACGAACTGGTTGATTGCCAAGGCGCGCGCAAACTCCGGAGGCGGGTCGGGCGCGGCATGGGCTCCGGCAAGGGCAAGACGTCCGGGCGTGGCCATAAGGGCCAGAAATCCCGGAGTGGCGTTTCCCTGCTCGGCTTCGAAGGCGGTCAGATGCCGCTTTACCGGCGGCTGCCGAAGCGCGGGTTCAATAATCCGTTTACCAAGGATTATGCCGAACTGACGCTCGCCGACCTGGAAGCCGCCGTCGCCAAAGGCAAGATCGACGCCAAGAAACCGGTGACCGAGGAAGTGCTTCGCGCCAGCGGCATGGTGAAAAAGAGCCGCCACGGCGTGCGCCTGCTTGCGAAGGGGGAATTGAGGACCAAATTAACCATTGAAGTGACCGGGGCCTCGAAGGCGGCGATCGCGGCGGTCGAAAAAGCTGGCGGCGGCATTACCGTGACGCCCCCGAAACCGAAGCCCGAAGGCAAGGGCAAGGCGCGGCACAGGAAGTTCAAGGAAGGTGCCGAAGCGCCGAAGAAGAAAGCCGAGTCCGGGGCCGACGGGGACTCCAAGGAAGACAAGGCCGACAAGAGGGCCAAGAAGAAAGAGGCCGGGCAGGCGGAACAACAAAAAGATCCGGCCGATGATCAAGCGCCGGATCAGGCAGAAGGGGAACAACCCTCTGAAACTAAAGAGGGAACCAAAGACGGCGAGGACGGCGACTCGGGCTCGAACGAAAGTTAGATAAAAAAGCGCATCGATGGCATCAGTAGCCGAACAATTAGCTTCCAATATGAACTTCGGGGCCTTCGCCAAGGCCACCGAATTGAAGAAGCGTATTTGGTTCACTCTGGGCGCGCTGATCGTCTATCGCCTCGGCACCTATATCCCGCTCCCCGGTATCGACCCGGTGGTCCTTCAAGACATCTTCCGCCAAAACCAGGGCGGCGTGCTGGGCATGTTCGATATGTTCGCCGGCGGGGCCTTGAGGCGGATGACGATCTTCGCCCTTAACATCATGCCCTATATTTCGTCCTCCATTATCATGCAGTTGATGACGGCGGTATCGCCGCAGCTCGAGGCGTTGAAGAAGGAAGGCGAAACCGGGCGCAAGAAGATCAACCAATATACCCGCTACGGCACCGTGCTCATTGCGGCGTTTCAGGCCTACGGCATATCCGCCGGCCTCGAGGGCATGAGCTCTTCCGCCGGCCCGGCGGTGACGGATCCGGGAATGTTTTTCCGTTTTCAGGTGGTGGTGACCCTTGTCGGCGGAACCATTTTCCTGATGTGGCTGGGCGAACAGATCACGGCGCGCGGCGTCGGCAACGGCATCTCGCTGATCATCTTCTCAGGCATCGTCGCCAACCTGCCGAGCGCCCTTGCCGGGACGCTGGAGTTGGGACGGACGGGGGCGCTGACGACCGCTTTCATCATCTTTTTGCTGTTGATGTCGGTCGGCGTCATTTATTTCATCGTCTTTGTCGAACGCGCCCAGCGCCGGATCATCGTCCAGTATCCGAAACGCCAACGCGGCAACAAGATGACCGGCGGCGAAAGCTCGCATCTGCCGTTGAAAATCAATACCGCCGGAGTGATTCCGCCGATTTTCGCCAGCTCCCTGCTGCTGCTGCCGATTACGGTGATCGGATTTTCGGCCGGATCGGGCCCGGAATGGCTGACCAACATAGCCGCCTATCTGGGACGCGGGCAGCCGTTGTACCTATTTATTTATATTTCCATGGTCGTGTTTTTCGCTTTCTTTTATACGGCCGTGGTTTTCAATCCGACGGAAACGGCGGATAACCTGAAACGCTACGGCGGCTTCATTCCCGGCATCCGGCCGGGCAACAACACGGCCGAGTACCTGGATTGGGTGTTGACCCGCCTGACCGTTACCGGCGCCACTTATCTGGCGGTCATCTGCCTGCTGCCGGAAATCCTGATCTCGCGCTATTCGGTGCCGTTCTATTTCGGCGGCACCAGCCTGCTGATCGTCGTTACCGTGACCATGGATACGGTGGCCCAAGTGCAGTCCCATCTTCTGGCGCACCAGTACGAGGGTTTGATCAAGAAATCGAAACTGAAAGGCAGGCGGTAATGAAGCTCATCCTTTTTGGACCCCCGGGCGCCGGCAAGGGAACCCAGGCCAGGCGTTTGCAGGAAACCCACGGCATCGTCCAGCTATCGACCGGGGATATGCTGCGCGCCGAAGTTGATTCAGGCAGCGAACTCGGCCTTCAGGCCAAGGAAATCATGGAAGCCGGCCAATTGGTGCCCGATGATCTGATCATCGCCATGATTTCCGACCGCATCGACCAGGAAGACTGTAAAGACGGGTTCATTTTGGACGGTTTTCCACGCACCAAGCCCCAGGCGGAGGCCCTCGGCGCGATGCTGGCTGAAAAGGGATTGGATATCGACCATGTCATTGAAATCAAGGTCGACGACGATGCCATGGTCAAACGGATTACCGGCCGGTTTTCATGTGACGGGTGCGGCGCCGGATACCATGATGAGTTTCAAAAACCCAAAAAAGACGGTGTTTGCGACCAATGCGGGGGCACCGAATTTACCCGCCGCGCCGACGATAACGCGGAAACGGTTAGCGCCCGGCTTCAGGCCTATCATGAGCAAACCTCCCCTATCTTTTCCTATTACAAGGAAAAAGGGCTAATGGAGGAGGTTGACGGCATGGCCGAAATCGATGCGGTGACGGAGCAAATGAATGCCCTTTTGGGATAATGAAAAAGGGCGGAAAAGTGCGGCTGAGCGTGTTGACTTGGGGCTATCAAGCCCTATAATCGCGCCTCTTCCGGCACCCAATGGACGAAAAAAGTTATTTATTTCCAAAGTTTAAGGAGAATGGGCTTTGGCGCGTATCGCTGGTGTTAATATTCCGACCGCGAAGAGAGTGGTAATCGCCCTCACATATATTCACGGCATCGGCCGGTTCTCGGCCGAGAAGATTTGCCAGGAGATCGGTATTCCCGCGGAACGTCGGGTCAACGACCTCACCGACGACGAATTAGTGCGAATCCGCGAAACCATCGATCAGGAATTTCAGGTCGAAGGCGACCTGCGGCGCGAAGTGGCCATGAACGTGAAGCGGTTGATGGACCTGGGCTGTTACCGGGGTCGCCGCCACCGCCGCGGCCTGCCCGTGCGCGGCCAGCGCACCCATACCAATGCCCGTACCCGTAAGGGCCCGGCGAAGGCCATCGCGGGCAAGAAAAGAGTCCTCAAGGGATAACTGAGCAACCGGCATGGCAAAAGAAACCACTCATCGGACGCGGCGCCGCGAACGCAAGAACATCGCTTCGGGCGTCGCCCATGTGAACGCCACGTTCAACAACACCATGATTACGATTGCCGATGCCCAGGGCAACACCATCGCCTGGTCGTCGGCGGGGTCACAGGGGTTCAAGGGTTCACGGAAATCCACACCCTATGCGGCCCAGGTTGCGGGCGAGGATGCCGGGCGTAAAGCCATGGAGCACGGCATGAAAACCCTTGAGGTGGAAGTCAAAGGTCCCGGGTCGGGCCGTGAATCCGCCTTGCGCGCCTTGCAGGCCGTCGGCTTTACCATCACCGCCATCCGTGACGTGACGCCGATCCCCCATAACGGCTGCCGACCCCGGAAGCGCCGCCGCGTATAAGGCGGCGAAAGAAAGCCGCGCCCGTCGCGGCGGGGATGCAACGAAGCATCCCAATCATCGCCGGCCCCGGGAGGGCAGGCGGTATGGAAATGGAAAAGGCTCCCATGAGCCAGAGGTCACCAAATTGATTCAAAAAAACTGGCAAGAACTGATTAAACCGACAAAACTCGACGTGCAACCGGGCGCCGATGCGGCGCGCACGGCCACCATCGTCGCCGAACCGCTGGAACGAGGCTTTGGCCTGACTCTTGGCAATGCCTTAAGAAGGGTCTTGTTGTCGTCCCTGCAAGGCGCGGCGGTGACGTCGGTGCAGATTGACAGCGTCCTGCACGAGTTTTCAGCCATCCCGGGCGTCCGCGAAGACGTCACGGACATTGTCCTCAACATCAAGTCCCTCAACATCCGGATGTCCGCCGAGGGACCGAAGCGGATGACGCTGAAGGCTTCGGGCCCCGGCGAAGTCAAGGCCGCCGCCATCGAAGCCGGTCCCGACATCGAAATCATGAATCCGGACTTGGTGCTTTGTCATCTGGACAAGGGTGCAAAGCTGAACATGGAACTGACCGTTGAAAACGGTAAAGGCTATGTAGCGGCGGCCCAGAACCGGCCCGAGGACAGCCCCATCGGCTTGATCCCGGTGGATGCGGTGTTTTCCCCGGTGCGCAAGGTCACCTACAAGGTCGACAATACCCGCGTCGGCCAGGTCACCGACCACGACAAGCTGAGCCTTGAAGTCACCACCAGCGGCGTCATTTCCCCCGACGACGCGGTGGCGTTGGCGGCCCGCATCCTTCAGGACCAGTTGAGCCTGTTCATCAACTTCGAGGAGCCGCAAAAAGCCCTCTCCGAAGAGCAGCGCGAAGAACTGCCGTTCAACAAGAACCTTTTGCGCAAGGTCGATGAATTGGAGCTTTCGGTTCGTTCGGCCAATTGCCTGAAGAACGACAACATCATCTACATCGGCGATTTGGTCCAGAAAACCGAAACCGATATGCTGAGAACTCCCAATTTCGGCCGCAAGTCGTTAAATGAAATCAAGGAGGTCCTGGGGCAAATGGGCCTGCATCTGGGTATGGAAATCCCCGATTGGCCGCCCGATAATATCGAGGAATTGGCGAAAAAGCTGGAAGACCCTTTCTAGCAGGCTGCTGAAAAAATGGATTTTCTACAACAATCCTTCGAGACGCCGTCCGCTGGCCGGCTCCTCAGGATGAGGAATTACAATACCTTATGCCTCACCCTGAAGAGGACCGGAGGTCCGTCTCGAAGGGCAATTGCTCCAGATCGTGCGTTTTTCAGCAGCCTGCTAGAGTCTTTCCGGCCTGAAAAGAAAGAACCAACATACGTGCGTGTAAAATGGCACGCGTACGGAAGCAAAAAGGAGCCTGAACCATGCGTCACCGCCACGGCGCCCGCAAGCTGAACCGCACCAGCTCACACCGCAAGGCCATGTTTTCCAACATGGCGGTGTCTTTGCTGACCCACGAACAGATAAAGACGACCTTGCCGAAGGCCAAGGATCTCAGGCGCGTTGCCGACAGAATGATCACGCTGGGCAAGCGCGGCACCCTTCATGCCCGCCGCCGGGCGCACTCATACCTGCGCGACGACAGCGCCGTGTCCAAGCTTTTCGGGGTCCTGGCCGAGCGCTACAAGGAACGAAGCGGCGGTTATACCCGGGTGATGAAGGCCGGGTTCCGGTATGGCGATAACGCGCCGATGGCGGTCATCGAACTGGTCGATCGGGACCCCGACGCCAAGGGCGCCGAAGACAAGGCCCGCCACGCCCTTGAGGCGGAAGCCGAAGGGCCGGGAGAGGCAGCTTGATCGACCGTCGCCGGGATCGCCGAATACCTACAGGAAAGGCAGTCCGGGTGGTTGCCTTTTTCCTTTTTAGAACCCTAACCGCCCTGGCATTGGTGTTGGCCGCTTTTGACGGCCAGGCCGCCGAACGCCAGGTGCCCGGCACGAAAGCCGAGGTGCGGCTGTCTTTCGCGCCCCTGGTCAAGAAAGCCGCCCCCGCCGTGGTCAACATCTATGCCCGCAAGGTGGTGCAGGGGCGCAGAAGCCTGCCGCTGTTCGACGACCCCTTTTTCCGCCGCTTTTTCGGCCAGGATTTCGGATTCGGGCAGCCCCGCAAGCAGCAACAGAACTCCCTCGGTTCGGGCGTCATCGTCCGCTCCGACGGACTGATCGTCACCAACAAGCACGTCATCGAGGGCGCCGATCAGATCAACGTGGTGCTGGCCGACCGGCGCCAATTCGCCGCCATCTCGGTCCTCACAGATGATCGTACGGACCTGGCGATCCTCAAGGTCGAGGCCGGCGAGGATTCGCTGCCGGTGATGGGGCTCCGCGATTCGGACGATCTCGAAGTCGGGGATCTGGTTCTCGCCATCGGCAATCCTTTCGGCGTCGGCCAGACGGTGACCAGCGGCATCGTTTCGGCGTTGGCCCGCACGCGGGTCACCTCGTCGGACCTTAATTTCTTCATTCAGACCGATGCCGCCATCAATCCGGGTAACTCCGGCGGCGCCCTGGTGACCAT
>CEPV01094556.1_pt1 | contig 13682 bp, 11 predicted proteins | sample 530451 | NCBI WGS metagenome assembly CEPV01 (sample SAMEA2620097, study PRJEB7988) | marine metagenome | isolation source: saline water (ENVO:00002010), including | reverse complement strand
AGCCGTAGCCATAGCGTCGCTGTACTAGAAACGCCATCCTGCGCGCTATGCGAAGGCTGGGGGGAAGGTTGCATCAAGAAGGTGTATTAAGAGTGTGCATTATTTTGTGGTAATCTACACTCAACCTATCCCCTACAATTTACTTTCTTTCATTATGAACATCCTCCACCTAGAAAAAGGTTTTGTTTATTCCGATCGTCAACTGCTTCAAATCGCCAGGAAAGTGGGGAAAATGGCTACTTACTGCAAACGTATTAAGGACGAGAGTTCGTCTATCCGAATTGATGCTGATGCGAGGAGTACAAAAAAAGGTAGAGATAAAATGAAAGTGTCTATGACGGTGGAGCTACCGGGGAAAGTTTTAAGAGCTGAATCCAGAAGGCCGGATCCCGTAGAAGCTGTGGACAGATGCATAGAGAAATTGGAGCCTCAGATTAAGAAATATAAGGAGCTGAGAACGGGAAGAAGGTCGAAGAAATGAGTTATCCAACCACTTTTCCTATACAATGTTCCTGATGAGAAAACTCCTGACTACAGTCTTCGCAATCGCAATACTCATTACTACCACTACTTCAGCCCAACAGCCTGAGCGGTTCTCTGACGAACCACTGACTCCAATAATTACAGGACCCGAAGAGATTATGGTTGGCAGAACTCTTGTGCTTGATGCCTCCTCGAGCAAGGGGCTTGGTGAAGATACTGAATATCGCTGGTATATAGAGGGTATCCCCCAACCAATAAGCAGAACTGTTGAAGTGGTTTACACACCGGAAAAAACCGGAACCATACCTATCCGTTTGGTGGTTACAACTGTAATCGATGAGGAGGAACTGGAGTCAGAAACGCAAAGAGTCGTATCTGTATTCGAACGCAAAATTGCATTGGTGGCTGATTCAACTATTGCTCAGGACAAACTGATACTTCATCAGGAAACCGCAGCAAATGAGGGAGTGTATTTAAGGGTAGTGCAACCAATTGGTCCCACATTGCCAGTGAGTACCGAAGAAGCGATATTTAACGCATTGTCCGAAAGGACTAATGCACTTGTGGGAGCCGAATCCATTGTTCTTTGGACCGATGGTATTACAGGATTGCAGGCACTAATGAGGATGGCAGAATCTGATCCGAGCAGAACAGCTGGAATTGATAATCAGACTATAATAATGATTACGGACAGAAGCTTAAAAACGTTATCTCGAACTGTTCGCGGGCCTTTTTCTGTCCTAAAACCTGATCAAATATTAATCACACGAAAAGAAGCAATTAATCCTCTCATCGCTGCAGGGAATATTGAATCTTTTTTGGAGGACATCGAGCAAAGAGATATCGACTTTCTTGTTGTTGATGAATCAACCACTCAGATTCGTCCATGGAACTTGATGTCTTCCTTGGTTAATTACATGCTTACACACGGCGTATCTAGCCAGATTGTAATCCTCCTTCTGCTTCTTCCTGTCATTGCGATGATTATCGCATTCTTGAAGCAAGTTATTGGGATTACAACGTTCGGACTTTATACACCATCCGTTGTAGCACTCAGCTTCCTGGCTTTGGGATGGCAAATAGGACTGTTTTTTATATTATTCATTCTTATCACCGGATATTTAACAAGAGAACTTCTTAAAAGATGGCGCCTCTTATATATACCGCGCGTTGCAATCGTGCTGACTGTTGTTAGTATCACCTTGCTGATACTGCTCGGAATCGGAGCTTCGCTGGACATCACATTCGGAAGAGATACTATTTTTATTCTCCTTATTATGTCTACGCTTGCTGAAAGTTTTCTTACGTTGAAAGCAGAAGAGGGATTCATAGGTGCAACAATCGGAATAGGTGAAACTATTTTGGCTGCATTGATCTGCGTTTTAATTGTTTCACGTCCGTTTTTACAATCTTTCCTTCTTGCGTATCCTGAAGTAATTCTGCTGACGATTGTAGTTGATGCGGCACTTGGAAAATGGACGGGGCTGAGGCTTGTTGAGTACTTCAGATTTAAAGAAGTTCTTAGCCATCTCCAAGAAGAATGAAACTTAAAACACTCTTTAGAAGCGGCATCCTTGGTATCAACGCACGCAATCTACTATATATCAAACCCTTCAATCCAAAGAAGGCTATGGCTTTCGCTGACGATAAATTGAAGACCAAGGCTTTTTTGATGGCGCGTGGAATTCCAGCCGCGAAGATTTATGCGAGGATTGAAAGCAGACAACAACTTAGGCAGTTCGACTTCAAGCAACTGCCAGATGAATGTGTACTTAAACCAAACTTTGGGTCCGGCGGAGAAGGAATAATAATTTTGAAAGGAAGAAACAAGCAGGGAAGATTCCTGAAAAACGGCAAAGTCCCTGTTCCCAACAAAGAACTCGAACAACATATAGAAGATATTATTGACGGAAGGTTTTCCTTGGGAGGACGCCTCGATACTGCATTTTTTGAACAGATTCTTACGCCCCACGAAAGCTTATCCCGATTTCGTCCGGCAGGGCTTCCTGATATCCGCGTAATTGTTTTCAACTTGGTACCGGTTATGGCAATGCTTAGAATCCCGACCAAAGAAAGCGATGGCAAAGCCAACATCCATCTTGGAGGCATCGGAATTGGGATAGATATTTCCAAAGGTGTAACCACTCACGGTGCACAGTATCACGGTATTATCAAAGAATTGCCCCATGGAGGATCGGTATCCGGCGCCGAGATACCCTATTGGGACGAGATTTTGAATATCAGTTCACAAATTCAATATCTAACTAACATTGGATACTTGGCAGTAGACATCACAATTGATCAGAACTTGGGACCCGCAGTTCTGGAAGTTAACGCGCGCGGAGGATTGATGGTCCAATTGGCAAACCTTGCACCTCTCAAAGAGAGATTGGAGAGAGTAAAGGGGCTTAAGGTAGGCTCTCCGGAGAAAGGAGTAAGAATGAGTAAAGATTTATTTGGAGAAAAGAAAGCTGAAGAAAAAATTGAGGAAGATTCCAAACCGGTACTTGGCACTCACGAAACAATAGAAGTAACCGGATCTGGTGAAACTATTTCTGTGCCCTGTCTGATATCCCCGGGAAAAGAGCGAACGATTTTTGCACCCGAATTGCTGGATAAATTGGTAGAAAAAGGAGCAGCGAAAGTAAAAGATAAAACCGAAGATACTTACAAAGTTAAATTCACACTTGGCGGTGAAAAAATCCAGACATTGGTTATTAAAAAGGATGTTCCATCGGATGATGTGCAAGCAATCATTGGAAAGCGAGATCTTGGACCATTCCTGATAGATCCTTCTAAAGATACCGGTGAAAAACCTAAAGAATCTGCCGTTAAAACGGATCTGAGAGCTATGGATAACACCCTCGCTCAACTGGATCGGGATCTTTTGGTTATTAAATATCTTAAACCGATAAATTTGTCCGAAGAAAGGCAAAGATTGATCGAAGACGTTCGTTACAATCCTACTTTCATTTATCCGGAAGTTGCCTTGGATCTTAACGAAATTGAAAATAAATTATCGTCTCCATTGCAATACAGTTCCCCGCTCGGTGAACTTCTAGAGAAGAAGCGAAGAGAGCTCTTGCAAAGAATCAAGCTTCTGCAAGCGCGAGGAGATGCCAGTGCTTTCACGGAAGAATCCAAAAAGCTTTACGGAGAACCTACTACAAAGCTTATCCGCTCTGCAAAAAAGATAATTGATAGGCGCCGAGCCTGCGATCTGCCGGATCCAATGGAAAAAAGGCTTAAGCCTGAAGAAGTTAAAAGGATTTTTGAGAGTGTGCTGGATAAATACACTCTGGAAGACTGGAAAGTATCTATACGTCCAAAGTTGGTGGCTGACTGTACGGTTGGTGGCAAACATATTTATATTCGCGAAGGAGCACTCTTCGAAAAGACCCATGTTGCTTCGCTAATCGCACACGAAATTGAAACGCATGTACTTACATCAGAAAATGGGGAACACCAACCATATGCACTGCTCAGACGAGGTTGCGCAGGTTATATAGACACGCAAGAAGGACTTGCAATTCATAATCAAAATGGAGTTTTGCCGCCACACCATGAGAAAAAATTCAATGCACCACGAAATGTATTGGGTCTTGAATTCGGGCTAGAGCATTCATTCGCAGAAACCAGAGCTTATCTGACGGAAGAGCTGGGCTTCACTCGGGAAAAAGCTCTGACGCAGGCAATTGCAATCAAGCGTGGCCTAAGTGATACATCGGAGAACGGAGGTTTTACAAAAAGTGCTGTGTACTTGCGCGGATTTCTTGCCATAGAAAAATTTATTGCACATGGTGGAGACCTGCGGCGCCTTTATGTGGGTAAAATCGCACTGAAAGATCTTGAGCTTGTGGAAGAACTACCTGAGTTAAAGGAGCCACTAATTATTCCGGAATTTTTGAGAGAGTGACCTTGCCTTACAATTATCTAAATAATATTTGCACTAATTTACCTCACCCCCCTACCCCTCTCCTTAAAGGAGAGGGGAGCTACTTTTTTGACATAAATCAGATTATCTTTTCAACAAAGTAGCTCCCTTCTCCCAGGGGAGAAGGGCCGGGGATGAGGGTAAATAGTGCTTTTACTCCCAAGAAACCCGTCCAAGACTAGGCACTCCCATCATCCAAGTCTGCCCTTGTGCAAACACCATTGGTTCTCCATCCAAGTCCTCAAATATAAACCAAGTATCATCTTCTTTCCTTTTCCATTTTCCATTATAAATTCGACCTGATCTGAAGAATAATGCTGCACCCTCTCCAAAAGAATCTATATCAAGTCTGCCATATTTCCCCTCTCCTTTAATCGGCATTTCCAGAATAATGATATTTCTTGGCTTTGTCGGACTGATAGTGCCTCCATTAACCCTCTTATAATCGCCTGATGATCTTTTGAATTCGAATGTGACGTTATGATCCTGATTAAAGAAATTAATTCTGACAGAACTAGCACCTGAAGCACTTCTGGCGCCTCCGGTTTTATAGGGCGGCCAGGCAAAAGAGCTTGAGTCTGATGGAATCATTCCACCTACAGTCTCTTTTCCTGTAAACAAATCATGTGGAGCCGGAATACCCGGCAATCTGAAGTACTCCGGATCTTTCTTGGCCCTGTCATCCAGGTACAAACCATTTATTGATGTTAAATTTGGATCACCTTCAACACGCAAAATCGCATCCGGGCTTCCTCCTGCATGCAGAAATACGCTCGAAAGAGGAATAACAGAATCTATGAAGTACGGACGCAAAGATCTGACCGGTCCGATCAAATCGGGAAGTGTTCTGAGGTCATACAGAGCCACAAATCTAGATATAAACCCTTCCACCATGTGCTCTTGGATAAGCAGCGCAGAATCTAGTCCACGATGATGAGGACGAGCATCTTCATGGTTCTCTATAACTACTGCAACCATCTTTCTCTCGCGTTTTGAAAATGGAATCATGCTAAGGCGAGAGATAGCATCGTTCAGAGGAGATGAACCTGATGGTAGATCCCAATTAATTACTTTCTTTATTGGATTGTTGTCGACTGCAATGAATTTGGAACTTGAAGGGACATTGGCAAGTATAAATACACCGACGACTATGCTTACTATTAGAACAACGACGAGCAGGAGACGTTCAAGGATAGACACAGATAGAATGGATAATTGATAATGGAAAATGGAAAATGATTTTTATAGATTTCCTTACCAATTTTCCACTTTCCACTTTCAATTTTCAATTACTTTTCTCCTTCTTTTGTCGCGCTCTCATCCTTTCCTTCTTGCGCTTCTCCTTCTGCCTTCTCGCCCTCAGCACCCTCTGCAGTTTCTCCTTCAACTGCCTCGCCTTCTTCACCTTCCGCAGGAGCAACTTCTACTACCTCTTCTTTCCTCGGCTCTTGAACAGTTGCAATTACTGCATCCTGATCGTCTAAAATTGTAACCCCATCCGGTACTTGAATAACGGATACATGCAAAGCATCTCCAAATTCAACAAGTGTTTCGACGCTTGCTACAAGTTCATGAGGCAAGTTAGTTGGGAGACATTTAACTTTTACCTGATCGCGTGGCACAAAGAATATACCGCCAAGTTCTTTTACAGCCGGCGCTTCGCCTTCAAACTTAATTGGAACTTCCGCCTCAATCTCCTTCTTCATATCTACCGCATAAAAATCAGCGTGGATAATGTTGTCCGTGACGGGATCAAAATCCAGCGAATGGAACAAAACAGGTATTTTTTTTCCGCCAGCATCCAGATCAACAAGAGTGCTCTTTCCTGCCTTTGCATATGCTTTCAAAACGTCCTTGTGGGTGCAAATAAGGGAGGTATTATCCACATCATTGCCATAAAGAACACAGGGCACATTTCCTTCTTTCCTAAGGAAATTTGCCTTTATATCTGGCTTTCTGACCGTAGCTGTTAACTGGATATTGTCCATAGTTCCAAGGAAGGCTACGGAATGTTCGGTTCCTGGTCAAGAAAAATGAGAGAGAATCGGTAAATGCTGTCATCCTGAGCACTGTCGAAGGATGACAGCATGTCATGGTTCGACAGAGCTCACCATGACATGATTATTCTAAGAAAGTCCCCATTTCATGAAATATTTAACCGCGCTGGCCATGTGAATCCTCCCCGTTTTCTTGGTAAACATGTGTCTGAACTTTGATCCGCTAAGCCTCTGCTTACCATCCAAAGCTTCTACCTGGGGATAATAAAGAACTCGTTTTCCGGCATTCCAGCATTTTCTGCAAAGATCCGTATCTTCCAAAAATAGGAAGTATCTTGAATCAAATCCGCCAAGCTCTTCGAAAAGCTCCCTTTTCATGAGCATAAACGCCCCCACAACCCAGTCTATATCCCGCGTTTTATCCGGACTGGAATCATACTGAAGGTACCTTTTCATCCTCTCTTTGAATATGTGCTTGAGGAATGATCGCTTGATAACAAGATCAACTACAGTCGGATAAGTCCTATATGAATCTCTGACCGTACCATCCGTAAAAACAAGTTTGGGAGCGATTATCCCTATTGATGGATCTGACTTAAGTACATCAATCAACTTTTCCAAGGCATCGTTCTCTGGCTCGGTATCAGGATTCAAAAATAGTAAATATTCCCCTTCCGCATACTTGGATCCATAATTATTGCCTGTGGCAAATCCCAAGTTCTTTGGAACTTCAATAATTTTTACTTTGTCTTGATCAGCCAGACGGTTCCGAAGTATTCCAATCGTGTCATTATCAGAATTATTATCTATAACAAAGATCTCAATCTCATCTGCAATAGTTTGATTAAGCAAGTTCTTTGCACAACTTACAGCATTCAAAGGAGTCCGATAATTGAGTATACAAACTGATATAAGAGGTTTCATGGTATATAATCCTAGCATGCCAAGTGTAGAGAACGAAAACATCAAAGACATTAAAAAACGAGTCTCAAAGGCCTCAGAAAGCCCAGGTATATATAAATGGATGGACAAAAATGGGAATGTTATTTACATAGGCAAAGCCAAAAATCTGAGGAAAAGGCTTAAGTCTTATTTAACAGAACCAGACAAGTCAGCAGGCCCATGGAAGCTCATGATGCATAAGCAGATAGCTGACTTTGATGTGACGGTTACAAATTCCGAGCTTGAGGCTTTGATTTTGGAGACTAATCTTATTAAAGAGAACAAACCTAAATACAACGTGCTAATGAAAGATGATAAGAGCTATTTGTATGTTCAGATTTCGAAGGGACCGTACCCTCAAATTGAAATTGTAAGGAAAGGAGTCGAACCTAACACAATTGGATTCGGACCATTTACTGGAAAAATGGATATTAGAAAGACATTGGATATGCTTCATGCAATTTTTCCATACAAAGCGTGCAAAAAATCTTTGGAAACATTAAACCGCGGAGCCGTAGCGGAGATTCGTGAATCTCCGCTAAAAGGCGTAGCAGCGACTCCGGAGTCGCTGCTTCGGGATGGCGAACCATGCCTCGAAGAACAAATTGGAGAATGCTGCGGTCTCTGCAAGGGAAAACTTACGCAGGAGAAATATGCTGACCGGATTCATAATATTATTAAGTTTCTTAAAGGAGATCGTAAGCCTGCGATTGCCAAACTGGCTGAAGAGATGAGAAAAGCTGCTGAAAATAAAAAATTTGAGCGTGCGGCTAAACTTAGAGACGCTCTGACATCTATCGAAAAAATGGAAGAACAACAACTTGTCTCCGATGCTTCCAGTGAGGACATGGATGTGATCGGAATGTCGGTACTCAATGGAAAAGCTCAGGTAGTCCTCTTTAAACAACGCTCAGGAAAAGTAATTGATGAACTGAGTCTTACTCTTGCAGGACAAGCTGAGTCGGAGGCGCAAGCATTATCGCAATTCATTCCTCAATATTATTCGGAGTCGCCTGATATTCCCCCACTAATTGTAATTGGCAAAGAATTGGATGAACTACAAACACTCGAAGAGTGGTTACGTGAACAATCCGGACGAGCAACAGAACTCAGAGCTGCTGAGCGCGGAAATAAGTCTAAACTCTTGGCACTTGCCGAAAAAAACGCTCATGAAAAACTAAAAGCATTGGAGACAAAATGGGAAGCTGCAGCGAAAAATACCGAACTGGCTTTAACTGAGCTGAAAGAAGAGCTTAACCTCCCTGATATTCCTAAAAGAATCGAGTGCTATGACATCTCGCACACAAGCGGAACGGAAACTGTGGGAAGTATGTCCGTTGCGAAGAATGGTAAAGCTGCAAATGATCAATATCGACACTTCACAATCAGATCTCTTAAGGAAGGAGAGATTGATGACTACAAAGCACTAGCTGAAGTTCTAAGGAGAAGGCTTCGATACCTTGTCGTTAACCTTAAGGAAGAAGAAACTAAGTGGAAAACCAAAGGAATCACTTTTGGTAAAGCCAGAAAGGGCGAACAGGAGAAAATTGCAGAAATAATTAATACTGAACCGGAACTTAGTGATGAAGATTTGGATTACAAAGATTTCACAGTCGCACGCAAAGGGAAAGACATAGTTGCTCTCGTGCGTTTTATTATCAATAAAGATAAAACACAGGAACTTAAATCACTTTGGGTATTTCCCGACTTCCGCGGAGAGAAGCTTGGACAATTCTTATCGCGCAAAGCATTAAGCAAAGTTAAAAAAGGAAAGGTTTACATAATTTTTGCCCCGGAATCGAATCTGGAAGAGTACTACAGCGAAATAGGCTTCCGACACATTCATGACGCTCCAAAGATTCTTAAAGAAAAGACCCAAAAGTTTGTAGACGAACATCCAGGCAGAGAACTTGGGTTTTTTATGATGTATGACACACGACAAAATAAAACTGATGTTTCTTTAAGTTCCAAACCAGACCTGATTGTTATTGATGGAGGTAAGGGGCAAGTCTCGACTGTTATGGAAGTACTTAAGGAACTGGATCTCGAGATTCCTCTAATTGGAATTGCAAAAAAAGAAGAAGGGATATTCATTCCGGGCTCACCTCATCCAATTCCATTTAATAAGGAAGCTCAAGCTGTATTCTTGCTGATGAGATTAAGGAACGAGGCGCACAGGTTCGCAAATAGGCTAAGGGAGAAGAAAGCGGAGAAGACAATGATAAGCAAGTTCTAATCGTTGTTTATTTGACCACTGTATGTACAATGTACATACACTTCATTCCCCTATTTATTATGATTACACCTCATCTGACAATCCGCCTCGATCCTCGCCTTAAGGCCGCTGTTATGAGACAAGCAAAAAGAGACAGGCTTAGTCTTTCTGATGCAATGCGACTTCTATTATTTGCATACGCAAAAGGAGAAGTGAAGTTAGCTGCTTTGCAAGAGACACATTAAGGCACAGTAACAACAGTCGGATGTACTGTCCTCGGTGCAGGAGCAAATCCTCCAGGCGGCGGTGTGCTGGGTCTGCGCTTGCGCTGATAAGCAGTGACAACATCAGAAAGAATACCTGCAACACGTCCAGCGTATGGGACGTACTTCTTTGTTAAATCCTGACCTCCCAGTCCTTCCTTAAGATGTAAGCGAAGCGAACCAAATCTGAATATATCCCAGAATTGAGTCTCTGTGCTTACTCCCCCAATGTTTTCCAAATGTATTGGCTTAATTTCCCTTTTAAAGATGGAAGTCTGATCCACCATAAGTACCTTGTCCGTGGTAATCATTATAAAATCAAACATCCAGTCTATAAGAGACTTGATCATTCTGCTGAGAATAAATAAGAACCAAAAGCCAAATGTAACCCCACCAACCCAAACCATCGGCCATTCGTAAATATATCCAACGATAAATATTGCAGTAAGAACCACCGTTGCAATAATTTCAGGAACAACAGCGAACAGAAGAGAGAGAAAATGAAATCTGGTTGTTAGCACCTCGCTCTCTCCGGCATGCAGGAAGCGGGCTTTTATCTTCTCGATATCAGTTTCGAGTGCAAAGATACGCATAGCTCAAAATCTTAAGGGAGAATTGCGTGTTTGGCAAGAATTAAGCTTCCTTATTTCTGAGCAATCTTTCAGCTCTGCGTATTTTCGCGAGTTGGAATCGCTTGAAGGCAGCGCCAATTGCAGCTTCCCCAAGACTCATATCAACATATCGCTTTGACCCAAGTACAACTCGAGCAACACGCGCAATAGCAAGAGATATCATTTCGCTTCCAGAATTAACTTCGTCATGCCTAAGGCAATTTGCTTGACGAAGTGCCGTGGACGTTTCTGAATTTCTACATCCATCTTTCATTCCAAGAACCAATCGCTTTTGCAAAGCCCTGGAACTGGCTGTTTGAATAATATCGGTTGTTTCCGCTGGTGGAGCCAACCGAGGATCTCCACCGAAGACTGTCCAATAACCCTCTGTGAATGAGTTTGATTCTGGTTGTTTTATTAGTACAAAAGGTACATCTGCTGCCTCAAGTTGTTCATCCATTTGCTGTAGCAGTGGCACTGCATCCATTACTGTTCCACGTGTGACATCTTGCAATGTTTCCATGCGCTCGGCGACTGACATGCTCATTAATCTTGCACGATCATTCGGCCAAATCTCCACATCATCTACTCTTGAAACAACTTGAACACTCCTGCATCCAAAGAGCTCTCTAACTCGTTGTGCATATTCTTTTCCTGCATCTGCATTAAAACCTCTGTTTGGTCTGGCTTGAACCATTACAGAAACAACACTGTCTTTATACAGACCCATTGGTTCTGTGCATCTTCTCGCATTATCGACATCACAACCTTTGGTCATGTCGTGGGTCTCGATAATTGATGGTAGGACTTGCCTGGCCATGGAACTGGCAATTTATCCTATTTGATCTATATGTCAACTTTATTCGACACGACTTGTTCTTTCTCGGTCTTACTCAGATTCTTCACTTGCGCTTCCCTTTTCATAGCCTCTGCCAAGGTTTCAAACTCTTCGTGATAAATGATCTTAACAGGTCGGCGAGCTCGAGTGTACTTAGCTCCTTTACCTGAATTGTGTTTGTCTTCCCTGGCCCGAAGGTCAAGACAAGATCCGCTGTAAAGCGAGTTGTCCGAGCATCTGGCGAGGTAGAAGTAGAAAGGCATGTGCTCAAGTATATGCTAAGTCCAAAGAGAAGTAATTCCACCCGTTATTCTTTGCACAAATCTGATGTCAATTTATACTTAAACTATGGCCCGTTCGTCCCTCCTTCGCCCCTTAGGGGCTTCGGAAGGGCGGGAGCCGAGATTAGGTTATACTATTCTCATAAGTTCATTCTGTACCAAGGCCCGTTCGTCTAGTGGTTAGGACGCAAGGTTCTCATCCTTGTAACAGGGGTTCGATTCCCCTACGGGCTGCCATTACGGGCTATGGATTATAGATCCGCTTGCCTCAGCTCAAAAGTCGGAATCCGAGGCGGCGGATTTTTCGGTTCCAGACCCTTCTGGCTTCTCTGTCGTATTCAGTAATTCCTCATCCCTCGATTTCTTTTGCGAGAGCAATCTTCCCATCCTCCAGCATGACCTTGTTTTTTAGACAGTTGAGCAATTCCCGCTTTTCCTCGATCTTCCCATTCTGAAGGAGATACTTGGCATAGGTCCGGATCTCGACTCTGGGCATCTTCTCACTCGTTTCCCTCCCGAGAACCCCCGTCGTGAACTTCTCGTAGCGGGACACCTCCTCTTGCAGTTTCTTTTTCATACCGATCTTATCAAGATCGATCGTATCGATGATGGTAAGCAGGCTCTCCAACAGCTTGTCCTCCCGAATGGACGGTTGCCTGCAGTCGTGATCTCGTGCATGGCAGCAGCGGTAGTAGACGTACTTCCGGATGCTCCCGTCCTTCATGCGTTTGTGCTTCTCCTCGGCAGTGATACCCGATTCACAGTTCCCGCAAAGCATCATCCGTGTGAAGGCGAATTCCTTGCTGCCCCACTGCTTCTTCGGTGCCATATCGAGCACCTGTTGTACCTCCTCGAAGAGGTGCTGTGGCACGAGAGGTTCGTAGTCTCCCTGGTACCAGTTGCCGCTTCCAACCGGATACTCGAATCTTCCGGTGTAGTAGGTATTGCGCAGCATTCGGTAGATCATGCTGAGCGTCACCTTCTTTCCAAGCTTCGTCGTGAATCCCACTTCCTGCATCCACCCGTAAAGCTTTCTGCCCGATGCATGTTGATAGGCGACCTTCTCGAACGCCTGCTTCACAAGTGGTCCTCTGATTGGACAGGGAACGACACGATTCCTCTTATCCTCCGGTCGCTTCTCCAATGCATATCCGAGTGGAGGAATGCAGGGACGATGCCCCATTTCCGCTCTCGTTTTCATCCCGCGTTTCACGTTGATTCCTCTGTTGTCATTCTCCAGTTTCGCTTGCGAGCAGAGGACCATCAAAAGAAACTTCTCATTAGGATTATCGGTGAATGTCTGACCGTGCGTTTTGATCTCTCTGAGGTGCCCCTGATCCATGAGATCAATGACGCTCCCGAGATCTCCAGCATTCCTTGAGATACGATCGGCAGACCATGTCAGGATTACACCGTGAAGATACTGAGCAAAGCGGAAGAAGAGAAGGAATGCACGGTAAAGGGACGACAATACAACGGAGAATTGATCTACTACACGACCGATTCGGAAGCTATGAGCAAAGACAGCTGGGAAGGAGTGTATAAGTGCTTTGTTTCCGAAGAAGAAGCGCAACGCTTTGGTTACAAGAAGAGCTACAAATAACCGAAGGCAACATGGAAGATCTCGATATCCCCATCCTGCGCCGTGCATACGATCTCTACAAAACCTTCCACGGTCTGCGCGGTATTGTGTCGAAAGCAGACCGCTACACGCTCTGGCAGAGAGTGGAGAACTTGATTCTCGATGTATTGGAAGAAATCCTCCTTGCAAGTCAGCTTCCTAAATCAAAGAAGCTACCGCATTTGGAACGTGTCAGTGCCAAGCTGAATATGCTGAGGCTTTTTCTACGCCTCGCGAAAGATACGAAAGTATTGGATATCAAAAAATGTTTGCAATTGCAGGAAATCGTGGATGAGATTGGACGGATGCTCGGCGGGTGGATGAAGTCAGTAAAGGAATAGAACAACTCTCTCTCATTGTATATCGAGAGAGTTGTTGGGCGGATCGAAGGAAGTTCCGAGCGGCACCAAGGAAGACGTTGTCGTTGCGATTGTCATCCCAGTTGTTGTTGACGTTCACGCGACCCTCGTTGACATTGAGTTCGGCATGGTTGTCGT
>CEPV01018442.1_pt1 | contig 13683 bp, 22 predicted proteins | sample 530451 | NCBI WGS metagenome assembly CEPV01 (sample SAMEA2620097, study PRJEB7988) | marine metagenome | isolation source: saline water (ENVO:00002010), including | reverse complement strand
GAATTAATTAGAATAATCTTGGAGTATCTAGATACTCCACAATATCTGAGAAAACAATTATACGGAATGAGGAAGGAATTACAATATGCCGGATTATTACCACCACTTAGAACGCCACATCATAAACTAGTTGAAAAAATAACTGAGATTAGGGTTGGAGAATTCAGGGAAGGAATTGTTGTCAAAAATGGTGGTCAAAACTATGTGGATGTTGGTTTATCAAATCTAATTCCTGTTGATGGACCGGCATCTAAAGGTTCAAGAGTTACAGTTAGATTTACTACCCAATATCCAAATCTTCGGTGTCAAGTTACCGAACGGGATAAAGTAAAAATGTACTGGGGATATGAAGTTAAGGAGGCAACTTCACTTCAAAAACTCTTAAAGAGTTTAAATACTGATATTAGTATTCTTACATCACGTAAAGGAAGACCATTAGCAGATTTATGGCAAAATCTAGTAACGGATATTCAACACGCTCATAAAATTTTAGTGGTTTTTGGTGCACCAAGGTCCGGTATTAATGAGATACTTCTAAAAGATAATGTAAACCCTAGAGATCTTTCTAAATACGTATTAAATATTTTTCAAGAACAAGGATCAGCTTCAATTAGAACTGAGGAAGCATTATTGGGGACCTTAGCAATCCTAAATCTTGCAAAAATAATGCATAATCAAGTTGCATTATAATCTAACAAATACTTAAAAATACTAGTTCTCTTCAAACGCGTGCCACTGATGCATAATGGGTAAGAAGCATGCACCAAAACATGGGTCTTTAGCATACCTACCGAGAGGAAGAGCTAGAAGTCTAGTCTCAGTAGTTAAGACATGGCCAAAAATAGAAGATGATAAACCATCTCTATTAGGAACTGCAGCATTTAAAGCAGGAACGATACACGTCTATACAGTTGATGATAGAGAGAAGACCCCTAATTATGGTAAACCTCTTTTTAATACATCAACCGTGCTAGAATCTCCACCAGTATTCATAAGTGGTTTTAGAGCATATGAAGATAATGGAGAGGCTATTGTTGTTTTTAATGAGGTTTATACAAAGAATCAACCTAAAGATACATCAAGAACAAAGAAGTTCAAGGAAACTACAAAAAACCATCTTGAGGACATAAAGAATTCTTTGGACAAGATTAAGAGGTTTACTGCCGTTTGTTGCATCACACCTAGAGAGACTGGAATGTCACAAAAGAAACCTGTGATATTTGAAGTTGCAGTTGGAGGAGGTAATGTGGAATCTCAGTTTGAATATATACAAACTATTTTAGGAAAAACTGTCAAGATTTCAGATGTTTTTAAACCTGGAATGTATATTGATACAGTTGGTGTAACTAGAGGAAAAGGATTTGAAGGACCAGTTACACGAATGGGAATTAAAAGGAAACAACACAAGTCTAGAAAGACAGTGCGTGCTGTCGGAAGTATTGGTCCATGGAAACCAACAGCAACTATGTATACAATTCCTAGTGCAGGTCAAAGAGGATTACATAGGCGTACTGAAGTCAGTAAACGTGTAATGACTTTGGGTACATCAGATGAATTACCAATCACACCTAAAGGAGGCTTTAAGCATTATGGGGAAGTTAAGTCTGATTACATTGTGGTCAGAGGTTCAGTTCAAGGGCCACCAAAAAGATTTTTAAAACTAAGACATACTATATTTCGAAAGAACAAGAAAGTTCAGCCCCCAAAAATACTTGATGTAAGTACCAGAAAAGGAGATATTGTTGAATGAATGCTGATATTCAAGATTTAGATGGAAAAATAGCTGGTTCAGTAAATCTTCCTAGAATTTTTGAAACTTCTTTTAGACCTGACCTTATACATAGAGTTTACCTTGCTATAGCAACGCATAACCTACAACCCCAAGGAAGAGACATATTAGCTGGTCAAAAAACTAGTGCTGAATCATGGGGGACAGGAAGAGGAGCATCTAGAGTTGCTAGAGTTAAGGGTGGAGGAAGACGAGGCGGTCAGGGTGCAGGAGTAGCGATGGTTGTGGGTGGTAGAACAACTCATCCTCCAAGATCTGAGAAAAAGATAAGGAAAGAAGTTAATCGTAAAGAACGCAGATTAGCCTTAGCATCTGCGATTGCTGCTACCACTGAGAAACAAATAGTTTCCTTGAGAGGACATAAGATTCCTGAAGAAAGAAATCTTCCCATCATAGTTAATGATGATGTTCAAAAAATAAATAAAACTAGTGATCTTTTAGATTTTTTTCTATCAATAAATCTAGGAGATGATATTGAAAGAGTAAATCACAGCAGAAAGACAAGGTCTGGTGTATCACGAAGACGTGGAAGAACCATTAAAACGGGAAAAGGTCCATTAATTGTAGTATCTGAAGATAAGGGGATAGGTAAAGCTGCTAATAATATTCCTGGTATCGATTGTGTCTTGGCGAAAAACCTTACAGTTACAGATCTTGCACCTGGTTCTCAAGCAGGAAGACTAGTAGTCTGGAGCAAATCTTCAATTAACAATCTTCCAAAGCCGTTATTAGAGGTAGGTAATTTAATTGCGACCTGAAGAAGCATTACAAGTAATTTTACGTCCATATGTTACTGAAAGGACATTCGATCTTATTGAAAGACAGAATAAGATAGTGTTCATGGTTGAAGATGGAGCTAGAAAAAGAAAAATAAGGGATGCTGTTGAAATGTTGTATGATGTAGATGTAGCATCGGTGAATACAGCGAAAACTTTGTCAGGTAAGAAAGCTTATGTACGTTTAAGCGAAAAGTCTTCTGCAACAGATTTAGCATCAAAACTTGGGTTGGTATAATAATGGGTAAACGAATTCTTACACAACATAGAGGTCGTGGAGGGAGACAATATAGAGCACTTAAGAAGAGAAAATTAGCACCTGCTAGATATCCTGAAGTTTCCAGTGAACTTGTTACAGGAGAGGTTAAAGATATTTTACATGAAATCGGCAGAGCTACGCCTCTTGCAAAAGTAAATTTTGAGAAAGATAAGTTTTCATATATTCCCGCAATTACAGGATTAAAAGTAGGTGCTACGATTGAGGTTGGTAAAGGGTCTCAATTAAAAGAAGGAAATGTGTTACCTTTATCAGAAATACCTGAAGGATCAATTATTTGCAATATAGAGCTAAACCAAGGTGACGGAGGAAAACTTGTAAAGGCACCTGGTGGGTCAGCCACTCTTTTTTCACATACTCCGTCAGGTGCTCTGATAAGGTTTTCTTCTGGAAAAGCAGCTATAATAAATAGTAAAAGCAGAGCATCAATTGGTAGAATAGCTGGATGGGGAAGATCTGAAAAACCATTTTTAATAGCTGGGAACAAACATCATTTAATGAGGTCAAAGAATAAAATCTACCCCAGGGTTAGAGGTGTTGCTATGGCTTCCGTACATCACCCCTTTGGAGGAGGAAGGCATCAACACCCAGGAAAATCTACTACAACAAGCAGAAATGCTCCACCAGGTAGAAAGGTTGGACTTGTCGCAGCTAAGAAGACCGGAACTAAACGATTAGCCAGAGCTAAAATAGAGGTGAAACGTTAAAGATGGTGCAGGAGTTCAAATATAGAGGATATAATATTGAGCAATTGAACGCAATGTCAATCGAACAATTTCTACATCTCCTGCCATCAAGGCAAAGACGTTCATTAAATCGAAGTATTTCTGAGGAAAAAAGGAAACTTTTGGCAGAATTGAGACAAACAAAAGAAAAAAGCAATAATAAGCCTATTCGCACGCATATTCGAGACATGATTGTTTTACCATACTTAGTAGGACTAACAATTCATGTACATAATGGAAAGGAATTCATAGCCCTGGAAGTAAAACCGCAAATGGTAGGACATTATTTAGGTGAATATGTTATTACTAACAAAAAAGTTGTTCATGGTACTCCTGGTATTGGAGCATCGCGTTCCAGCTTATATGTTCCACTAAAATAGGGAAATAATGACGTGGAGGATTATTTTTTTCTAAAAAAGTTTGAAAAGCTTTAAATTATCAACGGAAGCCCGTCAAACGCACGAGTAAAAATTAAGGACAAAAGGAGATCAATATAAATTGCCACAATTTGCATATAGCTTTACCGGCTATTCCCAGCCGTATGTTAAAGCCAGTGGAAGAGAGATGAATATAAGTCCAAAGACTGCTAGAGAGATTTGTAATTCTATAAAAGGTAAGCTGATTCCACAAGCTAGAGAATATCTTGAAGATGTAATGGATAAGAAGCAGCCTGTACCGTTTAGACGATATAAGAAAAAAGTTGGTCATCGAAGCGGGTTAATAGGATTTCATGTAGGCAGATATCCTGAGAAAGCTGCAGAGCAGATACTTGAAATTATAGATAATCTTGAAAATAATGGTGATTTCAAAGGAATGGATACTGAAAGAATGAAAATAATCCATGCATCAGCTATTAGGGGTAGACAAGTGAAGATGTTTAAGCCAAGAGCATTTGGCAGATCATCTCCTAGCCACAATACTTTGGTACATATAGAACTCGCAGCTACAGAGGTTTAGTCAGATAGATGTCAGCAATTAAAAAGGTAATGGGACACTTTGCAAGAAATGCAGAGATGGACGAGTATTTACAAAATGAAATTGCAGAATCAGGTTATGGAGGTGTAGATATATTAAAAACACCTGTGGGAACTAGAATTACGTTATTTGTAACCAGGCCAGGTATAGTGATTGGAAGACGTGGTACTGGGATACGGAGTTTAACAGAGAATATTGAGACAAAGTTTAAAATTCAGAATCCTCAGATTTCTGTACTTGAGATAGAAGTACCTGAGTTGTATCCACAAATTATGTGTAATCGAATTGCACATAACGTACGCCGAGGAACTGCATTTAGAAGAGCTGCACTTTGGGCATTAAATTCAATTATGAATGCAGGTGCTATGGGAGCAGAAATTTCTGTATCAGGAAAATTGAGAAGCGAGAGGGCGCATCATGAGAAACACCGTGCAGGTATAGTTCTTAAGAGCGGAGAAACAGCAAAACGGATTGTCAGAGAGGCTACGAGTGATGTTCTTCTAAAAATGGGTCTGTATGGAATCAAGGTAAAGATAGCAATAAAGGATGCAATACCTCATGAAGTTGAGATTAAGGAGTACATAGAAAAAGAAACTGACACAAAACCAATAAAAGAAGAAAAACCATCTCCTGAAACTGAAATTAAACCTAAACAAAAGAAACCAATAAAGAAAAAGGAATCAGATGAAGGGTCAATAATAGCGAAAAAAAAATCTAAATCTCAAGTTGGTGTAAAGATTGAAGGTGAAAGAAAGAAACTAAAATCCAGTAACGAGAAAAGAATAAAGAAACCTGATGCTAAAGTCAAATTAGATCCAAGTGTAGGAAATAAAGATAAGAAGTATATTAAGACAAAAACTAAATCAGTTAAGAAATTAAAAACAAAAGAGAAGTAGGTCAAGGATGAAAAATCTAAAAAATAATGAATTGCAGAAGATGAAGATAAAGGACCTCAAAGAGAAATTAATGGATCTAAGGAAAGAAAGGTCTGAACTAATTAGTTCAGCAGGACGAGGAACACTAAAGAAAGAATCTGGAAGTTTAAAATCCATTAAGCGTAACATTGCTAGAGTTCTAACTGTTATGAACAAAAGAGATGGAAAAGAGGATTCAGATTAAGGTGTTTTTTAGAATGTCGGCCATAAATATTATGTTTCACGAGCTTATCGGACTAAGAATAGTAGTTGTTAAGAGTTCAGTAGAGACTTTGAATGGTCTTTCTGGTGAAGTTGTAGATGAGACACAGTATACGTTAAAGGTTAAGACTAATAATGGATTAAAAATTATTCCAAAATCAGTAGTAACGGTAAGAATTGAATTAGTCGATGGGACATTTGCAACGGTTGATGGAAGAAAGATTTTGTACCGGCCTGAAGATAGAATTACACGATTGAGGCGGAAGCATTGAAGAATATTGGAATAGATGTAAAACCACCAGAGAAGACCTGTAATGATGATCTTTGCCCCTTCCATGGTTCAACCAAGATAAGGGGAAGAATTGTAAAAGGGAAAATAGCAGCAGCAATAACAGGAGGTAACGCTGTAATTGAGAAGCAGTACTTCCAATATGATAAAAAGTATATGCGTTATGAGAAGCGGCGCAGCAAATTACATGCACATCTTCCATTATGTATTGAGGTAACAAAAGGGGATATGGTAGTATTAGCTGAATGTAGGCCCTTAAACAAAACTGCTTCATTTGTAGTGATAGAGAGGTCAAGTGAATAAAATGTCAGGAAAAGGCTCAGCAAAAGGAGTGCAAGAATTTAAGACTTACATTACACGATCTATTCCAGTACAATCAGTCATCACTTGTGCAGATAATACTGGAGCTAAGACATTGATGGTTATTCAGGTATCAAAATTCAAAGGAAGGAAAGGAAGAAAACCTGCAGCCGCAGTTGGAGATCATGTAAACGTTGTAGTAAAGAAAGGACCTCCTGACCTAAGGCGTCAGACCTTCGGAGCAGTAATAGTTAGACAAAAATATCCGGTCCGTAGAATATCTGGCAATAGAATAACCTTTGAGGATAATGCAGCGGTTCTTATGACACCGGAAGGAGAAATGAAAGGGACAAATATCAAAGGACCTGTAGCAGCAGAAGCTGCAGAACGATGGCCAAGAATTGCTAATTTGTCATCAACAATAGTATAGGAGAATCAATCACATATGACACAACCAAGCAAATCAAGAAAAAGTATGTATAACGCACCAAATCATATTAAGTCTTCAATGGTTGGAGCACCGCTCTCTTCTGACCTTCGTGAAAAGTACAAAGTTAGATCCATAAGAATTCGTAAAAGTGATGGGGTTAAGGTTCTTCGTGGAGAATATAAAGGAGTAGAAGGGAAAATAACAAAGATCTTTGTAGGAGATGGAAAATTAAATGTTGAAGGTGTAACCCAGGAAAAGATAGCCGGAGGAACTGTACCAATTAAAATTCATGCTTCAAATGTTATAGTGACCAGCTTAAATATGGACGATAGTTGGAGACGAAAGAAGCTGGAAAAGAAAAAGGAGTAATGGTGAAGAAAAATGGGGCGAAAAGGGGAAGATAAACAAACAAAGAGATCTAAGGCACCTAGCTTCTGGGCAATTCAAAGGAAAAAATATTCATTCACAGTTACGGCATCTCCAGGACCTCATGGGATAGATGAAAGTTATCCGCTTGTAGTTTTGATTAGGGATGTTTTGAAATTAGTAAATACATATCGTGAGGCATCGAATATAATAAGAGATGGAAAAATATTGGTTGATGGAGTTATAAGAAAAGATCCAGATTTTCCTGTTGGTCTTATGGATGTTTTGCAAGTACCATTATTGAAGAATAGCTACAGGATGGTACCAAACAAGGGATCTGTTTTGGTCCCAATAAAAATACCTGATTCTGAGAACAGTCAAAAGCTTTGTAGAGTTCGCGCAAAGACAACAGTACGTGGTGGTAAGATTCAGTACGGTTTTCATGATGGTAGATCTATTTTAGCAGAGAGTGAAACTGATTTAAGCCCAGGTGATGTCTGTCTTTTAGAGATTCCTTCTCAGAAAATTAAAAGGGTTATTGCACTAAAAAATGGAGTTCTTGCACTAATAGTGAAAGGCAAACGTGTTGGTATGATAGGGCAAATCAAAGAGATTAGATCTGGAACAGTCACTCGTAACAAAATGGTGGATTTAGATATTGAAGGTGTTATAGCAGAATTACCAGCTGATATGATAATTGCAGTAGGTGATGGTGAGCCTTTGATAACAATAACAGGGGGTAAATAGATTTTAAGCACTAAATTATCTGAATCAAGAACTAAAGAGCAATCGAGAAATGAATCCGAACCTATTATTAAAAAGGTAGACAAAAAGAAAGTTTCTAAGAAAAGATCAACTAACAAAGATAATCCAATGCGAATTATTAAGATTACTAAAGTAATTTTGAATATTGGAGTAGGTCAATCTGGAGAAATTATTGAGCGTGCTAAGAGTTTAATTCAAGATCTTACAGGTCATAATCCAAGCTCTAGAAATGCTGAAAGGACAGTAAAAGAATTTGGGATACATAAGGGAGAACCTATTGGTGTTACCGTAACTTTGAGAGGAAAAAACGCAGTCGATGTGTTGAAACGTCTTTTGGAAGCTAAAAATAATCAGATAAAGAAAAGCTCGTTTGACAATACTGGGAATTGTTCTTTTGGTATAAGAGAACATATAGAAATACCAGATGTAAAATATGACCCTACAATTGGAATATTTGGGATGAATGTAACAGTGGTTCTTGAAAGACCTGGAACAAGAATAATGAAAAGAAAAAGATCAAAATCGAGAGTTGGAAGTAAACATAAAGTCAGTACTGATGAGGCTATTGAATATTTTATTACAAATTTAAAGATAGAGGTTACTTAGATTTGGTAAAAATAAGACATGGAAAGCCAAGAAAGTACGGTAAAGGTTCAAGAATTTGTACAAGATGTGGAAATTATTCAACGGTAATTCAAAAATATAATCTTATGCTTTGCAGACAGTGCTTCCGAGAAATGGCTACCAAGATAGGGTTCGTGAAATATAGCTAGGTGTAAAATGAATGCCAGCACAACAGGTATTACCCAATCTTTTTGCAACGATATACAACAACGAGATTAGAAACAAGAAGGAATGTCTCATCATACCAGCATCCAAACTTGCAAGCGAGGTTCTTAGGACAATGCAAAAAAACAAGTATATTGGTGAATTTGAATTTATTGATGATGGATTATTTGGAAAGTTACGAGTACAGCTTCTTGGTAGGATAAACAAATGTGGGGTTATTTCGCCAAGATTTGCAGTTAAAAAGGATAGCTTCAGTAATTGGGAGAGACAACATCTTCCTGCTGTTGGTGTAGGGATTCTGATAGTTTCAACACCTGCTGGAGTTATGTCACACATTGAAGCTCTGAACATTGATACTGGAGGAAGATTACTTGGATACGTCTACTGAAATGAAAAAAGAGGAACAGGCGCATCTACTTTTCAAAGTACCTGAAGGGATAGAAGTGAGTTTTAATGAGAATATTCTTTTTGTTAAAGGGCCTTTAGGAGAAATTAAACGTGATTTTAGTAAGATTAGATCCAATATATCGCTGAACGGCAACACCATCACAATAACTCCTTTCAGCTTGAGAAAGAGACATAGGTCTATCACGAATACATCCAGATCATTAATTAGAAATATGATTACAGGTGTAACTAAAGGATTCACATATAAATTGAAAGTAGCCTATGCGCATTTCCCGATCACAGTAAAGATTAAGGGAGATGAAGTTCATGTAGAGAATTTCTATGGTGAGAGATCTCCGAGAATTTCTAAGATAGTTGGAGACTGTAAATTGGAGGTTCAAGAGGATGATGTCATCGTTAGAGGGGTTTCACTTGATGATGTTGGACAGACTGCTGCTAATATTGAACAAGCAACTAAGGTCAAGAGGAAAGACCAAAGAGTGTTTTTAGATGGAGTGTATATATATGAAAAAAGAAAAGAACAAAACTAAACCTAAGAAAGGGCCAGTCACCAGGCCATTATCTAAATCTAAGGTCAATAAGGCTAAGCTCGCAATTGTAAAATCAAAAACACCTAAAATAGAAAAGAAAGTAACAAAATTGGTGAAGAAAGAAGAAAAGAGGCATGCAGAATCTCCATCAGCATCAGAAGAGGTAAAGCAATTGCTAAAGCTTCGTGATGAAGTACGACAAAATAGACCAAAGTTTCTAAGACAGGAAAGTTGGCGTTATATTAGAGTTGGAAAGCCATGGAGAAAACCTAAAGGTACTGACAGTAGAATGCGATTAAGAAAGAAGGGTTGGCCAAGTCTAGTAAAAATTGGTCATGGAGGACCTGCTAAAGCTAGAGGATTACATCCATCAGGTTTCAATGATATTCTAGTTTTCACAAAGAAAGAACTTGAAATATTGAATCCTGAAACTGATGCAGTTAGACTATCTGCTAGACTTGGAGCAAGGAAAAGACGTGAAATCGTTGATCGTGCGAATGAGTTAGGCCTAAAAATCTTGAATCTTCGCGGATTAAGGGTATTATCATCCAAAGAGTGATTTGGAGGAACAAGAATATGAATTTATCAGCAAAAAAGAGAATGGCGGCAGATGTTCTAAATGTGGGTAAAAAAAGGGTAAAGTTTGACCCTGATTCTGCTGAAGATATCTTTGACGCCATCACAAGAGAATCCATCCGTGGATTAGCTAGTAGTAACGTAATCTCTGTAAAGCCAAAGAAAGGAGTTTCATGCGGTCGTGTTCGAAAAAGAAGAATCAAGATTAAAAAGAGAGGTAAAGGCGCCGGCTCCAAGGAGGGAGCCAAAGGTGCAAGAGTTGGAAAGAAGACAGTTTGGATTAGAAAAGTCAGATCTCTTAGAGGACGGATAAAAGTCAAGAAAGATAGAGGAGAAATAAGTGGAAAAGTCTTTAATGAAATGTATCGGCAGATAAAAGGTGGACAGATAAGGTCACTAAAACACTTAGAGAGTATTATCAAACAACATAAAGAATAAAGTGATGATTATGATAAAAACTAAACACATCTATATTCTCCGAAGAAGAAGAGAAGGAAAAACAGATTATAGAAAAAGGAAAACCGTACTTATGAGTAAAGCCACATTCATTTCACCTAGAATAACTAGTAAGAATATTAGTGTTCAATTTTTGAAAGCAACACCACAAGGAGATCATGTACTTGCTTCAGCTCACATTCGTGAACTCTATAAATTAGGTTGGAATGGTTCAGGAACCAGTCTACCTGCAGCATATTTAACTGGACTAACTGCTGGATTAAAAGCATCGAATATGGGTATTAAACAATGTATCATATATATTGGATTGAGACGATATTTACCAGGGTCAAGAATTTCAGCAATATTAAAGGGAGTTATAGATGCTGGTTTGGAAATTCCTGCAGATATCAAATCCATGCCATCTAAAGAACGGATTAACGGGGAACATATTTCAAGTTATGCTAAATCTCTTTTGAAAATGGACAAAGAAAAATATAAGCGATTGTTCTCAAAAAGAATAAAAAGTGGATTAAAACCTGAAGAATATCCAAAACATTTCGAGGAAATAAAGAAGAAAATTCTTAGAAAATATAGTGTGAAAGAGATTTGATGCGTAAATCCAGATATGAAGAAGATGCTTTGAAGTTATGGAAGCCTAGGACAAAGTTAGGAAATCTTGTATCTTCAGGCGAAGTTACCTCAATGAATGAAGTCTTTGAAAATGGTTGGAAGATTAAGGAACCAGAGATTGTGAGAACCTTGCTCCCAGAGATAAAAAGTGAAGTTGTAGATGCAGGAATCGTTCAAAAACAAACAGATGCTGGCGAGATGACTAGATTCGTATCTATCATTGCTGTTGGTGATGGAAACGGATGGTTCGGTATAGGAAGGGGAAAAGCACCTCAAATGAGACTTGCAATAGAGAAGGGAACAAATAATGCATTGTTAAACTTAATCCCAACAAAAATTGGTTGTGGAAGTTGGGAGTGTAAATGTGGAAGGAATCACTCTATACCATTCAAAGTAAGTGGAAAAGGTGGAAGTGTAAGGGTTGAGCTAATTCCAGGACCAAGAGGATTAGGGTTAGTTGCAGGCGAAACAATAAAAAATCTTCTTACACTCGCAGGTATAAAAGATGCATGGACCAAAACATTTGGCTCCACAAGTACCGCTTCATCAGTTGCATATGCAGTATACAATGCATTAAAGAAAGTTCATGGATTAAGTATAATTGCGGAGTAATGGTAAATTAATGAAGAGCTTCTTGATTGTGAACATGCGAGGAATGGTTAGTACATCAAACCAAGTGAAAGATACTTTAAAGAGTTTAAATCTAGAGAAGAGATTTCGTGCCACTATAGTACCAGAAACATCATCATATGTAGGAATGCTCAAAAAAGCAAAAGATCAAGTTTCTTGGTGTGAAGCAACAACTCCCCTCATTAAGAGTTTACTAGAAAAGAGAGGAAGAAAAGAAGGGTGGAAGCCTCTTCAAACAGAAGATCTGAATAAGCTAGGGTATGAAAATCTAGATAATCTTGCAAAAGATTTATCACAATCTAAAGCAATCCTCCAGAAACTTAAGGGAGTAAAGCCATCTTTTGCACTTTCTCCTCCTAGAGGTGGGTTTAAGAGATCAATAAGGAGAAATTATAATCAAGGCGGTATATTGGGCGCAAATCCAGATTTACCGAATATAGTTGAGAAAATGCTTTAGAGACACTATGTTTATACCGGAATGACTTAATATGACAATCTATTGGCGAGTTTGAAGGGACTAAACATGCCTACAAGACTAAGAAAAATTCGAAAACAACGTGGGACAAGATTTCACGGATGGGGACAAGTAGGACAACATAGATCCACAGGTATGAAAGGTGGTTCTGGAAAAGCAGGTCTTCTCAAACATAAATGGACTTGGACAGTAAAGTATGAACCTGACCATTTTGGAGCAAAAGGGTTTACACCGCCTAATCAGAAAATTGCGAGAAAGTGGATAAATGTTGGTCAACTTGATGATTTTGCAATGAACCAAGTAAATGGTAATGGAAAGTTATTGCTCATTGACCTTGATAAAATGGGTTATGATAAGTTGCTAGGTCAAGGTCAAGTAAAAGGGTCATTCAAGATTATTGTGCCAGAATTTTCTGTAAATGCGAAGGCGAAGATAGAAAAATCAGGCGGAAAAGTAGAGTCAAGGTAGATTACTGAATGGGTGCTTTTAGAAGCCTAGTTAAGAGTATTGCAACAGTCTTACCTGAAGTACCTAAGCCAACAAGAAAACCAACTTTCAAAGAGAAACTCATGTGGGTAGGTATTGCACTCATAGTTTACTTGACATTAGCACAAATTCCTCTATATGGTGTAGCAACAGGAGGTCAAGATCCTTTGGCATTTAGCCGTGTGATTTTCGCGTCTCAACGAGGCACGCTAATGGAACTAGGTATTGGCCCAATAGTTACAGCTGGACTTATTCTTCAATTGCTGAAGGGTTCAGAAATATTAAAGCTTGACTTTAAGAAACCGGAAGATAGAGTATTATTCTCATCTTCTACCAAGATTCTTACCCTTATCATAATTTTAGTTGAAGCATCAGCATTCATTATGAGTGGTATATATGGTCAGAATTTGACTACACAAACTATCGCAATTATTTTAACCCAATTGTTTTTGGTAGGTATCCTTGTCGTTCTACTGGATGAGCTTATTCAGAAGGGATGGGGTTTAGGAAGTGGTATAAGCCTATTCATTATGGCAGGTGTAGCACAACAAGTTTTGTGGAGTATATTTAGCATCATTCCAACTGGAGAAGGTCCATTGGGGGTCATCCCATTTATTATAGACTCGGCTATTAATGGAACATGGGACCTTGTTCTATTTAGAGGTAATAATTTACCTAGCTTATTTGGTCTCATGGTAACAATAGCAGTTATCCTTATGATCATATATGTTGAGGGAATAAGGATAGAGATACCGATAACTTCAACAAAATATCGGGGTTTCCAGGGTACATATCCCATAAAATTGCTATATGTTTCAAATATACCTGTTATTCTTGTTTCAGCACTAACTGCCAACTTTATGTTTTGGGCACAGATGATTTGGAGTAGATTT
>CEPV01020343.1_pt1 | contig 13699 bp, 12 predicted proteins | sample 530451 | NCBI WGS metagenome assembly CEPV01 (sample SAMEA2620097, study PRJEB7988) | marine metagenome | isolation source: saline water (ENVO:00002010), including | reverse complement strand
AATATTTACGGAATAATTTTACGGAATACTTTTTCATTTATTTTTTAATACGGAATAACTACGGAATAACTTTTTTAATCCATAAGTTATTGTTTCTCGTCTATCTCTCTGTTATATGATAATATTACGAATGCGTTGCTCTACCAGCTGAGCTACAGTGGCAAAATTTAGCGGGCAAAATTAGAATATTCGCTCTTAGAAAACCAAGTCCGCCTTAGTCAACTTTCCTGTAATATTTTGTCGTCCGCCACGCGCCATATATTTCACCGCCATAAATGGTGACTGCCAACCCGATATAAAGGGGGGCAAAGATACTTTCTCTTTTCAGTGATTTAACCCCGGTACTTATAGAAATGGCTGACATAAGAAAACCATAAAAACCATCTGCGGTTCTTCCTCCATAGACACGTCCCAGTCCGGGCACGGCCATGGATAATCCTGCTGCTAGTAGGGGGGATCTTTTGGGCATAGTATCATGGCTCAAATGGATTGGATCCATTAATCGTTCGTCAATATGAAAATTGCCATTCATTCGTTTGTGAGCATCGAATGCCTGTGGGTTACAGCGGATGATTCGATCGGAGGTCATGACCAATCCACTGATGATCCCATTTTGATAGATGGCCTGGGCCCCATAATTTGAACAGCTTGGATAAAACTGGCAATTCATGGCGTCACTGTTATAGGACATCCGTTGCCATTTGGTAATGGGAAACAAAAATAATTTTTGCATTGGGGATGTATCGGTTGCCTGAAAAAGGGAGTCCGCCGGGTATTGGGCAAAAATACACGCACCCATTAAAAAGGTTTTGATTAAACACTTCATTACACTCAATTTTAGACACGATGGGACAGGTAAAACCATCCATAGTTCATCTATTTCTGGTCATTCTTCTGGGAACCGGTCTCACAGCCCAGGATAAAACACTCTATATTCTCCATACCAATAATACCAATGGCGCACTGGAAAACTGTTACTGCCCCGACCACCCCTTTGGGGCGGTGGAGAAACGGGTGGTCTTCGTTGAAAATTTCTTGGAAGATCATCCCAATACAATCCTCGTGGATGCGGGGGACATCTTCACCATGACCCACCAGTCCTATAAAGACAGCCTTATGAGTGAAGCTTTCAAACAATTGCCCTATGATGCCATTCTTCCCGGGGACCAGGAATTAACCATGCCTACAGAACAACTCAAGTCATTATTCAGCCAAATGGACTTGAAAGTGGTGGGCTCTAACATTGAAGTTGAGGGTATGGAAAACTTTTTAAAATCCCAGGTGGTGGAGAAAGGCGGCCTGAAGGTTGCCATTATGGGGATCATGGACCCTTACGCGATGAAGTATTATACCCCAGAACAAAAAGACCATATTCACTTGGAGGATCCCTTGGAAGCAGTGAAAGGGGAAATGGCCCGTCTCAAGGATAAGGCGGATGTTTTCGTTTTGCTCACCCATCAAGGCGCCGACCTGGATTATGCCCTGGCCGAAAAAGTAGATGGTCTGGATGTGATTGTAGGCGCTCACAGTCAATCGCCCATGGATAATCCTGAAGAAGTGAATGGCACATTAATCGTCCAGGCGGGGAAAGAGGGGTATTATGTCGGCGTTGCAGAATTAACGATCAACGGAGCAGATGTGATTTCTAAATCCGGGCGGATTGATACTATGAAACTGGAAATGCCCGACGATCCACGAATCATGGATCTCATCCATGAATACGAAGAGAAAACGGGAAGGATCAATCACCGAAAATTAAAATTGAAAGAAAAAGAATAATGGATCAATCCATTGAAATGTTAGTATCCAATCCGGTGTATATGGCCGTTGCCGTTGTACTGGCGATCATCATTTTATTGGGGGTTATAAAAAAATTGATCAAACTGGTTTTGGTGGTCAGCGCTATTTTAGTCCTCTGGGTAGCCTATATGATATGGACGGAACAGAAGGTGACTGTTGAAAGCTTCAAGGAAGGTGTGCAATCCGGGGTTGAAACGGCGAAAGAAAAAGCTTCAGAATTCAGTGAAAAAGCCAAAGAAACAGTGGCTAAAAAAGTAGAAGAAAAAACGGAAGAAAAGCTGGATAAAATTCTTCCGAAAAAGGATTAATTATTTAATTGGGGATAAATCTCCATTTTAATAGTCACTAATACCCCAGCCTAAAGGATGGGGTATTTATATATGTTATAAAAATTTACTTTACTTGGCCATGAGCTTTTCATTGGCCACACGGAGCCTGCCGGTAAGCAGTTTAATGATACCTTCCATAATATCGCTTTGACTACCCATCACTTCGTAAAATCCTTCTTGCTCGATCTTAAATAACGTGGAATCTTCGGTGACGGTGGCGTCCGCCGAGCGGGGTTCATCATCAAGCAAAGCCATTTCACCAAGGCAGGTACCTTTTCCCAGCATAGCCAATTCCTGTTGGCCCTTATGGATTTTCACATTCCCGGAAACTACAATAAACAATGAGTCGCCATAATCACCCTCAGCAAAAATAGGTGAATTCGCCTCATATTGAACTTCTTCTGTAATTTGGGCAACGCGGGATAAATTTTCCGCAGGTATTGTTTTAAACAAATCAACGGATTTCAAAATAATTGTCTTTTCTAATGTGGAATACATGCTTAACTCTATGGCCTCTAATTTAAACCGATCAGTAGGGATGAAATCAAGGCTTGTGCCATTTTTTTGAATTCTTCGGGTGAGAAGTTCCTGGTTGGCCTTTGAACCGGGGACTTTTTCCCAATCCAGGTTTTGGATCACGTCCATTTTTTCAGATTTTAATAAATAATCCAGGGCAATCACCGATTCCCATTTATTGGGAGAATAGACAGACTCGGTTAATTCCAGGTTCAAGTCATTGGGCAGATTGTTGAATTTGCTATGGCCGACCTCACTGCGTTCTGTAATGGGGATTGGTTCAATGAGGGGATTGATAATTTCTCTTTCCTCATTAGAAAAGATATTTTCAAAAAATTCTAATAGAAATGGAAGTTTTGCTGGATCACCTGATTTAACTGTATGGATATAGGTTTCAATGGGTGTATCAGGAACGTCTATGACACCGAGTTTTAACAATGTTGGTAATGTGTTTTGAATTTCATTATTCAAGTGATCATGCATGAAAAATTTGTTATTGTCATCGGGGATCAATTTTATTGCTTCATTCAGGGCATAGACTTTGCGGGCCATGGCGCGGATCTCTTCCGCTACCTTAGCCTTCTTCTCTTCTTCCTCGATGGGATGAACGCGAGCCACGGCCAAGAGGGAATCTACGACTTCGTTATACACATCCTGGTCATCACGGTTCAGCTGTTTCAATAACATATTAATTGCCCTGTCTCCGGGATATTCCCGCAGGGTACGAATAATACCCAATCTCAATTTGCGGCTGAGATCGGGTGTGTCGAACAATTTTTGAAATTCCTCCAAGGTTAATTCATCAGAAAATTTCTGTAAAGTAAGGCGGGCCTGGAGGCTGGTCTTGGGCAGGTCTAGGTTAGAAATGATAGCCGGGACCAAATCCGGGTCCTTCCGTTTTTCTGCAATAGTGAGGGCCACATTGCTGATCAGGTGACCTTCATTCCGCAGGAAATGGATCAGCTTATCCTGGGGCAAAATACTGTCGTTGTAAACGAGGTGGTTCAGGGCTGTGGCCTGGGCCGACTCATCTTCCCCGTCCAACATTTCATTCAATATGGATTCTGCATCTGTTGTTGGTCCCTGTCCCAGTTGTAGGATCGCCGCGGCGGCGGCGGCCCGAAATTCCACTACATCTCCCGAAAGTAAGGGTTCTAAATCCGGCAGAACATCAGTGAGTTTTCTGCGTCCCGCAACCAATATGGCTTCTACAGATACGTCATCTCCTTTATTCATGGTCGCGATAATATCTTCGTTGGGTATGATGGATTCCTCATCCCAGGCCATGGATAAAATCCGTTTTCGGACGTCAACACTGCCCTCAAGGAATAAGCGCCGGATTGATTTTTCCCAGGATGACAAGGGCAATCCTTCTATAATTTCCAGGGCAAAGAGCTGTTGGATTTCATCCTCGGAGGATAAGGTTTCTTCAATTGTTTTGACCATGGCCGCGTCCTGGACATCCACGTTGAGTTCTTCAAAGTCAATCTGCCGTTTGGATATGGCTGTCTGGAGTTGTTTCACATAATCGGTCTTGACGCGAAAAGAAGTCACGAGCCATCCGGCAATGGCCCCCAGGGAAACGATGCTCAAGTATTTGAGGGCGATGACCTTTACCAGTAAGAATGTGATGAGACCACCCAGGCCTTCCGCCACGGATTTGATGGTGCCGCTCACTTGGGGCTTGATGGTTTTACGCTTATCCGTTTGAACGGGCAGCCATAGCAATTCCAGGGAAGAATTGTTGATGGTGAACTTAAAGGTCTGGTCTGAGAATTTTGCAAAACTGGCGCTCATAAGAACGGGTGCAACCAAAAGAGATGCTGAGCCCACCACAAGTAAAATGGGTAGTATGATTAGACCTATGAGAATACCAAAACGGGAAAGCACCGGCCCCGTAATGAAGAACTGCATAATAATTGAGGCGGCCCCAGCGATTGAGTAAAATAAGCCGAAGAAAGCCACCAAATCACCTTCGTTGGGGAAGGCAGAACTGGCGATTATTTTAAATTGGTAATCCACGATAATGGTTACCACGGCGGACAGGGCCACAATGGTAGCAATGCCCGAGATGAAAGGATCCCTCTTCCCTTTTTTCTTTTTTGGGGGTGGTTTCGTAGCGCCTTTTTTAGCTGGTTCCTTTTTGAAATACTGGATGGACATAAGGCCGAAGAAAGTCGCCAGTCCCAAAAATCCAACTGCGAGGAATAATAGTTCATCAGTACCGAATGCATTGACAAAAGGTTTGAGATTCATACCGATAATCATTATCGCGAATGAGCCCCCCCCGGCGATTATACCAAACAATCGTTTGGCTTGCCGGGGCTCAAATGAATCCCCGGCATAGGTCCAAAATTGAATTATATTGATGGCGACCACCACTTCTACCCAGACATATAAAACCGGGACAACAAAACCCGTTATAACGGGCTGAATCAATATAAATGTCCCGGCAAAAAGTGCGCTTGTCATCAAAAATAAAACGCGGGGAGCCAGCTTATTGGACATCTTGGTATAATAAGTGAGGATAGGGGCGATGACGACAGCGGTCGCCAGAAACATCAAGGGGAGGATCGATTTATCAAATCGGCTTAAAAAATAGGCATCCCGGGCGGTCTTAGCCACCATTGCCATGGCTACCGTAAAGAAAGAGAAAAAGAAAAAGGTGAGGACCATTTTGGCCTCCCCCTGTTTAATATTTATAATTTTCTTTAGAAATTTCAACGATATGTAATCAAGTGGTTTTAAGTAATGACTCTGCTTAGAGAATAATCAAAACCGCTCTCATTTAGAATGTCCATAATAGAACCAAAAAAGAAACTGAAAAAGATCAGACACAGGGCAATGAATGAAATGGTAATAATTAACAGAACACCATTAATGAGAAAATAGGATCTAAAATGATCCATGGCGGTTGTGAAACTGATGGAATCCTTATTGTGCACGGCAAATTGCAAATGACTGGCGGCATTGGTCAACTTGGTTCCCATAATAATTGTGATGACACCCATGATGAAAGTGGGAATTGAAAAAATAAGGATTGTCAGGCAATACATTGCACCGGTAATTATATTCATGATGCCCACAAACTTGGTCCATTTAACCAGTTTATCCAATGTGAGTAAACCGAATGAATCCAAGTTATAGTTAAGGGAATTTTCTGCGGCGATCTGGTTTGGTTCCATCATGCTTATAACAGGTCACTGGCCAGGTCAGCCAGGTAGGATCGTTCTCCTTTTTCTAAAGTAATGTGGGCAAAAATATTTTGGTTAGTCATACGGTTGATTAAGTAACTCAAACCATTGGACAACTTGTCCAAATAAGGTTGGTCAATCTGGTGGATATCCCCGGTAAATACAATTTTAGTCCCTTCACCGGCGCGGGTGATTATTGTTTTAACTTCATGGGGTGTCAGGTTCTGGGCCTCGTCTACAATGAAAAATACTTTCTGCAGGCTGCGCCCGCGGATATAGGCCAAAGGTGTGATAACAAGTTTATCCTGATCCAGCATTTCAATTATCTTTTTTGCTTTGGGGTCATTTTCCTTGAACTGGTGCCGAATAACACCCAAGTTATCCCACAGGGGATGCATATATGGATCAATCTTGGATTGAATATCTCCCGGCAGGTACCCCAGATCTTTATTGCTGAGGGGTACAATCGGCCTGGCCAGGTATATCTGTCGATATTGGGCTCGGCTTTCCAATGCACCGGCTAAGGCCAGGAGTGTTTTTCCCGTCCCCGCCTTGCCGGATAAGGTGACCAATTGAATAGATGGGTTGGTGAGTGCGGCCAAAGCAAAAGCTTGTTCGGAATTCCGGGGTGTTATACCATACGCCGGTGTTTTATCAATTTTATGGAATTGATTTTCAAAACCGTCATAAGTAGCCAGGGCAGATTTATGTTCATTCCGGAGGATAAAATTTTCGTTAGGCAGGGGAGACGGCACTTCAGGAATCGTTTCTTCGTCAACATAAAAAGGTTTGGAATAAAGTGCATCAATGGTTTCAGTGGGGAGGTTTTCGATCAAGCGTCTACCCGTGTAAATTTTTTCCACACTTTCAATTTTATCTGTGGTGTAATCCTGGGCCAAGATACCCATGGCCTTGGCCTTCATACGCAAGTTGGTATCCTTGGTAATCAGGATAACTGTTCTGGATGGTTCTTGTTTTTGAAGCCGTATGGCAGAATTCAGGATGCGGACATCAGGAATATCGTCACGAAAAACTTCGATTAATTGCTCATCCCAGGTTTGATTTACAATAACCCGGATTTTGCCCCGATCCTTGCCTAGAGAAACACCTTTCTTAAATAAGTTATCTCCTGTGATTTCATCCAGGTCTCTTAAAAAATCCCGGGCATGAAAATTGATTTGTTCATTTCCCCGCTTGAAATTATCCAGTTCCTCCAAAACGGTAATGGGGATAGCCACATCATTTTCTTCAAAATGGTGAATACAACTGGAATCGTGCAGGATAACATTGGTATCCAGAACAAGCAGTTTTGCTTTTTTCTTCCCAGGCATAAAAACCTTAAGTATGTGGATTTTTAATGATACTATAAAACATTAACGGGATGAAGTTATTTGAGATTGAATAGAATCACAAGAAGGGAACACACTTTATCATGGAATAAAGGAAATAATAGGTTAATTAAAAAGATGTTTACTTTAGTCCGATAAATAGGTTACAATTGAGGTGCACTGATTCCGAGGAAAATGGATGAGAACTATCAATTTATATAATTTGTCCGATATATCTATATATCGGTGGATAATGGTAAATGCGGCACTGGCAGGACTTGTACTATGTTTCATATCCTGTGGTGATAAAGTCATAAATACGGAAAAATCCAGTACCGTAAGCAATAATAATTTTATCCTTACGCTTACCATTTCCGATGATATTGTCCGTTTGAACGACAGTGTAAAACTGACTGCTACTGTTGAGCGTAAGGTTCATAAAGATTCAATTGATGCTTTTGTAAGTATGAAAATGATGATGGACGCTGTCGGGGGAACGATTGATGGCCATAGTTTTAGTTCATCCTCAAATATAACGGTTACCATGGATAGTGAAGTTGGGTCATCTTTTGAAGCATTGGCATTTTTTATTCCATCTTCATCCTATAGTTCTTCTCAGGGGTATTATAATTATAAAGAAAATGGTCATGTTTCTGCTTCATTTGATGGCATGTCTGTTTCCTTTTCCATAAAACTGGTGGCGCCCGAATGATGCGAAAATTCACTTTTCTGATTATTATTTTTTCTATTCTTTGGTCACAACAGCGCCCGCCCGCTAGTGTTACACAAAAACCTGTAGGCAGCAGTTTATCTTCCCTCCGTGAGTTGGATTATGAAGTGGTTAAGCTCAGCTATATTCAAACAGACCGCGCTCTGGCCATCCTGAAAACATTGGGTTATTCCATAGTGGAATTCAAATCCGGGAAAGGTGAAATCAACGGCGAAAATAATTTTACGCCCCAATTTTCAAAAAAAATTTCCAATTTAAACGCGGCGGGGGTATTGCCGATCATAATCAAACTCCCTGATACAGAGACTGTTTCACTGGTTGAAAAAAGCACCTCTAAATCCTCCAGTAAAAAATCTGCTCTCGGTGTGGATCTGGGCGGCGTGATCCTGGATAATACAACCAGCGGGGAACCAATGCAGCGCCTATTGGTCGGCTATAAACCGGGGGATTTCAATTCGGTGGCGCGTTTGCTGGATTTGATCCAGAATAAAATTGATGTTCCCGCCAATCAAATTGTCATTGAAGCCTTGGTCCTGGAGTTGAATTCTGATCAATTGGATGAATTGGGGATTGATTTTTCAAATGCTGGCCAAGGATATTCAGCCACCTTTCCACCGCCCCTAGGCGGATCAATATCACCCTTTACAGTTGTGCTGGACCGCACCCTCATGGGCACTGCATCCAATTTTCGCGCCAATATTGATGCGCTGATCAGTAATAAAGCGGCCGAAATTTTATCCAAACCATCTGTCCTTGTGCTGGATGGCCGCCAGGCCAGGATCCAGGTCGGACAGCAGATTCCCATTGTGAAAACAACCGATACTCAGATTTCCCAGACCAGATCAGTGGACTATATCCCGGTTGGCATTGTGCTGAATTTGCGGCCGCGGATCAGTGAAGACGGCTCGCGGGTCACCCTCCAGGTTGAAACCATTATCAGTGAAACAGAAGAACGGATTGGCGCCACCGGCGGTTCTGCGGTTGAATCAGCCCCGATTATTAATAACCGCAAGGTCCAGTCTTTCGTTAGAGTTGCCAATAATACACCTTTCATCATTGGTGGATTAATCAATAAAAAAACCACTGAAAATGAAGGCGGTGTACCGATTTTGAAAGACCTTCCTTTGATAGGCAGGATGTTTGCCGTCTCAGCTGAACAAGTTGTGAAAAAGGAAGTAATTGTTGTTATAACACCCCATATTATCACCGAGAGTGAAGACAATTTCAGCCGCGTCATTCCCCAAGATTCTGAACTGTTTAATGCATTCGGTAATCGTTCATTCCCCAATGCTTACCGGGTACAGCACTCAGACGTCTTTGATTTAAGCTTTATTTTTGAAAGTCCCATATTCCAGGATATTACGGCCGAAGTGAAAAAGCGGGCAGAAAAAGATAAAACATTGATGGTGCGGGAGCCATACAAAAGTTTGATGGAAGGGAAAGTCCCGGGTGAAAGTATCCTCGTCAGGCGGATGCTGCTGGATGTAATTGGAAAACTGGGTTATCACCAATATATTGACCCTGAAAAAGTGATTTATTTTCTGGAATCGGAGGCCGATCCGGCGGGTTTCGAGGTTACACGCCTGGCCAATGATATCCGCAATATTCCCCCTGGTAAAGCATTACAATTGAGTTATTCGATTAAAGGGAAAGCCACGGTTCAAAAACCATTTGTGCGCCCCACTGCAGAAACAAAATATATCAGTATAACTGAATCCTATAAGAATGTATTGAAAGAATTAAATAAGCGCGGTGCTAATCCTAGGGAAGACAGTTTCACTATTTTAGTTTCGCGGGACAAAGATGAACAGCGATTGTATGATGTACTGGTTATGAAAAAGGTGCTTGAGATGAACCCTGATCTTGAGTTAACATTAGGGTACTTTAAGCCGGGGATAGAACTTCTTTTCCCATCCCCAGATGTTTTATTGGGTAATTACCATGTGGTGGATCGGGATGCGGCCAAGTATTTTTATGAAGTGAATGATTATTATGGCTCATTTGAAATGGAATTCAACCGTTCAACAGCGGAATTAGGCCGGTTGATTCAAGACCGAAAATGATGTGCGGTATATCACGTGAAAATTGATTATAAAAGATTAGATTGCAGTATTAATGGGGGAAAAACTTGATAAGTAATCTTAAACTAAACTCATCAAGGAGGATGAAATGAAGTTAATCAAGTTATTATTTGCAGCCATGATGGCCTTGGCCTTGGTTGCAGCACAAACAGGAAATCAAGATGATTGCGGTTTTAGGTTTCATGATGACGGTTCAGTGGATGTACCACGACCTGACGGAAGTCCTAGGACATTGCAACTCGGTGAATTTTCCATTAATCAAAGTAATGGTTCATTAACAGTCAATAAAGAAGGTGAACCAGATAATGGTGCTACGATCACCCCGCCACCTTGTGGTGACCAAGGAGGTGACCATGAAGGTGGACAATGTAGATATGAAGGATGTGATTTTGTAGGAAATACTGATGATGATTGGCGCGGCCACTGTGATGCCAATCCTGATCACTGCATGCCACAGGCGGGTGACCAGTGCCATGAATGTGATTATGTATTTACTGGCACAGCAGGTGAGGAGCATGGTCACTGTCGGGAATGTCAGGCCGCAATGAACTCCCCATCAGATTGGGATGACCATTGTAGAGATAACCCTGATCACTGCATGCCACAGGCGGGTGACCAGTGCCATGAATGTGATTATGTATTTACTGGCACAGCAGGTGAGGAGCATGGTCATTGTGACCAATGTGACTACGTATTCAGTGGTGAAGGCGATCGCCATGGTCATTGTGACAAATGCGATCACATTTACAATAGTGACGATGATAGACATGGTCACTGTGATCAAGAAGGTTGCGATCACATTTACAATAGTGACGATGATAGACATGGCCATTGCGACCAGTGTGATTTTGCAGGGAACTCCGAAGCAGATTGGCAAAACCACCATCATGATGATGGCGGCGGTGATGGCCCACAACACTACCCCAACAATCATTGGGATGGCAATTGTGGAGCCATGATGAATGGCGAATCCGAATATTGGCTAGACTCTGATGGTGATCCAGACAACGGTCCTGAAGATGGTCCTTATGCTGTCTGGCATGAAGATGCTGATGGTAATCCTGTCAATTGTGATCCTAGCGGTGATTGTGGTGGATTCCCTGGGAATGAAGATGGTTCAATTATGGTTGCAAAGCCTGATGGTAGTGAGAGATGGCTCCAGGTTGGTGAATATACAATGAATGAAGATGGTTCAGTTACTGTAAACAGACCTGGTGATCCTGATGATGGCGCTACCGTCACACCACCACCATGTGATGATGGTAATAATAACTAAAACTTTAGTTTTATAATCAGTAAAAAAGCCCTGCAGAAATGTGGGGCTTTTTTGTTTCTATAACTTAGATTATTTGGTAATGAAAAAGGAAATTATTCATGTTTGAATCAGGATTATTAAAAGACAAGACCATCATTATAACTGGGGGAGGTACGGGATTGGGGAAATCCATGGCCACCCGTTTTGCCGAATTGGGAGCTAATTTAGTGATTACCAGCCGTCGGCAAAAAGTGATCAATGAAACAGCAGAAGAATTACGCCAGCATGGTGTCAAGGTGTTGGCCATTACCTGTGACGTTAGGGATCCGGATCAGGTGCAAAATATGGTGGACCAAACCGTAAATGAATTTGGCAAGATTGACATTTTACTCAACAATGCTGCCGGGAATTTCATCAGTCCTACGGAAGACTTGAGTCCAAACGGATTTAAAACAGTGGTGGATATTGTTTTAAATGGTACGTTTTTTTGCACCCAGGCCGCAGGCAAGGTGATGCGGGAAAATAAAGGCGGCGTCATATTAAATATTGTAACTACCTATGCTTGGACTGGATCAGGCTATGTGGTGCCCTCTGCCTGCGCCAAAGCTGGTGTGTTAGCCATGACCCGTTCATTAGCCGTTGAATGGGCCAAATACGGGATTCGTACAGTGGCTATTGCTCCCGGGCCATTTCCCACTAAAGGGGCATGGTCAAGATTGGCGCCTCCCGGGTTAGGGATTCAAAAAAAGATGAAGGAACGTATTCCCTTAAAAAGAGTGGGAGAACATATTGAATTGGCCAATCTAGCTTCTTATTTGGTCAGCGATCAGGCGGGATATATCAATGGTGAAGTAGTAACAATTGACGGTGGAGAATGGCTCAAGGGTGCCGGCGAAATGAATGAATTGGAACGCATTCCTAAAGTGGCTTGGAAATTGATGCAGATGAAAAGGAAAAAGAAAAAATAATTCCTTTTATAACCTGAGCGAGTCATCGTCAAGCATCCTTGCTTAACGTTTTCAGAGTTTCCGATGGAAAAAACGACAACTTGGGGAGGTTGTCGAACAGGAGAGAAGACTACTTAGCCATTAATTGTTGCCCCCCAAATGGAGAGAAAATACAAATCTGCCCCATCCCGATTTATCGGGTGGGCTCACAGGAAGGTGGGATGAAATACAAATGATTGTTATTAATCGATTGAAAAATTGTAAGTTATTATTCCATTAAATTTCAAAATTATTGGCTGAGTTTTGCCACCCAGCGCGTTATCATTTCTCCCATAGACATATAAAGTATAACCATATAAGCTAGTGCGATTCCCACTAAACCAAATGGCGTTATCCGTACTGCATGGGTATATTTAATGCTCCCGTGCAATTTTTCGTGCCAGGCCCGTAAAACAATAATAGTAAAGTAGGATAATCCCAATCCAATGGCAAAAAATGCCATAATGATAAGGTGATCTGTCCCGGATAAATTATAGAGCCATTTCGCGAATTTCAAAAGATCTCCCCCAGCATAGCAGCCCCAAACACACCGGCAGAATCCCCCAATTGGTTTCGAATAATGGGCGTTACCACGTGTTCACTGAATGTTTCTTTGTAAACAGATTTTTTCCCCTCCGAATACAGGAAATCCACATTGGATACACCGCCGCCAATCACAATCGCATCCGGGTCGAGGATATCAATTACGTTTGCCAGGCCGCGGCCGAAGTTCAGCAGGAATGTTTCTTTCCATTCGGGATGATCTTGATAAAGTTTTTTATTAACAATGTCTGCTACGGACTGAAATTCCCCGGCTAATTCATGCCAATGATTCTCTAATGCAGTTCCCGAAATATACTGTTCTGTACATCCATTATTACCGCAGTAACAGGATTTACCATTGGGATAAAGCACGTGATGCCCCCATTCACCGCTGATCCTGTTAGGCCCCGAATGAATTTTATTATTGATGACTATACCCCCGCCGCACCCGGTGCCAAGGATGACACCGAATACAACGCCATATCCCTGGGCGGCGCCCAGGGTGGCTTCGGCCAGGGCAAAACAATTGGCATCATTTTCCATAAAGACCGGAACTCCCAGCTCTTGTTCCAAATCTTCCCTGAGTGGCTGCCCGATCAAACAAATTGTATTGCTGTTTTTCATTTTACTGCTAGTGGGATCAATGGCGCCGGGCGTACAAATGCCGATTGGACCTTTTACATCCCCAGACGCAATTAAAACTTGGGCCAACTCGATAATTTTTTGGATAATGGATTCATACCCATTTTCCCGTTCCGTGAGCACACGCTCCCGTTTAATTACAGTGTGATTTTCATCCAGCAAAACACCTTCAATTTTAGTACCTCCAAGATCTATGCCTATTTTATTTTCCATATTTATTTCCTTAATCAAATTAGTATTCCACCGTCAATTTTTTAACCTTCTGCTTTACGAGCAGCTAACTCTGCCCGATTTT
>CEPV01047282.1_pt1 | contig 13710 bp, 11 predicted proteins | sample 530451 | NCBI WGS metagenome assembly CEPV01 (sample SAMEA2620097, study PRJEB7988) | marine metagenome | isolation source: saline water (ENVO:00002010), including | reverse complement strand
TTCTGCAGCAGTTTCAATAAAGTCATTCAGCCCATCAGCTTGATTGGCTTCAGCACTCACGAGAATTGACCCACCCCTGCTAGCGAAAACTGACCCACCGCAAATCTGAAATAGTAATCTGTCGTCAACGGATCGGGGACGAAGCAGTGTTTGAAATCTTGGAGGTGTATCACCAAGAAGGACTTCAAGCTGGTTTGAGTTCCTCTTTGACGACAACGTCGCGATGCAGATCGTGGTCGGATTATTGATGATTTCAAGACTTTCGTGCTAGGAAGAAAGAGTTTTCGAGTTTGAGAGAAACTGAGTAATAGAACCAGGTCCGGGGGCTTGGGGCTTTAACAGTGGCATTGAGCCACTGCTAAATCCGCACTGCGTGCATAAGCTGCCAAAAGTAATTCAAAAGCGTCAATCACGCAGCAGAAGCAGGGCATCGAAGGGTTGATTGTGTGCCTCGACAGGCAAAGCTCATTGACCGTGCCCCGATACCATCGCAAACGCCATCATTCACTCTGGTAGTTCTTGCAGGAGGAATTCGGTGGCGAAGAAAGCCCGAAAGACACGAAAACGCCCTTGTTCAATCTGCCGAAAATGGTTTCTGCCGGACCATCGGATCGGCTCGCGCCAATACGTGTGCTCGTCGCTGGGCTGTCAGCGGGAACGGCACCGCCGGAACTGCACGGCCTGGAGAGTAGCTAACCCGGACTGCAGTGTCGGTGCTGAACGCCTTCGAAAACGTGTTGTTCCGGAAGAGAAAAATTCAAAGGCCAGTGATCCGATGCGACAGGTTGCCTGGCATGTTGTGCGAGACGAGACAAGCATGGAACAGGCGGTAATAACAGAGGAAATCGGCAAAGTCCTCACCTCCTGGGTGCGAGACGAGATGGACATGCAACTTGTTGAAATGAAAGGGAAAATCGACAAAGTCCTACCACAGTCGCTGCGAGACGAGATAGACATCTAACTTGTTGAAATAAAAGGGAGAATCGGAAAAGTCCTAGCACTGTCGCTGCGAGACGAGATGGACCCCTTCGACCTGTCGGTAGATGATCAGACGGTGCGAATGAAGGGAGAAAGGAACTCGCCGAATCGGGAAGTCCGGCGGTCCGACGTATCAGGAAACATGGAGATTGAAATCGACCACATTGAACTGAAGTACGCGCTCCTACGGGCGGGTAGCGAGACGCGGTTAGCTCGACTTGCTGCCGCAATTCTCCGGGAGGGCCAGCAGACGCCGGTGCTGGTTGTCGCCGCTGGAGCTGACCGGTTCGTACTGATTGACGGGTATGCGCGGGTTGCCGCCCTTCGGGCGCTGTTGCGCGACACAGTCCTTGCCCTGCAGCTTGACGTGGATGTAGTCCAAGCGCTGGTTCTAAGCCACCGCATGGCGAATGCGCCGCGGCGTGCCGCTCTCGAAGACGGATGGCTGATCCGCGAACTGATCGAGGGGCACGGCCTGTCTCAGGCTGAAGTGGCCAAGCGACTACAGCGATCAAAAAGCTGGGTATCGCGCCGTTTGGCCTTGGTTCGTGCGCTGCCGGATTCGGTTCAAAACGCGGTGCGAACAGGAAAAATGCCGGCGTACGCGGCCGGCAAGTATCTGGTTCCGATGGCGCGCGCCAACGGAGAGCAGTGCAGTTTGTTAATCAAGAACATTCGCTGTCGATCTATTTCGGTTCGTGATGTCCAGCGGCTGTACCTGGGCTGGCGTCGCGGCGATGCACAGCAGCGTCTTCGGATCACAGAAGACCCAGAGCTATTTCTGAAAGCAGAAGAGGCTTCGAGGATGCCGACTGAAATCTCTGCGGGCAATCCGGCGATGCCGTTCATAACAGATCTTGGCATTATCGCCGGTGTTTCTCGTCGGGCACATCGACGCTTGGGGGAAAGAGACTTCGACCCGCAAACCGGAGGAACCGGTCGAGTGACTCGACGTGCCTTTGATGAGAGCCGCCTTGCCTTTGAGAATCTGGCCGAACTTTTTGAGGAGAGTATCAATGCTGGACCTGGAAACGAGACAAGCCATACTGCGCCTTGACCGGGAAGGGCACGGCAAACGCACGATTGCGCAGGCCGTCGGCGTATCGCGAAACTCAGTCAAAAAAGTTCTTGCCAGCGGATCCCCTGAGGTGCCCCGCTTGGCGAGGGCTGATCGTTTGGAACCATACCTTGAGCGAATTCTCGAACTGTATGCTGAATGTGCTGGAAATCTTGTCCGTGTTCACGAAAAGCTTGATGATGATGACGTGCAGATCCCCTATTCAGTTTTGACGGCGTTCTGTCGTCGCAACGGAATTGGGGTGAAGCCGAAAAAACAGGCAGGCCGTTATCACTTCCTTCCTGGCGAAGAGATGCAGCACGACACCTCGCCGCACCAGGTAAAGGTAGGTGGGGGACTGCGCACCTTTCAGTGCGCTTCGCTTGTTCTGTGTTTTTCGCGGATGATTCACGCTCAAGTATTCTTGCGCTGGTCGCGGTTCGAGTGTCGGATCTTTCTTAGCGAAGCCATCGAGGCTCTCGGGGGTGCCGCCGGGCGAACGATGATCGACAACAGTTCCGTCATTTTGGCTGGCGGTAGCGGAAAAAACGCGATCTTCGCTCCTGAAATGAATGCGCTGGCAAAGCGATTCAACTTCGCTTTTGAAGCCCATGAAGTCGGCGATGCAAACCGTTCAGCCCGTGTTGAGCGGCCATTCCATTATATTGAAAACAACTTCTATAAGGGGCGCTCTTTTACCAACCTGGCCGATCTCAATGCACAGCTACGCATCTGGTGCGACAAAGTCAACCGTCGCTACAAAAAGCACATTCGTGCCGTTCCCATTGAGCTTTTTATCACTGAAAAGCCGCTCCTGCGCCCGTTGCCATTGTACATTCCAGAAGTTTACGATCTATACGAGCGTCGAGTTGATGTCCAAGCCCGGGTGACCTTGCACACCAATCGATACTCGGTGTTGCCGGATCTCATCGACCGTAAGGTCGAGGTCCGCGAGACGAAAGAGCGGGTGCGTATTTTTGATGGTCACAAGCTGGTTGCGGACCATGAGCGATCTGAATACGGAGCAGGCACACAGTCAATTCTGCCAGAACACAAGTATCAACGTCGGCAGGGCCGGCACCGAGAGCGACCGACTCCCCAAGAAGAATTGCTTCGGGGTGCCGCACCCGGCCTCTCTGCACTACTCGATGCGCTGAAAAAACATCACGGAGGACGCGCGGTTCGTTCGATCACCCGGCTTCACCGAATCTGGATGGACTATCCGACAGATATCGTTGAGCAGTGTGTTCGGCGAGCGCTCGAATACGGACTCATGGATCTGGAACGAATCGAAAAGATGATTCTCAAGCAACTTGCCGGTCGCTACTTCCGTTTACCGACGGATGAAAGGAATGACTGAAATGGATGATGACCTTGATCAACTGCTTTCAAAACTCCGGCTGAAGAAGATTCGCGAAATCGTTGACCGGGAACTTGCCCGATCTGAAAAGCTCGGTATCGGCTACAGCGAACTCCTGACTAGACTATTGCGGCAGGAGGCCCAGGATCAGGAGGCCCGGGCCTCGGATGCGCGACTGCGGCGAGCGAAAATCCCCGAGCCGTGGAGCCTGAACACATTCCCTTGGGATCGTCAGCCTGATATCGACAAAAGGGTAATCCTACAGTTGGCTGAACTGAACTTCATCGCCGAAGGTCGCAACCTTGCCTTCATCGGCGAAACGGGTCTTGGTAAAACGGGTCTTGCGTCTGGTCTGTTACTCAAAGCGGTCCAGGCGGGTTACTCTGGAATCTTCACTCAAGCCCAAGACTTGTTTGACGAATTGCACAGCACACTGGCCGATCACTCTTCACGCCGGTTGATCAATCGAATGATTCGAATGGATGTACTCTTAATCGATGAGATGGGGTATCTGAACATCCGGCCTGAACAAGCAAATATCTTCTTCAAGCTCATGGAAGAGCGTTACACACGTAAAAAAACGACCATTATCACTACCAACCTTGACTACGACGCTTGGTACGACTTCCTCGGCAACAAAGAAATGGTCAGCGCTCTCCTCGACCGTTTTCGGCATCGATGCCAGACAATCCACATTACCGGGACATCGTTGCGCTGTGATGTTGATTGAGCTGACGACCCGGTTCGAACCATCAATCCGAATATCCTCTACACAAACTCATAGCCTTGTTGACCAATTCAAGCTCGACCTTGAACTCTTGCCTGCAACGCCTGCTTGTTGCGCCCGCTTTCAAGATGATTCTCTACAAAACAATCGAGATCCCGGATGTTCAAAAGGGCCAATTCTGCTGAGTACTAGTGGGTCAGTTTTGCTGAGCGCCGAAGCACAAGGGCGCGTCACGCCCATCCCGTTTACGCGCCCTCTGCAATGAACCACCAGCATCGCCCGGCACTTCAATCAGTATCAACAGAGGGCTGTGAGCGTAGTTCCCAATAGGCGGAGTCGATGCATGTGCAGAGTAACCCAGGAGTAACCCAAGAATGAATCAGGTTAAGAGGGGTTAGTAATAGATGGCTTAACTAATTGATATTTAATGGGATTTTGGAGCGGGAAACGAGACTCGAACTCGCGACCCCAACCTTGGCAAGGTTATGCTCTACCAACTGAGCTATTCCCGCTACGTGGACCTATTAACTTACATCGGGATGAAGCTTCTGTCCAGATACAAGCTGACTTGTGGTCGTATGGCGTCCCCAAGGGGAGTCGAACCCCTGTTGCCGGGATGAAAACCCGGTGTCCTAGGCCTCTAGACGATGGGGACATACCGCGAAATGGACTGTACGAACCGTTGCACGAGGCGCGCATTCTAAGAATCTTGAGGCCCGCCGTCAAGCGCACATAAGGGCTTGCAGGGGGGGAAAACAGTCGCTTCGCCAGGATCAGCTACACTTTTAGAATAGTTGGCTGTTTGTGGGGCAGGCGAGTGATAAGTGGGATGGTGAGTGCACTGATCCTGGCGGGAATCGGCGTTTTGATCATAATCGCCTGGATTGCCCATCGCTTTGAGGTCATGAAGTCTGAGCTGTCCAAGAAGAACGCATTCCACAAGGACAGAGCGCGCAGCCTCAATTTCATTATTGACGCCCTGCCAACAAAACATATCGCTAGAGACCTGACTCAACTGATCATCAGTCACATCATCCTGCATCTGGAAAAGGCGTTAGAATTGGATCCCAGTAGCAGCGACGCCAGACATCGACTTGAGCGCGTACAAGCGATGGATGTCGAGCACCTGAGCGCCAGTTCGGATGGCACGGATCTTCACGGCAGCACCATCGGGCAGAAGCTGAAAGACGCGCAACGAGCGCTCAAAATCCTGAAGGAGTTTATCCTGCAGCAGCACAGAGCCGGTGTGTTGCGACGCAACGTGGCCACGCGCTATGTAAAATCTCTGCACAATCTCGGCCTTCAGATCATGCTGGAAGGGCTTACGCATCAGGCCAAGTACAATCTGAGAGAGGGTCATACCTCGCTGGCCATCCACTACTATCAGTTGGCGATGACCGAACTGAATAAGAACAACAAGGACAACCGTTTCAACGCACAGTTGGCCCAGTTATCCCAGATGATCAAGAAACTCAAGATGCAGCAGAATGAGGAGACTGAAGGGGATATGGCGGAACGAGAACCCTCGACATTGGGGGACGAGTGGGACAAACAGATCGGTGATGAAGATGCCTGGAAGGTGAAGAACTATTATGATTAATCTAGTCTAATACACCACAATCCAGCTAAAATACTCAATCGTCGCACGCCAGTCAAAGTCTATTGTGTCAATGGCTAAGCAAAAGAAAAACGAAGAGCAAGACAAAGAGAAAAGGGTGAGCGGCGTTGCCGATCGCAGGGTCACCATAAGAGATCGAAGGCCTACAAACCGAGTCATCGGCGAAGTGAACCCCCGTCGCAAGCGTGGCGATCGACGCGAGACCAAACTGTAGGGTTCAGGATTTCAGGTGAGCCATCGACTGTCTGATTCTGTGTGCTCTCCCATACGACGCGACTGTGAAATCCGTGCTTGTTCTCCGTCAGTCATTCCCATGTTAGGTGTGCGATGAGCATACCAACACTGTTTGCTTTCATAGCCTATCTGGTCGCATTGCTGCTGATCGGATCGTTTGCCTACAGGGCCACTGGTGATCTGGAGGATTATCTGCTCGGGGGCCGCCGGCTGGGAGTTGTAGTGACCGCTCTTAGTGCCGGTGCATCCGATATGAGTGGTTGGCTGTTGTTGGGGTTGCCAGGGGCAATCTATGTCTCGGGTCTCCGAGAGGTGTGGATCGCTGTCGGCGTGCTGATAGGTGCGTTTCTTAACTGGCGACTGGTCGCCAAACCACTGCGTATCTATACCATGATGCGGTCGCAGTCCCTCACCCTGCCCGATTTTTTCGAACGCCGCTTTCTTGACGGCAGCAAGACGCTGCGAGTGATAGCCGCAGTTATCATATTGCTCTTCTTCACCTTCTACACGGCATCGGGATTAGTGGCCGGGGCCAAGCTGTTTTCGACGGCCTTCGATCTCTCGTACTACTCGGCTCTCTGGATCGGTGCAGTCGTGATCGTCGGATACACTTCCGTTGGTGGATTTCTGGCGGTGAGTTGGACGGACGTACTGCAGGGCTTGATGATGATGTTCGCGCTGGTGTTGGTTCCCGTGATCGTCGTGAATGAGTTGGGCGGTCTGTCCGAATCCATGGCCGTCATCGAAGATCTGAATCCAGCCTATCTTGATCCATTCAGTGACATGACGCTGTTGGGCACGATCTCATTACTGGCGTGGGGGTTGGGTTACTTCGGGCAACCCCACATTCTGGCTCGTTTCATGGCGATCTCCGATGCCAACAAGATGGGTCAGGCGACGTTGATCGGAATGGGCTGGATGTCCATTACGCTGGCTGCTTCCGTCGCGGTGGGGCTGTTCGGGCTGGCATACTTCAGTCAGTTTCACGTTGCTGAGATGTCGGTGGCCAGTTCTGAAAAGGTGTTTATCATACTGACCCAACTGGTGTTTAATCCCTGGATTGCCGGCGTGCTTCTGGCCGCCATACTGGCTGCGGTTATGAGCACCATCGACTCACAGCTCTTAGTATCGTCCAGTTGCCTGACGCAGGATTTCTACAGGTCCTTTCTCAGACCGAAGGCAAGTGAGCAGGAAATGCTGTGGACGGGCAGACTGATGGTACTTGCCATCGCGTTCATTGCTATCCTCATCGCTTCAGATCCCCAAAGTCAGGTCCTTTCCTTGGTCAGCTATGCCTGGGGAGGTCTGGGCGCGAGTTTTGGTCCCGTGATCATCTTCTCCCTCTACTGGCGACGCATGACCAGGATGGGTGCGGTGGCAGGTATGGTCACCGGCGCATTGACGGTGATCGTATGGAGACAGTTGAGTGGTGGGGTCTTTGAGCTTTACGAGCTGTTTCCCGGATTCGTGCTGGCCTCGGTCGCGATTGTGATTGGCTCGCTGTTCGACCAGGATCCGCAGGCGGAGGTGGTGGAGCTATTCGACACGACCAGACCTCTATACCTGTACCGGTAGGATAGACCGGTTTCACAAGGTCAGTAGATTATTACCGAACGAATACTCTTACCTTCGTGCATATAGTCGAATGCCTTGTTGATCTCCTCCAATCCCATGGTAAAGGTAATATACTCATCCAGTTTGATTTCGCCTTGCATGTACTGATCCACCAGACCAGGCAATTCGGTACGGCCTTTGACGCCTCCGAAGGCAGTACCACGCCACACGCGACCGGTAACCAGTTGAAAAGGGCGCGTGCTGATCTCCTGCCCCGCGCCGGCCACCCCGATGATGATCGACTCCCCCCAACCTTTGTGGCAACACTCGAGCGCCGACCTCATCACCTCGACGTTGCCGATGCACTCAAATGAGTAGTCCACGCCACCATCTGTCAGGTCGACGATGACATCGGCGATGGGATCTGAGTAGTCGCTTGGATTGACCAGGTCGCTTGCACCAAGTATGCTGGCCATCTCGAATTTTCCAGCATTGGTGTCGATGCCGATGATGCGACCTGCCTTTGCCAGAACAGCTCCCTGCACTACGCTTAGACCAATGCCTCCCAGCCCAAAGACAGCGACCGAGGCGCCTGGCTCTACCTTAGCTGTTTTCAGCACAGCGCCGATGCCGGTAGTAACGCCACAACCTAACAGGCAGACTTTGTCCAACGGTGCGTCCTTGCTGATCTTTGCCAGGGACACCTCGGACACTACGGTATACTCCGAAAACGTGGATGTCCCCATATAGTGAAATATCTCTTTGTCACTGCATCTGAATCGGGTCGTGCCATCGGGCATAAGTCCTTGGCCCTGAGTTGATCTAACGGATGAGCAGAGGTTTGTCTTTCCAGACCTGCAGAATTTGCACTGGCCACACTCGGCTGTATAGAGTGGAATGACGTGATCACCCACAGCAACGCTGTTCACGTCCGGGCCCACTTCCTCGACAACTGCACCGCCTTCGTGTCCTAGAATTGTGGGGAATAGACCCTCCGGGTCCTGACCAGACTGGGTGAAAGCATCCGTATGACACACGCCTGTCGCAACGACTCTAACGAGCACTTCCCCTTTCTTTGGCTGTGCTACTTCCACTTCTTCCAGGGACAGTGGCTTGCCCGCTTCCCAGGCGATAGCGGCTCTTGATTTCATGCTTGTGGTCCTTTGGTTGTGTGGGCGTTCAGCAGCCTATGATGGACGAGCCTAGAAGTGACCTTCCAAGCCCACGTATAGAGAGACGGGTTCCCCCACAAAGTAGCGATCGACGCCAAAGCCAAAGTCAGCGCGCTCAGCATATTCCGTGTTGGTGAGATTCATTATCTTAAGGTAAATACTGAAGCGCGGGCTGAACTCCGTCTTGACGCGCAGATGAATCAGATCGTGGCCATCGTACTTGTTGAGATTCTCCGGATCCTCGTAGTACTCCCCCAAATGCACCCACTCGAGCTCGGCGCGACTGTTCGGTCGAAATTCCCACCCGAGGCGTGTTGATCCCATATACCTTGGGGCCGTGTCCACCACATTACCGTCTATGTTCACGCCGCCGAGCACGCGATCGAAGTCATACTCGTGATTGGCAAGTGTTGCGTTTAGGCTCACATCGACAGAATCGGTCATGTCGAACTGAAACGAGAACTCCACACCTTGGTGGCTTGTCTCGCCGTTGTCGACATTTATTCGGTTGCTGTCTCTGAAGATGAAGTTGTCCTTCTTCATGGTGTAAAAGGAGATGTCGTAGTTGAGGCGATCCGTAAATCCTCTGAATCCCAGTTCCAAGCTATCCAGCTCTTCGGAGTCTATTTTGCTGACGTTCTGATCGTTCTGCAGCCGATACAGCTCGGTCGCTTGAGGAGCTCTAAAGCCGTTTGCCAGCAAAATATAGAGCCGGTGAGAAGAACTGAACTGATGGGTCAGGCCGACTTTCGGTGACCAATTGCTGAAGCTGTCAGTTCTGTCAGCGGGTCGGTTAAAGCGACATCCGCCAAAGCCACACGGTGTGCCGTCGTCCTTAGTACGTCCCGTACGTGCATTGTTTTCATAGTCGTATTTCAGATGCTCAAAGCGCAAGCCCGTGACCAGTTCAGTCTTGTCGGTTAAGTGCCAACCGATGTGCACAAAAGGAGCGATAACCGAAGCAGTGACGTCATAGTCGTAATGTGTGCCGGCGGGGATGGTCGCTGCGACAAATGCGCTGGGGTGCACGGTATCGGCAGGCTGTGATTCCTTCAGGAATGCGCTTGTATATTCGAGGTCAACCCCTGTGATGAAGTCTGCTGGGCCGGAAGCGGATGCATGCCAGGAAGTCTGAATTCCGACACTACGGTGGCCGTTTTCTTCCAGCGCCTGGCCGGGCAGAAAGTGCTGCAAGAACGTCATGTCTGTGTAGCGCAAGTAAGGTGTGATGATCGCTTTGGCATCATCGCCGGCGGGGAGTTCGAATCTGGACTGCCAGCGTGCCGATCGTACGTCTCTAAATGCTTCCGGATTGGGATTGTCTCGACGAACACCGCCACTTTTGTAAACTTCGTGACCCGTGACAAATCCGGCCGTGTCCTGATTCAGATTGGTCAGCGCGAATGTCGAAATCACCGCATAGCGATCGGCTTCATGTCTGTGGCGCAATGTCAGCTTCTGCTGATCGAATCCGGAGGCGTCCTTGATTCCGCCATCATTGACGGCATTGAAGTCGAGTCTGTAAGCGGCTGTACCGCTGCTCCACTTGACGCGGTAATAGTCATGGGGACCCGCTTCCAGTTGGGCGGATGCATGCTTTTCGCTCTCAACGGGTCGGCTGAGCACGTTGATAAGCCCATGCATGGCGTTGGAGCCGTAAAGCGCCGTTCCCGGTCCTTTGATGACCTCGATGCGCCCAGCCTGTTCGGTGTTGGCTTCAAAGAGTTCATTGACGTTACAGAATCCGGCGGCTCGAAGTGACACGCCATCCTGGGCCATCAAGAAAGCGCCACATCCACCTGCACCGGTCAGCACAGGTGAGCGCAGTGCCGTCAGGTGTTCCTGGCCATTGCCTCGGCTGATCCAGCTTCCCGAGACCCTGGACAGGGTCTCGTTGATATGTGTGTGGGCTGTGAGTTCCAGCGTGTCCTCACCAACAACGTCTGAATTTCCCGCAATCTCGGCGAGTTCCTGTTCAGATCGAGTAGCAGTAACTACCAGCGTTTCCAGCTTGTCTGCCGAGAGAACTGGTACGGATGAGACGATCATTAGCAGTGCAAAAGTAGACTGAATTAGCTTCATGACAAGTGCAAATTACCCTAATTAATTGAAGACAGATTGGGCTGTTTCGACTTTAATATAAATGACTCGTGGTAACAATCGCTGTTCACACAACCGTGCTCGTGGTCACAATCGAGTTGACACCCGTGTTAACAGCCCAACAGACACCTGCGCGCGCAATAGATGGGCAAGCTACACCCCCAACAGAGAACGGCCCTTAACATGGTGCCGGCGGATCAACCGGTATTGCTGCTGATTCGACACTCTCTTCGAGAAGAGGCGGATAACCTGATGCCCGGTTTTGCTGTGCCGCTGACGGCTGAGGGTGTAACGATGGCGCGTCAGTGGGGCTCTGAAATCAGATTGGAACTACAGGCGGTTCACTCCAGTCAGTGGCCTCGCTGTGTGGACACTGCCGAAGCGATGATTGCCGGGGCCGGTGCAGACGGATCCGTAACGATCGAAGATAAACTGTGTGAACCGGGTTGTTATGTCACCGAGATGAAATTGGCTGGTCCTGCGTTTGTCAGATTGGGTCCAATTGAATTCATCAGCAGGCTGCTGCAGTCTGAAGATCTGTCCGGCACCAACACAACCAGAGAGGGTTCAGCGGAGCTGATGAGTTGGTTAAGAAGTAGGCAACCTGAACGCGGCAAGATCAATCTGTTTGTTACCCACGATACGATCCTGGCTGGTTTCGTCTATGACTTGCTTGGAAAACAGCATCTGACCAGCGAGGACTGGCCCTGGATGCTGGAGGGAGTTTTTCTGTGGTTTGACACGGCCTTTATTCACTGGGTCTGGCGTGGCGAACGCGGCAAGAAACCCTTGGCAGAATACGAGCTTGCGTGACAACTCGTCCGTGAGAGTGTGCCTGAGTATTGACAAATCATCAGTGATACAGTGAACTTACCGGTGCAAAGGTCAATCGAGCTGGCAAGGTGAGTCTTTCATGACTGATGACACAGTTTTAGGCAAGAAAGTCGAATACGCCACCACTTATACGCCGTCGTTGCTGGTGACTCTCCCCAGATCTGAACAGAGGCAGTCTTTAGGCATATCCGAAGGCGAGATGCCGTTCCATGGCCTCGACCTTTGGAATTGCTACGATTTCACGTGGCTGAACGGCCAGGGGAAACCTGAAGTAGCTGTTGCGCAATTCGAAGTTCCCTGTAACTCCAAGAATATGATCGAAGCGAAGTCGCTGAAGCTCTATCTGCTCTCCTTTTGTCAGACGAAATTCGGTCGTGGGCGAGCTGAAGTGAAGGACACACTGGAATCGGATCTGACCGTCGCGGTGCAGGCACCGGTGAGCGTCAACTTGTCAGCCCCGGAGCATGCACAACACGTTGGCCTCGGTGTTCTGACCGGCCAGTGTATCGACAATCTGGATGTCGAGATAGACGATTACTATTGGAATCCGGACTACCTGGAGATCTCCTCCAACCTGACTGTCAAGGCATCGCTTTACACCAACTTGCTCAAGTCCGTCTGCCCGGTGACGGGCCAACCGGATTTTGGCAGCATCCTCATTCAATACAACGGCCTCGAAATCGATCAGGAAGGATTGCTGAAATACATCATCTCCTACAGGGAGCATGCGGAATTCAGCGAACAGGTGGTGGAACGCATTTTCATGGACATTCTCAATCGGTGCCAACAACCGAGCAGACTTTCAGTGTATGCAAGGTATGCGCGCCGGGGCGGCATAGATATCAATCCCTTCCGTTCACTTGATGATGCCTATGTACAAGACATCAGGTTGTGGCGACAGTAGTTTCCCGTTTGCTCTTCGTTGTACCATCGAGAGAATGCGAATCCCTGACGTAACCGTTGAGGGGTGATGGTAAACGCCGCCAACCACCGTCCGGCTGGACGGATCGGTCAGGCAGTATCGCCGCTCGATGCCGCCGTTAGAATGGCCTCGCCGATGTGGATGGAGTCACGCGCGTTACCAGGCAGGTCGTTGAGTCGCCACGTCAGTCCCCTTGTCTGGGGACAAAGAGATGTCGTAACCAATTGATCAAACTGTTGTCTCTGAGCAGGTACCGATCGATCTCATCCAGGTCCTTTGCTTTTTCGGATGGGTTCGCAAACAGATCCGCGCGGGTGATCATGGGTGAGGTGTCGTCCAGTTGCTTGACTTCCCTGGCAGGATTGCCCGCTGCAATAGTATTCGGGGCTATATCTGCTACCACCACCGATGCGGCGGCGACAATGCTGTTGTGACCGATGGAAACGCCTTTGCAGATGGTCGCACCAGCAGCAACCCAAACATTGTCGTGCAGGACGATTGGCTTTGTGTTCCCAACAGGTTGGGTACGGTCGTAAAGATCGTGCCAGTCCGCATCGGTCAGATAGGCTCCGGCAGCAATCATGCAGTTGTCGCCAATGCGAACTTCAGAAGCTGATTCGATCCTAACGCCCGGGCAGAGTAGACATTGATTGCCGATATTGATGTGACCTTGATGCTCGCCATGGGTCCAGGTGGACAGGCAAACCCTGCGATCGCGAGCGGTGACGATATGCGCATTCTCACCAATGCTGATGTGGGAGCCGTGAATTCTGATATTCCAGGGCTTCATGAATTGAAAGCCACTGCCCAAGGCTGCTAGCTGCGGTGCCAGGAAATGTCTGCTGTAAAAGTCCTCATAGCAGCGATAGGCATGCTTAATGTAGTAGGGGCGATGATCACTGATCAAGAAACAGCTTCCTCCGATCGAGCTCAGCTTTTGAAATTCTACCAGAGATGGAAGTGATGTGAGCCCTGTTCGCGCTGGTGCAACCATAAAAAGATTGCAGTTGCTCACGAATTTAAGCATATTGCGCCCCATTGGAGATGGATCACGCCTTGACTGCCATAGAAGAAACGTATTGCCGTCACGTATGTATGAGAAAGGAGATGACCTTCACGGATGTGAGAGAAGGTAGATGACCTTCTCGGATGTA
>CEPV01081763.1_pt1 | contig 13735 bp, 8 predicted proteins | sample 530451 | NCBI WGS metagenome assembly CEPV01 (sample SAMEA2620097, study PRJEB7988) | marine metagenome | isolation source: saline water (ENVO:00002010), including | reverse complement strand
ATCAAGGTTCAGATGGATTCCTTGAAGCACGGCAAGGGTTGAAAATTAGTTAATTGTCAACAGCTCCTAGTCTTTCGTTTACGAAAGCAAGGCGGGGCGCCTGGGAATTAGGGAATCCCCCAAAAACAGTCTCTAGCGACTTTCCTTGCCGGGCCCGGCAGCATTCAGTTTTTCATTCAGCATTTTAGCAACCCTGGCATGGGCCGGTGCGGTCCAATGGCCATCTTTTGGGAAATAATCACCGTCGCGGGCTTGGGGGCTAATTGTTTCGAACCCGCGGGTCTTAAGCCGCTGAACGAAAGTCGCAAAATTTTCGCTGAATCCCATTCGTGGGCGAGGGGGGACAACAATGATAATGAATCGGGAAGCCTTGGCTGCCATCTGCCGCATGGTGTCAAGCATTTCGATCGACGCCGCGATCGGGTCGCGTTCCCCTCCTGTGGAGGCTCCGGAGGGTGCGAGAAAGCCAAGTTTGCGGACAAGTGAAACGAACGAGGCAGAACGTTGGAGCACGGATGAGGCGAGGCTCCAAAAAGCCGAATTTTCAATTAGCCATTTATATACTCTATTGGCGGCCGGTTGCAGTCTGCCCGTTTTAACAGCAGTGGGCTCTGGATACGATAGAACGTCGTTTTCATAAGTCACCATAACGACCACATTGCGGCCGGGAAAAAAATTAACGTTCTTACGGATTAAAAGAAAATAATCGGTCAGATCGGTGGCAGGCATCGAAAAATTAAAATAGGGAATTTTCATCCGAATGGCGGAAACGGCGCACATAACTTCGTTCGCCTTAACCCCCCAACCGAAACCGAATGAATCCCCAAAGCAATAAATTCCCGCTTTTTCCGGGCTGGCGCCTTCTGGATTGCGGAACCCTCCATGGTTCAACGCCACTGGTACGTCGAATTCGCCGTAAATGCTGTAAAGCCGGCTACGGTAACCGGCCTTTCCCACGTATGTACCCAACACCCGGTCATGTTGCAAAAAACCTTGTGACCAAATGTAACGCCATTCGGGAAAGGCCAGACGGCTTGTTATTTCCGTAATGGCACAAAGGACGGCCAAGGTCCCCAAAAGCAGAAAAAAATTTACAAAAAAGCCACGGTTAATGTCCACTCTCATAAACAATCCTTGGGATTAAGGAATTTCTTAGAACGGTGGCATAGCGACAGTTCATCAGCGTAGGTTTTGTTCCCCATTGAACGGCCTATCTCGATACTCCCCCTGCTGAGTGAAAAATTGACGGGTCCATTGGCGCCGTCATAATTGTTGTTGGCAACGACGATTGAAATGCGATCGTTGCCAAGGGTGTTAAACGAAATCAAATTAGTGCCTGATTGTGGCGCCAACAACCAATTGCCCTTCGCGTCAAGCACGCCGATGCCAAGTTTTCCCGTCTTGACCTTAATGGGCAGGATAAGGGTAACGGCCGATTGCGGGGTAATTTTAATAGCGGGGCTGGATACTTGATACTTCCAGGGGGAAGCATCCCCAATCATTTCGAAAGTTTCCGGGGTTTGGTTAAGCACCTTCGTGCTTTTGCTGAAGATAATCCATTCCTTGAAGGGGGGAAGCTGGGTTATCTGAGTTGGCGGCTGGTATGCTTCGACCGATCGGACTTCCGTTATGGAAAAAGCTGCCTGAGGGTCGGAATCGAACTGAGAGATGTAAAGGGGGCCGCCCCCATGGGCAACAAGAAGATAGACGGTTTTCTCCGCAGGGAAATATGGCGCCGGAACAAAACCGTAGCCCAATTCGGTTTGGGACCCCGTAAAAGAGGGCGTATTCGTAGCTATTAATACGCCTGACCCCTTTTTTGGGTCGCGGGTTATGTCCACGGTAACAAGATATACGCCCCGATCAAGGTCTGCGACCTGGGGTCGGGCTGAGCGCCCGCCCGTCGACTCCTTGAACAATCCGCCCGCATAAGGCAGATCGAACGACACCGGATCGGTGTTTCGAAAGACCACGGTGACCGCTGGCAAAAGGCGGGAAATCCATTGCCGGCTCGTCCCGTTGTTGACCCTGACTGCCGGCGGCGCCGAAACAGGTGCGCTCTTCGGACTGACGCGCCGGTAGATTCTTGTGGGACCGTACGGAGGGGCAGTGACGATCTGGATGAGCTCATAGCGCTGGCCTGGCAAGACTTTCTGTAGCTGGCTATAGAAATGGGCCGCACGCGAATTCTTGACCAATAAGGCGGCGATGTCGTTCTGTTCCCGGTAGCCTATGACAAGGTACTCGGGCGCGTAAGAAGCCCGCTTTTCCGGTTTGATCTTTTGAATGAGGTGCATCCCGTCCGACAATTGCAGGAGGTCAGTGCGAACGCCCGATTCCAGCCCGAAAAAAAAGCTTCCCCAGGCCCGGGCCCGTAGCGGCAGCGGAGAAAGGGCGTTGTCAACATAATCTTCGATGTTCACCCACTTGCCAGCGGCGAGCTGCATATTCGAAGGTCTCTTAATAAAAGCCTGCCCTTCCGCGACCATGCCCGCTATGACAACGACGCTAAATACTGATTCGGGGAGCCAGCGCCATCGCTTCATCCGGCGGCCTGCAAAATGGACGATAATGGCTACTGCGGCACCGGCCGACCAGACCGTCGCCACTTGCGAAAGGATCGTATAGCCGGCGTGCCAGTTTCCATAGAAGCCGAGACTCAACTGGTATCCGATGGCTACGACAACCGGCGGAAGCAGAAACGCCAGCACCAGGCGGCGGTCAGGGCGTGGTACCCACCGAAGGCCCGCTAGGAAAAGCAGAGCCAGGGAAAAACCGGCAAGAATACTAATATTCAACCAGCCGGGCACCCCGCCCCAGGCAGAAAGATAATGCTTGCCCGCGACAGCTATGAATCCCCCTGCATCGCCAACGTTGGTGATTTTCCTATAATTGGCGAGGTGCGTTATAACGTCGGCAATACGAAATTCGATAGCATACAAATGGACGGTTAACGCCAAGAGCGCCCCCATGGAAGCGGCAAGGAAAGAACCAACGCTCGCCCGGCGTGGGCTAACGGCAAATCCGTCCGGCAAAGGCGGATCCTGCAAATGGGGCCGCAGGAATTGAACCAGCGCCCACACCAGAATCATCCCCGGGGCCAATGCCCATGCAATCATGTGTTGGGAAACAGCCGCGGCGAAAAAGAAGGCGGCGCCAAACCACCATCGAAGCCTATCCGTTCGCACGGCGGCCGCCGCTGATACGAAGCCCATCGCGGCCAGGACCGAAACCATGATGTCCGGCCGCACCATGGGCCAATGGTTATAAAAGAAGATATAGGCCAACGTGGCTGCGGTAATGCCGGCCGCCGCGAGCGATACGCGCCGGAGCGAAAAAAACGCAAGGGCTCCGATAAGCAATATTCCAAACGGATGAATCGCCCGCTGCATTTCGTGGGACATTCCGAACAACCAGGACAGTGCCGCCCCAACATAAAAATACCACGGACCGTAATTGTGGAATCCATCCAGGCGGAGGGACAGGTTGCCTGCCTGAACCGGCCCCGACGGAATGCCGAACCGCCCCAAATGGGACAGGTTAAAGGAGATATTGACCAGCGCATCGTCTGTGGAAAGATAAGGAGCGCTCCCGACAAACTGAAAGAAGTAATGCAAGGTAACGGCGCACAGTCCAACGAAGGTCAGGACAAGAAAGGTATGCAGCACTCGCTGCCCCTTCTTGGCGACGAAATCGATCAGGGACGCCGCGCCACCATCCGTCCGGGTTTTTTGACGCGCAAACTGCATAAATGCCTTCGCATGTTTCAGATAAACGCCTTTACGGGTTTCGCACTGCAACCAACGAAATGGCTGCGGCAGACTATTCCATTCGGAGCCGAGAGAACAACAGATTGCAAACGCCAAGCTAGGGTCCAGACTCATAAAAGGGCGAAGACCCTGAAACCTAACAAGTTTTAACTATACAGGCGTTGCGCCCCATTCTCCTTAACCGATTGATCTATAATCGTTTTCGAAGTAATGAGTCCATGACCTAGGATGATTCTATGCCATAGCCATGGGTTTCCCGTGAGGTTTTTCTGTGGCGCGGTAATGGTATATGGAAGAGGTGGGCACCTCCGGCCTGGCCAGAAATATCCGGATCAGTTCCGAGAGTTTCGTTTCTTAGCGGCAACAGCATCTTCTACGTTGCGGAAGAAGGATACGTCCGTGTGGAACTGCGGAACCATGTCCATGAATTCCGAGAAGGAGTGATATGTGACTGTCCCGAAATGCACTTCCTTAAGGGAGCAGTCATTGCTGAGTTCTTCCTTCATTTTCGCAAACCTGTCAGCCGAGGTTCGAAAAACACCTAGAACCTGTGGATTAACCCCGTCAATCTCGAGAAAGGTGGGATAGCGGTTAAGGAAGTCGAAGCGACCGCGTTCCGGCTGGTTCTCCGGGCGCAGGCAAAGGTACGTGCCGACGACGCTATCGCCCTCGCCGGCTTCCTCGAATTTTTCCACCTCAAGGGTATCGGTGTTGGTCTGGTAATAAGCTATCCGTTGGGGCCTGTCCTTGGAATAGAAGACAACCGCGGTTCCTGGAACATTTACAACACCTATTAACTGAAAGATGTTGTTAGCATAGCAACCAGCCCACACGCCGACTTTTTTATTTCCCCCTGATTCTACATGCCTTGTATATTGATCGGTGACGGCCTGTAGGTTGTAATCGGCAAGTATTTTTCTGCTACCAATGTAATTATCTTCATCACCGGGCTTATATAACGGCCTCCCATATCCTTCGGGGTACCAGTATCTCGCCCCGGTAAGGTACCAGGTAGCTATAAATTCTCCAACGACCGCGTCCGTGCCGACGATTGTTTGCGCCGCCGCCCGCGCCACGTCCATCCAGTGATATTGGATGTCCCCTGCGTTTCTGAAAGCGTGGCCAAACTTGGGCGACGCCGTTGTCAAGTATGCGGTGACCGCGACCGTGACGATGAACAGGAGCGGTTTTTCGAGGGTGAAGAAACGCGACCGGCGGAGGGTCCATGCGATCGCCCGTGCCGCGAGGTAGAAGGTAATAATGAAAAGCAGAAGGTATTCAGGGATAAGATAAAACGGCTGCGTCTTGTCGGCGATGAAATAAATGAAAAATACTTCCGGGAAAGTCGCCCACCCGATGACCCTGGTCTGCCGAAACAATAGCATCCCCAGCACCGAGACTAGACCAATGGGAATGTAAAGTGCCTGTAGTCCCCCTGGAAAAGATCTGAAGAGCTTCACGGGGCTCCAAAATAAGTTCCAGACGCTATGAGTTTCAAGTTTGAACATGAAGATCGCCAACGGATTGTGCCCGTGGAGGTTCGACGTCTCGGCCTCCGTTAGCCACTTGATGATGTTCTCGAGGTTGGGAATGAAGAAGAAAACCAGATACGGAATCCCGACGACGAAGCCGCCGAGCACCATGGCGCCGAGAGCCCGGATGAATTCCGCTCGGCCCAAGTCCCGGTAGGCGAAAATCGCGTAGACGACGATGCTTAAGGCATAGAAGACGGTAATGTAGTGGAGCGTCGCCCCGAACACCGTGAGGAGCGCTCCCGTTGCCAGTGGTATCGGTTTCCAGCCGCTGCGCCGCCCCTTCTCCATGGCTAGGAGCCCGGCCAACCAGGCGAGGGTCGCGGCCATGTCGGGCCGTGCCCCGAAGTGGCTCATCTGCGTCTCGACAGAGAGCACCACGAGCGCGAAGGCGGCTAGAACGAATGCGTATTTCTCATGGATCTGCGCCGGCATGGTGGTGGCGAAATACAGGCAAAGGCCGAAGATCGCCGCCGGCAGGACGCCCTCGGCGTAAAAGGCGCTGAGGAACTTGAGGACGGTCCCGAGCACGACGTAGTAGACGGGCGGGTGGAACCAGTACGTGTCGAACGATTCGGGGAACCGGGAGACCCATACCGGGTACGACACCTTGGAATATTCGGCTACCATGTAGGGTGCGTTGAAAATGCCCGCCTCGTCGAAATCGAGGGGCCGCTGGCCGAACAAGGCATAGACCACGACCAGGAACCCCACGAGCAAGACGAACGTGGGAAAAAGCCTCGGCCTTGCTGAGCGCATCAGCGCCGAGAGGTCAAACATTCCGTACGCCACGGCTCGCGGGCGATATTCATGCCGATGTCGATGAGGCCATCGTCCGTTTCGAAATACGACGCCGAGCCCGCATATCCGACGAAGTCGTGAAACAGGCTTAACCAAGCAAAAACGATCCCCAGGCCCAGGACCCAGGCGGCGCGCTTATGTAGGCGGGTCAACATCGGAGGCAGCCTCGGGCGGAGGACGCTCCGACGTCGAGCCGACTTACCTCCGGTTCTGGCTCCATCCTACCACCCGTATTCTCCGAACCACCTCGGCTGCGCCGTGTCGTCGCCTTCTCAGGCAATCTCCCGTTCATTCGCCGCGGAGCGGGTAAGGAGATATCACAGCATCGTTTGGCCGTCCACATGGATCGGCGCACGCACCCGAGCGACCGGCGGCGGCCAAAGGAAGCCGCCCAGGCGCGGCGTATCTATTGTGTAGGCCGGGAGAATGACGGTAAACTTGGATTTCACCTCTCCCACAACCCTCGGCATTGAAGGCGATGCTCCGATACCCTTCCGTCACGGCCGCGCGAATCCTGCTCTTTGGGGCGCTTGTCTCGTTCTGGTTTGCATTTCCGACGGGCGAGGGGCGCGCCCAGGAGGCCGCGCCGGAACCTGGAACCGCCGAATACTGGCGCGAAAAAACCATCGCGGACTTCAACAAGTGGCGCGAAACCATCCCTGACTATGAAAAACGGCTCTATGATCGGGTCAAGAGGATAAATTCCCGCATCGTCCGTCTGACGAATATCATCATTGCCGGGTTTTTGATCGTTTTCGCGGCGCTCGGGTGGAATTTTTTTTCCCGGCGGGCCAAGGAGGATTTGCCCCGGAGGCGAACCGAAAACATCGCAATGCCCGAGGGCCGACGTGAGGGCGCCGCCGGCACGGGTATTCTTGAAACCGTAAATCGATTTCTTCCCACGCCGACGAAGGAAGAGCGGATCCGAAAATCGCAGCAACTTCTGAAGAAGGCGCTCGACAATCTCTTGTCGTATCAGACGGTGCGGGCCGAAAACGTGAGAGAACTCTCGCAAATGAGCGAGCGGGCAAATCGAATCTTTAAGCGCCTCGAGAAGGAATCGGAGGTCGCCGTCGCCGCCGCCGCGGCCGGGCAGAGGAAGGCTCTCCAATCCATCCGTCGGCGCCAAAACGCCCTTCAGCGGGCAGTGAATGACCTGAGCGTCCTGGGCAAGGAGTCGGCCGCCGAGGCGGAAGGACTGTCCGCCTTGACCGAGAAGGCCCGTAACGCCTTGGATGACCTGGAGAGGCGAATGTCCGGCGACATGCGGACCGGGTAATGGTCATGAGGAGCCCGACCGGCGAAAAAGAGCGAACGACGGAGATGGCGACAGCGGAAGAACCCTCGATTTCCTATCGGATCCTTCGGGCGCTGAGGGGGAGCGTTCAAGCGTTGTATCGACACCGGAGAATTCTCGTTACGACGACCCGGGTCGAACTGCGTAAACGTTACGCTGGCTCCGTGTTGGGGCGGGCTTGGATCGTCCTGCAGCCCACTCTGTTTCTCGCGATTTATCTTTTTGTCTATTTGGTCGTCTTTCGCGTGCGTTTTCCGGGATACAGCGAGCTCGATTACGTCATCTACGTGTTCGCCGGCCTAGTCCCTTACATCGCGTTCATGGAAACGCTCGGCATGGCGACGGTTTCCATAAAACAGAACATCCACCTGGTCCGGAACGTGATGCTACCTCCGGACCTCGTGCCCGCGCGGGTGGTTTGCATGGCGTTGGTGACACAGACAGCCGGGCTCGCCATTATCATCGTCTTGAGCGGGATTAACGGAACCCTCTCCGTCAACCTTCTGTTCCTGCCCGTGGCGCTCTTGATCGAGGCCATGTTCCTGCTCGGATTGTCCTGGGCGTTCTCGGCGATGGGCGTATTCGTTCCGGACCTCGGTTATTTCGTCAACCTGATGGTGCTCCTGCTGCTGTTCGTCTCGCCGATCGCCTTTCGACCGGAAATGGTCCCCGGCGCCCTGCGGCTCATCGTCAATTTCAATCCGATCTATTACCTTACCGAGATATTCCGATTCTCTTTGATCGACGGCTACGGGATGTCGCCGCCGGTACTCTTTGTTGCGGTCATAGGCGGGGTAATGTTCTTCGCGCTGGGAAGCATCTTCTTCCGTCGTTTCAGGAATGTCCTCGTCGACTATGAATGACATCGTCATCCGCGCCGAGGGCTTGACCAAGGTCTACAAGCTATTCACCAAGCCGCAATACCGGCTTCTGGACATGGTAGGGTTGCTCCGGCCCGGATCAGGAAAGTATTCGGAGCACGCGGCGCTCACCGGAATCGATCTTGAGGTCCGCAAAGGCGAGAAGGTGGCGATTATCGGGCGCAACGGCGCCGGCAAAAGCACCCTTCTTAAATTGATCACCCAGGTCACGGAGCCAACCTCAGGCATCCTGGAGGTGACGGGGGAGACGCAGGCCCTGCTGGAAATCGGAAGCGGGTTTCACCCGGATTTCACGGGCCGGGAAAACATCCACTCCTACCTCTCTTATCTTGGGATTACCGGTTCTGAGGCCGAGGAGAAAGTTGCCGAAATCATCGATTTTGCCGAGATCGACGAATACATAGACCAGCCGGTTAAAACCTATTCAAGCGGTATGGGGGTGCGTTTGATGTTCGCTGCATCAACGGCGATTGCACCGGATGTCCTTGTTATCGACGAGGTCTTGGGTGTTGGAGACGCCTATTTCGCGCAGAAAAGCTTCGAGCGCATCGAAGAACTTTGTCTGCGTCAAGGGACCACGGCCCTGCTTGTCTCTCACGATATTTACAGTGCCGCGAAACTGTGTGAACGGATGATCTGGATCGACCAAGGTAGAATAATTATCGAAGGTCCTTCCGCGCGGATGATTGAAGCTTATGAGGCATCAATTTGCGAACAGGAGAAAATTCGACAACGAACTAAGTTGTCTCAATCCGAACTAAAACGGAATGACCCAGCCCGCAAGATGGTGCTTTGGGTGGAGTTTTACCTTCCTGTCGGCGCGCGGGAAGGGATGAACATTAGCCGAATTATCCTTTCCTGCGGAGACGCAGGGGATTTTGAACTGCCGATCGCCGGCTCCGAAGGAAATGAAGATAATCCGACTTGTGAATTTGATCTTGGAAAATCCCGTTGGAGCGACCCGGCGGTGATAGAGGGCAGGGAGGCGCGCTCGGTTCTTCCTTACGGCTCGCCCTATTCCCGAGCTGCGTGTCTGTTTCGTGTGCCGGAGAAATATATTAAGGGTGAAAATGCCAATGCCCAACTTATCATCGACTACTGGACGGAAAACGACAGGGCTGGCTCGGCCTCGGTATTTATTGATGATCAATTTATTGACCTGGGAATGTTGGACGGTGAAAAAGGAAAGTGGAATACCGCTCATTTAAGAATTGATCTCAGCGAAAGCCGTCCCGTCGTTCTGACACGGGGCATGGAGAAAGAAGCATTTAACCTCCATGGTTCCGGCGCCCTTTTTATTTCCCGTGTGCAAATTACCGACTCCAAGGGGAACCCGGCCAAAACCATTGTTCATGGTGAGCCCGCGGAGATTGTTATCGATTACTACATTGTTGCGCCGGGGTTTGAGGAACCCGTGGATATGATGATCAGTTTCCTTGCCAGCGGAGTAAAGGATACTGCCCGGGTGGTAAAAAGGGAGCTTCTGGTAAATTATAAAGATAAAAAAGAGGGTTTTATCCGAGCGTGCTTTCCACAGTTGACCCTTGGCCTCGGGAAATATGCCGTAACAGTCATGATTTCCAAGAAAGGATATTTCGACCAGGAGCAGACAGTATTTTATTCGATCAATCCAGATGTGCATTGTTGTGTGACACGTGTCATCGAATTCGAGGTTGTGGGCGAGGGTATCTTTTCATCGGGAACAGGATGGGTGGCTGATGCGCAATGGTTCATGGATGATGACGAATTGCGGGAAGACAGTCTCACCGCTTCGCGCCTTTGGAACAAAACAAATCCGACCTTGAATGACGCTTTAACTTTTAAACAAATTGGCTGGCCCGCCGATCCCTCTGGCGCGCACAAACTTAAAATTAATTTTCCCGAAGATTTGCGCCGACAGTTTCCCGAGGATTTTGATACCGTCTGGGGGATTTATAAGAAATTGCTACCATGTATTGAAGGGGTCTCATTTAAAAGTCTTCATCCTAACCTGCCAATATTGCAAAATTTCGATTTTGAGAACAGTTTAAAGTGTAGCGTTATTCGGATGTTGCACGTCGCAAGAGCCCTTCGGAAACATGCAGGACCTGAAAAACGACTTCTGGATTACGGATCCTGGTTTGGAAATTTTGCGCTTTTGGGAATAGAGGCAGGATTCGAAACCTGGGCTATCGATGAGTATTCATCCTTCCAGGATGATTTTTCGAAAAACCTAGTGAAAATGAGAGAAAATGAAATCCAGATTCTGGATTTTGAGAAAGGTGGCTACGAGCTAAACGGTGTTTTTGAAGATAACTTTTTTGACGTAGTTCTATGCATGTCGGTTATTGAGCATGTTCCTCACACTCCAAAGAAACTTCTCGAAACCTTGATTCGTGTTTTGAAACCGGGCGGGCGCTTGATCATTGACACCCCGAACCTTGCCTACTTATCGAACCGACTTAAGATACTCCAGGGGGAAAGTTACCACCCCCAGATTGAAAGCCAATTTTTAGCTGAAATTCCCTTCAAAGGCCATCACCGGGAATATACCCGCCCCGAGATCGAGTGGATGTTGAAATCCGTGGGACAAACCGACATCGAATTCGAAATGTTCGACTTTAGTCTGTTTGGCTTGGAAGAATTGGAAGGACGGGACTTGATTCTTCACCGCATATCTCGGGATGTTCCCGATTCAAGGGAAATGATCTTTTCAGTTTCCCAGAAACCGAACTGAGGCTCTGCTAAAAAGAAATTAATACTCCCGAAAGAACACACACATGAACGTTCTTGGTCTCTATCCCATGGGTCCCAACACGGCCTCGTGTCTCTTGGAGGACGGTGAAATCACCGCCTTTGCAGAGGAGGAACGATTCACGAGGATTAAGCTCGCGACGAATACCATTCCCGTACGATCAAGTGCCTTTTGCTTGGATCAGGGCGGGCTGACCCTGAAGGAAATTGACGCCATTGCGGTCGGGTGGGGGAACAATAAATACCCCGATTTCATGCGGAAATTTTACTCCGAACGAATGTCCCACCCCGAAAAAGATGAGTTTTCGGATATTTATGAACAAATTTCCCTGATGGAAAAAATCCCAGCTTATTTTGAGAAAAAACTTGAGGTTGCCTACCGGAAAACGGGGTATCGGGGACCGTTTCCCAAGATACATTTTCACCACCATCATTTATCCCATGCCTATTCGGTTTATTACCCAAGTCCCTTCGATGAATCGATCATAATCGTGGTCGATGGTTCCGGCGAGGAGATGGCCTCTTCGGTCTGGTTGGGACGCGGCGATGAAATAACATTTCAAAAATCCATTAATTTGCCTCACTCCCTGGGATATTTTTATGCCGCTCTAACCGAATTCCTCGGTTTTAGCGTATTTACGGGCGAGGGCAAGGTCATGGGGCTGGCAGCCTGTGGTGCGGAAGATAAAGCCCTTATGACCAAGCTTGATAATGCCATGTGGCCCGATGGGGACGAATATCGGGTCAATCCCGAATTCATCTATTTCGCGCCACGAACCTACAGCTTTCGTTTCACGGACAAACTGACCGAATTGCTGGGCATTCCGCCGCGGCTGGCAGAGGAGCCGTTAACCGAGGCTCATAACAACCTAGCATGGGCCGTTCAGAACAAGCTTGAGCGGATCATGGCGCACCTAGTCCTAGGAGCAATTAAAAAACATTCCATCCGCAATATATGTCTGGCCGGCGGCGTGGCCATGAACTGCAAAATGAATGGCTACATCTCAGGCCTTGAAGATGTTGAACAATGCTTCGTGTTCCCGGCAAGCACCGATTCCGGTTGCGCGCTGGGCGGCGCGTTCATCCAGGCTCGGCATTGTTCAGACATCCGGGACAAGGCCCGCCGATTCTCCTCCTATTGCGGCCCCGTTTATAGTGACCAGGAAATCGAGGACGACCTGAAAGATAGCAAAATCACCTCCTATCACCGCATGAAAGACTCGGACCTCCTGCCATTCGTCGCCAGGCGGCTCCGGGAAGGGGCAATCGTGGGGTGGCATCAAGGAAGGATGGAGGTCGGCGCCCGGGCCCTTGGCAACAGATCGATCCTCGCCGATCCTTCCATTACAGACATGAAGGACAAAATTAATCGCGAAGTGAAGCACCGGGAAGAATTCCGCCCCTTTGCACCGGCGATCCTCGAGGAGTTCGCGGAAGATTTCATCCCCACTGTCCCGAATTTGGGGTATGGGCCGGAATACGCTTGGATGTTGAAGGCCGTTCGCGTCAATGAGACCATAAAACGGAAAATTCCGGCGGTCGTTCATGTTGACGGAACCATTCGCCCGCAAGTGGTGTCAAAATCGACCAACGAGCTGTTTCACGGTTTATTGTCGGCATTTTATGATCTGAGCGGCCTTCCCGTTCTCTTGAACACATCATTTAATACCCGCGGAGAACCGATCGTTTGCACACCCAAGGACGCTATTAGGTGTTTCTATTCCACAGGCTTGGATATCTGTGTCTTGGGTAATTATGTGATTGAAAAATAGATTTCTTTCAATCGACCGGCCTTAGTTCCCTCAGGAGGGTTTCGTGTTCCGCTTCGATCATCAGCATCTTTCCGAGTATCTCAGAACGGATCCCGTGGCACGGCTCCTGGACGACATTTTACGTCCCGAGGACAAACCTTTCACATCTCAACGCTGGCTCAGAGAATCGGGGCCAAAGCGGATGATTTTTCATTATGTTTACGGGGCTTTGCTCGAAGACGGTGGGGAACGGCTGCGTATCCTGGACGTGGGCGGTGGATACACTGCCTTGACGAGGACGATGGTGGAGCGGCACGGCTATACGCTTCTCGATCCCATGGTCCATGATGATCACGACGCCCTGCATCGGATCGAGAGTCAGTTGGCACACAGGTTCTGGATCGACGAGGACTGGATGAATGCGGACACGTTACAGTCCTTTGACCTCGTGATCGCCAACGACCTTTTCCCAAACGTAGACCAGAGGCTCGAGCTATTTCTCGAAAAATTCCTTCCCTTTTCACGGACGGTCCTTCTTACGGTGACCTATTACAATTCGCCTCGCTATTACCATGCGAAACGGATCGATGCCGACGAGTTATTGACCGTCCTGGCCTGGGACGGCCGGCGAACGAAGGACGCCCTCGGCCGTTTTGAGGAGAGGATATCGTCCCCGGACTTTGATTTCCTGACCGAGGACTGTCCATCGCTGTTCGAAAACGAACGGCAGGTTTGTCTCGTCTCCCTGCGCGGCGATGGGGTTTGAGCCACATCCAACTCTATATCCTCACCGCCGCATGGATGGTTTTCGTTAGCCAGCTTAGATAGCCAAACTCTTTAATCACATTGCTTCTTTGCGAGTCGAACGAACCAGAAACTAGTGTAGTTTTTTCCTCGCAAAATGTTCTAATGCTTTATGTAAAACAGCGAACACGCTCGGCGCGTGTTCTTTTTTCTTTTTGAGTTTGGA
>CEPV01000780.1_pt1 | contig 13742 bp, 7 predicted proteins | sample 530451 | NCBI WGS metagenome assembly CEPV01 (sample SAMEA2620097, study PRJEB7988) | marine metagenome | isolation source: saline water (ENVO:00002010), including | reverse complement strand
TAATATAACTTTAACAACATTTTCAGTTATATTTTTGATTATAGCAAAGTATTTCGCGTTTTTAAAAGCTCTAATAACTGCTAAAAATAAACTACCTATAACTAAAAATGGTAATCCCATTATTAAAATTTTTAGAACTGGTATAAGTTCTGTGTTTTTGAATAATAATAAAGAAATTTCTTTTGAAAATATAAATACAATTATTGCTAATATTATTGACAAAGATAAACTAAACATAAGTGAGATGATGATTGTAGATTTTGCTTTTTTTATTTTATTTTTTTCAAGATAATAAGGTACATATCTTAATATTCCTTGATCTAAGCCAAGCAAAGGTATAAAACCTAAGATTCCTACTATTGCTAAGCCTAAAGATAAAACACCATATTCTTCAGTACCTATTCTTGCAACAATCATCCTATAAACAAGAGTTAATAATTTAGATATGACTAATCCTACAAAGACATAACCTGCACCTTTGGCAATTGTTTTTAATGATTTGTTTTGTTCTTGCATGTTTTGGGAGAATTAAATAGAGTTTATAAAGATTTAGGGGGTGAAATATTCATCCAAAAATCCTATTACGTTTCACCTAGCTTTGCTAGACGAAACTCCATCTGGCCTTTGCCATTATTTACTATGTAAATAATAGCAAACAATGGCGCAGACGGATATTTTGGATAAAATTGTAATATCAGAGAATTAAACTAAATAAAATAAAATCAAATAACAGTAACCTTAGTTAGGTTAGCTTCTTGGTAATTTCTGAATAAGTATTCAGGTTTTTCTTCTAAATCATCAGGATAAGATACTTCCCAAATCTTTAATGGACCTAAAAGTCTTCCATTATAAACAGCAACATTAAAATTAATTCCTGTTTGTTGTGTTATAGACTCTAATGCTGGATGTTGTTGATTTAATGCTAATTTAAAGTGGTCTGTTGGATAATCTTTATCTTTTTGTTCTAATAAAAATAGATTTACCCAAAGTGCATTAACTGAATCTTCACCAAGATAAAGTCCTGCTCCGTTTGGATCAACACCCTGATTTGTTATGCTTGGAATAACCATAAAACAATGATTTAATCCATTATCAAACTTGATTAATTGATTTTGGTAATATAAACAATTAAGAGGAACTTGTACAGGTTGTACACCATCTTTGAAAAGATAAGTATATGGTTGTAATATTTGCATATCTGTTCTTTTTTGACCATCAGTTGTAGTAACTTCTAATTTTTTTACAGGTAAAAATACATCTTTAATAGCTGATTGCCTTGAAAAATATTCAACACCATTATATTCAAAATCTTCATCAACTGGTGCTGTTCCTTCATAAATAAAAATCATTCCATCTCTTGTTTCTTGTGTTAATTGATTATTTAGACCTAATGTAGGAATAAATGTGTATCTATCATAATTTTCATCAGAACCTATAGATGAATAAGCACCTATTTTTCCAACTTCATCTGTGATAACTAAAAAGTGTGTTACATTATGCATATTTAAAAATTCTAATGCTTCTGTTTGTGTTTCAGCCATAAGTGCATGTCGTCCCATCAAATGGTTCCAATAACCAATCCAATTACCACCATCTGTTACAGTTGTTCTTTCACCACCTGTCTGAACCCAATATCCATAATCCCACCAATGTGCAAATACAGCATCCTCTGGTGTATTTTCTCTTATCCATTGTCCTGCTAATTGCCATTGTTGATCATAGCTTGGTCCAGTATATTTTACTTGATTTATACTTCTGGATGCATATTCTATTACAAAGCCATTTGTAGATAAAAATGAATGACCAAGATTTATAATTGGTATTTTATCAACTACTGGAATTGAATTAACAACAGAACCAAATGGCCAGAATGCAATTATTAAAATAAAAATAAGGATAACTATTGATAACCATTTATAGACTTTATATTCTGTTATAGATGAAAATTCTTTTGTTTTGGATATTGCAGAAATTATAAAATAAGCAACTAAAATAGATGTAATTGGTGCTAACATTAAAATTAATCTTAAAGCGCTTCTTGCTGCAACAAGCATGATAATGAACCAAATAATAATAAAAATATATTTTCTATTAATCAATTGAATTTTATTAAACTGATGTTTATTATAATAAAATAAATATAAATATGATAAACCTATTAATAATACAAAACCAATAAATGAACCAATGTAAAGTGCTTTGGATATATCTGTTTCACCATTCCATTGTCCTTCACGTCTATATCTGCTCATTGTAAAAAAGATTAAAAATAATGCATAAGCAATAGAATATAAAATTGAATAGACATTAATTTTCTTTTCATCAAATAAAGGTTTAATTGTATAATAAAATAATATAATTGCTCCTATAAAAAAGAATAAAATATATGCCCAACCAAAGTCTGATATCCAATTTGTAAAATAAGGTTGGTGTGATTCTGCTACTGTTAAAGCCCACCTTGTTTTTCCAAAAGGATTAATCATGTCTGAAAATATGCCATTTATTTTGTCAAAAACAAAGCTTGGACCAATAAAGATGATTGCTGAAATTATTGCTATAATTAATGAAATTAATGTACTTGTTATTCCAAGAGGGAATTTATTCTGAATCTTTGATTTTATTTTAAAAATATTTAATTCAAATAAGAAATAATTAACAATTCCAATTAATAAAACAATATAAGCAATACCTGAAGTAAATGATTTTACTAAACCAAATAATCCACCGAACTTAATAGTAGTCATACCCATTAAATAAGTCATAGGAATTATCCATGAACAATATAAATAAAAATCATTTTTAGTGAACTTTTTAAGGAAAATTTGAATAATTGTGAATCCTGCAAAAATAAGTAATGTAAAGTTTACACCACCCCATGTAAGGCCCATTAAACCTGTTGTTAAACCTGATACTAAACCAAATACAACAGTTTTCCAAGTTTTTTTCGATTCCCAACCAATTATGAAAAAATAAAATGCAATAAACATTAACATAAGTCCTAAGGATTCTTTATCTGAAAAACCAGCAGTTGTTCTATAAATATAACTAGGAATCAAAATAAGAATAAAAGTAGCTAATAATGCAACTTTTTTATTAAATAAATTTTTAATTATTAAAAAGAAAAATACTAAACTAACTGCAAAACAGATAGGAGGATATAATACATCTGCTAATTCTAGAGTCATGCTTGGACTAAAGAAATGAAGAAATTTGTATAAATAAACAATAAACTTAGGTAATAAAACTGTTTCTCTGCTCATATCTGCTCCAACAGGGAAAAATCTTAAAGTATCAACTGTGAAAAGTTTACCATATTCAAGAATATATTTAGAATATCTTAAGAAAACATGTGGATCAAGAGCTAAAGGTAAGTACTTTTGTGTTGTTGAATCTTTTAATAAACCTAGATTTTGTATTCTCATTGCAAAACCAGAATTTATTACATATAATAGTCCAATATAAACATATTTTTTAAAATAAATTAAAACTAATGATATAATTGGAATTATAATGAAAAAAGTTAAAAATCCATAAAAGTTTAAAGGAAATGGAATAAAATTATTTAATAAAAAAACATTTTGTGTATTAAATTTGTAAAGTATTAATCCTAATAAGAAAACAAGGACACAACATGCATATAAAAATATTTTTGGATTTTTTTTAGTGAAATTTACTAGTTTTTTCCTATCAAGTTCTAAGTCTCGTTCTTGTTGTGATTCGGTGTCTTGTTTTTTGTGTTCTTGTTGTTTTGTTTCTTTAGATTTTTCTTCTGTTTTTTCTTTTGTTTCTATTTCTTCTTCTTTTTGTGGTTGTTCTTCATCTACTTCTGCTGTAAAGAAATTTTTAATGAAATTGATGATTTTCTTACGTTTTTGTTTTAGTTCAATGTCTTCAGTAATTTTTTCTTTATTTTCTATTTTGATTTCTTTTTTTTCTTCTTTTTTTTGTGAATTTTCTTCTTGTTTATCTGTTGTTTTTAGAACTTTATCTTGTTTATTGTTTTCTATATCTAATTTCTGTTCTTTTTCAGTCTTTTCTTCATCCATAATAATCATCTCTTTATTCTAATTATATTTAATCCAAAAATCCTACTTCGTTTTACTCACTTTGTTCGTAAAACTTCGCCTGGCCATGCCATCAATTTCTTTTAAATTAATGACATTGACGTGTCGGAAATTTGTTTGTTCACAAATTTCTGAGCATGATCAAGAATGTTCCATTCTTGACAGCACAGACGGATATTTTGAATAAAATATTTTAATCCATTACTTTTAAAAAACTATAAACAAATCTTTCTCTTAAAACTGTAAGATCTGAGTTATCTTCACTTTGAATAATAAAACATTTACCTTGTTTAAATATCTTTGATTCATCACCACTTTGTATTAATACAACGTCTGCTTCTGCATTATCACAATCAATAATAGGTAATTGTTCAGGACAATCCTTTTCCTGTGTACATGATAAAACTGGCCTAATATTGTTTTGATAAAATAAAGACCTTAAATATTCTAAAGTATAAGACTTGTCAAGACCTTTATTTTCTGGATTATAAGTTACATATACTTTTGGAGTTGTAATTAAAATTGGTGTTGAATTAAGATCTTCAAGGTCTTTTGGTAAATAGTTGAATAAAAACTGTTGTTTATTAATAATAGTTGTCCAACCATTTTGTGTTAAAGTGAAGTCAAAACCATTATGTTCTTCTTTATTTTCTTGAGAAGTTTTCCAAATAGCAAAAACACTAAATACCATAATAAATAAGATAAATAAAGCTGCTGTTTCTTTTCTTAAAATCAATCTTTTTTTTGCCAATATATTACCCCTTTAAATTGTCCCTTAGTTAAGTATTGGAAGGATGATTTGTTTATAAAGTTTACTTAAAGGACATATTTTATTTATATTTTAATATATATTTTATAAAGTATAAGTATCTTGGTTCTTTGATTATTATCTTTATTAACATTGGTATAATATTGTCTCTATCATATTTACTTAATATTTTTTTTATTTTCTTCTGGTTAGTTAATTTGAATAAGTAATTGTAATCTTGGTTTGAAAAATTATCAAGTATTTTTCTTATTATTAAATGTATTAAAAGATCTTTATTCAGTGATTTTCTAAGTAATTTATGATAATTTTTATTATATTTTATTGATTTTGTTAAAGCTTTGGCAGCAATTAGTGATTGTATTATACCTCCTGCTGTTGTTGACTTAATGTGTGTTGCTGCATCCCCTAGAATATAAGTGTTTATTTTGTTTATTTTTTTATATAATTTTAGTTTTGGATTGTAGATTGGTATAAGTCCTGCTTGATAGTTTATAATTGTGTTGTTGTTGATCTTTGTTCTATGTTTTTTTTCTATCCTTTTGATGAAATCATTGAATATTTTCTTTTGGTTTGTGTAAGATGCAATACCTATTTTAGCAATAGTCTTTGATTCTGGAACAAGCCATGCAAAACCTTGTTTAAAAGGATAAAATTTTAATGTGTTTGTGTTTATGTTTTGGATATTGTTTTTTGTTTTTATTCTTGCTTGTATACCTACTAAGTATGTTTGATGTTTAGTTTTGTGTTTTAGTTTTTGTTGTCGTTTTGTTTCATTTTCATTTTTATTTTCACTTTTATTTTGATTTTTTTTATTAATTATCTTGGAAATCTTACTTTTAGGACCATCTGATCCTATTAAATAATTAGGTGTGCAGAATATGTTTTGGTTTTTGTATTTTAGAACAATGGTTTTGTTATGTCTATTTTTTAGACGATAAAACCCTTGAAATTTATAGTTTAATTTGACCTTTGCGCCGGAATCAATGGCTTTTTTACCTAAATACTTGTCGAATTTAGCACGATCTAAGACTAAATTTGGATGTTTTAATTTAATCTTAATGGTTTTGTTGGTCGGAGAAATAATGTTTGCAAATTCTATCTTATTTTTAATTAAATTATTAGGAATATTTATTATTTTTTGGATAGAATTAGTCACTAACCCAGTACATTTTATAGGAGTTCCAATTTTAGAATGTTCTTCAAAAACTGTTACATTAAAACCAGCTTTTGCTAATAAATGTGCTGAATATAAGCCTGCTGGTCCTGCTCCAATGATCGCAATGTCTTTTACCATATTTTGTGGGTAAAAGAAAGAGTATATAATTATTTGTTTTATGTATTATTGTATTTATTATTATTATTATTATTATTATTATTATTATTATTATAGATTATTTATTTAATGTTATTATTATTTTTACTTCTACTTTTATCTATAACAATTAAAATTATCAGAATTATGATTCCAACAGCAATATAATATAAGTATTCTTTAATATAATCAATAAAAAAGATAATTACTATTAAGATTAGAATTATTAGTAAACCCCAAGATATATTTTTCCAAAGATTTTCAGGCATTTTCATTAAAGATTTAAGTTTAGCTTTCTGTTTTATTCCTTTCTTTGATTTATTTTTCTTTAGTTTTTTATTTGTCTTTTGTTTTACTTTTTTTGATGCTTTTGTACTTAAACTCTTTGTTTTGGATTTTTTACTTTTTTTTACTTTTTGTTGTCCTGGTTTTTTAGTGAACATATTTATTATAAAAATAAGTACAAATAAAATAATAAGTCCAAGTAAAAAATAATAAAGATAATATGAATAAGATGAACCATAACTAAAGATTGTTTGTTTAATTTGTTGTAATGTAAAGAGGTTATCTGTTTCTTGTTCTGTATCTGGAGCTAAAGTATAATTATAATTCATAAATTGTGGACCTTGAGCTGTTTGATTTATTTCTGTTGTTGATTGTTCCTGTTCTTGTGTAAAATTAAATATATTTGAAACAAATGGTATTGATGTGATTGATTCCATTGATGGCATTGTTAATGGTTGAATACCTGTAATATTGATATTAAATTTACTTAAACCTTCTTCAAAATGTGGTTGAGCAAAGTAAAAAGAAAAACCAAGTGCTGAAATAATTATTAAAATTAAAACTATCCAAAGTAGTGCTTTGAAAAATGATAATAATGGTGAGGATGATGGTTTTTGTGTTTGTTGTAATGTTTGTTTAAGCTTTAGTTCTTGTTTTTTTTGTTTTGATTGTTGTTTTCCTACCTGTGTTTTTGCTGTTTTTTGTATTTTTTGTTTTTGTTTTGTTTGTTGAAAATCTAATTCATATCCTTTTTCAAGATGTGAATCTTTAAATTTAATTCCTGAACTTAAAAGTAATTTAAATGGTTCTTTTGATTTACTTTTTGATCTTTTAAATAACTTGTTTTTAAGGTTTATAAAAAGTTTTTTAACATTTTTTATAAATTGTTCAATCTTTAATAAGATTAATGATTTTGATTTTGTCTTTCCTTTTGATATATTTTTTAACTTTTCTTTTGTTGTATCTTTTTCTATTTCTTTTTCTGTAGTTGTTTTTTTCTTTGTTTTAGTTTGGGATTTACCTTTTAATTTCTCAGAAGATAAGTATATTACTAAAATAACTAATGCTGCTATAATAAGAATTATACACATAGCAAATATAATATATTTTAAATTAAATATCTTACTTAATGCTGTTTGTTTTTTTATTATTAATGTTGATGAATAAGTAAAATTACCTGTATTAGCTAATAATAAAGCTTCAAACTTATTTTTAGTTGTATTTTCTGGTAGATTAACATTAATCTTAATAGCAATTTTTTCACCTGGAGGTAATATTACTTTATCTGATCCTAAAGAAAATATTTGTTCACTATCTTCAATTGCAAGGTCATATGTTGCTTTAAGTACACCTTTATTTTTTAATTCTATTTCTAATTGTGTAATATTTTCTGTTATCAAAAGTTCATTTTCTAAAGGTATTATTTCATAACAAGACTCTGTGGATTTATTATTACATTCTTCTATCATTTGTAATAAAGTTTCTATGTCTAGGATTTCGTCTTGATCTGTTGTGTTTGTTGTTGAATCTGTATTGACTGTTGAATCTGTATTACTTGTACTATCTACATCATCTGTGTCTGTTGTTTCATCTGGATCTCCACAATCACTAATAGTAATATTTGAATAATATTTTTTATCTAAAGAAGAACCTTTTTGTTTTAATACAAAAATTGCAGGATATATATCATTTGAACCTTTTGGAGGAAAGGATGTAAAATTAAGATCATATCCTGTTTTTGGACCTAATGTAATAGTTTTAATTGGAAGATCTAAATATTTTGATGCTTTATCTTGTACAGATAACACTAATGTTTGTGGATTATTATAATTATTTTCAATATGAAATGATTCTATGTATTCTTTTTGTTCACAAAATTCATACTTTTTATTAATATCAATTGAAAAATTAAGACTTGGTACAACATTTACATTAAAGTAAGTTGTTGCTTTTAGTTCTGTATTTTTTGTATTTATTACTAATTTATTTTTTGTTGATCCATGATAATCACAAGGAGGTGTAAAATAAATATATAACATTTGTTCTGTATTTGGAAGAAGTACAAATGAATCTGTGTTTGCTGTAAGATATTTTTTAATTTCTCTTTCAGGTTTAAAATCAATTTCAAACTCTTCTAAAAATGAACCTATATTTTTAATTTTATATGAATATACTAATGAATCACAGGAATCTCCTGTTTGATCACTATTAACAGGAATTACTTCAAAATTAGAACATCTATTGATATTTACATTTTGTGTTATTTTTTTTGTAAGTCCTAATTCATCTGAAACAAAAAGATCTAAAGGAAATGAACCCTGTTCATCACATGGAGCATTAATTGCAGTATATAATGTGTGTTGTTTTCCTGAATCAATTTTTATATTTGATGAAGTTAAAGATGAGAATTTAGATGCTTTATTACCTAAATTTAAAGCATAAGTATGGCCTAAATGACCTATATTTTTAAGATTTATTTGATTAAGATAAGTTGAGCATTGACACATATTAATTTCTTGATTATTAGATGATAAAATGAAGTCATCTGCTGCTAAAGATGAATACGAGAATGATATTATAAATAAAAGTGTTAATAATGAAATTAGAATAATAGAATTACTATTTTTATTACCCATCCCCCTTGCCATATGTTATACCTTTTTTTGTTGATTATGTTTATTATTATGAATTTTATTACTATTTTACCTTTCTTGTAATTTTACTATAATAATAATTTACTATTTTATTAAAAAAAATAAAAGAAAAAAAAATAAAAAGCTAAAAAACTTTTAGTAGTAACTTTTATCTTCTTCTTCTAGGTCTTCTTCGTCTTCTCTTAATTTGTTGAATCCGATTATTAAACCTAAAATAACTAATAAAACTACTAATGCAACTAGACCATATTCAAGTACTCTTTTGTAACTAACTTTAGTTTCAGTTGAACCAGCGATGTTTAATTCTGCAGCTTCTTCTTTAACCATGTTTCCTTCTGAGTCTTTTACTTTGATTGATACTAGTTGTTTACCTACTTGTGCATCATCTTTTGCTGTTGCAAGTACTAAAACAGTTTTTGTGTTACCAGCTTGTACAACTACTGAAGTTTCTTGTGCTTTTACTTCAGATGCCCAATCTCCTAATGCTTCAGCACTTATAACAAATGCTTTTGATGTTTCAGCACTATTTGAAATTACTACTGGGAATGTTGCTGTTCTTTGGCTATCACTTAAAACTTGCATACCGCTTATGATGTTAACAGCAGATACTTGAGTTTTTGCTTCTACTTGACATCTATCTGAGTCTGATTCTACAACAGTTATTGTTCTTTTTGATGTTTCTCTACCATTGTCTCCATCAAATAAAACTTCAACTTCTAGTTCATATTCTCCGCCTTTTGCACAAGGTGGAATTTCAAAACTAAGTGGTTCTGTTGATTGATCATCATCAAATTCTAGATCTTTTAATAGATATGTTGAGTCCATTGCTCCTTCTAAACCTAAAACTCTTGCGATAACTTTTACATCATCTTCAACTGTTCCAGGTTCACCTATATTTTCAAGTCTTACTTGAGCTGTTAATAGATCTCCTGCCATAACTCTAGATTCTGGATGTAACATAATGTCTTTGATTTCTACCATGTGTTCATCTTCTGAAACTACTGTAAGTGAGATTTGTTCATTTAATAGATCCCCACTACCATCGTACACTTGTACAAATAATGTTAGTTCTGGTTCTTCTAAATCTAAATCTTTTGGTAATCTTAGACTTACATCAAAATCTTTCTTATGATTTGGTCTTAGATCAACTTCTTTAACATCTTCGATACCTTCTTCATCTGCATCTTCGTACCAAAAATATATTTTCATAGTTGCATCTTCAACTTCTACACTATCATAATTTTTTAAAGTTACTGTTACATCTAAATCATTGCCTCTTTCAGCATAAACAGTATCTTCATCTAGATCCATTTCCATATCATCGATTCTCAATTCTGTTATTTGTATTCCTTGTTCAGCTTCTTCTGCTACTGCAAAAGCACTTAACAAAAATATACTCATTAACAAAAATGTTAATCCAATCATTGTATTTTTCATATTCATTTTTTAAATTCCTCCAATGTATGTTTTATGACTTTAATTTTTTTAAATGTCATATTTCTAATGCCATATATTACTAAAGTAGTATTCCTCCGTATTTAAGGTTTTCTATCCTTGAGTAATCATCTTCAGTAACCATTTGGAAGTTACTATTGACCTTCAAAGTTAATTGTTTGTCAACAAACAACGCCCTGGTTATACGACCACCATCACTTCTTTTTGATATTTTTTGATTTTGATTTGTGAAAATAAAATAAATTAAAACCAAGAAAACAAAGTTTTCTGGGCCCAAAAAATTTCCAATTTTTTTGGGAATTATTCCATTACTTTGATTCTTCGAATTTTAACTCTTTGATCACTTCCTGTTGAAATAATTGTTCTCATTTCATAAGTTCCTGCTTCTGCATCTTCAGGAATTTGGAATCTAACTTCGTTGTTTATTAAGTCATCTTCTTCTAATTCAAAAGGACCAAATTCTTTGATTAAATTTAGTTTTGGAATTATTACATGAATTACTGCTTGTTCAATGTCTTCTTCATTATAATTACTTAAAGTAACTGAAACATCCATTAATTCTCCTGGTTTGTAGTAAACTTGATTACCATTTGTTCTTATTCTATTAACAAAGATATCTCTTTCGTTACTATCTAATTCATCAGGTGATTCAATAACACTAATTGTTACAGAATCTGTATCTTCATATTGACCATCTGAAACTGTTAATCTAAATACATAAGTTCCAGTTATTTGTGGTTTGAAAGTTGCAACTTCTTGGTCTGCATTTTCAATTGTTACTGTTGGTCCTGATTGTAATTCCCATTGATAACTTTGGATTGTTGCAAATTCAGGTCTTTTATCTTTTTCATATGAATTTGAACCATCTAATAATGATGTTTTGTCAACTACAACTTCTCTATCTTGACCAGCATCTGATATTGGTGGTTGATTATAATTATCAACTGTAAATATACCTGAATATGTTGAATCAATTGCTTGTCCAAGTTTTGTTACAATCATTTTTAATCTGTATTCATTTCCATCTTGTAATAATAATGTATCCCAAAGATATGAACCTGTTTCTGCTGCTACATCTGATGCGATTTCTGTCCATTCTCCTGCACCTGAATAAGCATAGAATAAATTAACAAATAATCCTGGAGTTGGATGATTAATTAACCATGATATTTCATAGTTATCTCCAAATACAGCACTATCTTCATTTGGGTTAACAAATGAAATTGTTTCATCAGATGATAAAACTGTAATTTCTATTTCTTTATATGCTGTTAATCCATTATTATCAGTTACATGTAAGAATGCATTGTAAGTTCCAGGTGTATCATATGTATGTACAACTGTTCCTTGTTCTTCATCAAGATCAATGCTTGTTCCATCTTGGAAATTTAAGATTGTATATTTTACTTCATTATCGTCTGAAACATCGTAAGTAAATGTTACTTCTAATGATGCTTGACCTGATACTTGGTTAGCTGTAAATTCGTTTATTTTAGGATGTTCTGTTTCTTGTTCAACATCTTCAGCAACCATTTTTGATCTTATTACAATGTTTTTTGTTTCAGGGTTGAAATAAAATATTTCATCATAACCATTGTTTGAAACTTCACATCTGTAATAATCTATATCATTTAATTGTGTTAAATCACACATTGTGTTGAAAACTTGGTTTCCATTTGTGTGTTGTAAAAAGTCTCCTTGACCAGATAATGTGTCTAGTTTTGGATCAAATAACATTGTAAAATCTGTGTCTTTATAATCTTCTGCTTGGTAAACAAGATCATAAACTATACCTGATGGAACATTATTAAATTCTGCAATTGGTTGTGCAGTTTTAGTTATTCCACCTAATGTTACAGTTACATCGTCTAGCATATTTGTTAAATCATTATAATCATATGCTGCTGTTTGTACATTATATGTACTTGCTGCTGTTGCTCCAAATGAAAACAAAGCTAGCATAAGCACCAATGTTAAAATAAATATTGAGTTTTTCATTTTTATTATACCTCTTGGTTTGGTTTTGTTTTATTTTGTTTTGTTTGTTTTGAATTAATTAAAATAATTAAAAAAAATTAAAAATTTGCATCTGATGGTGTTCCTGGACTTGAATAGAATCCTGGTTCAGGATCAATAGATTGAGATCCAGTTCCTGTTACTGATCCACCTTCATTAGGGAATCCTTTTTCATAAAGTAATATTCCTCCTAAAGCTTGTGCTTCAGTTATTTCACCAGTAAGCATTTTTTGAATCATTACTGCTTGAGATCCTGAAACAAAATAGTTTTCTGCATGGTTTCTATCTTTATGTTTATTCAATGTTTCATCTAATGCAATACCTACCAGAGCAATCAAAGCTTCACGATTATTATGTGCGTGGTACTTTGCTTGATCAATAAATTTTTCTGCTTGATATTTTGCTTGATCTCTTGCTTTTTTAAAGAAGTTTCTTTTTTCACCTGGTGTTTCTTGTTGTCCACCAATAGGAGGTGTTTTTTTAGATCCTGTAAGTGTTGGAGTATTTAATTTATCTTCAATTGATTGTGCATTAACATATTGTTCTTGTGATAATGGCAAACCTTTATCAATAACTTCGTATTGTCCCTTATCTTTTAAAACAACTTCAAGTTGTCTTGTTTCAGACTTAAATCTAAATTCACATCCTAAATCACGATAAGCATTCATATTATCTTCTGTTATATTAAAAATCATACCATTTTCATCTTTGTATTTTTGAGCTAATTCTAAAAAATTTTTAGAATTATAAGCATTTTGTTTTATTGGTTCTGCTCCAACTTTTGAAGCTCCATACAATACTGCTCCTGCTATTAATAAACCTGTATATAAAGTTGTTTTTGTTGTTTTATTCATTATAATACCCTCCACAATGTATTAATTGTGTATTTTGTGTTTGTTAATCTCTATCTTTTGACCTTCTTTTTTGATTTAATAGTAATTTTGAGTATATTAACCAACATAGTGGTTAAAATAAAGCCCTATTTAAATATAAAGTTTAATCATTACTTAACCTATTTAAATATGGTTGCGAACTTATCCCCCTTTATAAAGCCCTCTTTTTTGCAACAATTTAACTATAAGAACAGCCAAATTATCTATGTTATCAAGGAGTAATAGATAATATATAAAGTTTTTGGTCTGTTAGTATGTATAAGTGGTTAACTTTGCCTTAATTTTATTACTGAA
>CEPV01024329.1_pt1 | contig 13756 bp, 15 predicted proteins | sample 530451 | NCBI WGS metagenome assembly CEPV01 (sample SAMEA2620097, study PRJEB7988) | marine metagenome | isolation source: saline water (ENVO:00002010), including | reverse complement strand
AAAAGTTTTTGGAGAATGGAACGAAACGCCCGCATTCTAGTGAGTTGAATTAAGGGAGAATAATCTAATGAACAAGAAGTTTGCTATTGTCATCGGCGCCATCGCAATGGTAATTGTTATATGGACTTTAACGGGTTTTTCTGAGTACGAACTTCCCTATGTAACTGTGAAAGAGTTGAAAGAAGATAATGTACGTCAGCCTGGTAAGCGGGTAAAGATGGGCGGAACCATCGTGGACGGGAGTCGTCAGGAAATTGCAGAAGGGTGGCGCTTTGATTTAGCCCAAGATGAAATGTCCATTAATGTACTTTATTCTCAGCAGACAGTACCGGATATGTTCCACAACAAGCGTGTGGAAGTCATAGTAGAAGGTATTTATGAACAGGGTGAGTTTCATGCGGACAATCTCATGACCAAGTGTGCTTCCCGGTACGAAGGAGAACTTGAGGAGGATATTTAATTGGTGATTTGTAGAACAGCAACTGATGAGAAGTGAATAGAAACCAGTTACCACTCACTACTCAACAATAACTAAACCATGGCTATATACGGCGCAACACTCTTAAATCTCGCATTAGGGCTTGCAGTCCTGACGCAAATTGTACTATTCATGTATTCATATAGATTGGTGTGCGTGAGCTCAGATAGATCCCAAAATGCCTCATCAAAGGAATATATCTCCATCCATGTCCGTAGGCGGGATGAACGCCTTTTCCACGTGGGACAGCGGATGGCACTTGGTGTTTCTATGTTGGTGACTTTAGCTGCAGCAACTCTTACTGTTCTTCTTGTAAAAAGTGCATTCGAAGTGGATTACGTTGCTCACTTCACAAGCAAGGAAACTCCTCTTCTATACAAGTTTGCGGCTCTCTGGGCAGGACAAGCAGGATCACTCCTTTTCTGGCTGTTAATACTTTCAATCTATTCTGCTGTAGTCATCTTCCAAAATCAGAGAAAACGATCAGATCTGATGCCTCATGTGATTGTAGTATTAACTGGAGTCCAGCTTTTCTTTCTTTTCATGGTGAATTTTTCCACCAATCCCTTTACTCCGGTGAATGCAGACTTCATTCCGTCTGATGGTCTTGGATTAAATCCTCTTCTTCAAAACTTTGCAATGGCACTTCATCCTCCCACACTTTATTTAGGCTATGTCGGATTTACCGTCCCCTTTGCTTTCGCAATTGCCGCGTTGGTAGTTCGCAGAGTGGATGCTGCTTGGGTGCGGGGAATACGGCGCTGGACACTTTTTGCGTGGCTGTGGCAGAGTATAGGTATAATCCTGGGCGGTTGGTGGGCTTATAATGAATTAGGCTGGGGAGGATACTGGGCGTGGGATCCGGTGGAAAATGCTTCCTTTATGCCGTGGCTGACAGGAACGGCTTTTGTCCACAGCATAATCATCCAAGAGAAGAAGGAGATGCTAAAGACGTGGAATATGATTTTAATAATCAGCACGTTTGTTCTCTGTATCTTCGGAACTTACATTACTCGTAGTGGCGCTGTCTCTTCCGTCCATGCCTTTACAGCGGACAAATTCGGTCAGCTGTTTCTTGCTTTCGTTCTTGTGATTATAGCCATCAGCGCCTATCTCGTAATCAGCCGCAGGCAAGTGCTGAAGTCAACAAAACGGATGGAGTCCATGCTTTCCCGGGAGAGCGGATTTCTCTTCAATAATGTAATTTTCGTCAGTCTCTGCTTTGCCGTGTTTTGGGGAACTCTTTTTCCGCTCATATCTCTGAAACTCATGGGCAGAGAGATCAGCGTCAGCATCCCGTTTTACAATCAGATTGCTATCCCGATTGGATTGTTGCTGCTCACTCTGGCAGGGGTCGGGCCACTTCTCGCGTGGCGAAGAACATCAAAGGAAAGTCTCATACGGAATTTCTCTATTCCCTTGGTAATCGGATTGGGTGCCATTGCGGTGTTTTTCGTTATGGGAATAAAATCTATCTATCCGCTGATGACGTTGGGCCTGAGCTTTTTTGTTCTGGGGACTATCAGCATGGAGTTTTACCGAGGTATCAGAAGTCGAACGAAGAGGTTTAAAGAAAATCCGTTTACTGCTCTGGTTGCAATGACTTCCAGAAACCGTTCCCGGTACGGCGGTTATATTGTTCACTTGGGGATTGTGTTTATGTTCATCGGCTTTGTAGGCAAAGCTTTCGATTCCGAAGTAGAAGCCACAATGTCCCGGGGGGACCACACGGAACTTGCCGGCTATAAGTTCACTCTTGAGGAAGTAGTGGAGAAAGAGCGCCCCAACCATAAAGCTCTGGTAGCTGAACTGACTGTTAAAAAAGATAATAAAATCGTGGATACTCTCAACCCTGAGTTCAGGATATATTTTCCCAGAACGAATCGAGAACAGCAGCATAGTGAACTAGATCTTCAGACGGGTATTATGGCTGACATTTACACAGTTTTCAGCGGGGCTGATCACACGCGCGGTCTTTATGCCATCAAAATAATGATCAATCCGCTTGTATGGTGGGTCTGGTTGGGAGGATATTTCCTTGTGGCAGGAACAATAATAGCTATTTGGCCGAGAAAGAAAAAGGAGTAACATGTTCGCAGAAATTATGATTTTGGTGACCTTCGCTGTTCTCGTGATTTTTATTGTTCAGCCGCTATTCGCTACTCATGTAGAAATCCATTCTGATGCTGAGGATGATGAAATGCAAACGCTCCAACTGCGGAAGGAAATTATCTTTCGGCAGATTAAGGAAGCTGAAATGGAGCATGACATGGGGAATCTATCAGACGAAGATTATAAACGTACCAGACTGATGTTAAAAGAAGAGGCATCTCTGATTATTGATGATATTGAGCAGCAAGGGAAGAGTTAGGTCCCGGGTTAACTCTAACACAATTACTGTTATGCTTGAAATTCAAAATCTAAGTAAATCTTTCTTCATGCGCCCGGTGCTGAAGGATCTTTCACTCCGGGCTAAGGATGGCGAAATAGTCGGAATCGTCGGTGCCAACGGGGCAGGGAAAACCACTCTCCTGAGGACATTGGCACGTATTTCAGCATGTGATTCTGGTGACGCCTTTCTCGACGGAAACTCTCTGATTAAAGGTTCGCACAAAAACCGAGAGAATGTCCTATTTATCAGCCACCATCCCAATCTCTATCCAGTCCTGACTGGTGAAGAAAATTTAAGACTCACCGCTCGGCTTTATGGTCATCCCAAGTCTGCAGATGAGATTACGGAAGCGCTGGAAAGAGTTGGCTTGAGCCGGTATCGCTGGGACCCTATTCGGAATTATTCTCGAGGAATGCTGCAGAGGTTAGGGCTTGCTAAAACTATAATTGTGCCGTGGAAATTACTCCTTCTCGATGAACCTACAACCGGACTGGATGAAGACGGCAGTCAACTATTGGAGAATTTTCTCCATCGCTGGCAGGAAGAGGATAGAAGCATGATGATTGTCTCCCACGACATGAGCTGGCTCAAAAGATATTGTACCGTAATCTACTCCCTCTCAGACGGTGTGCTGAATAAAGAATCTCAAAGCTAACCATGTTTACTGCTTTACTAAAAAAGGATTTGCTTATTGAGCTTCGCAGTAAGGAGATTGTGATTTCCATGGCTTCTTTCGGAGTTTCTGTTATTTTATTGTATTCATTCTCGTTTAATGAATCACCTAAAACCTTTTCGATCTTTGCTTCCGGTCTTCTTTGGATGGTTTTTCTCTTTATCTCAGTGCTCGGACTGCATCGCTCGTTTTCTCTAGAAAAAGAGTTTGACGCTATTGGGCTTGTCTTATCTGCACCGGTTAACAGATCGCTAATTTTCCTAAGCAAATGGGTTAGTGGATTTCTTTTTCTGTTGATGGCACAAATCATTATCGTCCCGCTGTTTTGGCTTTTCTTGGCTCTAGACATCCCAAGTCAAATCGGATTGTGGTTGCTTGTGTTCATTATGGCGGATTTGGGAATAGCTGCCGTCGGAAGTTTAGTGGCCGGTATCACTCTCAGAGCCAGAATGAGTGAAGTTCTTTTGCCCATTTTGCTTTTTCCGTTGGTGTCACCTCTGTTAATTGCAGCTGTGAAATCCACAGACGCCTTAATGGTTGGTTTACCTTTTGAAGAATGGAAAGTTTGGGGAGCAATTATTTTCACTTTTGTCATTGCGTTTTCCGTTACAGGTGTCTTAATCTTCGACTACGTAAGTGAAGAATAATGAACTCATTTAATTCAAAGCGAATTCCTAATATTATGGCAGTAATAATAATTATCATGCTCGGGGCTGGATTGAAAATTGTCGTGGATTATTCTCTTACAGTTGACAAAGAAGCAGGTTATTTATGGGCTCAAAAGATATTCTACTACCACGTCCCCTCAGCATGGACAGCATTTCTTGGTTATTTCATTGTGATGATTGCCGGAGTCCAATTCCTGAGAACAGGTAACAGGAAGTGGGATCAGATCGGCGTCGCCTCTGCTGAGTTTGGCACATTTTTCTGCCTTCTTGTTCTGATAACCGGTCCTATTTGGGGACAGGCTGCCTGGGGACAACCGTGGACATGGGAACCGAGATTGCTAACGACGCTCATTTTGTTCCTACTGTATATAGGATACTTCATGCTTCGCCAGTTTGGAGGTCATTACGAACGGGTCGCTCGGAATTCTGCGGTTCTTGGTATTATCGCTTTTCTGGATGTACCCATAGTATATCTTTCCCTGAAATTTTGGAGTGCTGACACTCAAGCACATCCTCAATTGGGAATGAGTGAGCAGTCCTCACTGGTATTAAATGTGTTCTTTTTCAACTTGGCTACATTTACTTTGCTGTTTATTTACATGGTTTGGTACCGGATACATATCTTAAAACTCAAGCAAAAACAACTGGAGTTAACTCATGGATTATAAGCATCTTGGTTATTTTGTGGCAGTTTGTATCATTGTTTTTGGGTCTGTGATTAGTTGGTGGCTGAAAATGTTCCTAACTGAACGAACAATACTTAAACGAATTAGTTTATTGGAGGAAGAAAAGTGAGTAATAATATAGTCCATGTAGTTGGCACCGGTACCATTGGTGAGCCTCTTATTGGTTTATTAAGTGATTACAAAGAACAACTTGGTATAGACGAAGTAACATTTCATAAGAATTCACCCCTTTCTTATGAGCGGGCAAAGGTCAATGATCTATTGGCCAGAGGAGCCCGGCTGGCAGTTTATGAAGATAAGTGGGATGATTTCAAAGATATGGGTATTGAGCCCGAGTTTGAAGCTGAGGAGGCCATAAGTAGAGCTAGTGTCGTAATTGACTGTACTCCGAAAGGATTCGGCCAGAAAAATAAACAAAAGTATTACGAGAAGTTTTCTGACAAAGTAAAAGGATTTATCGCTCAGGGAAGCGAACACGGTTTCGGATTGAAATATGCCAGAAGTATCAATGACGAAGCACTACAGAGGAATGATAACCAATATGTGCAGATAGTTTCGTGTAATACTCATAACATCGCTTCTCTCGCGGATACGATTGCTTATAACGAGGGTAAGGATACGCTGGATTATGGGAGATTTAACTGCATCCGTCGTGCAACCGATATCAGTCAAGATAGCTCTTTTGTTCCATCTCCCCAGGTGGGTGAACATGAGACTGAAGAATTTGGCACCCACCACGCCAGGGATGCTTTTCAACTGTTCCAGACTATCAACCGAGAACCTAATCTATTTTCATCAGCAATAAAGATTAATACACAATATATGCACATCATCTGGTTTAATCTGAAATTGACTGAAAAGATAACGATGCAGACAGTATTAGAGAGATTTGAGGCAAACCCACTAATAGCTCTTACAGAGAAAAAAGCGAGCAATACAGTATTTTCGTTTGGAAGGGATCATGGTCACTATGGTAGAATATTAAACCAGACAGTAATATCCTTACCTACATTAACAGTTCACAATGAGAGTGAAGTCGTTGGATTCTGTTTTACACCTCAAGATGGAAATTCACTTCTTAGTTCCATTTCGGCTACCTGTTTTTACCTGGATCCGAAAAATTATAATGATAAACTCCAAAGTCTTAAGCACTTATTTTTTGATGAGGTGTAATGACCCTTTTGGAGTAAGAAGAATTTTAATCTTAAAATGAAAGTTATTGATTTTATAAAGAAAGAAAATTCAACGCTCATGAGCGAATTTAAATAACTGCTTTATTAGTAAATTCGCTAAAATATTCTTTATCAGTGTGGAACTCACCGTAAATTATAAGCGCCCATGAATAAAATAAATAATATGAAACGTGTTTTTGTTGAACATCTACGCAGAACAGGGTTACTTCCCAAGCATTCGAGAATCCTTGTTGCACTTTCCGGCGGGATGGATTCCGTTGTTCTGATGTATTTGTTGGATACTCTTTCTTCAGATCAGAATTGGCACATTGAGGTAGCTCATTACCATCACGGAATTCGTGGAGAAGAAGCGGATGAAGATGCAGCATTTTCTGAAAAACTAGCAAAAGAGAGTGGTTTGAATTTCCATGTCAAGAAGCTACCTCCTATGCCGGACAATAGCAGCGAAAACTGGGAAGCATTTGCTCGCCGTCATCGCTATCAATTTCTGGAAAAGTGCAGGGAAACCGCAGGGCTCGACTGGATTGTCACTGCTCACCACGCTGATGATCAAGCGGAAACGATTTTGATGAAGATACTGCATGGAACAGGTGTCCAGGGGCTTCAAGGAATCCGAGAGAAAGTTGGCACGATAGTCCGGCCGCTCCTGCCGTTTAAGCGTGAGAACATTGAAGCGTATGCAGAGGAGAATTCCTTACTATTCCGGCACGATTCCACAAACGATGATACGAAATTTGAACGGAACTTTATCCGACATGAAATTCTTACAGTTCTCGGCTCTCGATTTTCAGACTATCAAAGCGGAATCAAAATCCTGACAGAAAATGTGAACGAATTAGAAGATTTCCTCGAAAAAGAATTGGAAAGAAGGAGGGAGACCCTTGTGTCTGTTCGAAGCGATGGTGTTCTTTGTATAAATGTTGACCATCTTATGATGGAATCTGCCTTCATGAGAAAACGGCTAATCTATCATCTCACAAATGGCGGTGATTGGCGTGGGCATGTCTGGCGATCACTGGATGCTTTCCTCAATTCGTCGAGGACGGGACAGATGTTAGCACTCCCCGGAAGTTGGACACTGTTGAGAGATAGAGAAAAATTCCTACTTTCTCAAAAAACACTGTTTAAAGCTGATGATATTTACCAAAGCTTTCAAGCAAGAGATTTATCAATGAGTGTAGGAGATTATAAGTTTGAGCTCGTAATATTAAGTGAATCTGCTCCGTTTACAACTGATAGCAGTGAAGAATTGATCGATATAGCTTCAATTCCTTCGAATACATTACAACTCCGGGGTTGGCAGCCTGGTGACAGGATGAATCCACTTGGTTTGAACGGTAGTAAAAAAGTCAGTGATATTTTAATTGATCGGAAGTTAGATCGCTTTGCTAAAGATAGACAATATGTACTTACATCAGATGATGAAATCGTATGGCTTTGCGGTGTCTGTCTCGACGATCGATTTAAAGTGACCGAAAAAACTTCTCGGTTTGGACGTTTACAGTGGCTTGAAGAGAATTTATTATGCGAGAATTGATTTCTGCTGCACAGCTAGCCAAAAGAATTGGTGAAATGGGTAAAGAAATTTCCAGAGATTACAAAGGGAGAGAACCCATCTTTGTGGGAGTTTTAAATGGCAGCTTTATTTTCATGGCAGACCTTTTACGTGAAGTGACCATTGACTGTGAAGTGGACTTTATAAAATTATCGAGTTATGAAGGTAATGCTTCTTCTGGAACAATTCATTTAAGAAAGGATATTTCCTCTGACGTTGCCGGAAGAAATGTAATTATCGTTGAAGATATCGTCGATTCGGGATTAACTATTAACTTTTTGAAATCTCGTATTGAAGATTCTATGCCATCGTCGGTGGCTGTGGTAAGTTTGCTTTTCAAAAGAGAGGTAGCAAAGCTAAATTTCGACTTGGATTATGTTGGATTTGAGATTCCTGCTGATTATGTTGTAGGCTATGGACTTGATATGGATCAGAAAAAGAGGAACTTAAAGGGTATTTTTTCAATAGAAGACGAGTTAGAGAAAAACTGTAATTAAGGATTTATTAAAATGAGTGAACAGGAAAACAAGAACAAACACAGTACACCTGATAATCAATCTGGCGGCGATCAACAGAAGGGTAATCAAGGCTTCCAGTGGAAGCAGGCGGGTAAAACATCTCTTATCTGGGTAATTATCCTTATATCAGCCATTTTTGTCTCAGGACTGTTTACCGGCACAAACGGAGATGAAGTTGAGCTTAAGTATTATGAATACGAATATTACCGGGATTCGGAAATAATAGCTTCTGCAGAGATTATAGAGAATGAATTCCACGGTAAGCTTAAACGTCAACATACAATTGAACGGGGTAGTCAACGAATACCGGTAGATGCCTTTTGGGTTGTACTACCAAGAGAAGCTGATGAAGCTATGGAGACCGAATGGAAGGCAAGAGGGATTCAATATACGTTTGATACACCAAGTGTTGATTGGGGTGGATATCTCTTGAGTATGGCACCGTGGCTTCTTTTAATAGTTTTCTGGATTTTCATCATGCGGCGAATGCAGGGAGGTGCCGGCGGTACAAAAGGTCTTTTCAGTTTTGGAAGAAGTAAGGCACGCCTCTGGACGACTGATAAACCAGGTGTTACTTTTGATGATGTGGCCGGCTGCGAAGAAGCTAAAACGGAACTTACGGAAATAATCCAGTTCCTGAAACACCCCAAACGGTTCCAAAAGCTGGGAGGTCGAATTCCTAAAGGTGTCCTCTTGCTGGGCCCTCCAGGGACTGGAAAGACACTTATGGCGCGAGCCGTTGCGGGTGAAGCCGGCGTGCCGTTTTTCAGCATCAGTGGAGCAGACTTTGTAGAGATGTTCGTAGGTGTAGGTGCCTCAAGGGTTCGAGATCTATTTGAGCAAGGAAAGAAACATGCTCCGGCAATAGTATTCATAGATGAAATTGATGCTGTAGGCAGACATCGCGGTGCTGGACTTGGCGGAGGCCATGATGAACGGGAACAGACCCTTAATGCACTTCTGGTGGAGATGGATGGATTTGAGCCCAACACCAATATCATTATTTTGGCTGCGACCAATCGACCTGATGTTCTCGACTCAGCACTGCTTAGACCTGGACGTTTTGACCGACAGGTTGTGGTAGATGCTCCTGATTTACGAGGTAGACATGGCATCCTAAAAGTTCACACCAGGAATATCCCCATGAAAGATGTCAATCTCGAGACCATTGCTAAGGGGACGCCGGGACTTGTAGGAGCTGATCTTGAAAACATTGTGAATGAGGCAGCGCTACTGGCGGCGAGAAAAGAGAAGTCCAGTGTGAACATGGACGATTTTGAAGAAGCGAAAGATAAAGTGATGATGGGTGTAGAACGGAAGAGTATGCTCTTAAGCGATGAGGAGAAGGAACTGACTGCCTATCATGAATCCGGACACGCTTTAGTAGCTAAGCTTCTCCCGGATGCGGATCCAGTTCACAAAGTGACAATCATTCCGCGTGGTCGAGCTCTGGGTCTCACAGCACAACTTCCCATTGATGAAAGACATAACTATGCTAAATCTTATATTGAGACGAAGCTGAAAGTCCTAATGGGTGGAAGAGTCGCTGAGCAGATTATCTTCGGTGAACTCACCACAGGTGGTGGAAACGACATAGAAGTCGCTTCTAAGGTAGCCCGGAAAATGGTGTGTGAGTGGGGAATGAGTGACGTTATGGGGCCGCTCACATTTGGTAAAAAGGAAGAAGAGATCTTCCTTGGTCGGGAAATCGCCAAACACCGTGACTATAGCGAAGAGACAGCACAGAAAATCGATGAGGAAGTGACCAAGATTCTTACCGGTGCTGAAGATGATGTTATGAAACTTCTGAAAGAAAATATTGACAAACTGCACGCATTAGCCAAAGTACTGTTGGAATACGAAACAATTGAAGGTTCTGAGTTAGATGGTATTTTGGCAGGTGAAAAATTGAATAGACGTCCTGCCCGGGAAAATAATGGTCAAACAATCGAAAAAGCAGAAGATACTGAATCGGTCGACGAGATCGAACCAGAGAAAGAGGAAAAAGAGGTAAAATAGGATTTCCTTTGACTCTCTTTTGTGTAAAGTACACTTTTTTAAATAGACCTGTTATAAATTATCAATAATGACGTTATCTAAACTCTTATGTCAGAACCGAACACTCATCATGGGTGTGTTGAATATAACTCCCGATTCTTTTTCCGATGGTGGCGAATTTTACGATGCTGATAAAGCTATTGAACGAGCCGTCCAGATGGTTGAAGAAGGAGCTGACATCATAGATATCGGTGGTGAGTCATCCCGACCAGGTGCGGACCCAGTAAGTGACTCGGAAGAACTCCGCCGAGTGTTGCCCGTTATTTCTGCTTTGAATGAAACTATAGATGTTCCCATTTCCATTGATACCTACAAGTCTGTCGTTGCAGAACAAGCGCTTGATGCTGGTGCGACCATCATCAACGACATTTCTGGTTTACGTGGAGACAACCTCATGGCGCAGCTATCGTCTGAACGGGATGTTCACTCAATCATCATGCATATGAAAGGAACACCAAGGACTATGCAGGTTAATCCCAGCTACAACGACTTGATGACTGAACTTGTAAACTATTTCGAAGAGCGGATTGCTTTCGCACTTTCAACCGGCATCTCCCGAGAAAAAATTATTCTCGATCCCGGGATCGGTTTTGGCAAGCGAGTGGCGGACAATTTTGTTATCTTGAATGAGCTGCAGAAAATATGTGATTTGGGCTATCCTGTTATGATAGGACCGTCGAGAAAATCGTTCATCGGCAAGACGCTTGAGCTGCCTGAAAATGAACGACTCGAAGGGACTTCAGCATCCATCACAGCTGCCATCTTAAACGGCGCGAAAATTGTTCGCGTACATGATGTTAAAGAGATGCGGCGAGTGGTTCTGATTTCAGACGCCATTCGTCTTGAGGGAGCAGCGGCATGACACTCGTAAAACTGGGATTTCTCTCCATCACTCTCGTGGACGTCATTGATATCATACTGGTGACGTGGCTGTTCATCCAGCTCTATCACTATTTCAAAGGAACTAGGGCTGGACACATGCTCGTAGGACTGGTAATCATTCTTATATCATCGTTTCTGTTTAGAGCTTTCGGCATGCGCGGGATGATATGGATTGTAGATCAGATTCAAACAGTTTGGGTTGTCGCTTTCGTAATTCTGTTCCAACCCGAACTGCGTCGCCTGCTTATCTTTGTTGGACGAACACGCTTTATCCGACGGCTCTTCAAAGTAGGAACTTCAAAGACTATTGACGCCGTTTCGGAAACGTGTGTTGAACTTCAGCGGAGGAAATGGGGCGGGCTCATCGTCCTCCAGCGTGATACAGGTCTAAAGTCCATTAAAGAGGGCGGTACTCCACTTAAATCTGAAGTGACAGCTCCACTTCTTGTTTCAATCTTCAATCCCCAGTCACCTCTGCACGACGGGGCTGTAATTATTCAGAACGATGTTTTGGAGGCAGCACAATGTATTTTGCCGTTAACAGAGCGAGAACAGCTCGATCCTAACCTTGGGACCCGCCATCGGGCAGCGCTCGGTATTAGCGAAGAGACGGATGTGATTGCTGTAGTGATTTCTGAAGAAACTGGAAAGATAGCCGTCGCCATGGATGGCATCCTTGAACCCAATTTGGACGAATTCGCATTGCGGCGCAAACTGAATGAGCATCTCTTTGTGGGGTCGGGGGAATAGAGTATAGAATTCATCCTTTTTTGCATTCTTTGCTTTGTTTAAATATTTGACTGAACCTTTTCTTTCCATATTGAGACTATTGGCTACCTAACGCAAAGTTGAGAAGTTTTTAAATAGTGATGTGAGGAACGAACAGTGCTGTTTAAAAATCTTTCTCGAACGCCTTGTTATCTTTTTTAGAATGATTGAGTATATCTATCAAAGTCAAATATTTTTTCTTGTTTCATAGTGTTTAGATCAAGTTCGTAAAGAGAATATTTTGAGAACTTCTGAAAAGTTAAGTCTTCAGTTATTAATAAATTTGGATCCGAAATAAAATAGAGTTTGTTATCTTTAAAGGTTTGAAATGCTCCAATAAAATTGGTGTCTATTCTTTTGTTATTTTCAATATCAATAATTATTATTCGAGATAATTCGTTCCAATTTCTTTCTCTGAAACAAGCAAATTTCCCGTTCTTGCTTATAACCAAACCATATTGCTCAGTATGTGACTTGTTTTTCCCAGGGAAAAACGGGTTTTTCAAATCATTTTTATAATATCTATATTCATGTTCATCATAAATTCTGAAAATAAAATCCTTATCATTAAGTGCTACTAAATCTGTAATATCATAAATCCACTCTCCAAGTTCTATTTTTAATAACTCTGTCGAATTATTGTTCCTTATTCTATTAATTGAAACAGAATCCTTTACTAACGTTATCCAGTTCCTCTCTAAGTAATAAATGGAATTTCCCGTTAGAGACTCTACATACTTGTATCCATCCATAATCTTTTTTTGTTCCATGCTCTTTGTATCAAAAAATACTGTCTTATATTTCTTTTCAGATTCCCCTTCTGAATAAGAATAAACCAGAAGATTTTCATCAAAGAACTTTGAGTCGAATGCTTTTTTTTCAATAGGTAATGGTGATATTCTTCCGTCACTCGTTTTTACAAGATAACTTTCTATCTTATTCTCATTTGATTTATTTATGAATATTTGTGAATTATTTCCGTTAATAGTGAAAGTGCTTAGTGATTTGGTTTGTTTATGAATAACCCTAATTTTCTTTGAAATTAAATTGAGTTGTATAAACCTTAAATTTTCATTTTTAAGCTGGACAAAAAACATATTATTAGCATAAGACGTGTCAAATTGACTTATTGCTGCCAATACAAACAAGTATTTAAGTATCTTTCTCATCACGTGCTTCCTTATTTTAAAGGTAACGGTCTGCGTTAGCTGCGGTGGGTGGGAGGGGGGACTCGTCGTCGAAACGGGATAAACTAAAAGGCACGAAAACCCTCAAAAAACGCGGTGCGTACCCACCGTCAGCTGCACGCTTTGTTGGGCGGTTTGTATTGCGCAAGGCTTGATGGCATGAAAAGAGCAACTATACCTCGGATGTTTGTCGTACATTATCATGAACCGAGTCTCTTATGTTAATACATCTCTTTTCTTCAACCACAGCATATATCCAAGCGCGATTACAAAAATAACAATACCTCCAAGCGCGCTTAGCAACCCCATTAATCCATAGTTATCTAGCCAAGCGGTTGTAAGTGCTTGTTGAATTGAGAGCAGGACAGCCAAACCAATATAACCTCCAAGCCAATTTATTGAGCTTTTTTGGAGGCGGAAGAACTGTACCATTGACACCAAGAGAACGAGATCTAAAACATAAGGTGAGATGCGATCTAACAACGACCACGACTCAAGAATTGATTGCACTTCCGGGGATTGCAAGGCTGGACTCAAGAATAACAATAAAGATTGCGTGATAATCTGAGAAATGGCCATTAGGCTGAAGATGATAGAGATTACCCACACAAGTATTGGTCGACTCTTCTTTTCCTTTGCCATTTTTTTGACATCCTTCTTCATGCAGTAATGTTTTTAGCGATAACCGCCCAACGAAT
>CEPV01069300.1_pt1 | contig 13766 bp, 13 predicted proteins | sample 530451 | NCBI WGS metagenome assembly CEPV01 (sample SAMEA2620097, study PRJEB7988) | marine metagenome | isolation source: saline water (ENVO:00002010), including | reverse complement strand
GCGGATTAAATGTAACTTGCGGATTTACCAAGTCGAAACTTCCAATTGGACTCCAGATACTTGGACCACAGTGGGGAGAAGAAGTGATATTCAAAGCAGGAGACGCGTTTGAAAAAGCTGTAGGCTTGAACGATAAGCCGAAGCTTTAACTTAAGTCACAGCCATCATCTGACTTGCTTCTACTCTTGCAGCAAAAACATTTTCGATTATTTCATCGCACAATTCAGCAGAATGGACTGAATCTATTAAGTTTTTCGCCCGCGCTTCAAGAGAGGTTATGTCCACTTCCAAAGGACACACTTCAATCATTCTTCTTAATACTGTTTCAATTTCCTTTTTAATTTCTGCTTTTAAATCGGACATGTAATCATAGTTTGGATCTGTTATCAGGTTTGAATGTACACTATTTAACCACGGATGATTTATTCCAAATTTCGAATTTCTAAATCCACTAACATTACCTCTGCTAATAATGTAAGTATGTTCTGCGTAAGGATTTGGATTCCTTTCAAAGTCTGCAAGCATCGCACGTTGCTCTTCGAGTAACTCCCTAAGTGGTTTTAATATAACCTCATATCTAGTTCCACCTGCGGTCCGCAGATTAAGTGGAGGCTCTGTATCCAATATACTGCCAGCTCCTGGTTTCTTGGCAATCATTTGTAATGATCCTACCCACCATATAATTAAGTGGCACTTGATAAGGAAGAGAAACTATATCTAACTATCTTTTTGGCTTACATTAGCCTCAAACAAAGTATTGATGACACGCTTTGTTTAATATTCTTGTCACCATAAAGAGGAATCAGAAGATGCAGATGATTCAGAGGAATCAGAGGATTTATTTATTTGTCTCTTCTGCTTCTTCTGTTTCTTCTGTTTCTTCTGTTTCCTTCAACAATTATTACAATAACCGCAACAAAAAGAGTGACAACACTAATCCAGTTCCCTGCTCTTTGCCAAGCCGGAATCTTCCATGTCGTTTTTTGACCGCTGAGGAATAGGCTGGCATTCTCTCCGTCCTCAGAAAGTATACGATCGCCTGGTTTGCATTCATTTGCTTCCGGATACTGGAGGCACGCGGGATTGTAGATATTGAATTTCCCATCAGCCTGAACTGCAGGTGCGCCTCCTGTTATGGGATTGCTTTTGAAAATATCTGTTTGCCAGAAAAGTGACTCGTAACAATGTATGTGGTTGCTACCAGAAAAAATTGGAATCAGTTCTTCCAGTCCTCCCTTTAGCATCAACATTTGCGTAACATCTTTGTCCTTAAAGTCTTGATACTGACCCACAAGTTCACGGTGTGTCTTGACCGGCATTACGCGCGGGAGTTCTTCTGTTTTCATTAATGGATAATACGCAATCGCAAACGCAATAACTGTAATTAGTCCGGCACTAATTGAAATAATTAATTCATTCTTTTTTATACTTGACCACTGCATTAACGCATAAACTCCAACCGCAGTAAGAATAAATGAAAACGGATACAAGAATCTAACATTGATGTGAAGCGACTTGAAAATCGGAAGTCCTTCTAATGGTGTTACAAGAATCCCAAAGCCCCGTGCTAATTGTGCAAAGAAGTTTATGAAAAACAATGCAATGATTGCACTTAGCACTAGCATTGAAGCCTGTGACTTGAATTTACTTTTATTTTTCCAAAGAAGATAAAGCCCAATTACGATTCCAATTAAGACAATTGGAGAAAGATAAAGACTGTGCTCATGCGTTGCTCTATCCGGCATTCCAATGAAGCTAAAGAGTTCAGGCATCTGAGGAATCGCCCAAAAAGCCTTAGCCATGTATTCGAGCGGACAGCCGTCTGTAAATCTTTCGAATGGCATCGTACGCGGAATAAAACGCATAAAGCTCCAAACGGCCATAAGCTTGCTTAAGTTAATGAGGATAGCCCCAAGTCCGCATGCGGCTAATCTTATTGCGAGCGCTTTTAGTCGACCTTTCGATGAATTTAGGATTAATTCGAACGGCAAGAAGATTACAAACGCTGCAATCGCCATCAATGCTACGCTGTATCCTCCGCTGTACATTATGAAAGCTGATACTAAAGCGAATATTGATGCTTTAGTAATTAAAGATATAACTGAACATTCTCGTCGGTCAAAAATTATCCAAAGAAGAAGTCCGATAAGCGGCATTCCAAAAAATACCAAGTGCCCCGCAATCATGTGCATCAAATAAAATCCCTGAGCAATAATTATCAGCGCGAATACATGCGACCATTGTTTGTTTAGTTTGATGATATCTTTTCCAAACAAGTACCACCCAAAATATCCAACTGACATTGTAAGCAACATGCTAAGTTGCGATGCTCTCCAAATATCCATGCCCGCAATTACAAGAAACTGCGGAAGTGAGTAGAACAAGTCTTGAGGGTTCCCAAATTGCGGAACTCCTCCACAGAAATGCGGAGTGAAGTAGAAGATGTTTAACCCCTGTCGAGCAAAATGCCATTGCCCAGCGTGAAGACGTGCGAAGAAGTAAACAAAATCATGACCAAGAATTCCGTTGAAGTTTAGGAACCAGAAGAAAATGCACAGAAAAACTGTGAATATCGCAACGAAACCCAAATGGAGCTTCTTTAAGTTCATCGTAGTTAGGATAGCAGGTTTTTACATTGATGACCGCTCAGGCACTTCTATCACATTAGGCTCATGTCCTGTGGCTTTTAAGAATTTCTCTAATCCTTCGTGTTTTATAACCAATGTAGCCGTATTCACAAGTGGATGACATTGCAGAGCATCCGCATTCCAAATGGCTTCGTCAAATATCAAACTAACCCGGTGGTCCAAATCATTTATAAGCCCAAGTACCGTGACGGCACCTGGTTCCAATCCCAACCGATCCATCAGACGCTCCGGCGAGGCAAAACTTAATTTACTCTCCCCAAGAACTGAGCTTAAAGCTTTTAAATCCACGCTTTTGTCATACCCGACAACCACCAAAAAGTGCTTGTCGCCTTTTTTGTTCCTAAGCAATAAATTCTTCGTATGAGCACCAGCCATATCCGGCGTGAGCTCTTCTGCCTCTTCGCAAGTAAACACCGCAGGATGCTCAAACTTCTCGAATTCTATTTGGTGCTGTTCGAGGAATGAGTAGATATCAGACATGTCACCATGGTATCAGTAATAAGATGGTTTAGAGACAGAAAACAATCTATTGTCTTTTTGTTGCCATTTGAGCTAATTTTAAGTAAGTTTGTCCCTGCCTTACGGGGTTGTAGCTCAATTGGTTAGAGCATCCGCCTGTCACGCGGAAGGTTGCGAGTTCGAGTCTCGTCAGCCCCGCCATACGAAACGCAATTACTGAATATAAAGAAGTAGATTTTTTTATAGAAAATCGGTCCGCCTAGGCGAACCGATTATATGTTGAGCGCGATTTCCCCGATGTGGAGTATCAGCTCTTTTTCTCTGGCAATACTTCGTCATGTTCGTGCTGAAACGGCAGGATCAAGATGAGCACTTTCATGTGGCCGAGACCCTGATGCATGCAACCGGGCTTGATGCCCATGACCTGCCATGCCTTCACTGGCTTCTCCACGCCGTCGACTTTGATTCTCGCGTCGGCCCCTGCTTCCAGCACGATGTACACTTCTGTCGCTACTGGATGTGCATGCTCTTTTGTGTCGTTGGTGAATTCAGTGTAATGAACCTGCACTCCGAACCCAAAGAGCGGCAACAGTGCTCGACGCGACAGACCGCAGTGATGTTTGACTCCCTTGAGGCCAAACAATTCCATAAACACCCACAGGTCGCCTTTTTCGATAAGGGAACCTGTTTCCATATCTGACTTCTGCATTTCATGACTCCTTCTTAATCGGGGGTTTTATCTGCGCCCCCCATAGCGCTCCTCCCATTAGCTGCAACGCACAGCCACAAACAGGAGGAAGGCATGAGGGGTTAAATAATGTTAAAGAACTTTAGTCACCTAGGCCGATGAAGATACACATTATTAAATCTACTGTACATACAGAAGCGGATTCTTTTTGATCCCCCGCAACCTAACCTCGAAGTGAAGGTGGATTCCGGTTGCACCATACACAAGTCCTGTTCGCCCCATCCATGCAATCATTTGTCCGCGCTTAACAATGTCTCCCTTTTCTACATAAAGCTCTTTGTTGTGTGCATAAAGAGTAATCAGATCATTACCATGATCGACCTCGATTACATTTCCAAATCCTCCATTCCATCCATAGTCTGAGCGAATGACTGTACCTGCTTCCGCCGCATAGATCGGACCCGCTCCTTTTTCCTGCATATCAAGTGCGTAGTGTCCTGCTCTGTAATATTGGGTTATAAAACACTTATCTGAGCATGGTTTTTGCAGAACACCTGAAGTAGGAGTTGGAGTGTACTTCTTTGGTGCTTCATCACGCGTTGGCTTGGAAGGTTTTACTGGAAGTTTTTCGGGGGGTTGGTCAGACGGAGTTGGAACTGACGGTTCAGCTGATGGTGCAGGAATCGGCTCATCCGAAGCAGGCGGGGGATCTGCAGTTGCAATAAGCACAGGCTTTCCGATGATTGGAGTTGCACCGGGAATTATTAGCTCTTGTCCTGCAAGGATGAATCCTCCTTTGACTTTATTTTGGGCAACTATTTCTTTTTGTTCAACTCCATAAAGCTCAGAAATTCCTATAAGAGTTTGTCCTCTGCTTACTGTGTGAAGCACGCCGTCGACTGGAAGTATTAGGAGTTCATCTCCGGGTTGCATTACATCTGAACCTCCTAAGTCGTTAGCCCAACGAACTGTGTTCGCCGCTATGCCATAACGGTCAGCAAGCTTCTCTACGCTGTCCCCTTCTTTGACTGTATGAAAAATGCCTTCCGCATATGCACGTCTGGAGCCTTGCTGAGATATCGATCCAGACTTCATCAAAAATCCTTCTTCAACCAAAAGAAATTGCGAGGTTGCAATCGAAACTTCCTGAGGAGCAAGAGCCGCTTTGGGTACGTATGGCGGAAAAAGCGAACCTAATATAAAAACAAGTCCGCAAATCAATCGGACACGAACAGAAAGCCAACGGGCGGTGGACGAGGGCGCCATCATAGTTATGATACATTAATGTTATCCAGATCATCATTCTTAGTGCTAGTTTTATATTCAATTGCATCCAATATTGTCTTCATATCTTTATATCTTTGTGAAGAATAAAGAAGAACCACAAGATACGACTTGCCATCGAAATCCACCAAAGAGAATAGGCATTCTTTGGCAGCATTGGTTGTCCCCGTTTTTCCGGCTACCACTTTCGCCATTTCATCCAAAGAAGAACCATTAACATGCATGAGTGCATGAGTATGGACTAAATCTATGTAACTGCCCTGAACACTCCTTATGCGAGCGCCGCGCTTAGAAAGTTTTTCGAATAGTTCTTCGTAGCTCATTACAAAAGCTGCAAGCCAGGCCATGTCCTGTGGAGTGGACCATTGTTCAAAGCTATCTAATCCAATTGGGTTTCTAAACCGCGTGTCTTTGAGTCCCAAAGCTTCCGTCCGTGCGTTCATCTCTTCGGCAAAAGCCTCGATAGTTCCGCTATGAAAAACTGCAAGCGTGTACGCCGCATCGTTGGCTGACGCGATTAAAACAGCCGAGAGTAAATCTTTAACGGTGAAATCTTCACCGACCGGAAGATAAGCAGTGTTACCTTCTATGCGAGCAGCTTTGTATGGAATGGTTACAAGCTCATCCAGTTCATGATTTTCCAGAATAATGATAGCCGTCATTAATTTTGTTAGGCTCGCCATGGGACGGCGTACATCAATTTGTTTCCCATATAATTTTTGCCCACTTTTAGCATCCAATATCAAAACTCCGGAAGCAGAAAGTCTGTTCTTGATTTCTAATGGTTCAGACGGAGGCGAAATAGCTAAATTTTCAATCACAGGAACTACCTCATCCATCGACGGCAAAGAAACTGGAACAAGCCCAAACAAAAGCGCTGCGATAATTGAGCGATACATCCGACGTAGAATAGGCGGAGTGAACGAGTTGTTGAAGTGATTATTCTAAGTTTTAGTGTAACTAATAACACATTAGTCAAGAATTTTACCAACAAAGGTTAGGAACCAGAGGAAACAGATGAATCAGAAGAGAAATACTAAATAATATCCTCTGATTCATTTGCTTCTTCTGTTTCCTTATTTATAAACCACCCTATCCGACACTCTCAAATCAATATATTTCTTCACCTCTTCTGTATTGACACTTTTCAAGAATGTTCGATAACGCAGTAATTGCTCGTCCAAGGGCGATACCATGTCAAACCAAATATCTATCCCCTTATCAAGATGAAGATGATACTCCTGTGCTCGTATATAGACTGTCCTACCTGCGATGGAATGACCGAATTGTTCTGACAATGCCTTTTCGGTTTCCGACATTCTTTCAAGCAATCTGGGCACAACAAGCACATCGCCTTCGACGGGACGAACTCCCCAATCGACAATGCCAATGACAGGTAATGATTTCGAATCTTCCGGCAACGGAACAATTACATATACTCCTTCGTCAGTTAAGTAATCAACCGTTGCTCCGGTCGAAGTTAGATCTGATTCCTGATCAGGATCTATAATTTTTATTCGTGAAATAAGAGGATCCAATTTTATCTTTACACTTAATTCAGAAGGATAAAGTTTTGAAATACTTATATCTTCCAGATCTTTTATAGCATCTTCGAGAGTGCTTGCTACTTCATGAGTAGGCAGGAAGAAAAGATGTTTCCCAAAAAACGGTGTCAGAATTTTCTGGACTTCTTCTATGTCCAATCTGGAATCGAAGCGTACTACTTTAACTTCTCTTACTTGAATAAGCGGTGAAAATATTAATAAACCGAATCCAAGAAGTATAAGACCGAACAAGGTTATCAAAATCCACCACATGCAAGATCGCCACCAGGACTTAATGGCTCTCTGACCTTTACGTTCGAATTTGTGTAGGAAATCTTTCCACCTGCTTTTCTTGTGCCTCCTCTTGTGTTTCTTCACCAAACGCTTCGTCATAGGAGTAACAGGGCGGTTATATCTCTTCGGCAAACGACGCGGCGGTTTTAACATGGTAATAGTGTAGCCTATTAGTTAACTAGTTTACTGGTTTCAAGTTTACTAGTTTCTTATTATTTGAAGAATCAAGCTAAAGCTATAAAAAACTTGCAACTAGTTAACTTGCAACTAGTTAACTTAACTCGGAAATGTCAGCTATACTCCAAATCCATGAATATTTGTATAGTTGCCGACTGGCTTCCCCTTTACGCAGGCGCTGAGCATGTGATCGCCGAGTTTCATAAACTTTGGCCAGATGCCCCAATATTTACCACTATTGCCAATCACGGGAATTTAGGACCTTTGAACGATGCTGATATTAGAACTAGTCATTTGCAGAAATGGTACAAATTACTTGGGAAGCACCACAGAATTCTGCTCCCTCTGATGCCTAGCGAAATGGAACTATTTGATCTGGATGAGTTTGATGTGATCCTCAGTTCGTCGCACGCAATAGGAAAGGGGATTATTCCTCCAAGCAATGCCAAACATATTTGTTACTGTCATACTCCAATGAGGTATGCATGGGAGATGGAAAGAAAATATTTGGAAGATTCGAATATTCCGAAGTTCTTTTGGAAAAGAATCAGAAGAAAATTAAATGAGATTAGAAGGTGGGATATGACGACTGCAAAGAGAGTTGATTTATTTATTGCCAACTCGACAACAGTCGCTGACCGTATTAAGAAAATTTATAATCGAGACTCAACTGTGATCCTTCCGCCAGTTGCTGATCGGTTCTTTAATAAAGAGGTCAATTGTCAATTGTCAATTGTCAATTGTTACCTCGCTCTCGGCCGCCTCGTCCCCTACAAACGTTTTGACCTTCTGATTGAATGTGCAAACAAATACAACCTCCCGCTCAAGATCGCAGGCAAAGGTCCGGATGAATCGAGGCTGAAGAACTTGGCAGGACCGACTGTCGAATTCTTGAGCTTTGTTCCTGATGAAAAGTTGCCAGAGATTTACGCAAATTCAAAAGCACTTCTCTATCCGCAAGAGGAAGACGCTGGAATTGCACCGCTAGAAGCGCAATCTCAAGGAACTCCTATCATCGCGTTTAGGAAAGGAGGAGCTCTGGATACGATTGCAGAGGATATGTCCGGAGTATTCTTTTCTCAACAAACAGTGCAGTCTCTTAAAGGTGCAATTGATAGATTCGAGAATATGAGCTTTGATTCTGACGCTATAAAGCAGAGGGCTGAGGAATTTCGAGCCGGTAGGTTTAGAAAGAGAATTGAAGATATAGTCAGTTAATGGTTTTTGCCCTATCATTAAATCCTATGAAACGTGATCCTAACTCCCACAAAGGCGAAAATGGAAAAGTTGCAATAATCGGCGGATCCCGCCACATGCATGGCGCACCATTGCTTTGCGCCCTTGCAGCTGAAAGAAGCGGGGCTGACTTGGTTTATCTTTCTCTCCCCGACTGGCACGAGAATGTTGCGAAGGATACTTCGCTCAATTTTCAAGTTTATCCTTTCCAAATGGATGACTTGCAGGCGCATGACGTTGGGCCGGTTTTGGGACTTCTTGCAACTATGGACTGTGCAGTTCTCGGACCGGGAATTGATCATGCCAATGAAGATAGCAAAAAAGCACTGATGCAAATTATTGAAGGCGCAAGCTGCGCTTTGGTTTTGGACGCAGCAGCTCTTCAGCCGGAAACCCTTAAGGCAGTTAAAGGAAAGTCTGCAGTCCTCACTCCTCATTTGGGGGAACTTGAAAGGATGGAAGTTAAAGAAAAAGAACTAGAGAAAGCTGCAAAAGATTCAGGCGCCGTGATTGTACTTAAAGGACCCGAGGATCAAGTAGTTGGGCCTGATGGAAAATCAGAAACTATTAAAGGAGGAAATGCAGGCTTAACAGTTGGAGGAACAGGTGACGTGCTTGCAGGACTGATTGGGGGACTTATTGCACAGAAGATGGATCCTTTTGAAGCAAGTGTATTGGCAACCAAGATTATTAAGAAAGCTGGAGAAGAATTGAAAAAAGATAATAGTTATGCATATACAGCATCTGATGTTATTGGAATAATTCCAGAAATGTTAAATTGCTAAATTGTTCACAGAGTGAATTAAAACTTTGATACAATCTACAAAAGCACCAAATATGCGCAACGCTCTGTCGAGCAATTTAACAATTTAACAATGTTTACAAACCCCTTCACTATCTTTAAGCCCTTCGAAGCCAACCTCTCCGTCACTCTGTATACAAAGGAGGACAATATAACAAGCGACGATCAAATCGGAGACAATGTTGCAAGCTTGTGGCAAGTTCATGGCAACAAAATAATCGAAGTTGACTCACCTACTTCTCGGACCGAGCAAGCTGACGGATTAGTGACTAACAAAAAAAATCTGATACTCAGCATCAGAATGGCTGATTGCCAGCCAATTTTGGCCTACGATCCCGAATCAAATACAGTTGGATTAGTCCACGTCGGATGGAGAGGACTTGTTGTAGGCGCAATACCGGAGCTTTTCAAGGTCATGGATCCACTTAAGTCTTACGTTTGCATCGGCCCCTCGCTCTGCCAGAAGTGTGCAATCTTTTCTGATCCTAATAATGAATTACCTAATGTGGATCCTAAGTTTTTTGATGAAAACAATTGCGTGGATTTAATGGGAGCAGCCGACAAGCAATTGGTTGACCTTGGAGTTTCTGCTGACCGCATTGAAAGAATGACTGACTGTACCAGTTGTAATCCGGATAAGTACTGGGCTTACAGGGGCGGAGACAGAGATGCTGTTAAAGATGGACACACGAATGTACTCAGCTGTTATTTGAAATAATAAACCTCACCCCCAACCCTTCTCCCAAGGAAGAAGGGAGCTACTTTTTGAGTGAACAAACCAATTCACATATTAAAAGTAGCTCCCCTCTCCTAAGAGGAGAGGGGCTGGGGGTGAGGTAGAATAATACAATCTATAAAAACACTACCCAAGTGTGAGGGAAGATGGGGTAAGTCCAAACGACCGTTGAGCAGGGACGCTTTACTCCTGGTTGTTTCCAGGTGGGTGGCCGCATCCCCGGACCACGGCCCGGAGAGAGTTAGCCTCCCGTAATGCGCGTTGAGGATAAACGTATACTGCCCTGACGAGTCGCTGAGACTAAGTGATTATATCAATAAATAATCCCTAATGAAGCTGACAGGATGGACAGGCAGAGTACAATGACAGCTCATGATAACTATTCACTATTAACTATTCACTATTCACTTGCTATCACTCCAAGAACGACTACAGGCATCTAATCAACTATTAGCGACGTATGCCATTCCGCATCAAGGAATACTGGGAAGAGCTCACGGGGAACCTGATGATGAAACACGATTTCCTTTTCAACGAGACCGAGATCGACTGATACACACTAGAGCTTTTCGTAGACTGAAGGGGAAAACTCAGGTCTTTGTTGCCGGACATGGAGATCATGTAAGGACAAGACTGACGCATACAATGGAAGTGGTGCAAATCAGTCGAGACATCGCACGTACACTTCAACTTAATGAGGATCTGACTGAATGCATAGCAATAGCACACGATCTGGGCCACCCTCCATTCGGCCATGCAGGTGAAGAGGGCTTGGATGAGTGGATGAAAGAATTTGGAGGAAGATTTGAGCATAATGAACAGTCGCATAGGATTGTGACCTTGCTTGAGTCACATTCTTCGCTTAGCTCAGGGCTTAACCTTAATCAGGAGATTTTGGAAGGATTGCTTAAGCACACGACTCCTTATGACGTGCCCTGCACCGGAGCGACAGCGACTGGTGCAGGGTCAATGCGGAGTCCTTCCTTAGAAGCTCAAGTCGTAAACTTAGCTGATGAGATTGCATACACAGGGCACGACTGTGAAGATGGAATAAGGGCGGGGCTCTTTACGCTTGAGGAGATACTTGCAGTACCTCTGGCGAAGCAAGCACATGATCTGACGATTGAACGTGGAACATCTTTGCGCGGTTCAATAATCAACGTCAGCGTAATGGATCTATACAAAGCAACTTCAGAGGAGCTTGCGTCCCAACGTATTAACACACTAGAGGATGTTGGTAAGGCTGTTACTCCCCTTGTTCACCTAACACATTCAATGCGCAAAGACTTGGATGAGCTTAGGGGATTCTTGTCTGAGCGTATGTACTTCTGCCCACAAGTACGAGTCAAGAGTGAAGATGGTAAAGCCCTGATTATTGCGCTTTGTAATGGGCTAAAGTCGAAGCCATCTAACAAAGTCATAGCCATTCAAAAAAAGACTGACTCGAGTTTAGAAGAAGCTATTAAGGATTTTGTAGCAGGGATGACTGATCAATATGCAGTTGAGCAAAAAGTGTCATGGTGAGCCCTGTCGAACCATGACACGCATTGTCACCCTTCGACATAGCTCAGGATGACAATGCTAATTTAGTACTTAGGTAAATAATCCAACGGATCCATTTGTGCCTCACCTCTGACTACCTCGAAATGCAGATGTGGCCCAGTTGATAATGGACCAGCACCCAAAGATCCCGGACGTCCACCTGAAAGTGCAATTACATCACCTCGATGTACAACCTGACCTTCGCGAACCAAGAACTCACTAACATGTCCGTAAAGTGTTGCGCCTCCGGGATGCGCGATGATGATGTACTGGTATCCGCTGTCTCCTTTATACAAAACTTCCACAACTCCCTCTGCCGCAGATCTTACTTCTGAATTTTGAAGAACCGGAATATCAATCGCCTCGTGAACCAATCCGAATCTCTTTTTATATTCTTCATCATGGAAGAGTGCCGAGATTCCTTCCTTAGGTTCAACGGGCCAGCTGAGCTTGAGGGGTATGCTTGGATCTCCACTCGCAGCAAGCGCTCTAATTTCTGCTGACTTGATTTCAAAAAGCGCAGTCCTTATGTACTCCTCGGAAACTCTTCTATCTTCCAAAAGCCTAAGAAGTTTATTGCGCGCATTTTGCCATTCTTTTTTTTGATTTTCTGACCAGTCCTTTCCATACTTATTTTTTTCGTTCTCGAGCACGCTTAATTGGTACCTGAGAATTTCTTCACGTCTTTCAATAACCGCAATCTCCTGTCGCTCTCTCTGAATAGTGGACTCTGCAGTTTGAACTGATGCGCTCAGCGGTCCTCCCACCGGAAGCTCGCCTGAATCAACAATCCACTGCAGCCCTAAAAATAAGCTAACTGTCCCACCTAAAATCGCAAGAATCCTAAGAGGTCGATGTATATGGATGTTTATCTCAAGCATCAAAGTATTCTATCACAAAACGGGCTTTTGAGCCATTTATCCTGCTGGACAAAATTTTGCTACAAACTCCTCTACCAGTTTTTCAAATATCTCATGAAATTCATCCACTCTTTCTGGAATCGGATCAAATGAATTGTTTTTGATATAAAGTCCCTGATTGATTTCAATCTGAATTCCGGGAACCAAAAACGGAGGAATCCTTCGACGATGACAATGGTGTCCCAGAATGTATTTACCTGAATACGGGAAGTTGACCTCGACTGCATAACCACGATCTTTGAAGAAGTCGCGGAAGAATACTGTTCTGTCTCTGGAACATGATGTGTAATTACCGTTTCCAATATTGATATCCGGACGATCTTTTCCACTGTCCTTTTTGAGGCTAGGGCCTACTGATAAGAATGAGTGGCCATCTATCAAAAACTTCGCATGAGGAATTACCTCATCAATCTTTTCATGATACGGATCGTGGTATTTCTTGATAAGAGAATCAACAATTTCCTGCGAAGGCTCTTCTGTATAAACTTTTTTTTCATCCCAAGTTGTATGGACTGTAACTCCTTCTGCTGCTTGCTTGTACTCAGTTGAAATGTCATCCGGTGCTCGGTTTACATCCACAACAACCCGCGAAGTATCGCATTTAACCGTATACACATTGCCTATCGAAAAAATCTGATCAGTATAGAGATCTGTATAACCCAAAAGATCATCTTCACTTAACTGAATATAATCTTTAACCTCTTCCGGAATTTTATTCGAGGCATGCGGTATCGAGACGAGGATTGGGCGGATATCAGGAGTCATGATTTAGATTATTAATTAAAGTGATAGGGGTCACAGGTCGCAAGTCTTGTGACATGTGACCTGAGACAAAACAGCCTCAAAATTATAAATATCAATGACTTCCACTATCATCATTGGTTATCGTATATGTTTGTTTAAAGAATAATGACGCTGGTACAACTGTATCGCCATCTGAAGTTTCAACAATTACCCCAGCAAGAGTGAACGATTTTACTTCGCCATTAATGTCACCAACGGATATTTTGCTTCCGACTTCAATGTTTCTCTTGAGGTGTTGGCAAAGAAGCATGTTTTCCAAAACAGTGCGCGCACTTAATACGATCGCAAGCCCGCAGATCAATAAAATGGCTGCGAAGAATATAAGTACATTGGTCGTAATAAAGGAAAGATTTAATCCAAGCTGTTCAACTGCAGCAAGAAATACAAAAACCAAAACAATCATTTGAACTGCACGCCCTACTGACCTTTCATATCCAAGACCCGTTTTGGAAATTGATTGGACTACAATCGTCTGCAAAAACTTAGCAAGAAGCATTCCAAATACAACAATCAAAAATGCTGCGATGACCTGAGGAATATATCGTGTCACGACTTCGAGTGCATTGGATACTTTTTCCAAGCTCAAAATTTCTGATGCAAAGATCAGCGTAACCAAGATAGTCAGCCAAAAA
>CEPV01006201.1_pt1 | contig 13776 bp, 12 predicted proteins | sample 530451 | NCBI WGS metagenome assembly CEPV01 (sample SAMEA2620097, study PRJEB7988) | marine metagenome | isolation source: saline water (ENVO:00002010), including | reverse complement strand
CTGTCTGCTACAATCTGGCATAGTATTTGCTATAATTCTTGTTAATGATAAACAAATTCTATATGGATATATTTAGTCTACTATAATATGAGGAAATGAATCATGAAAAAAATGCTACTGAGTGTCATCATATTCGGCTCATTATCGGTTGGAATGGGACAGACGCTCTACATTAATGAAGTAATGGCAAAACAGGGAGCCCATGATGACTGTCTGTGGTATGATTGCTCAGACTTCTTTGAGATATTCAATCCTGGTACCGAAGCGGTCGATATCGGAGGCTGGTATGTAACGGATGACCTCAATAATCCCACTGCATTCCAGCTAAGTGATGCAGAGCCTGAGGTGACCACCGTCCAACCTGGCGGCTTTCTGCTAATTTTCGCTGATAAGCATCCCACTTACGGCCCATTGCACGTCAGTTTCGGCCTCAGCAGCGGAGGCGAGTCAGTGGCCTTGGTGCAACCGGATGGATCTTTTATGGATTCGCTATCATTTGGTGAATGGCCGGTTGATACATCTTTTGGACGGTCGCCAGATGGAGGGACGACTGCGGGTACTCTGGTTGATAACTGGGAATGGTACTACAAGCCGTCGCCGGGTAGAAGCAACATCACAGTGAGGATTAATGAGTTTCTTGCGAAGAATGACAATGTGAATCAGGACGAGAACGGCAATTTCAGTGACTGGGTCGAGTTGTACAATTATGGTGAATCCGATGTTGATATTGGGGGAATGTCCATGACCGATGACTATACGACCCCGACTCAATATACTATTCCATCAGGTACAACTATCCCGGCTGGTGAATTCCTACTGGTCTGGTGCGACGGAAGTGAGGAGGATCCGGTAACATCCCCGGATGTTTTGCATGCCGGTTTCAAACTGAGCGCCGGCGGTGATGCGGTGGGTCTGTTCTATGACAATGGTGGTATAACTGTGGCGGTTGACTCGCTCACTTTTGACGCTCAGACAGCCGACGTTTCCTACGGGCGCTATCCCGATGCGGCCGACAACTGGCAAACGTTTTCTCTCCCAACACCAGGTTCTACCAATGAGGTGGCAGAAGGTCCTAACATCTCTGATGTGATCAGAGAGCCGATGTTCCCTGAGGCTGATGAAGCTGTTTCCTTATCAGCGATGGTCATGTCTTCGGCATCGAACTTAACCGTTGAACTCAACTATGATCCTTCTTCAGGTTCATACTCGAGTGTTTCCATGGTCGATGACGGTCAGCATAATGACGGCAGCGCGGGAGACGGCGTGTACGGCGGTACCATTCCTGCTCAGGAGGGCGGAGTCGTTGTGTACTGGTACATCCACGCCTCAGATGATGCTCCATCTGAGTCAGTATATCCAATATCTGCGCCAGGCGAACCTAACTCTTACCGGGTAACGGACTGGGTGCCGATTCAAGAGGTGGATCTGCCAGTTCGAGAACCTTCAGGTCTCGCTTACAACGCAAACAGTGGAACCCTCTTTACTCACAATGACGACAACAATGCCAACATCTACGAAATCTCCACGTCGGGGGAGGTTCTCGATTCTCTGATGGTGGGCGGTAATGACTTTGAGGGTATTGCGTTTAACTCCACTTACGACACAATCTACGTTGTTGAGGAGACGACATGGGAAATAGTCAAATACACACTGGACGGCACAAAAGTGGGTAGTATTTCGGTGACTCCCGATGCCAGCCTCACCGATGGTCTTGAGGGAATTACCATCGATCACAGCACAGGGCATATATTTGTGCTTCAGGAGAAGAATCCATCCAAGTTAATCGAATTGGATGCCGGCGGAAATGAATTGGCTAGGACAACTCTGACCTTTTCGGCCGATGTCTCGGGGATTTCGATTCATCCCACTTGGGGCACACTCTTCATAGTCAGTGATCAAGGTTATTCGCTGAATGAAGTTTCACAATCCGGTGAACATCTGCGCTCATGGTTTATTCCACTGAATCAGGCTGAAGGAGTAACTTTTGCATCGGAGACAGTGGTCTATATGGTGAGTGACCGGGGCAACAAGTTTTACGAGTTTGACTTTGATAAGGGCAAGTACATTGCACCGATACCGCTTAAGATCAATGAGTTCTTGACAAGTAATGATGCTTGCTGTACTGATGAGAATGGTGACTTCGACGACTTCCTTGAGATCTATAACCCCACAACGGAAGCTGTCGATATAGGCGGATGGTATATGACGGACAATCTGAGTAAGCCAACACTCTGGCAGATTCCTGATGGTGCTCCTGAATCGACCACGATCGCATCGGGGGGTTTCCTGTTAATCTGGTGCGACGGAGAGACTGATCAAGGCGTTCTCCACGCCGACTTTAAACTGGGTAAGGGTGGAGAACAGATCGGTCTTTACAATTCGGCTATCTTGCCCGCTGATACCCTCACTTATACAGGTCAGACTACGGACATAAGCTACGGTCGCTATCCGGACGGATCAGATCGTTGGAAGTTCTTTGACGGAATAGGCGGCGACAGTCCTACTCCGGGCATATCAAATACGGTACTGTCGTTGATGGATGGGGAGACAGTTCCGACGGAATTTAATCTTTCCCAGAACTTTCCTAATCCGTTCAACCCCGTGACCGTGATCAGATTCGACTTACCGGAAGCGTCTTACGTCAATCTCAAAGTGTACAATCTTATGGGACAGGAGATAAGGTCTTTGGTGAGCGGCATGGAAGAACCGGGAGTAAGGGTGGCAGTCTGGGATGGTAAGGATAACTCCGGTCGGCTTGTGAGCACAGGTGTCTATCTTTACCGAATCAAGGCAGGAAGTTTTTTCCGGACTCACAAGATGATACTGCTCAGATAAGGCGGTTCATTTTAGTTGCGTTCCTCCGAGAAAAGCCCGGGAGTTCCCGGGCTTTTCTCTCTGTTGCAAAACCAATTTAGTCTCCACTGGCTGGTGGATCCGGAAACTGGTTCGGCTTTTGCCATCTTACATCGAAATCGATCCCTTGCGGAAGTCCGTCTTCCCAATCAGAGCATTCACGAGTACAGGTTTACCTTCCCGGACTGTCGCCTTGGCTCGTTTGAGTACATTTGGCAGCTCAGCCGAACTCTGAACAGACAATCCTACTCCGCCGTACCCTTCAGCCACTTTGTGATAATTGGTGTACGCAAGGGCAGTCCCAACCTCGTCACCGAGCATTTCCACCTGTTCACGGGCGATCTGGCTCCAGCCGGCATCGTTACCCACTACGGCTATGACAGGGAGGTTATGGCGGACGAAGGTGTCAAACTCCGCCAGACTGAATCCGGCCGCGCCGTCGCCGTACAGTATCCACACCTCCGCTTCGGGATGGCACAGCTTTGCGCCGAGGGCGAATCCGCCTCCGACGCCGAGGGTACCGAAGACGCCGGGGTCGAGCCACGACAGCGGACTTCTCGGCTGAATGATGTAGGAGGCCGTCGCCACAAAGTCGCCGCCGTCAGCCACGAGGATGCTATTATTATCAAGATGAAGGTTGATCTCCCGGCATAGGTTCAGAGGATTGATTAAACCGGTATCGATGGCGGCCTGGCTTTCGATCTCGTTTCTTCTCTCATTGTCGCGCTGCCTCAGCGTGTTGATCCAGCCTTCCCGGTTCTGATTTCCGTCGCTCATTTCAGCGAGACTCAGGATCGCCTCAGCGGGATCAGCCGGAATACCCAGATCAGGTCGTCTGTTCTTCCTCAGATCGTGACGGCTGCGATTAATAGAAACCAGACTGGCCGACCTCGGAATGTGGCGGCCGTAATTGAGGCGGAAGTCGCACGGAACGCCTGCAAGGATGACCAGATCGGACTCCTTCAAGGCGAGTTTCCGCTTATGTCTAAAATAGAAATGGTCATCTTCGGCCAGAAGACCCCTTGCCATGCCGGAGAGATAAGTTGGAATTCCCATCGACCGGATCGCCTCCTGAATCGCCGGCGCCTTTGCGGCTGACAGCATCGCCTGACTCCCCACCAGCATGACTGGGCGTTCAGCTTTATTCAGGAGCGTCGCAACACGGTGGAGTTTTCCCGGGGAAGGGGGAGCAAATCCCGCATCAAATGTTATAGTTTTTGATGACTGTCTTCCTTTGCTGAAGAGCCGTTTCAGATGCCATCTCAGATAGCTGTTGAACAGTGTATCCTGAAGCCCGCGGCTCTTTGTCCCTGATGTGGTCTTGTACCATTCGCGCACCATCTGCTCGGGGTAGAGAAGGTCAACGGGAATCTCGAGGAATACAGGCCCGGGGACACCCGATTGGGCGGCGGCGAAGGCGGCTTCCAGTTTAGATTTGAGCTCATTGACGTAGCGGACGGTGGCAGACCACTTGATGTGAGGTTTCAATAGCGCCAACTGATCGATATCCTGGAGGGAACCTTTGTTTTTTAGCACAGTAGCCGTGGCGCCTCCAATGAGAATTATGGGCGACTGGGCAAGTTGACTATTCTTAACGGCGGTGATAGTGTTGGTAAGTCCCGGGCCGGAAGTGACAACGGCGACACCTGTCGTCTGGGAAAGTCTCGAAACAGCATCAGCAGCGAATACAGAACTCGCTTCATCGCGCACATCGATGACGCGGATACCACTTTCCTTGGCGGCAACCAGAATAGGGGAGATGTGTCCGCCGCAAAGCGTAAAGATGTGCCGTACGCCGTGGGACATCAGTATATCAACGACGGTCTGGCCGCCATGCCTGTCAGTTGGATTGTCAGTCATCTCAGGTGAGTTCATGCATGCGCCAATTCCTTTTCCCTGATTGAATGAATATCATCCAGAATCTGCTGTACCACTTGTTCAGCGCTTTTTTCTATCTCCGCTGAAATTTCTTTTCCTATTTCGAAATCTTTTCCTTCAATACCATAAATGAGTACATGTTTCGGTAATTCACCTAAGGTTCGTGCCATTTCAACTGCTTCCGCCACGCCAAAGGCGTGGGTGGAATAATGGAAAAAATCGGTAGGCACTTTTTCTGTATTGGCATCAATGCGGTGAATGGTGCCGGGGGCTGAACCGGACTGAACTGCATCCACCAAAATTACGTGGCCATAGCTTTGCCATATATCCATAATATCTGATCCTTCACCAGACCGTTCCATCAAATGCACATTGTGCAATTCATGTAGGCGAAGTTGTTTCAAGATGGCAAGTCCCACACTGTCATCACAGCGGTAAGGACTGCCAACGCCGATGATTAAAATTGATTCAGTCATATTATTCCCGTTCAATATCCAATTTCAAAAAGTGGGTGGCACAGGAGATGCAGGGGTCATAATTCCGCACCGCCTGTTCGCATTTCCAAGTGAGATCTTCGTCGCTTAAATCCATGTATTTGGGAATGAAGTTTGACAAATCTTCTTCAATCCGACTTTGGTTTTGTGCCGTAGGTGGAACAATTTTTGCCGTTTTGATGGTACCTTTTTCATCAATTTCATAGCGATGATAGAGAATGCCCCGGGGCGCTTCGGTGCAGCCCCAACCGATACCGGGCTTAATGTCATAATCAACAGCCGGCTTTTCTGGTTTTTCATAATTTTCAATAATTCGAATCGCCTCATCAATTGCATAAACAGTTTCTAATGATCTGACTACGATGGACTGAAATGGATTGGTTACAATTCTATCATACCCAATATCAACTGCTACTTGTTTGGTAAGTTCTGAAAGTTGATTGTAATTGAGATTATACCTTGCGAGTGGGCCAACAAAATAATTACCATGCTCTATATGTATGGAATGCAGCGCATTGGAATGTTCCACATGAATTTCTTCAAAATGATCTTCGTAATCCTGAATGTCAATATCCAAACCGGTATTTGAAATAAGTCGTCCTTCATTGAAAGGATATTCGTCGGGATGGTGAAGTGCTATAAATTCATAATCTTGATCAAAATCAGGACACTCTAAAGAATTAGCAACTTTTACCGCTTCAATAGATGCATCCTTTGCCCATTTTAATTCTTCCAGTAAAGGGGCGAAGTCCTGTTTTTCAGGGACTTTATAAAATCCCCCCACTTTATTATTAATGGGATGAATCTCCCGACCACCCAAGAGCCGAACCAGTTCATTCCCTGCCTTTTTCAGACGCAGCGCCATTTTCACTAATTCCGGTTTATCGCCTGCAAGTTGAATGGCATCCTGATAGCCCAAAAAGTCCGGCGCATGAAGCATAAATACATGGAGCACGTGACTCTCTATCCATTCTCCGCAATAGATGAGCCGGCGCAATTCCCGAAGTTGTCCGCCTACTTCAATACCCAGAATTCGCTCCATGGCATGGATAGAACTCATGATGTAGGCAATGGGACAAATTCCACAGATACGGGCTGTAATATCCGGTGCTTCGGTAAAGTGGCGCCCCTGTAAAAAGGCTTCAAAAAACCGCGGCGGTTCAAAAATTTTTAATTTGCAATCTTGTAATTCGTTGTCCTTGATTTTAATGAACAAAGCACCTTCACCCTCAACGCGGGCAAGATAATCGACTTTAATGGTTTTTGTGTTCTTCAAGGCGTTCACTTGCTCCTTTAAAAGGTTCTATAAATCCATTAAATCCCCGAAATGTCTGCAGGATGGTGTCATCTGAAACACCCAGGTGTCGCCAGACTTCCGTCATTGAATCTGTATTCGCTGAATCTTGTGGGCCGAAACAACCGTAACATCCACGATTGTAAGATGGACAGAGTGCGCCGCATCCAGCTTGAGTGACAGGACCGAGACAAGGTTCATTCCCTGCAACTAATACACATGTGTTCAGCTTCAACTTGCAATCCATACAGACTGAATGTGTTGGAATAGCAGGTCGCTTACCTGCAAGTAGTGAAATCACTACTTCTAAAAGTTGATATTTATCAATCGGGCAGCCCCTAAGTTCAAAATCCACATTGATATAATCTGAAATTGGGTGAGATGTATCAAGCGTACTGATATATTCGGGGTGCGCATAGACAATATTGGTGAATTCATTTACATCCGCGAAATTTCTTAATGCTTGTATACCTCCAGATGTTGCGCAAGCACCCAAGGTAATAACAATGCCGGACATTTCACGAATTTCTTTAATCCGTTCTTCATCATGAGGTGTTGTAACTGATCCTTCAACAAAGGATACGTCGTAAGGTCCTTCCACAACCTCTCGAGTTGCTTCTGGGAAATAGGCTATTTGAACAGCTTCCGCAACCGCTAAAAGTTCATCTTCGCAATCTAATAGAGATAACTGACACCCATCACAAGAAGCAAATTTCCATACAGCGAGTTTAGGTTTTGTATTAGACATTATAACTCCTTGATTCGAAAATATCGTTCTACATCCATGTAATTAAATACAGGACCATCTTTACAAACGAACATAGATCCCATTTGACAATGGCCACTTAATCCGATTCCACATTTCATATTTCGTTCCATTGACACCCAAATTTCATCAGGGTTAATCCCATTGCTAATCAACTCTTTTACGGCGAATCGTATCATAATCTCGGGTCCGCAAACTAATGCAGCTGTATTGTCAGGATTAAAATTCAATCTTGGGATTAATGTTGTTACTACACCAACTTGGCCATGCCATTTAGGTGATGCAGAATCCACTGTGACTCGAACCTGCATATCAAGGTGACTTCGCCAATCCATTATTTGAGTTGGATATAACATTTCTTCCGGAGCTCTTGCTCCGTAGGCAATGGCTACTCGATTATAATCATCTCTATTTTCAAGAATATGAAAAATAACTGGTCGTATAGGTGCTAATCCAATCCCACCACCAATGATGACAACATCTTTACCTTTTAATTGATCCATAGGCCAGGTGGTTCCAAATGGTCCACGAACTCCAACTTGGTCTCCGGACTTTAAATTACAAAGCGCGTGGCTTACCTTTCCTACATCACGAATTGTATGGACTATATACTTTTGATTACTACAATCACCACTAATTGATATTGGTATCTCTCCAGTACCATAAGCATATAACATATTGAATTGACCAGGATTAAAAGTCTCAACTCTGCAGGGTTCTTTATTATTTAGGACAATACTCCATGTGTCATGGGTTTCTTTACTTTTTGATTTAACCTCAAAAATCCCAGGGATTAAAGGTGAGTGGCGATTGAATGCCATTATCGAATTTGAGTCATTATCCATATATATCAACCAATTGTAACCGAGTTGCATTCAGTCTATCCAACATTACTTTTGAAAATCGGTTCATTAATTCATATCCCAATTCAGGATTATCCTTACATAGTTTTCTAATGCATTTTCCATCTATTCTGATCGTATTTGTTTTTTCTCTAGCCAATGCATCAAAATGCCAAACAAATGGTGAAAACAGCCAAGACCATCCTAAGATATCTCCATTATGAAGGGATTGAATTGCTATAGGACCTTTATTATGGGTATGGAGAGACAGATCGACTGCACCGGACAAAATGAGATAGAAGTAATTGGCATCTTCACCCTCTAAAAATATTGTGCTACCCCTGGAGAATATTTTTTCTGAAGCGCAATCAATCATATCGTTTAGCGTTATAAATGGTAGTCCTTTAAAAATGGGATGCTCTGATAATTGTTCAGCAATAAAATTAGACATGATTTATTTCTCCTTTTTTATATTGATTCGGGGGTATTGAAAGTGCTTTCAATTCCTCAGTGATATCGATACCGGGGGGACACCATGTGATGCAGCGACCACAACCAACACAGCCGAGTGAATCAAATTGGTCTTGCCAAGAAGCAAATTTGTGGGTGAGCCATTGACGATATCGAGACTTGACTGAATGACGGATATTCCCACCATGGATGTAAGTAAAATCAGATGTGAAACAAGAATCCCATCGTCGTTCTCTTTTGGTGTTTCCGTCTAAATCATTTATATCAAATACATCTGCGCAGAAACAAGTTGGGCAAACCATTGTACAATTTGAACAAGCTAAACAACGTTCAGCAACTTCGTCCCATCTAGGATGGTCAGGATTTTTCAACAGCTTTGATTTTAAACCTGTAGTCTGAACTTTTCTTTTCAGTTTTGCTCTAACACGTTCTAGCTGTGCATCTTTAATTAGATAGTGATTATTTTCAGTATCTTTTAAACTGATTTGATTCAATATTTCTTGCCCAGCTTCAGTTTCTGACCGCACTAAGAAGTAGTGTTCTCCACTTTCCAATATTTCGGTCAATACTATATCTGCCCCATTTGGGATCTCTGGACCAGAGCCCACTGAATCACAAAAACATGTTTCGCATGTATTAAAACATTCAACAGCAACAATGAGAGCATTTTCTCTACGTTCTTTATAATGGAGATCGACATAGTCTCCACCCAAGAAAATTTTATCCTGAATTTTTATTGCAGATAATTCACAAGCTCTGACGCCGATGAAAGCATATTTCACATCATGACTATCTGTTTCTAGTTGAATTCCCTGTCCATTCCTTTCTGCTTTAAATAAAGTTTGGACGGGTGGATATAAATATTTCTTCCATGAAAATGGAGATACTGTATATCCAAAAAATCGACTTGATTGTATCTTTTGCAAGGCATACTTCCCAGGCCTTTGATGATCAATAATCCCCCTAGGAAGGTCATCAGCTGATTCGATGGGTTCATAGGCGATTGCGCCATTACTTTCCATCGGACCAATCACCTGATAATCAGCCAAAGATATTCCCTGAATCAGGTCATCGAGTTGGTCCGGTTGCATTACATTTAATTCCATAGGACTATTCCTTGGATCTCATAGGTTGACGAATAATTGTTTTTAATTTTTCTGGTGCAGTTCTTCTTGGATCACTCAAATATATTTCATGATGATATCCTGATAGTTCACAATCTGCATCAGAAATAAATTGGTGAATATTTTTTATTGTGGATGCTTCATCAGCATAGGGGCCAATATATAAAATTTGAGCAGATCGTCCTTCTTCAAATGTCTCAAAACGCACATCATTGACAGCAAAAAGATCTTTCTTTTTCATTACAGACTCTTTTGCTGATATAACATCTGCTTCTGATATAAAATCAGGTTGATGTATCATACATGTCCATTCCCATTCATCCTTTTTTCCATCGGTGAAAGCATCCATATTTTTTGACCACCAAAGGGCTTCCAATGGCATCACGGTAAAATCGAAATCGGGTGATTCAGATTTGTTAGAAAATTTTATTGTATAAGATAAACTATATAATGCACCAACGGCTTCTTGAAATGAAATAGCTGTATTTGGGTCTCCAACCCCATTTACCATGAGGAAATTAAAAGCAGGAACAGTAATATCTTCAATCGCCTTCGATGAAGGTTGATAAAACTGTTTATATGTTTTTTTCAGGTCGATCTTTTTCATTTTACCACTCCGGATTTAAAGATCATTTTGAAAATGAAAATCCTATTACATCAATTTAGGATATTCCTATCTATTTATCAATAAAAATCATTTAGCTGTAAAGATTTTTTTTGATACTGTGGTGCTTTGTTGCCGATCACCTAAAGAAGGTGGATTACACCTAAGCATGACCAGGGTACCTGCTAAACAAGCAACACCTGCAATAATATGATGGAACTGTAAGTGTTTGAGCTGAATCTTTAAAATATCCAGCAATAAATGGTCCAATAATCCCTGCAACACCATATGCAGAAAAAACCCATCCATAATTACTGCCAATATTTTTATTGCCAAAATAATCTGCAGTAATTGCTGGGAACAGTGCAAAATTTCCACCAAAGTTAAATCCAATGATAGAAGCTCCTACAATGAAACCAATTTCATAAGTGTACATAATAAATATATGGTACACCATGAGCATAATTACACCTTGAAATGTTGTCATAAGAATTATGGACTTTTTTCGGCCAATTTTGTCTGAAATCAAACCCCATAATATGCGCCGTAATTTAGCCATCACAATACTCTTCAGCACTAAACCCGTTAAAGAATAAAAAAAGAGCTAGGTTAGCGCCCCCCCTTCGATTGTGTACTCTACACTTACTTTTGCATCCAGTCAGGGCCGCCAGGAGCTTGACTTCTGACGAACATCTTGACCGATTTTGCATCGATGATTTCGTTATCGTCCTTACCGAGGATCAGTTTCCATTCTGCTCTGGGTGATGGATAGAGAAAGAAATCGCCGCAGCTCCATTTTTCAGTTCCCAGTTTCCAGGAATTTGTGTATATTTAGTAACTCTCTAATGAGTTACGCAAAGGCAAACTTAGTTATTTCCCCATAATTGAGCAACCAAACTTCGCCATAATTGTCAGGGGTGTTAGAGATCTGAGGGAAAAAGATGAGTGCTGAGCAGATGATCGTAGAGACATTGGGTGACCTTGGTTTTTCGGCAAATGCGGCCAAGACATATATCACTCTACTGAGGAATAACCCAGCTACAGGATATGAGGTGAGTAAAAGGGCGGGAATACCGCGGTCGGCCATCTACACTGTTCTTAATCACCTTGAATCCATGAATATCATCAATGGAGTTGGAGAATCTCCTAGGCGTTTCATACCGCTACCACCTTCAACTCTCCTGGAGCACTTCAGCCAGCTCACTTCCGACCGCCTGGATACACTCAAAACGGCCCTCGATTCTCTCGAACTTAAAGAAGAAGCTTTTGACTTCTGGCACATTACCGGCTATAAGGATCTGATTCTGAGGGCGAGAGAGACTATTAACGGTTCCATGGAGACCCTGTTTCTCGGGATATGGCGCAAGGAGTACGATAAACTGGTTCAGGAAATCCGTGATGCGGTGGATAGAGGGGTGGATATCATCATATTTTCTTTCTGTGATATTCCACCCGAACTCGGTTCTGTTATCTCTTACGGTATTGACGAAGATGAACTTCTTGAGATCTGGAATCCCAAAATTATTCTTGTGTCGGATCAGAAAGTGACAATCATGGGGCGAGCTATTGATCATCCGAATAACAAGGCCATCTGGACGAACAATGAAGCCATCACAGAGATTGCCAGAAACCATATAGTTCTCGATTTAACTCTCGCCGGTCAGCGAATGGAAATCGACGTTAATCCTACTGTTCAAAGGATGATGCGTCGAGCTGATCTCCATCTGGATGATCTTCTAAGCAAGGCGTAGAGAGTCCGCTTGGCGAAGTAGGTATAATTTCCCTGTCAAATAGTGAAGTCTGTTCAATTCATTCACGCCGTTGACTAAGAGTGAGGCAAATATTTTGACCGAATTCCCCAGACGAAGTGGTGTGCTTCTGCACATCACGTCTCTCCCCGGACCCTACGGGATCGGTGAAATTGGTCCTCATGCTTATGCTTTTATTGATCTCTTGCAGGAAATGGGGCAGAGCCTGTGGCAGATTCTCCCTGTTATTGATACAGGTAATCACAAATCACCCTATACGACGATTTCAGCTTTCGCTAATAATCCGCTGCTGATCAGTTTTAATCTGCTGGTTGATGACAAGCTCCTGGAAGATAGTGAACTCGAAGCATTGCCAAACTTCACTGATGATCGGGTAGATTTCGATTCTGTTGTTCCTGCCAGAAGTGCTGTTCTCGATACTGTCTGTGAAATGTTCGACAAACGTGCAACAAAGAAACAAAAATCAGCCTATAATTTATTCTGTAAAAAGAACGCTTATTGGCTTGAAGACTATGCCCTGTTTACGGCTCTTAAGGATGCCCATGATGGGGCAGTCTGGACGGATTGGGATCCGGAGTACGCTCATTGTAAAGACGGAGCGATGAAATCAGCCCGCCTTGAGTATAAAGAATCGATTCAACGGCAGAAAATTGTACAGTATCTCTTTGATGATCAATGGAATCGCCTGAGAGCGTATGCGCATAGTCAGGGGATAAGGATTGTGGGTGATATCCCAATCTATGTTTCCCATGACAGTGCTGATGTGTGGGTGAATCAGGAGCTTTTCCAGCTTGATGAAGATGGTATTATGATCGTACAATCGGGTTGTCCGCCCGATTATTTTTGTGCAACAGGTCAGTTGTGGGGCAATCCTATCTACAGTTGGGATGCGCACGATAAATCAGGGTACCGCTGGTGGACGAACCGTCTGCAGAAGTTGTATGATATGGTGGATATCGTACGCATTGATCATTTCAACGGTTTCGTGAAATACTGGGAAGTACCCATTGAAAGTAAATCAGCACAGAATGGCAAGTGGGTGACAGGTCCGGGAGAAAAAATATTTGATACCCTGTTTCGTGAACTGGGCAAGAAACCGATCATTGCCGAAGATCTGGGCGAAGCGGCGAAGGATGCTACCGTATTGAGGGAAAAATATCACCTGCCAGGCATGAAAATACTTCAGTTTGCCTTTGATCCCCACGAGCTGAGAGACGGTTGCTTGCCGCATCAATATCCGCGGAATTGTGTCGTCTACACCGGCACCCATGATAATGACACAACACGGGGGTGGTTTCATGCCGAACCGGGCAATGCAGTTACACGAACATTAGCTGAGATCAGAGAAGAGCGTGCCACAGTTTTGAGCTATCTCGGCAACGATGAGTCAGAAATAAACTGGGATATGATTCAGATGGCACTACAATCCAATGCGCATACGTCTATTATTCCGCTTCAGGATATTCTTGGTCTCGATTCAGAAGCCCGCATGAACATTCCCGGTACAGTTGAGGGAAACTGGATATGGCGGTTCAAACGCAATTTGCTGTCTGACGGAGCAATTGAACGCATGTGTAATCTGACTCAACAGAGCGAAAGAATGAACTAAATGACGACTTCCGACTACAAGATTGCCTATTTTAGTGCTGAAATTGGTATTAGTTCCAGTCTACCAACATAC
>CEPV01090867.1_pt1 | contig 13781 bp, 15 predicted proteins | sample 530451 | NCBI WGS metagenome assembly CEPV01 (sample SAMEA2620097, study PRJEB7988) | marine metagenome | isolation source: saline water (ENVO:00002010), including | reverse complement strand
GGAGTGCTGCTGACAGTTGGTATTATGATCCGTATGTACGAGCAGATTGGTAAGGAGCAAATGATGGAAATGCATCCCGTCCTGCGGCAGTTCTTCGGCGAGGATTAATGGCGCGCGTTATCGGCGGCTCGATAGTTGGTAAGGACTGCTTACTCGACCCTGGTGTCGTCATTGGTTATCCCGATAGCGACGAGCTGCCACTGCTCGGCAGCGACCGCGAGGCTGAAATTTCCGGCGCGACAGTCGGTGACAATTGCACGCTGCGTGCCGGGACTCTCTACTCCCGCGCGCGACTCGGCAATTCTGTACGCAGCGGCCACGGCTGGCTGGTGCGCGAGGATACCACGGTCGGCAACGGTAGCCTCATTGGCACCGGAGTGACCGTTGACAACGATTGCCGCATCGGCGATCACTGCAGCTTGCAAACTGGAGCTTATATCCCGACTGGTTCACGCCTTGGCAATCGCTGCTTCCTCGGTCCGAATGCGACGCTTACAAATGATCGGACTCCTCTGCGGACCGTCTACAAACTTGAGGCTGTTACGCTGGAGAATGATGTTACCATTGGTGCCAACGCAACACTGATGCCGGGCATCACGATTGGTGAGGGGGCCTTCATCGCTGGCGGTGCAATCGTTACGCGCGATGTACCCGCCTGGAAAATGGCAATGGGTGTGCCAGCACAGATTATGGAATTGCCGGAAAACCTGAAGAAGACCAACCGACTCGGTGATTGATGGGGGTTGTTGTTGTTACCGGAGTGCCGGGAGTAGGCAAGTCCACTGTCATGGGTGGAGCGTCAGAGGCTGGTTATGCCATCGTTAATTTTGGTGACATTATGTTTGAAGTCGCGCAGTCCGAAGGTGTACCAGACCGTGACCAGATGCGCAAGTTACCGGTGGCCGAACAACAGCGGCTGCAGCGTTTGGCTGGCGAAAAAATAACCTCCATGGGTAACGTAGTAGTTGACACGCATACTTCTATCCTTACTAAGCGCGGTTACTTACCAGGTTTACCAGAGTGGACGCTGCGTGCCATGTCACCAGCAATTATCGTGATGGTCGAAGCCACGCCCACCGAGATTGCCGGTCGTCGTGCGAAGGACGTGACCCGTCAGCGCGACGTCGATGACGTGGCAACGCATCAGGAGGTGAACCGAGCCTTCGCCGCAGCCGGCGCAGTCATGGTTGGCGCCACCGTTGCTGTAGTAGAGAACCACGACGGTAGAATTGACGAGGCAGTGGCACAATTCCAGGATCTACTTTCATGAGCGATTCTTCGCAACAGCCCCCAGCAATGGGAGGGATGTTCCTGACCATGTTCTTGATGCTCTATATCATCGTTAATCCCGGGCTGCGAGTGGTGATGGGTGAAGTTGCGGAGTTAACCCTCGAGCCGCGCATCGGGTTCGATGGCAATTACCCAGCACTGACAATCCTGCTGGCAGGGATGGTTATGATTGCAGGGACGACTTTTATTCGACATCTGCTGGTTGACTGGGAACAGATGGCTGACGTGCAGCTGAAGATGCAGGCATACAACAAAGCCTTGAGCGACGCGCGCAAGGAAGGCCAGCAAGCACGTGTACAGAAGCTGATGAAGATGCAACCGGAGGTACTGATGCTGCAGTCGGGAATGATGGCTAACCAGATGAAACCAATGGTCTTCACTATGTTGATTGCAATTCCCATCATCATGTGGCTCTACAACTTTGTAGCGGGGCTACCGGTGCAGGCACTCTCGCTGCCGTGGGAACCGCACTGGGGGCTACAGGAGCGACTCTGGTTTCTGCCGCACTGGATTATGATTTATTCTGTTATGGCACTTCCTTTCGGGCAAATCCTGCTGCGCGGTCTTAAGCTAGCGAGCGCGCTGCCGCAGCTGCGCTACATTCACCGTTTCCCAGACCACGACTAGGAAAAAGGCACCGGTTTTATTTAAATATTTATCGTCGAGCGTGACAGTCGTTCTACGCACAGGTTTTCACCTTCGAAATTCTGTGTGTCGAATCGCTTACGTTCCCACCCGGCTGGCAGGTCCCCTGCCAAGCTCGAGATTACCAGCCATACTCCTCCTTCCGGATGCAAATTACGCGGCGCATTAATGAGCAATCGCTGCGTAAATTCGATGCCGCTAGGACCGCCTTCGACTGCCAGCGCCAGCCAGCGATCATCGTAGTCGTCGCTCGGTGGCAAGTAGGGAGGGTTACAGACAATCGCGTCAAACTTGCGACCACCGATTGGCTTGAAGAGATCCCCTTGCAGGAACTCAATTGTGAGGTCTTGTTCCTGGGCGTTGCTACGTGCCAGTGCGACAGCATATGGATTCAGGTCGGTCGCCGTAACGGTCGCACCTAATGACGCAAGAGTTAGTGCGACAATACCACTGCCAGTACCCAGCTCCAGAACACAGCCACGTAATTCTGGAAAGTGCGCTACCGCCTTCTCTAGTGTCGCGCAGAGCAACTGGCTGTCCTCTGCCGGCTCGTAGACGCGTCTGTCTAGCTGAAATCCCATACAGCGGTAACAATACAGTTATATAACCAATTGTGCAGGGATATAGGAATGGTTTGGAAGAAGGAGAACAAACCGGAGCAGTTCTTGCTCTCGATTACCAACTCGCATAGCGAGAAGTGGGCGTCACTGAAGGAACTCGCTACAGAGCAAGGGCGACCAATCAGTGAACTGGTGCGCGAAGCCGTTTCCGAAAAGGTCGACTCGGGTCGACAGCGACGTGCGCTGGTACTAAGTCCGCACACCGATGATGCTGAGCTCGGGTGTGGTGGAGCCATCGCTAAATTGGTTGAGCGGGGGTGGTCTGTGCATATTCTCTGCTTCAGCGCTGTTGCCGAGCGATACCCCAGTTTGGTCGATGAAGCAGCGCGCTCCAGTGGGATTCTAGGCACTACTCACGAAATCCTCGATTTCTATACTCGTCATTTTCCGCGCGACCGGCAGGAAATCCTACAGTCGCTCTACGACCATTCGCGGCAGAACCAGTATGAGCTTGTTTTCACTCCTGCCACGACCGACATCCATCAGGACCATGGTGTCGTGACCGCCGAGGCACTACGTGCCTTCCGTAACTGTACACTGCTGGGTTACGAACTGCCATGGAATAATCTCGAAATCAAACTGAATTGCTTCGTTTCGCTCGAGGAGCGGCATGTGCGAAAGAAAATTGAAGCGCTGGAATGCTACGCCAGCCAGAAGCATAATCCCTACTTTGATGCGAAATTCTTCCGCTCGGTTGTGCGCATGCGCGGAATCCGTCTCGCCACAGAATATGCTGAGGGATTTGAAACACTTAGGGTCCGACTGGACGGTATGTTGTGAGTCGCATCGCTTTCCTACTGGGGTATGATCTGCTCGAGCCTAAGCTCGACCGGAGGGTCCTACTCGAAGCGCAATCGTGCGTTGCACGAGGGCATACGGTAGAAGTGCTATGTTGGGCCCGGCGACAACCGTTTCGTGAGTTAACAGGGAGTTATGAGGGGGTAACGTTCCACCGCCTCTATCAAAAACTGAGTGCAGAATCACGCCCGTTTCCGCTCAAGATACCTAGCTATCTAGCGCTGGTGCGGCAGATGCTCCGGCGGCTGGCCGTTTTCAATCCCGACGTGGTAATCGCTGCCGATTTAGAAATGCTCCCCGCTGCAGTAACTGGCCGGCTATTCCAAAGGTACGGGCTAATCTACGACTCCCATGAGGACTGGCCTGCCATGGAAGCCCAGACGAACCCCGCACTGGGCTTCGCTACGAAGTTACTCGAGCGAACCTTGCTGCCGGCTGTGGACGCAGTAGTAACGGTCTGTGAAACGCTGGCGCTCCGGTTCCGGCGGAGAGGCAAAGAGTGCCGCGTGCTGCTCACTGCACGAACGCGTCGTGAGGTCGAATCCCTCGTCTTCCGACCCCGTGCCGAAGTGCGTCGCGAGCTCGGGTTCAGCCCCAGCGATGTGGTGGTGGGCTTTGTGGGAAATCTACAGAACAAGCGCCTCGAGATGCTGATCGAGGCAGTCGAGTTTGTACATCAACATGACTCCGAATCGCGACTGAAGGTGCTGATTCTAGGTGGGCCTACCAATGTGCGTGAGGCGCTTGCTACACACGCTGTCGCCTCCGGCGTGGCGGCAAGGTTCGTGTTCCATCCGATAGTAGACTATCGCCAAGTGCACCACTATTTGCAGACACTTGATATCGGCATCATCCAATACAATCGAGTGCTCTGGGCACACTTGGCAATCCCCCAGAAAATCATCGATTATTTCGCCTGCGGAGTGCCTGTGCTGACGCGTAACTTCCGCGAGCGGGCGCGGTTGGTACGGGCTTCCGGTGCTGGACTCGTTTTCAAAGGTGGAGAGCCGGACCAAGTGGGTAAGGTGTTGTTGGCGTTAGAGGCATCGAAAGCGCTGCCGCAGCTGCGACGCCGGGCACAACGCGCCTTCACAGAGCAACTCTGTTGGGAGCGACAGGAACCGAAACTACTAGCGCTAATCGATGCGCTGAGCGCGACGCGGCATCTCCCCCAAGTAAACTAGTTCTCCACAGGCTCATTCTCAGATGGGTAGCCTAGCAGCAGAAGCTTCTCTTTCACTAGTGCATTGATGGTTTGCTGTTCGTGGGCGTTGAATTCACTACGCCAGCGGTCGCTGTGTGACTGGCTCAAGTCGACCTCCAGTAGCTCCTTGGTAAATGTCAGACCGAGGAACTCGCAGATGTTAGTGATGGTCAGACGAGGGTCAGCTATCAAGGCCTCGAGCCGAACTTCGTAGTAGCGTGACCCCAAGTCCTGACGGTGGGCGAGGATACGATCCATAAGTTCTAGATAGAAGTGCGTCGCCTCTACGCGGTCTCGAGGGGCCCACCGCTGCTGGCTGAGCGAGGCGATTACGTCGCGCGGATCTCGCAGCATGTGGATGAAACGTGCGCGGGGAAGCAACTCGTGCAGCTCGCGCATGAAAAGTAAAGCCCAGGTCTCATCTAGGAAAAGCACCCTGTGGTTGGTATTCTGCAACAGTTCTTCGAAGAGTGTAGTTAGGTAGTTGCTGAGCAGATCACGCAACTCATTCGGTGCCTGCGGTGGTGCAAACGCTACCTCGGGAGCAACTGTGTAGCTGGCGGTGCCAGGCCAGACTCCGTCGTAGCTGAACTCCACCAGTGCGCGCAGCAGGCGTCGATTGTGTGTGCGGAAGTGGGGCAGGTGACGTGCTAAATCCCATCCTGCATAGCGGCGCGGTGCGATCCAACGGCCTCGGTCGCAGCGTAGTGCGAGCCAATCAGGAAGACGATGTACCAGCTGCTCGCGTTCCACGTCGGTCAGTAGCGTCTGCAGACGTTGGATGCGGTCATCAGCGAGGAAGGGAGACCAAGAAGTAGAGAAGCTAGTGTAAAAATCAATGATGCCTCCGGGGTCGAGCAGAAAGCGAACCTCGAAGGGTAGTGCGTAAACATCTGGATGGCGTGCGAATACGTGCTTGAGCACGTTGGTGCCACACCTGCCGGTGCCACCGCAAAAGATCACCGCAACGTTGTTGGAGGCTGTCGCTTCTGGGGCGTCTGCCATGGATACGGCAAGGGGCACCTTGTAAAACATATCACGCCACTTAGTTCCCGTTTGCCGGCGTGCGCGATAGACGGGGGCACACGCGTTCCACTACAGCTACCGGCGAATTCAGACCCCGCAAGCGGTAATAGCCGTCCCTGAATCGCGGCGTAATGTTCGTTGTCAGTGGTTCAACTCACCAGCGGCTCGGCGTGGCGCTAGCGCAGGAGACTGGCGCCGAGTTCTGCGGCGTAATTAACAAACGTTTCCCCGATGGGGAGCGCTACGTGCGTGTTCTGCGGAATGTTGCTGGTCATGACGTTACTGTAGTGCAGAATACCTTCCCCGATGAGAGTATCGTCGAGTTGCTGTTGATTCTCGAGGCGTTGCGCGAGTCTGGCGCAAAGAGCATTACAACCATAATTCCCTACATGGGATACGCGCGACAGGAGCGCACTTTCCAGAGAGGTGAAGCTATTTCGGCGCGCGCTGTAGCGAGACCTGTTGGGGCGCTGAGTGACAGGGTCTTCACCGTTTCGGTCCATACCGATGAAGTGCTTTCTTTCTTCGGCTGCCCTACACAGGACATCGATGGGCTACAGGAAGCTGTGCGCTACCTGAAGGGATTCAAGCCGGGACTAGTTGTAGCTCCTGATGAGGGGGCGCGCGAGTGGTGTGCACGTGCCGCTAAGGAATTGAAGGCACCGCTACACGTCATGTCCAAAGTCCGTGTGGACGACCGCACCGTTGAGACCGGCTCGGGTAAAGTAACGGTCAAGGGACTAACGGTGGTAATTCTAGACGATATTATTTCGACTGGCGGCACCATCGCCTCGGCGGGGCGGCTGCTCAAAGACGCAGGCGCGGGGCAAGTACTCGCGGCGTGCACCCATGGACTGTTCATCGAGGATGCTGCCAACCGGCTCCGCGTTTGCGATGATATCCTCAGCTCCGATACTCTCGAGGGCGTCTATACTCGCTACTCAATTGCGCCCGCTATTGCTGCGGCGCTCTGATGCTCTGGGCCGGTCCGGTCCTAACTGCGAACGGATTCATAGATGGGTGGTTCGACCCTGGGAATGGAGAAAATGGAGATGGAGAGCCTCCGGGACCAGCGACGGAGGGTGTTATCCTGCCGCCGTTTCGCAACTGCCACACACATCTGGGTGACACTCTAGCGCGCGGCGAAGTGCCCGATAAGCTGTTGGCAGAGCTAGTTGGTCCAGATGGCTTCAAACAGCGCTGGCTCGCCGATGCTGACGTTGCAGCCTCGATTACAGCCGGGCTGCGCGAGGCTGCCGACAGCGGCACCGCACTAATACTCGACTTCCGTGAAGGAGGCGAACTGGGACTGGAGCAGCTGTCGCGGGGCGCCGCTGATGCAGGATGGTGTGTTGAACAAGGCGCGCCGCAGGTAATTCCGTTCGGTCGCGCGAACGGTGGATGGCCGTTGCCGAGCCGCAATGCGGGGTTGTCCGGACTAAAAGATCTAGCTTCTGGGGCAGGGCATCGCATGGCGATCGAGGCGCGCGTTTTCGGCGGCCTCGTAGCACTCCATTTTTCCGAGGTTGAGCGTGAGTCGCTAGAGCTTATGCTAGAGCACGAACCAGACGTCTTGGTGCACCTCTGTAACTGCAGCGACGAAGACCTGCATGCCATCGCCGAAAAGGGACTCGGAGTAGTGGTCTGCCCACGCAGCAACGCGCGCTTCGGACTGCGCCCGCCGCTGGAGGAACTGCTAGCGCTGGGAGTTGATGTGGGGGTTGGAACTGACAACGGCATGCTCTGCACACTCGACATGCTGGCAGAGCTGCGCTTCTGCCGTGAGGTCTTTCCTGACGTGGCGCCAGATGTGCTTCTACAACTTGCCTGCTGGGGCTTGGATGAAACCCTTAAGAAGGCAAAAGAGTGCAAGCGCCTCGTGGACCTCCCGGGCGGTAGAATTCTGCTTTCGCAGCCCCGGGTCGACCCGCTGGAAGCTGTCTTTGACCCGCGCGCCAAGGTGCTCGCAACGAGGTTCACGTGCGAGTGAAGCAGGTGTTGCTAGAATGAATTTCCGGGATGTTATGGCGCTCGCCAAGCGGCGTGGAATCTTACAAGCAGCATACGAACCCTATGGTGGCGTTGCCGGCTTCTTTGACTATGGGCCGGTTGGAGTGCGGCTACGCCGTAAAATTATCGAATTGTGGCGACAGCATTTCGTGCTGGGTTTCGGCGCGCTTGAAATCGATAGTGCACTCATCGGGCCTGAATCTCTATTCAAGGCATCTGGGCATCTCTCAGAGTTTGACGATTTGCTTGTTGAGTGTCTCGAGTGTAACAAGCTCTATCGTGCAGACCTGCTTGTCGAGGGTGGGGGGGCTCTTGACCGTGATGGCATTGCTGTCGCTTTAGCTGGGAAGAAATGTGAAAGCTGTGGCGGGAAATTCGACGTGCCACGGCCATTCAACTTGATGTTCTCCACAAATGTTGGTGCCGGTCGCGGCACCCCTAGCTACCTGCGGCCCGAGACTGCGCAGGGGATTTTCCAGGCCTTCCCATGGCTGCTACGGCAGAATCGAGGTAAACTGCCACTGGCTGCAGCACAGGTCGGACGCGCCTTCCGCAATGAAATTGCACCGCGACAGGGGCCATTGCGGCTGCGTGAGTTCACACAACTCGAGCTGGAGCATTTCTTCTTGCCGAATGACGAGCCTGAGTTGCCAAATCCCCTTGAATCGATAGAAATTAATCTAGTTCCCGCGAAAGGAAAAAAGAAATCAACAACAGTTGGCAATGCATTAAGCTCTGGAATTGTTGATTCCTCGTTAGTCGCAACACATTTGGCTAGGACTCAAAATTTCTTAACTAGTCTTGGTGTAGCAAAAGACAAACTTAGATTTAGACAACATAGGGCAAATGAAATGGCCCATTACTCTAGCGACTGCTGGGATGGAGAGATTTACACTTCTTTAGGTTGGGTAGAGGTAGTAGGCGTTGCTCACCGAGGAGATTATGATTTATCTGCACACGATTCTTCTTCTTCTAAAGAATTCAGAGTTCCTCTACCCGGCACTGAAAAAGAAAGGGAAGTATGGGTGCCTAATATTGGAAAATTAGGTAAGGAGTTCAAAGGCAAAGCGAAGTCAATTTTAGAAGCAATCAAAAATGTTGATATTGAGCCGGATATTTCTATTAAAGCTAACGGAAAGACTATTGTTTTGTCAGAAGAATATTTATCTCAAAAAACGGAAAGAGGAAGTGAAATGGTCTTTCCTTATGTTGTAGAGCCATCTTTTGGTTTGGATCGTATTTTGTACTGTTTATTGGAAAGTTCCTGGAAACGTGATGGGGAAAGAGAATGGATTTCTCTTCCACAAGAAACCTCACCTTATGATTTGCTCGTGGCCCCCCTTATGACAAAGGACAGATTGGATGAAAAGGCTCAAGAAATCTTGCAATCTGCATTAGACATGGGTGTAGATGCGTACTATGACGAAGCAGGATCTATAGGCAGAAGATATGCAAGAGCCGATGAAATAGGAATATTCTTTTCGATGACCATTGATCACCAAACATTAGAAGATGGTACTGTAACTTTGAGAGAAAGAGATTCTAAGAATCAAAACCGGCTTTCGATTGAAGACGCGTTAGACAAAGTCAGGCGGTAGTTTGTCAACAACTATTGTCCACTTATTGGCTTTAGGCTATGGAATATCGTTCATTGCGGTTGGTGTTGAGCATTTCAGGGAGCCTCAAAAATTTGTAGAGATTGTTCCGTCTTATCTTCCATTTCCTTTGTTCTTAGTTTACTTAACGGGAGCTATGGAAATTGGAGGTGGTTCGGGTATTATTTATCCAGATACCAGAGAAATTACTGGACGGCTTATGGCGTTGTTCTTGCTGGCTGTTTATCCTGCAAACATCTACATGTGGACTAATGATGTTCCATTCAATGGCACTAGGCTTACAACGAACGGGCATCTTGTGAGGCTGTTTGTTCAATTTCTATTGATTGTTGCTGCGTTAGCGTTTTCTGGAGATTTACAAAAAATTAGGAAGTGAATAGAATAACCTTAACGTGGTATTGCACTTTTTTTTACTAGGCGGTTTGTTTTGGGGCTGACCCCTTTATTTCTTGTGGAACACGAGCTTTTTATTAATATATTTTCTAATGAATATAAATTAAATAAATATAAAAATGTAATGTATTTCCATGCGAAATGATGGGGTGCGTGTCACCCCTCTCCGGTTCTTGTCTGCATGTTTTTCAAGACTATGCGCATCTGTTCCATAACTTTGCCTAAATTCTTTTCATTGTCAAAATCGGCGCCTGCTGGTTTTTTCCTATTCACAGCAGTAATAAGCAGCGGCAAGCACCGCGTTAATTCATCAACGATAGTTACGTGTGCTGCACGTGCCGTGCGCGAAAGCGGATTAAGATCAATTGCAATGACTTTCTTGCCTAGGTCGACTAGTGCTTGGCAGCGATCGCCATCTTCAAGCGGCACCAGCACAACATCTGCATCGCCAATGCCTGCACGGCTGCATTTAGCCCTCTCCGAAGCAAGACCTGGGATATGGAAGTCTGGCCTTTCTCCCAATGGTTCGATACCAGCCTCACGCAGTAGTGCCGCTAACCCACTCACCCGCGCAGAGGAGCGATGGAATAGGTTCACTTCCACTCGCGCCGGAATGGCGATTGCCAGCTCAGCAATAGCAGGACCTGCCAGTGCAATGGAGTTTCCATTTGCTGAGATAACGGGCTGGCGCGCATTGCAAAGCAACTCTGCGGCGACGTTGATGGCGCTGTACGCAGGGCCGGTTGTTTTCTCACCTAGTAGGTAGTCGAAAGCCTCACCTCGGCCATGTGCAATTAGACCAGCGCCAGCAACCAGCTCACCGGCAGCAATCAGCTTCTCTCGCGCGACTAGTGACTGGTAACGTGGATGGTCTTCTGGAATTTTACCCACAGCGCCCTAGTCAGGGACAATAAGATTATTTTGGTGGGTTTATTACCAAGGCATTCTAGCTAAGGACCACCAAGCCAATAACCGGGTGCCCTGTAACGCTCTATGAGCCAGGCAGCCATCGGCCAGTTGGAACAGATTGCGAATCGTATCCACAGGCAGCTTGTTGGGGGACATGTCCCCGAGATGCAGATTCCAACCCGCAGTAAGTCTAACATAATCTTTGATGAGAGTCAACAGGTTTGGAAATACGGCAGTGCCAAAACCACCCGCACGGCTAAGAAGCTGGACGGAGCATACATGCTACTGCGCACCACCTACTTACTGGACTTCATCCGCGATATGGTTGGGCAGCAAAAATCATCGACCCTCAGGGAGCTTTACTACATCTCCGAGGGGTGGGAATTGGGCAAGTTCCATTCGCAGGACGAGTCGAACAAACTAATCGAGGATTTGGAAATTGTGACTAGTTTCCAGCGCGAGGACTTCAAGATTCGTCCCGAAGAGGATGGTGCCAAGGTGCTAGGAAACCTAACGCTTACGGAAATCAATCGCAAGGGAAAACAAATGCGCATCAACTGTCGCGACGACGTAGGCGACACTGGCTATGGCATTCCCTACAATGTCGAGCCGGAGAAAATCACTTTCGACAATTTCGGCGACGCACGCTGCATTATAGCCATAGAGACTGGCGGCATGTTCGATCGGCTGATTGAGAATGGGTTTGACGAGACTCATGGCGCCATCTTGGTCCATATCAAAGGCCAGCCCGCACGTTCAACGCGGCAGTTCTTGCAGCGGCTACAACAGGAATCCGGACTGCCGTTGCTGGTTTTTACCGACGCAGATCCTTGGTCATACCGCATCTACGGATCGATTGCTTACGGCGCAATCAAGACCGCGCACATTTCGCATGTGCTAGCCACACCTTCAGCCCGTTATCTAGGAGTAACACCCTCAGACATCTCAAACTATGATCTACCGCACGACAACCTGAACGAGCGCGATCGGCAGGCGCTGAAATCGATGCGCAGCGACCCCCGCTTCGCCGAAGACTACTGGAGTTCCGAAATCGAGCTACAGTTGGAACTAGGGCTCAAGGCTGAGCAGCAGGCTCTAGCCAAGTACGGCCTCGACTTCGTAACCGACACATACTTGCCGGAGAAGCTAGCCGAAATCGGTCTTTGAAGACTAACTGTTCCCGAGGATTCGGTACATCCCGGTGCTGCATTTGGGGCAGGTGCCCTTCATTGCATTCCGGCCGTTCTTCATAGTGACCTTATTAGGGTTGTTCATTTCCCTCTTAGCTTTGCATTTGACGCAGTAGGCTTCCGTCATGGCCGCCGCACGCCGGATAGAGTATAAAAATCGATTCCCTCGACGAAAAAACGGGTTTTCAGAGATTTAGTGCTGCTTTGAGTTTCTGGTGTAGTGCATTGCGCGGCAGGGCACTTTAACGGCTAAGTCGCCCGATACTCCTAAAATGGGGTGGTGGTGGCGCAGCGTGGACCGGCGCATCCTGCTGGCCGTAGCGGCAATCCTAGGTGCCTCGCTGTTCCTGCCGGAGGGGAGGCAGTTTTGGCTCGATTATTTCGTCGCTCCTATTGTGGCTGACGCTATCGGCCCTACTGGCACAGCCGGAGCGCGCTACAACCTCTACAATACCGCGGCTTACGGGGGGCTCTTTTACTTAGGTTTCATCGGCGTTGAGTGGAAACTGCGCGAGTTGGATATTGCGGTCGATGGGCGCTTCCTGCTAGCGGCGACACCACTAGTGCTGCTTGGCGGCGCGGCACGTACGCTTGAGGACGCGGGCCTCTTCGCGCCACCGGTACAGTATCTTTTCATCTCGCCCATTATTTACTTGTTATTGGGCGCTGTTGCCTTCCTGCTACTGTGGGGGGGTGCCACGCTGCGTGATTCCACACTACCGTCGCTGCCGACCGGGCTGGCGTTGGTTGCGTTGGCCATTGGTGGCTACGGTGCATGGTGGCTCTTCGCGCCGCCAGGTTGGGTTCATCCAGCTGTGTGGGCTCTGGTTGTGCTAGCCATCACCGCGGCGATAGCGGAGTTCCGCAGCAGCCGTCCACTGCACAATCCGGTTGAGCTGTTCGGTTTGGGTAGTGGACTGGCACTGTTACTGGTGCTGCTGCAGCTGGCGCAGTTCGACGCCCCACATGGCGAGGTGCTGTTCGAGGTGCCCTTGCTTGCGTTAGGGCTGACGCTAGCAGTCGCTGGCGCGGCGTGGCTCAAGGCCGAGCGTGGTGTGCCACACCCTGGTTTCGTGCTTTGCACCTTGTTCTTGGGCTGGCTGGCGCTGGCAGTGGATGGTAGCCATGCCTTCTGGCTGATATTAGCGGCGTTCGGCTGCTTTGGAGCTGCACTACGCTTCCCACTACGCAAGTTACGTGCACTACAGGCGGTGCAGCGACCGGAATACCTGGCGCTTTACTTCGCACATTTTTTAGATGGCTCAGCAACATGGCTTGGCATCGATCGCTACGGCTACGTTGAGAAACATGTACTGCCATCGGGCGCTATCGACTACTTTGGGACTGCAGTGGTGATGCTGCCGCTCAAATTCACTGTCGTGAGCGCAGTAATATGGGCGCTCGAGGCAGAGCGCGAGGAGATTGACCACCACACACGCTACTTGCTGCTGCTATTCTTGATGACACTAGGACTGGCGCCCGGGACGCGCGACATCCTGCGACTGGCGCTCGGCACCTGAGTTTGGCCGCTGCCGAAAAGCATATAACTAAATCAGACAGCTTTGCGAGACCCGACCAATATGGGAAGTGTAAAAATGAGTATTGAAAGACAGATTTCGGTAATGTTGAAGAACCGCCCCGGACAACTGGCTGCCGTAGGTGATGCGCTGACTGACGCTGGCGTGAACCTAATCGCGCTCTCAGTAGTAGACGCTAGCGATCACGCAGTGATGCGGCTAGTGACCAGCGACTGGGCGGCGACTCGCAAGACAATCGAAGCGCTGGGTCACAGCACCGTCATGAACAAGGTGCTGGCTATTGAGCTCCCGCACGAAAAAGGCGCGCTGGCAGCAGCGTCCGCAAAATTGGCGAGCGCAGACGTCAATATACACTACATTTACGGCTCTGCCGCGGGTCGTAACTCGGTTCTAGTAGCACACGTTTCGAACCTTGAGGCTGCACAGAAAGCACTTGGCTGAGGGAACCTTTAAAGGAGCGCTTTAGGTCGCAAAGCCATATGCGTGCGCGCGCAGCTCTCACGACTATCTTGCTCCTGCTATCGCTGCTGCACGGTGACACG
>CEPV01091470.1_pt1 | contig 13805 bp, 12 predicted proteins | sample 530451 | NCBI WGS metagenome assembly CEPV01 (sample SAMEA2620097, study PRJEB7988) | marine metagenome | isolation source: saline water (ENVO:00002010), including | reverse complement strand
TGGAACCACGCCTATCCTTCAGGCTCATGTGCCGTTGGACAATGCTCTCTGTTGCAGTTCCGAAAGGCCGATGCTACGGTGGCAAGCTCGCACACTCGGATGAGGGAGACGGGCAAGATGGCGGCAGACAACATTTTTGGATCGGTCGACAGCGTGATCATGGGTGGCAAATTGCTCACCCAGGATGATGCGCAGCCGGTAGCGGAGGCGTTGGCCATTCGTGGCCGGCATGTCCTGTCAGTTGGCTCAGCGGCCGAGATTGAAAAGCTGATTCAGCCCGACACGAGCGTGATCGATGCCAAGGGCCTGACGGTCACGCCGGGCTTCATCGACGCCCATGCTCATCCCCTGATGGCCAATGAAGCAGCCGGAGTCAATGTCGACTATCGTCGCATCACCGAGGTGCAGGATGCCATCAGGACGAAGGTGGAGCAGACGCCGCCTGGCGAGTGGGTATTCTGCTTTATGTACGACGACACCAAATTTGAGGAGGGCCGGCCGTTACATATTTCGGACCTCGATCACGTAGCGCCCGATCACCCTGTTTACGTGGGGCATCGGGGCGGGCACACCGCGGTCGTCAATTCCGCGGCGTTCAAGTTGGCGGACGTCACGGTGGATACACCGGACCCGGATGGCGGTGCCTACTACCGCGAAAACGGCATCTTGACCGGCAAGGTAGCGGAGCGGGCGGCGTTTACCTTCCGCGGCATCGGCGTGTGGCCTGTAGTTACCCGCGAGTTGATGCAGGAAGCAGCCCGACTGAGCACGCTCCGCATGGCTTCCGTCGGCCTCACCTCCAGTACGGACGCCGCCACTTCGCCGCAGAGTTTTCGAGCATACCAGGACGCACTCAAGGCGGGCGAGCTCAATTGTAGGATATCCATAATGCCCCAGGGCGGGTCGCTGGACGACACGGACACGCCCCGTTCGCTCTATCAGATCTTCAAGGCTGCCGGGATCTTAACCGGCTATGGCGATGACATGCTCAGGATAGGGGGAGCGAAATATTTCGTGGATGGGTCGGCATCGGAGCGCACCATGCGCATGACGCGTCCCTACGAAGGCAGACCGGATGATTACGGCATTCTGGTTACCACCCAGGAGACGATCGACGCTGCCGTTGACGACGCAGTAGCCAATCAATACCGCATCGGATTTCATGCCAATGGCGATGAAGCGATCGACATGGTGCTGAAAGCTTATGAACGGGTGTTACAGGATTGGCAGGGAGAAAACCCCCGTTTTCGCATCGAACACTGTTCCCTGGTCAATCCGGACCTGCTGCAACGGATTGCGGATACGGGTGCGATACCGGCTCCGTTCTACACGTACGCGTACTATCACGGTGAGAAGTGGGCCGAATACGGCAGTGAGCGGATGAACTGGATGTTTGCCCACCGCTCCTTTTTGGATTACGGCATTCCGGTAGCGCCCGCTTCGGATTATACGCCCGGACCCTATGACCCGATGATGGCGATTCGCTCCATGGTCACCCGCAAGGACTACCTCGGTCAGGTGTGGGGCGAGCGGCAGAAGATCAGCGTGGATGAAGCCATGAAGATTTGTACCATGCACGGTGCCTACGCATCCTGTGAGGAGCATATCAAAGGTTCCCTCACACCGGGCAAGTTGGCGGACGTCGTGCTGCTGGCGGAAGATCCGCACGACGTCGACCCTGATGACATTTTGGATATCAACATCGAGCGTACCATCCTGGGTGGGCGGACGGTCTACGAAGCCAATTGATATCGAGGGGGGAATTGAGTGCGCCGCTCACCGACTCCTGCGCGTGGCCCAGATCTCGCTCAACTTCAAATGAACGACTGGGATTCCTGCCAGCACACTCGCATCGATAAAGAAGAGTCTGGAGGGAAACGAAGCCTGTATGGTGTCGCTGAAAGCTTCATCTGACAGCAGGCTCTGTTCGCCGAAAAAGTCGCCGAAATTGAGGACCTCAACGATCTCTCCCTGAGAATTCTTGACGTTCAGTTCGCCGTCATCTATCAGGAAGAGGCCCGATTTTCCCTCGATGGACAGCTCTTCGTCCTCTTCGACATCTATTGGGACCATGGACTGAGCGATCTTGTTCTGCACCAGGTAGGAGAGTTCCTCACCGAACAGCCAGGTCGTGCGTAGCAGTTCGATGTTTTGCTGGACACTGAGTACCTGGTCCAGCAGATTGTTGGACACGAGGAAGGATCTGTATAGCTTGTCAGTCACGTGCAACAACTGTACGTGGGATACGCTGCGATAGGCAGCCACCGATCTGGTGTTGTTGAGGCACGGCAGATCGCCGATGAATGATCCCGTTGACATATGGAACTTGATGTTCAGTTCTGATTGGATGCATTCCATGGTGCCGGAAAGGACCAGATAAACGCAGTCGGGTCGCGCGCCCTTTTCCAGCACGATGGTGCCTGGATTGACCGACTCGATGGGGGAATTCAGCAGGCTCGCCATCTCGTTCATCGGCAGTTTCGGGAAATACTCGTGTAGATACTCGGCGGCCCTCGATTGCAGGTAGTCCTCTTGCTTAGTGATGAGAATATCCATGGTGGCAAACGATGCATCCGAGCCCACCTCTCTCTCCTTGGCTGTCAGCGGATCAGACCGATGCGCCAGAATGATTCTGCCCGAGCGGTCCTCCGCAAAATCCTGAATCTGGCCGTGGATCATGCCGCCGCCGATATCCACCTTCTTGATATCCGCCGGAATAAGATAGTTGGCTCGCGTGGTATCGTAAAACTCCCTGGTAACCCCTGGTTTTGAGTCATCCTCTTCGATCATGCTTTCGAGTACTTCGAAGGAGGTGAGATCGGCCCAGTGCGCATAGCTCCTGTAACCGTCCTCCCCCTGCGTCTGGAACAGAAAGATATTCGTCTCTACCGGATGGGGCGAATAGATCGGCTTGACCTCCAAACCATCGATGTCGTTCCACTTGTCGGCCTTTAGGTCACAGACGTCGAAATACTCATAGAACAGTGCCTCATCCATTGACATCAGCGCGGACAGCTTTTTCGAGACAGCCGCTCTTACCGGCGCGGTGGCGTAATACTTGATCTGGTGGTCTCCCCTCATCAGGCCTGGTAGACCGGCAAAGTGATCATCGTGGCCGTGGGTATGGAAGATACCCTTAATCTCACTGACATCGATACCCAGCATAAGCAGGATGTGGGGAATGCCGGGACCGGTATCGATCAGGTAGATGTCTCCCTTATACATCAGAATGCTGGCCATGCAGGGCCGACGGGTGTCCCAGCCATCTCCCTCACCCGTGTGTACCACGGCAAAGAACTCTCGCGTTATCTGATGAAATCCCAGTTCGTACGGCGCCTCATATATTTCGTCAGGAGCAAGGTTAAGATCGACGGTAACGGCCTTATCCCGGTGATGGAATTCGTACTGGTTGAAGTCCACGCGGCGTACGGATACACCATTGCGGATCTGCGTTAGATCCTGGTCAACGATGCAGCTATCCAGCAGTTCCTCCGACTTATCGATCTTGCCGAAGGCGAAGTTCAGTTTGACTCTCATCATGGCTTCCGCTTCCTTGCGCGAAACGCCGCTATCGATGATCTCCTGTAATGAGACAAGCCCGTAATTGCCCCTGTGGATATACTCCATCTGGGAGGTGACCTGCTGTTCGGCGCCGATCAGAATGGGCTTGACACCCTTGTTGTTGGGATGAGACGGGATGGACATGCCCTGCCGGTACATCATCTGGAGAACCGGAAACTCTGCCAGGTTGCAGAATTCCCCTTTCTGCAGCAGGCTGTCCGACAGCAGAATGGCGTTGGGGCCGGATTCGAAGGAGATCTCCCCCGTATGCGTCTCAGTGACAAAACCTTTTCGCATCATGTGCTTGACGACGTCTGCGGGACTGCCGCACAGAATGTAGAGATCCGCCTCGGGTATCTGCAGCCAAAAGACACCGTTAGTTATTTTGGTCAGGTGCAGATTCTTGAGCGCCTTCTGCAAGGCGGTATTGGTAGCGGTGAGTTCATTGATAATGCGGGCATTCTCCTGCTCCAATTCGTACACATCAATGGCGTTTCTAACGGTTGCCTGCAGGTCTCTGGGTGAGATGGGTTTCAGAACGTAACGATTGACTTGACCATCATTGATGGCACTGATGATGTCGTCCAGTTCGGTGTTTCCGGTCAAAATGATTCGGATGGTCTTGGGCATGATGGCGGCGGTTGCTGCCAGGAATTCGATGCCGGTCATGTGCAGCATCTTGCAGTCGGAGATGATCAGGTGAATTTCCTCGGGATTATCCATCCCGTCTATCAGGTCCAGCGCCTCACGGCCACCCGTCGCGGTAACGACATCGCATTCGTCCGCTAACACGGATTTGATGGCGTCGATGCTGCTTTCGTCATTGTCGACCACCAGCACACGATGCAATTTGTCAGCCGGGCGAGCGTCCGCGTGTTTCTTGTCTGGCGTTTTTCTTACGTTTCGAGCCATAAGTCAGCTGATCGTCATCCTGCTATTACGATTGCCGTTGCCTGTTGGTCGGTCTGCCCAACATCCGGTCTGAAATGATTCTAAGCTGGATTTCCGAAGTTCCCTCAAAGATCTTGGTGAGCCGTGCATCGCGCCAATGACGCTCCACTGCGTGCAGCTTAGTGTAACCGGCTCCGCCGAGAATCTGTAGCGCATCCGAGGTCACTCGCTCCGCCATCTCTGCCGCAAACCACTTCACCATGGCGGCTTCCTTATCGAGACGACGCCTGTTGTCCGCCTCGGTGGCAACGTAATACATGAGCTGTCTGGCGGCCTCGATCTCCGAGGCCATGCGGGCAAGTTTGAATCGGGTTTCCTGAAAATCTGCAATGGGCTGACCGAACTGAACTCTCTCCTGAGCGTATGTCACGGCGTCTTCCAAAGCGCCCCGGGCGAGTCCGATCGACCGGGCAGCAGTGTGTGCCCGGGCAACTTCCAGGCCACTGACGGTAGATTTGAACCCCTCGGTCCCATCGCCACCAATGACATTCTCCTTTGGTATGCGGCAGTTGTCGAATGCCAACTCATAGGTCTTCCAACCGAAATAGCCGATCTTGGGAATGGGAGATCCGTGTACATTTTCGGGCAGTTCTCCCCGGTTTTTTTCCACCAGGAAGCTTCTCAGTCCCCTGCCGCGGGATTCTTCATCGCTGTCCACGCGGCACAGTACCTGGATGTAATCCGCCCCATCGGCAAAGGTGCACCAGTATTTGCTACCGGTAATGACCCATTCGTCACCGTCCAGCACGGCCCGGCAGCTCACGTTGGCGAGATCGGAGCCGGCATCCGGTTCCGACAGGGCCACGGCCGCCAGGTATTCCCCTTTGGCTGCTTTCTTGGTCAGCTCGATTCGCTTCTCCAGCGGCCAGCCAATCACTCCCATGACGCCGGCCGCTCGAGCGATGATGCTCGCCACGCTCATCCATCCCCTGGCCAGTTCCTCTGCGATCAAACAGTACTCGAACACACCGAGCCCAAGTCCACCATATTCCTCCGGAATACGGATACCGAAGTAGCCCATCTCCCCCATCTTGTCGCGCAGGTCCATAGGGATATCTCCCTGCACCGGATCCAGTTCGTTGGCGACCGGCAATACTTCGTTCCTGGTGAAATCCCGGGCGACCTCCTGGATCATGCGACGCTCATCCGTCATGTAGCCGCTGCTGGCTTCCTGTACTGCATCCTCGCTTCGATTCATCACCATGCTGAATTCCCCTGGCTTACGCGTCGCCTATCGGCGGCTGCGTTGCTTGGCTGCCTTCTTCTTGGCGACTGGGCGCTTCTTGGCCGGCGTCTTCTTCTTCGTAGTGTTTCGCTTCGCTGCCGTCTTCTTCCTGACCACCTTCTTCTTCTTTGTCGCCTTGGGTCGTTTGTTGGCTCCTGGCGTCTTTATGCCGATCAGGTCGGCTTGATCGATGATGTTCTGCAGGATGCGCACGCTGGCGACGTCGACCATGACCCCGTCCACAGTAATGGCGCCAATTCCCCTGGCCATGGCGTCTTCGTAGGCCGCCTTCTGTTTGCGTGCGTTGGCCACCGCTTCCACGGTCGGCGAGAAGACCTCCTGGGCAATATCAACCTGAGACGGATGAATGGCCCACTTGCCCACCATACCAAGCACCTTGCAGCGACCGCATTCGGTGCGGTACCCCTCAGGATTGCCGAAATTGGCATAGGGGCCATCCACCGGATCGATGCCATTGGCGCGACAGGCGATGGTCATGCGGTAACGGGGATAGTGCCACAGATCCGGCGGATAGGATGATGCGCTGCCGATTCCTCGCAGATCCATGCCCTGACTGGCAGAGTAGTCCCCCATACCGAATATCAGGCACTCCAGACGATCGCTCGAAGCCGCGATCTCATCGACGTTCATCATTCCCTCGACCTCTTCGATCAGGCACTCGATGCCGATGCGCTTTGTGAGGCCAAGCTTCTTCTCCAACTGGTCCAGCATCAGGTGGACGAACATTATATCGTGAGCGCTCTTTGCCTTGGTCAGCATGATCGTGTCCAGCTTATCGCCGGCCCCGGTAACGACTTCGATGATGTCATCGTGGCAATACTTGGTTTCCACATCGTTGATGCGATAGCACAGTGTCTTGGGTTTCCAGTCCAGATTGTTTAGGGCGTCCACTACCAATCCCCTGGCTGCGGCCTTGGCGTCCGGCGCGACAGCATCTTCCAGGTCCAGAAAGACGTGATCCAATTCAAGTCCGGCTGCTTTGGTCATCATTTTTTCGCTGCTGCCGGGCACCGATAGTTGACAACGGCGCAGCCGCCTGGGTCTGCTGCTCATACTAGGTCTCCTTGAGTGATTACTGAATTACACCTGCGTGGTGAAGTCGTGCTATGTCGTCCGCGCTGAATCCCCCTTCCGCAAGGACCTGATCGGTATGTTCGCCCAGTAAGGGTGCCCTGGTGACTACGCCCCCTTGAGTTTTCGTCATGCGGATCGGCGTGTTGGTAATGGAAAACCGGTGTGCGCTGCCGGGTTGTTCGACCTCTACCAGCATATCTCGGGCTGCTACGTGGGGATCGGCAAACAGATCCTCCGCGTTGTTTACCGGTCCGAACGGAATCTTGCCCCCCAGAATCTCGGTTAGCTCGGATTTTGTGTGCTTGCGGGTCCATGCCGACACGATGTCGATTACATCGTCCATGTGCTGGACTCGCAGCCAGTTGTTTCTGTAACGATCATCTTCGATCATGTCTTCCCGCCCCATCGTGGCTGCCAGGACCTTCCAGAAATGATCGCCCGGACAGGCGATACTGACCCAACCATCCTCGGCTGGAAATACACCGAAAGGGCAGAGGGTCGGATGTGCGTTTCCTTCCGGTGCAGGAATTTCCCCCGTGTAGGAGTGCTGCGGAACGATTCGTTCACTGAAGGCGAGTATAGCATCGTACATGGCCACGTCCACGAACTGCCCCTCGCCTGTCTCGTCGGCATTGTGAAGAGCCGACAGAATGCCGAATGCTGCCAGGGTAGCCGGGATGAGATCCCCTACACCGGGCCCAACCTTCAAAGGCGCGCCATCTTTAATCCCGGTGATGCTCATCATGCCGCCCATGGCCTGAGCGATCACGTCATAAGCAGGCCAGTCGGCATAGGGACTTGTGCCGGTTCGGGGGTCGCCGAATCCCCTCACTGCTGCGTACACCAGCTTGGGGTTTATCTCGCGCAGGCTCTCGTAGGATAGTCCCAGGCCTTCCATGACGCCGGTCCTGAAGTTTTCCACCAGCACGTCTGCGTCGCTGACGAGCTTGCGAATGACCTGCTTGCCATCCTCCGCCTTGAGATCGACGACGATACTTAGCTTATTACGGTTGACGCTCTGGAAATATCCACCATAGGGCTCTCTGTCTTCCACGTCTGGTGGAAAGGGAACCATCTTACGGGTACCGTCGCCGATGTTCGGCGCTTCCACCTTGATGACCTTGGCTCCCTGGTCTGCCAGCAGCATGGTACAAAATGGACCTGCCAATGCCCGCGTCATATCGACAACGGTCAGTCCCTCCAGTGCCCTTCTGTTCATGCCTGCCCCCGTATCCGCTGTTATTGTCGTTTAGAGAAAGTGGCTGCGCCGTTTGATGAGTACTTTTCGCTCTCCCTCGAAGACGATCTCATCCTTCTGGTTCACACCCCAGTGGCGAAAGAGGACTTCGCCGGCATCGTCACGGTCACCGTCGGATCGCTCCAGCACTTCAGTGAAGGCGTAAAGCGTATCGCCGTGGAATACCGGTGCTTTCAGACGGATCCTGTCGAGGGCGAGTTCTGCCAGCGCATTCTCGCCGGTGTCCTGCATGGCAAGGCCGATTACCATGGCGATTGTTACGCCGCCAAACTGCAGTCGTTTGCCGTAGGTCTCCCTGAGTGCGTCTTCGTTGAAGTGACCCTGTGCAGTGTTGAGCACCTGCAGGGTAATCCCCACATTGTCGTTTTCGCACATGGTCTTGCCGCGTACGTGACGAAATACCTGGCCCGGTTCGAAGTCTTCGTAATAGGTAGAGTTTCCAGTCAGTGTCATTGCTTTAGGCCTCTTGCCGGCTCATCTGCTATTGGCAGTGTGATTTTCTCAGTCAGCGCTATGGCATAAGTCCGCTGTTGGGTCATTTACTTCTGGGGTTACGAAAGCGTACGAAGTTGGTGCGTTTGAACTGCACCACCTTGTCTTCCTGTTGGTTGAATCCCTGCGTCAACCAGGTAACGATGCCGGATGTGGGATTGCTTTTTGATTCCCTCTTACTGATCACCGTGCTCTTGGCCGTCAGGGTATCACCCACGTACACGGGCTGTAGGAACTCACATTCATCTACGCCGAGAAACAGCCCACCACTTTCGGAAAGATCCTCCACCGACATACCGAAAGCGGTATTGAACACCAACAAGGGATTCACCACCATGCGTTCGTGGCCCAGAGATTTGGCATAGGGTTCGTTGAAATAAAGGGGGTTGAAGGACAGTGTCTGGGTGGAAAACCAGCTATTGTCGCCATCGGTGATGGTTCTGCCCCAGTGGTGCTGAAAGACCTGGCCCTCTTCGAAGTCCTCGAACTGATTGCCCTTGACGAGCGGCGTCGCCTTTTCGCGGAAGTCCTGTTCGCTCATTTGGGTTTCCTCCTGATCAGCGCCTGCGCGAAAAAGCCGATCATCTTCATGGTCATGGCCATACGCAGGATGCCGAAGAATTCCGACAAGCTCATCTGTGCTTTGGCGTCCCAGGCACCGAACTTGCCGGTGATCTGGATATTGCCGTCTACCGGTTCCAGCTTCTCAAACGTGATGATGAAGTTGCCGGCGGGGGAGTTGATTTTCATGTCGCTGATCGCTGTCTTTGCGCTGCTGGTAGTTGCGCTGCTGGTAGTTGCGCTGCTAGTAGTTGCGCTGCTAGTAGTTGCGCTGCTAGTAGTTGCGCTGTTAGTAGTTGCGCTGCTGGTAGTTGCGCTGCTAGTAGTTGCACTGCTAGTAGTTGCTCGCTGACCTGGTTACGCCGCCCTTAACCTGGACCTCTTCTTGCCGTGCCATTTTTCCATGTGGCGGCGGTGACGTTCGGTGTAGGCGCCATCCTTGTAGTACTTGTCGTAAAATTCGAGCTCCAGATGATGCGCCTGCACCATGATGCTCATGATACAGGGATCCACGAAAACGGGGAATCGGCCATAGCGCCTGATTACTTCGTTGAAGATGTCTTTGGTAGCCTGCACGATGTCGTCGCTGGTCCTGGGGATGCCCACCTCCATCTGGCCCGGATTCTTGTAGGGCGCCGTATCGGAGTTGTTCGAGTTGAAGATTCCCTTGTCGCCAAACTTCTTCTCCATGATGTGATCGACAGCAGCGTCGATCGAACCGTAGTAGTGGGGGTGGTGGGTTTCAAACAGACCGTCTTTGCCCACGGCGTAGGGGAAGCCCGCCATGGGCCCCGATTCAGCCGTTTCGAAGTGGAAACCGAGTCCCCTGTTCATAGGCGTGCCACCGAGGGTAATGAGGGGCGAGAAACCACCGAACGGCCAGCCGCCCAAACCCATGGCTGATTCAGTGAGGAGCAGGTTCTGCGCCATAAAACCCACTTCCATATTGGTCGCGCTAAGGCACACAGCCGGTTCCAGGGATTGATACGGTGAAGGTATGTGGGCCAGGCCGGCATCCACCCACTTCTTGCATCCGAGCGGCTCACCATTTTCATCGGTTGGATAGGCGCCTTGTTCGAGATTGAGCATCATGCCGTTGATCAACTCCTCGGTCACGTCCACTACCGGCATAAACAGGGTTGAGCCCGGTTTGTTGGCGTCCCACAGATTGAGCGACAAGAACGCCGGGAATGATTGAGGCAGGTCGATGCGAGCGTCGCTGATCTGAATGCGTCTGTCCTCAAACACGGCCACCAGTTTGTCGAGATCATCCAACGTGGCTATTTCCTGTATCTTTTCCGCCTTCATGCCGCGCATCTTGACGATATAGGTGCCCTCATCGTTCGTGTAGAAGAGTTCGGTTCCATGTGCACCACAGGGGCTGGGAAACGTTCGGCCGCTGTATTCCAGCATGGTATTGGCGTTGCCGTCCCACACTTCGTCGTCGCCGACTTCCTCCTTCCTGGTGTGGGGCATGTCGGACAGATTCATGCCGGATAAGCCGGTCGCCGCAATGCAGAGCATCGCTTCTTCCTCCGTCGAGAGGGGAATCGGTTCCTGCTCGGATTTGAATGCGTTGGGACCGTGCGCAATCTCCATTCCCAGGCCGAAACGGCGCGAACGGCGGGTAAAGAGAGCATCCAGCAGCGGAACGTTCCAGCTTTCCTCCATCTGTTCACGGGTATCTGGATCCATCTGAAATCTCCTGTTTATGGCGGAGCTGGCTTGATTCGGTGGAGAGGCTAGTTTGCATCTTGTCCGAACCATTTACCAGTGAAGCCACGCGTTGCAGTTGGGCTTCCGGGGTTGACATGGCTGAATCCGATCAGGATCATCTGTCATGTGCTGGGATATGAATTCCTCGGACCAGTGGGCCTGGTATCGCTGACCATGGGATCTGGTATAGAGTGTCGAAATCATCTGATGACGGGAGGGAGTAGACATGCTGGACAAAATACACTGGCTGGGTCATGACAGTTTTCGTATCGACGGCGAGAAAACGATCTACATCGATCCGTGGCAGTTGTCCTCAGATCAGCCCCTTGCCGATCTGATCCTGGTAACTCACGATCACTTCGATCACTGTTCACCGGACGACATTGCCGCTTTGTGCAACGAGGATACCATCGTTGTGGCCAACGAGTCGGCAGCAGAGCAATTGGGTGGTAAGGTGGCCGGTGAAGTCCGGGCGGTAGAACCGGGAGATCGACTGATGGCTGCGGGCATCGATATCGAGACCCTGCCTGCTTACAATACGAACAAGTTCCGAGAGCCGGGAACACCGTTTCATCCAAAGGAAGCCAAACACGTCGGTTACATCATTAACGTGGGTAATCAGCGCATCTACCACTGTGGAGACGCCGATGACATTCCGGAGATGGAAAGTCTGGAGGTTGATATCGCCATGATACCAGTGAGTGGCACGTACGTTATGACGGCCGAAGAGGCAGTCAAGGCTGCCGAGAAGATAAAGCCGAAGCTGGTGATACCCATGCACTATGGGACCATCGTGGGTAATCGCGACGATGCGGAAGAATTCGCCAAACACTACTCGGGCGAAACCATCATCATGGAGAAGGAATAGTCAGGAAGCGCGAACCATCACTCTGAACTGCATCGCGAGGAGCAGGTCTGGCGCGTCACATTCAATCGCATAATTGAAGGGGCAGGTAATGTTTGACGGGTCAAGATCATCCCTCTTTTATAAGATAACAATCTATTACGCATGTATATTTGTTGCGCTTATCCTGATATACAAATTTGCTTCCCATTGGCTCCCCTATCTCCCCTTCGACTCACTCGAGAGCCTGGAGCGGAACGCAGGTCCGGGGCTTTTCGACACGATGCAAGAAGTGGTGCAGACATCCAGACCGGTGAATCTGTTCGATGATACCATCACACTGCTTACCACGATGATCGGCACCATCTTGATCATGCTGCCGCTGCGCTGGGTGTATATGGGCGTTGGGCTTCGTCAGAGCTATAACCACGCGGTCGCCTCCAGTTTGATTATCCTGCCCATCATCGTGACGGGTATCGTCCTGATTGTACAGTTCAGGCTCGCGTTGGCCTTTGCATTGGTGGGTATCGTTGCAGGGGTCCGGTATCGCACTACCTTGAAGAACACTTCCGATGCCCTGTTCGTCTTTGCTGCGATCGGGGTTGGCTTGGCGGCAGGATCCAAAGCATTGAGCGTTGGCTTGATGATGTCGCTCTTCTTTAGCTACACGGTGTTGCTGTTGCCTCCCATCACGCCGCGAGCCGAGGACAGCCCGAAGTCACCTTGGAAGGTAAAGAAGCCGATGCAACCGGAAGAGAGCGGCACCTCGCAATTATAAAGAATCCCACTACACCTTTGACGGGGAGATTCAGTTCCATAGCACATGCTGTCCGTAATCGCGCCCACCTACAAGGAGGTGGACCATATAGAGCCTTTCGCCAGAGCGTTGCACCAGGTGCTGGTGGAAGCGGGCATCAGCTTTGAACTGCTGATCGTCGACGATGATTCCTGCGATGGCACGGAGCAGAAGGCGGCCCAACTTGCCCGCGAACTGCCGCTGGCATTCCATTGCCGTGTAGGCGAGCGTCGCGATCTCTCTGAATCGGTACTGGATTGCATCGATCTCGCCTGTAACGACATGGTAGTGGTGATGCACTGCGATCCGCGCTTGCCGGCCGAGATTCCGGAACTCATCAAACCCATCCAGTCGGGAGGTGCCGACCTCGTGATCGGTTCCCGCTCCGTGGCAGGCGGCTCATTCGATCGGAGCGGAAGCTTCTGGCGCTTCAGCCAAACTCGCTTCGCAACGCTGCTTGCCAAGCCGCTGGTGTCCTGCGCCGATCCCATGTCCGGTTTTTTTGCGCTAAACCGGCTGGCCTTGCCGAAGCGAGCAGACCTGCACCCGGTCGGCGGCAAAATCGCACTGGAAATCATGGTGAGAGCAGAATCCAGTCGTGTCTTGGAGGTGCCCATCCACTCAGTGGATCGGGTAGAGGAGGCTATGAGTCTGACGGAGCAGTTCGATTACCTTCGTCATCTGCGCAGGTTGTATCTGCACAGGTTTCCCGGGCCCGCTGAGCTGGTTAACTTTGTGGCCGTGGGTGCCAGCGGATTCATCATCGATGTCACCTTCTACTATCTGCTGCAACTGCTGGGGATTGAGCACCGCATGGCGCGAGCCATCTCCTTCTGGCCGGCAGTCACCAGCAACTGGTTTCTGAATCGCACCACCACGTTCAGTTACCGGGGCGTACGCCCTAGGCTGCGACAGTGGGCAGAATTCGCGATTAGCTGCCTGATCGGATTCTGCGTCAGTTGGGGCAGCTATTTTGTCTTAACCACCTTCATCGACTTCTTCGATCGCTATCGACTGCTGGCGCTGTTGCTCGGCGCCGCGATGGGAACCGTTTTCAACTTCACCATCGCCTCTTTGTACGTTTACAGTGCTAAACGGACCGATAATCTGAGTGACGCGAAATAGCTACGGCGGCAACGGTCCAGCCAATTTCTTAACCACAGAGCCACTAGGCGTGCCCACACGGAGAACACAGAGGTCGCTGTCTTAGTCTTCTTTGTGCTCTCTATGTTCTCTGTGGTTGAATCCAAACAAGGCGAATACTCTCATCTAACATAAATTAGGTGGTTGATATCATAAAGGATTT